>Ga0310786_10000940_pt1 | contig 46401 bp, 96 predicted proteins | sample AusTroGonzalo_MG_FD_203881 | JGI IMG/M metagenome (GOLD analysis project Ga0310786, IMG submission 203881) | Bovine rumen microbial communities from tropical cattle in Woodstock, Queensland, Australia - Gonzalo_03 (v2) (version 2) | ecosystem: Host-associated > Mammals > Digestive system >...
ATGGTCGAAACCCCAGAGGAAGCCGCGAAAGTCACGGAGCAATGGAAGGACATCCTCCTCGAAAACATCGGCGAATGCGAAGAGAGCCTTGAAATGAAAATCGCCCTCAAGGGAGGGGGAGAAGGAGAAACGGCGAAATGACGGCGAAACCCGTACAGCTGCACAAGATGGAAAGCTCCCCGTGGATTATGTCCTCGGCGTGGAAAACCTCCGAGGTGAACGTATTCTGGAGCCTGACCCCCGAAGACCCGTCCCTTCCCGAAAGGTACAACGAGGCACTCAGGACGCTGGCGGACCTCGGAAACCTCTTCGGAATGAGACCTGCCGTCTGTGAAAGGTTCGTGGAGGTCCGTCCTCCCATGGGAGGAATCCCCTACAGGGACCCCAACGCCGATTGGTGTTTCCGACTCTCCTTCCTCCCAGAGAAGATTTCCCCGAACGGGAAGACGACCGCCCTCGGCCTGTCTCTGCTCTTCACCAGCGACAGACATCCAGTCCTATACACGACGGCACACGAGATGGGACTATGCTATCCGTTGTGGCACGACTGGAGGGCAAACCCATCCGCCCAGGACTCCCAGGATTGTGTGCATGAAGCGTCCATGAAATGCCTCGAAAAGTTCATAGACGAGATGCTCTACATAACCAGCATTTCAGATGTCGTCCAGTCCATCACCGTCCCGCCCATCACCGTCCACGACATCCCCGACGGGAAGTTCAGCCTCCAGCTGCCGATTTTCTCGACGATGGATGAGCTCAGGATGAAACTCAGCCTCCAGGGGAGAATCGGCCCGACGGGAAGGTTGAAGGAAATCGAACGGCTGGGAGAACGGACCTGTGGGGGGAAGGGTTTCGGGTCGGGTGAAAATTTTTGGTTGTATTAGTATGGGGTCAAAACCCTCCCCGCGTGTCCCGCGATTTGGGGGTACCCAGCAGGGGGTGTTAGACGGGGGAACTGGGGTGGTCTTTAAGGGCAACGGGTGGCCGAACCAAAATTCGATTTTCTCCTGTCTCACCCAGCCCACCCAGGGGGTAGACCAGGTGGGACAAAAAGTCACACCTCGCACCCAGGGGTGAGACAGAATGTCCCACCTCCCAAACAGTCACCCAACCAGGGTATGCTTCCCAAGGCACCCCCTCCCAAAGGAGATACCCGTCTCCTTGGATACCGTACCCAGCCATACCCGTGGCCAAAGATTATATTGACATATGGGTTGCCCTATGATATAATATGGGCATAAAGGAAGGGATACTAGGATGAGACCAGCCATTGCAGATGTCATCTCCTCGATGGAGAACTTCAAGACCGACACCTATGCGGACGATTACTCCAAGGTGATGGTGGACGGCTTCGTCGATGACCTCAAGTCCACAACCGAAGTCGCCGACAAGAGGACGCACCTTCTCAACCTGCTCGATTCCTTCAAGCACGATTCCTTCTGCAACAGGAACTTCTGCGACTGTCTCGACTGCGAGAACCACAAGGAGTGCGACGCCATCCGTGCGGTGATGGAACTCCTCTCCGCGTCCGAGTGGGACAAGCCGCAGAATTAAATTGACTTCAGTCCTGCCTTGTGCTATAATATAGGCACAACAAGGGAGATAGATATGAGCACACCTATGAATGTCACGATTGATTTGACCCAGTTCCTTGGACACGACGAGTTGAAGTCCATCTGCTACGACGCCGCCCGTCAGCACATAACGAGCGAGCGGGAGTTCACCCGCATACTCACCAACTCCGCATACGGCCTTGTGATGGAAGAGGTGAAGAACCGAATCGGCAAGGACGGCGAGAAGTTCATACAGGACGAGACGGAAAGGCTCCTGAAGGACGGAAAGTCCTTGGACTATGCCCTGTTCCACGATGGGCGTTCATACAACAGCGGCGTGGGCGTTGGGTTGCAGATTGCCGAGGGTCACTTGCGTAGCCCGAAGTGCCGTGCTATGATTGAGAAGAAGGTGGAGAGCATCGTCTCCAAGATACGCTTTGACAAGAAGAAGTTTGAGGATTTGGTCATAAAGGAAGCCGCACGGATAGTTGCCGAGAAGATGACCACGCAAAAGAATCCATTTTAATTCATAGGTGGTCGGCTGACTGAAAGAGGTCAGCCGATTTTTTTATATTGACTAACGGCTTGCCGAATGGTATAATAGTGGCGTAACGAAAGGACGCGGCAATGGAAGAGAAGGAAACAATAGTCGAGATACCCGATACGATTGGCGGTATCATAGAGATGCTGAAGAAGTATCCAGCCGACGCGAAGGTGTCGGTCTACGCCGCAGTGGTGTATGACAACGGAAGTGTCTACGATGAAGAAAGATACCGCGTCGGCGTGACGACATACGACCACGGCGAGGATGTTGTGAAGGATGTCATCTTTTCATTGAAAACATATTAGTCGATTTTCATAGGTGCGGCGGTCGGGCGGTTTCCCGACCGCCTTTTTGTTTCGGAAAATTTTATCACATTCCAGGCTGCAAGTCAATATAATTCGTGAATTATTTCCTTTGATAATTATATTGACAATACCGCTACCAAATGATATAATAGTGGCATAAGAAAGGAAAACACCTATGGCTATCCCGAAGAGACTTACCTCAATCACACGCGACAAGGCGGAGAGCATTATCAAGAAGCACCCCGAAGGACATTGGGAAGGTGCTCCGTGGAACTCCGATTTCATTTACGAGGGAAGGATGACCAAGAACGGCTATCGCCGCTACGAGATGGTTCGTGCGTATAGCACTCCGTCCTATTCCAACTACGAGCACGGCGTTGTCAGTATGTGACGGATTATATTGACAATACCATTACCAAATGATATAATAGTGGCATAAACGAAAGGAACAAAACAATGCCTAAATGTGGAATGATTCAGCCTCGCTACGGTCGCTACGGAATTTGCGGTTATGATGTGATGATTGTGGGAATGGAGAACATTCTCTTTGCCACGAAGGGCTTGGCTCGCAAGTGGTGCAAGGCAAACGGAATTGATGTGATTGGAGAGTGATATGCCCACTCTCCACGATTCAGACAAGGAGTTGCTCGTCTACCTTATGGATTTGGGCGGATGGGAACAGGATGGCGAGGGATGCGTATTCATTTGGGTGGGCGGTGACGGACGAAGGATTGACTTCGGCACTTGGGATATGGTGTTCCAGTACCTCGCAAATTCCGTTGGACTGAAAGTTTGATTTCTTGTTCATAGGTGCGGCGGTCGGGCGGTTTCCCGACCGCCTTTTTGTTTCGGAAAATTATATTGACAAACGGCTTGCTGAATGGTATAATAGTGGCATAAGAAGAGAGGAAGGGCACCTATGTGCAGAGACGAACTCAAGGACAAGACACTCAGCGACCGATGGCTCAGGATGAATCCTCGCTTCAAGGTGGTTCTGAACGATGACGGCGATACCTATGTCATAAAGGACACCAAGACCAACGAGGTCGTGACCGAAATCGAGGATGTGACCGACTTGAAATGGACAACCCGCAAGGCGGCGGAGGAATTTCTCACCATAAGCCTTATGCTCGGCAAGATGAAGTATTGACAACTGCACAATCTTTTGATATAATATTGATGTATGGAACTCAAACTAAAGAAGTGCAAGAAATGTGACGGCTGTCGGGGATTCTACCAATCAAATGGACACGCGGAATGCACCGCCAACTGGGATATTGAGGGTTGCGGCAAGATAGAACCCTATGGGCTGACCATATATCGGCCTATCGGTGGGTTGTGCTACAAGCCCAGAACATGCGATGAATATTGGGAAGCCTGTAAGTTGAATCGGGAAAGAAGCAGGGAATTAAATTGACAATCCCCTTGCCGAATGGTATAATATAGGCATAACCGAAAGGAAACACCTATGAAAGTCTGGACACGCAGAGAGATTGTTCCCTACGATACGAAACAGGGCAAGGTCGAGAAAGAGGTCGATGTGACCGAGGTCGATACTCGCATCCACATCTTTCGCGGCAACGGCGGCTACAAGTTGTCGCTCATCGACAACAAAGGACATACGCGGCACTTGACCCTTGGAGAGTTGGCGTGGGTTGTGCAGAAGATAAACGCACTGATAGAATACGGAGTTTGATTCGGTGGATGCACATTATAGATTTGAGTGCAAGAGCAACGGCAAGACCGTCTTCACGCTCTCCTATGTCGGCGATAAGCGACAAGCCTGCAAGTGTGCGACATCCCTCGTCTTTACGATGGCGGGAAACGGAGACCCCGTAAACGGCGACATCTGCACGGACGATGTGTTTGACGCATTCTTCTGGGGAAACGGAAAATACTCCGTCAACGGGTTTTCGTTCGTGTTTCGCTAGATGAAATAAATTGACAGTGGTTATATTCTTTGCTATAATATAGGCACAAAGGGAACACAACCTATGGAAATAGATGTCAAAAAACTTTTGAGCGAAAAAATGGTCGAGACCATCGAGAAGCACAACTTTAAGGTTGTTGCTGAAGCGTCAAACAACGACCTCGTGATAGCAGGAAATGTACACTTCATGATTTCCCACAACTCGCTTCCCCAAGTCCCGAACTATCTCGTTTGTGATGAGGTTTTTGAACCCTACAATGTGTTCCAAGACGCAGACGGCAACGGCCCGATTGTCTGCATCACCATCTTCAACCGCAACATGCCGAACCACGACTTCTCGGTTCTTCATAGCATGGGTCTGGATGTTGAAAGGCTTGACGCGTCCACGCTCGCCATGAATTTCCTTGACGAACTCGGACACGGAGTGTACGGCTTGCCGAAGAACATGAAAGCCGTCTATGAGGTGGCTGAGAAGGTGGTGGCTGACGCACGGATGCTCGTCAAGGAACTTTCAACCTTCGTGAATTAAATTGACAGTGGTTATATTCTTTGCTATAATATAGGCATAAACGAGAGGAAACCACCTATGACTAAGAAAGAACTTGTTAAACTCCTCAACGAGAACTTCGCAGACGATGAAGAGGTCTTTGCGGACACCAACCCCTTCCGCATTACGGTTGATGGGGACGAAGGTTCTGTGGACATCTGCTCCACAGTCACTGGCATCTCGGTTTCCACACGCTCGCTGGCTCGTATGGATGTGCAGGCGAAGGTTCTTGAGGTGATAAACGATTCGGTCAAGATGTGGATTGCGAAGGTCGTTGGTGGGAAAAAGTCGTTTGTTTCTTGACAACCGAAGCATATCTGCATATAAAGGAAGATTGCTATGGGACTAATACTCATTCTTTGGGCGGTTATCATTGTCCTCAAAAGCATTAAAGAGGAAGAAGCCAAAGAAAGCAAACAATAATTGGGAGGAATCGGGTCATCACCCAGTGTCTAAAAGCTGTCCCAGCGAAACCTCTTCATCCGCACGGATGAGGAGGTTTTGTATTTTCGGAAAAAATATATTGACAACAATATTACCAAATGCTATAATATAGGCATAAACGAAAGGAACAGGACAATGCCGTTCGACTATAAAGGTTTTATGCAGGATTTCCGTATCGCCGACCGCTTTGGTGAAAAGGCCGTGAGGGACACCTACAACCGTGCTTTCAAGGAGTGGAAGAACAATGTCGAATACTTCGCTTCGTTCGTGATGACATTGAACCATCAGATTTGGAACTACTACCAGACCAACGAGAAATTGGCAAGGGTCTACGATGAACTTTGGAAAAAGGCTCACGCCTATGGAAGCGACCACTTCAAGGGCAAGGACGCCGAATACTACTTCTCATTCCTAGACTGAGAAATAAATTGACAATCGTCTTGCCGAATGGTATAATGGTGGCATAAACGAAAGGACACCACCTATGAGCAAGACGGAACTGACGGCTGAATATGAAAATTGGATGGATTCCAATTCTTCGCCGATTACCGACACCGAACTCGTTCAAATGGCAGAACACTACGAGAATGAGATTGAGGTCGGGGCACTTGTATTAAATTGACAATTCCCTTGCCGAATGGTATAATAGTGGCATAAGAAGAAAGGAAAGAAGAAATGAATGCACCGAGAATACCTGTCAAGTCACTCAAGGCGGTCATTGAATATATGAAGAAGGAGAAAGAGTATCTAAAGACTCTCGACCTGGATTCAATGCATCGTCGGACTTCCGAGGTTCTTCAGAAGCACGGGATGAATACGTCCACAGATTTGTATGGAACTAAGTTTCATGGAATTTCCATCGAAGTCTGAAGAAACAACTTGACAACAGGATTGAAAAGTGGTATAATATAGGCATAAGAGGAGAACAAGACAATGACCAAGGCTGAAGCAGAAGAACTCGTCCGTCCGTATGTCGGGAAGGTAATTGAGGAGATTGGAACCCATATCCCCGACAAGTCGGTCTACAACTACAACTTCTACCGTCTGCCCAACGGAACGGTGGTTCTGCTTCAAAGCAACGATGATTGCTTCAGCGAGGTTGCGGTCGTCGATGGAGACATCGACGGCGGAAACAAGATATGGGTTGGCGGTCAGCAGGATGACGGCTACGGACTTATGCTCGGTGAATTTACTTGATGAAATAAATTGACAACTGCCCTACCGAATGGTATAATAGTGGCATAAAAGGAAAAGACAATGCCATACGAATACGATTTGAACAGGTTCAAAGACAAAATGAACAATGAGGTAATGCCCTCTGTTCCAGCGGAAGTCAGACCAACTCTGATGACAATGCTAGTGAAAGCATATACTGCATATACTGAGGGCTACAAACAGTGCGAAGAAGATATCAAGACCGAATGCGGAATCTAAAACATTTGACATAAGAGGAAAACTATGAAGAACAAGAACACTCAGCATCAGGAAAAGTTTTCAGTCCGCCACTCGCGGAAGAACAAGGTCGAGGTTCTCCTTGACGGACGCAAGATATGCACTCTTGCGAAGGACATTCCCTTCGAGATACGCACTAGCATTGCGTATTCGATTGCAAATAGGCTGAACCGAGACATCGAGAACACGAAGGACGAGATGTTTGACGAGCCGTCTTTCAACCACCTATTGAGTGGGACGGTGATTCGCTCGGCGAAGGTGTATCGTGACCCCTTCGCGTTGGAGATGGAGAAGAAGCCGACACCCGAAAAGCCGTGGCGAACAGTCTATATGTAAGGGAAGGATACGGATATGAGGTATCGCGGATTTGGCAAAAGCCCCAAGAAGTGCAACCTTATGAACAGGAACAACCTTTCAAGGTCGAAGTTCCAAAGGGATTTTTGGGTTGCACAACACGAGTTCCTGGCAAGCCCCGACAGGGACAACCGACGAAAGATGAAGGAACTCTACAAGAAGATTGACAAGCACATCCGTCTTCACGGAGACGGAAAGAAGAAACGGCGTTGAGCCGTTTTTTCGGAAAATTATACCATATCCTAAACCAATTGTCAATATAATTTTTAGATTATTTTCTTTGGTGGATTATATTGACAATTGGTTTGCCGTATGATATAATATAGGCATAAACGAAAGGAAAGGAAACACCTATGGAACTCGCAGACCTCTCAAAAATGACCCTATCCGCTATCGGAAGCCGTATCATTATGGATATGGAAGGTATCGCCAAGGCAAAGCACAAGTATTGGCGTAATGTGTTCCCCTATGCCGCTCCGTATGCGGACGCGATGATGTCCCTCAAATCGGTTGACGACAACTATGGTTGGGACAGCGGACGCGAGATTGTCGGTCGCTTCCTCTCCAATGTCTCGCAGTGGCGTGGCGAAACCGCAAAGGCTATCAAGGCTGAACTCCGCAAGCGAATCGGGCTGAAATAAGCCCGATTTTTCCGAAAAAATAAATTGACAACAAGACGCGGAAATGCTATAATATAGGCATAACGAAAGGAACAACACATATGAGAAAGAAACTCTTGAAAATCGGCACTCGCTCCGTCAAGAACGCAAAGGGGTTCGTTTGGGATGGTTGCCACAAGATTTATGTCCTCTTTACGGACGCACAGGTTCGTGCCGAGAGGGGTGAGCGTGGCGGTGCTATGGATATTCTGCCGATGTCCAAGATTGAAGAGACCTTCAGGAAGTCCTGCCCTCTTCGCTTCATCAACGGCATTGACCTCTCTACCATCGTTCCGCAGTTCCGCGACCGAGTGACCTTCACCTACAACACGGGCAAGTCGGTTGTTGACTTCACGAAATAACATCAAAAAAGTTGTTGGATTATATTGACAATCAACCAACCATTTGATATAATAAAGGCATAAACGAAAGAACAACAAGAAAGGTAAACCTAAAATGAACAAGTCCATTGAAGTAGTCGCTCTCAACACCAACTCCGAAGCCGTCCGTGAGGTCGCTCGCACACTCTTCGCCAATGCTGGACGCCGTGTCCGTGTCACCTTCACCAAGAAGAACGGCGACACTCGCGTTATGGATTGCGTTCCTCGCAATCAGTTCAACAAGGTTCTCGGTATCACTTCCACCCCTAGCGGCGTGAAGATGGTGCAGTCCAAGTGCGACAAGGATATGATTACTGTCGCAGAGGTGATTGGTGCGACCCTTCAGCCCCGCACAATCAATCTCCGCACTGTCACGAATGTTGTGGTTCTCGGTTGCTGACCGAGACCACCCCAAAAACGGATGTTTGACCGAGAAGCCAACTGCGAGAATAGAAGATTCGCTTGAGCAGTGCAAAGGTTAGAAGAACCATTCGGTCAGCCGCCCACGAGTGTGGGCGGTTCTTTTTTATGGGTTGCCGAAACATATTGACAGGGCTTAGGATTTTTGGTATAATTTTTCCGAAACCAACGGAGGAAACCTATGACTGCAATTGAACTAGAGTGGATGGAGTATGACATAATCCACAACAATCGGGATAAATCACCCGAAGAGATTGAGAGTATGTTGGATGGTCTCTACGGAAAGGTCGCACAATGAAGAAGAGCGTCAAACTTCTCACCGCCGACAAGATAAAGCGGATTCTCCAGCAGAACAAGAAAATCGGGCTGGTATGCCTACGCCCTAAAATTTTGGAGAACGGAGACTTCACCTATGTCGGTCACACCAGCGGCAGATTCTTCGACGCGAAGCTGACCGTCAACGAGGTCGCGTTTCTACTGGGCGTTTCCCTATGGGAAGTAGTTATGGTGGACGATTGGCTCACCGAGTACGCACTTCTCACATACGAAAAATAAATTGACTTTAGTGTTGCCGTTTGATATAATATAGGCATAAACGAAAGGAAACCACCTATGCCCGATTCTCAGACATCAATGCCAGTCTTGACGGTAATCTATGCTCTCGCCCATTGGGGTGAAAAGTATGGAAACAGGAACATCAAGGGAGTGAAGATTCTCCCCGACAACACGATTTACATCGAAGAAGAAGTATAACATTTCAAGAAAGGAACAAAAAAATGAAGAAAGTGTATTTTCCCAAGCAGGCTATTGACGAACTTCTCGACGGCCCTATCCACCTTGAGCGTTATGCGTTCGAGCTGAAGGAAGTGAAGAAGGACGACAAGCCGATAAAGGTCTCCCTCGCAATCGGCGATGATACGGAAATCCGCGTCTCCTTCACACGCGAACAGGCGGCAAGGGTCGCAAAGTCAATCCTCACCCAACTCGCAAAGTGAGGAAACATATTGACAATGCCCAGCCCATTTGATATAATATGGGCAAAGGAACGAACCTATGGAAATACTGAACAAGGAAAATCTCCAATACACCTTCGACTACCTCGCCGCTCTTACGGACGAGGGTCTGGAGAAGGAAATCGACAAGTCGGTCGGCTTTCTCTATGACGAGTTGAAGGGATACATCGAGGGTGCGGTTTATTCACCACTTCCCACAGGTGCGACAATGGGAAATTCCGCTCGGCTCGACTATGCGTTCGGCAACTTCAAGTTCTTCTTGAGCGAGAAATACCGAAGGACATTCAACAAGAGAAAATTAAATTGACAACCCAAGGTGAAGATGGTATAATATAGGCATAAACAAAACAACAAAGGAATTGAAAAATGCGAATGAATTATGTTGATGGCGGATACTCCGAGGCTCGTCGGGTGATTGCGAATGTGGACAAGTTGTCCGTTGGTTCAGACCCTCGTAGGGTTCATTCCAAGTGGGGCACGATTTCCATCTGCACACCTCGCTACTGCCGTAGGGGACTTGTGCGTCAGTTCGCGGTCAGCGGCTCCAAGGTGCTTCACAACGGCGGTGGCTACACCATCGGCGGTCTGCGGAAGCGACTGATGGAGATGTAAGATTTCAGGTATCCCCCACCTAAAGTGCCTGAACACAGGTGGGGGTGAAGCAAGAGGGTGGTCATTGGTGTAATGGTTAGCACACGGTGCAGAAAACACCTTGGACTAGGTTCGATTCCTAGATGACATTGAACCAAGGTAATGCATTGCCGACGAGTTCAGCCCTCTTGTGGATGTTTTTTCATAGTAAACCCCAATCGACCGACCGCCTTGGAAAGGGCGGTCGGTTCTTTTTTCCGAAAAATTATATTGACTGGGCGTGTGTCTTATGATATAATTATGGCATAAGAAAAGGAGAGGAACGATATGCCAAAAGAAAAAGCCGTGAAAACGGAACTGCTCACCGAAAAGGAGATTCTTTCTTACATTCGCTCGGATGAGAGGAGACTCGAAAGACTGAAGGATGAAATCACGGTTATCCGCTGTGATATGAGGGCTACGCGGAAGAGTCTAAAGTTCTGGCAGAATGAATTGAAGAAGGTTCAGAAGAGAACCACCAACAAGAAAGGGTGATACTATTGACCCTTGGAAATAAATTGACAACAACCTTCAGGAATGGTATAATAATGCCATAAAGAAAAGAAAGGAAAACTATGAACGAAAACATCAATTCAGCCAAAAAGTCCCCCTTTGCTGGGATTGCTATCATTCTCATAGGACTACCCATAGCCCTCGTAGTAATCGGAGCATACTCGCTTGCGACGGCTTGCTACGGATGTGTCAACACATCCACCAAGGCAGTCGCCCCGATTGAAACAATCGACGATTGCCCTTGCGTGGTGGTCGATACCGATTGTGTCGCACACAGAATATCGAGCCGCCATTTGAGCAATCTACACCACGGATTGTATATCGAGGATGTCGAAGGACATAGTTTGTGTGTGTTCGCCGACAAGAACGGCATTGCGTCATTCATCCATATAACGCCTTGCAAGCGGTGTGCCGAAGAGGAGTTCAACAAGACGCATAAACTTGAGCCGACCAGATTCAGAATCGGCAATCTTTGACACCAACAAAAGGAGAAGGTATGAGGTTCGAGATTTCATTCGAGGGAAACGAATATCCAGCCGTAGAATACTACGATGAAGAACTCGGTCGGGATGTGACAGTTTCGACGGAAGCCTTGGAGAAGGAGCTGTTGAACGAGGACGGTGTGCCAAAAAGTCCCGCCGCAGAGAAGGTTGACAACGGAATAATCTTCTATGTGCCGTTCAGCATAATCCTCAAGAGTGAGGACGAGATAAAGAGATTCGTGAACGAAAATATGTGACGAATCATATTGACAACCGCATTTGGGAAATGGTATAATGGTGGCATAACGAAAGGAAACCACCTATGAAGATAGAAGAAGTCGGATTCGTATTCAGCGAACATCACCACCAAGACAACATCGGTCGGGAAGCGGCAATCCGTTCCATTGGCGGTGACGGCAAGAACATCATCGCCAAGTTCTATTGGGACAAGGGTCACGCAGAGGGTGCTGAATGGCATTGGATAACCGACAATGCGGTAATCATCGTCACGAACGCCACGAAGAACGGCGGCAAGTTGGTCTGCACGAAACTGATTGCTCGTCCTCAGCAGTTGCTCCGCTACCGCGAGATGGGTCTCGTCAACGAACTTGACGAAAAGACCGCAAAGATGAGGAATTGGATTATGCCGCAGAGGTTGGTCGGTCTTGCGAGACAGCACCAACTGAAAGGATTGAACCTCTCTTGAGGTTCATTTTTCGGAAAATTTTACCATAATTATCCAGACCTGTCAATTTATTTTACCAAAGAAAATAATCTGCGGATTATATTGACAATGGGTGTGCCGTATGATATAATATAGGCATAAACGAAAGGACACCTATGGATATTCGCAAACACCGATTTGTTCCGCAGATGAGGACAACCACGAGGGTAATCGTGGACAAGAAGTCAAAGGCTCGCTCTCGCCGTCACCTCAATGACCCTCGCAATTGGGAGTGAGTATGCACATTGATTGGACTGCTTGGGACGCTTGGATGGAAGCGAACGATGCCTTGGTTCAGCGGGGAGTCATTCCCTCTCCAGAGGAAATCACACGGCGGCACGACCTCACTCCAGACCCACCGACCGAAAGGGATGTAATCATCGCCGAGCACAACAAGTTCCAAAGGGATGCTGCATTGCTGGAAGAATCGCGGATGGCAGCTATTGAGAGAATCCATTGACGGATTAAATTGACAATCGTTTTGCCGTATGATATAATATAGGCACAAAAGGAGAAAAAGACAATGCACCTATCTGACACCGAACTTAAAATGATGCTCAACGAAGCGGCAAAGGTTATGGAAACCACGAAGAATGTGGAAGCCACCAAGGGCAAAGATGTCTGCGAGTTCTTCAACCAAATCACCGATTCGCAAATCACACTAGCCCTGCTCTTGGCAATCGTCCTCGTCATTCTTCAGGGTGTGCTCGGCTACCTTTGGATTGGGTTCTTCATCATCACCCACTCGCTGATGGCTATCGCTTCGGCATTTCTCGCCGTGATGTGGATTTCCAATAGAGCCGACAAGAGGGCGAGGGAGATGGTGAAGTCTCAGATGGAAAACAACTGAAGGGGGAAATGTTATGGCTTACGGCAGGAGAGACCAAGACCGCGTGAAGATGAGGTGCAAACTCACCCTCAAGCATTGGAACGAGATGATGGAGAACCTTGACCAAATCGTGATGGAAGGTGGCTGGGAGTGTGAGGACTACCTCAAGAAGTTCCGTGGGTTGGCTGAGGGTTTCGGGAACGCCGTCCGCAAGTCATATAACTACAACCCCTACGCGTGAGGTGATATGGGAGAGCCAAGATTTATTCCGAACCCCGATTATCCGCCCGATTGGGAAGAGCGGCAAAGGGAGAAGTATGGGGATTGCTTTGGATGCAAGAACCACTCTGAATCGTGTGGCTTCATCAGCGGAAGGTGCTTGAAGTCTGGATGCGTTCTGAAGTATCCGATAAGGGGATGCTGCAAGAGAGACCCCAAATGGGGCAAGTGATTTTGGGCGTAGATTTTTTCCGAAAAATTGTCGCACGAAATAAATTGACAATCCCACAAGGAAATGCTATAATATAGGCACAACGAAAGGGAAATACTATGAATGACGAAGTTGCTAAAGCCGTTGAGGGATTGAACCGCATACAAGAAGAAGCAATCTCATCGCCTTTATTCCAAAGAAGGAAGGTCAAGGACGAGTGGCGTAAGTGCTACAAGTGCATACTTTCCAATGGACTGAAGCCCAAGAAGAAGGTCTACCGAACCGATGGACGCATAGTCAAGGTGGTTTGGTCTGCCATCGAGCCGAACACAAAGGTGTCGAGAAACTCCGAGTGTGTGTTTGAATACACCGATGTCCGCCCGAACCACAAGACCCTAGTTGGCGATTGCACCACAAGGGCGATGGCATTTATGCTCAAGGGCATTATGACCTACGATGAGATTGAGAAGGAACAGTATAGCCTTGCTCGTGGAACAGGTCTCCGCCGCAATTCCACAACGATATGGAGAAAGGTTCTTCTCAATCGCGGATACGAGATAATCAGACTCCCTCGTCCAGTAAAGAGGTCGGTGGTCGCAAAAATCCTCGGTGGAACCATCACCTTGCCGATTGCGACGATTTCAAGCGGTCATGTTGCCGTTGTGGATGTCGGCGGAATAGTGAGGGATACTTGGGACAGCCGTGGTGGAAAGGTTAAAAGTATCATCGCCAAGAAAAGCGAAGCCGAGAACATAATCTCTATGCTTATGCAGTTTGGGGTGGAGTGTTGGTGAACATCCCCCCCCTCCAAGGGCTTGAAATTTTCAAAAGGAGAAAACAATGACAACAGGAGAGCTGAACGCACTTCACGCAGTCGCAACATATCTGCCGAAGCTGGTCAAGGAGCTGGAGACCGCCAACAAACTTCGGGCGATTGAACTCTCAACCAAGCATCCAAACAACCCCATAGTCCTAAAGATATTGGACGTGAAACACTGAGGTCTAAAAAATCCCGAAAAAAATATATTGACAACCCCTAGGAAAAACGATATAATAGGGGCAAACAAAGAAAGGAACAAAACAATGCAGAAATGGAGAGTCATCTATAAAACAAAAACTGACGGCGATTGTTGCTCCGTTTGGGTATATGCTGAAACCAAGGAGAGGGCAAAGGATGCCGCCCGACGCGAGTATTGGGATATTCAGAGCATTATCGCGGTTGAGAAACTCAAATAATGGGGCAAACATTTCATCAACAAATCAACGCTAACAACGCTAAGGAAACAAACAACACACAAATCAAACAACAATAAGGAAAACAAAATGACAACAAAACAGTTCATCAGGCTCATTATCGTAGGTGCGGTCGCCATTCTCGGCTTCGCACTGTTTGAAGCGACCCTCCACAAGAACGACATTCAGAATATCCAAATCATTCAGAGCGTTCTCGGTGAGGTTTCCGTAAACCGCTCCTGCGGCTATTACAGCAAGTTCTTCCCCTCAATTTGGACTTACTCTCGTGCAGGTGTGTATGTCCTCAATGATAAGGACAAGGACGCCCTCATCGTGAAGTTCAACAACAAGTCGCAAGCCAAGGTCTACTGTCAGATTGGCTACCGAATTGACGAAGCCACCGATGAGCAGATTGTCCGTCTGCACCAAGAAATTGAAGGTGACGAAGAGAAGATATGGGATATGGTGCTGAAGGAAGTCAATACCGCGTCGCAGGTTGTAGCGTCCAAGTATGACCCCTCTAGCGTCATCGGCGGCGGAATGTTTGAGGACTTCAAGAACAATCTCGTAAAGTCAATCGTCCATAGCCCCGAACTTTTGGCGAAGGGTATTGACATCACCCGACTTGCAATTGACGGCTCTCCTGTTCCCGACAAGCAGACCGAACAGCAGTTTGAACAGCAGAAGTCGGCTGACCTCGCCAAGCGTCTCGCTGAAGCCGAGAAGGTCAAGTTGGAAGCCGAGGCAATCCGCGTAAAGGCTCAGTATGAGAAGGAAATTGAGGAGCAGGCAGGCAAGGCTAAGGCTCAGATGGCTAAGGAAGTGCAGGATGCCGAGCGAATCAAGAAGGTTGCCGAGGTTGAGGCTCAGAAGAAGGTCGCACTAGAAAGTCTCGCAAAGGAGCAGTTGCTCATTCAGATGAACAAGGAGAAGGAAGCCGCCGCTATTGAGGCTGAGAAGAAGGTTGTCCTTGCCGAAATTCAGAAGCGTGAGATGCTCGTCCTTGCCGCGAAGGAGCGTGAGGTAGCCGAGATTCAAGCCACCAAGGAGCGTGAGGTCGCAGAGATTGCCGCAGACAAGGAGCGTAAGATTGCAGAGATTGCCAAGGCTACCGAAGCCGAGCGTCTTGAGCAGGTGCGACTTCAGTCTGAGCAGGTTATCGCAAAGGCTAACGCCAAGAAGGAAGCAATTGCCCTCGCAGGTGAGATTACCGAGCAGGAGCGTGTCCGTCTTGAGGTTGAGAAGGAAACCAAGATTGGCGTAGCCAAGGCGTATGCAGAGGGTATCGGCAAGTTGAAACTCCCGACAATTATGCAGAACGGCTCTGCCGCGAACGCTAATGGCGGTGGAAGCGGTCTTGCCGATGCGGTTGGAACATTCCTTCAGTTGAAGAACGCTACTGCGGCTCTTGAGTTGCAGACGGCGGCAAGCGAGGGGGTTCCCGCAACGGAAACGAAGTGAACATCCAAAAAGCGTTGATTAGTGAGCCGTGGGTGAAAGCCCACGGCTTTTTTTATTCACCCCGATTTTCGGAAAAAATATATTGACTTTAATAATGCCGTATGGTATAATATGGGCATAACGGACAGCGGAAGACTCGTTGGTTGCTCTGCGTATGTGGCGTCCATATGTATTCCAACCGATAGCAAGAACGCAGTCCCGACACCTTTGATATGATGCTTCGGGGATAAACGATAAAGTACATCGCACACATACAACGGCGAAGTTTGTGTGACTATCCAGCCCGTGGGGAGTAATTCACCCTGTCCTCCTACGCAACGGAGGAAAACCATTTACCCATCAAGAAAGGAAACCATGTACACATCAAAGACAATCAAGATACTTGGGGAATACTCGTCAAGCGGCGTGTATGAGTGGTATACCTACTATGTGACGAGAAGAGGGTCGCCCATCTGCGACAAGTTCAACATTCCTCTGATGTTCGATTCCCAAAAGGACGCCAAACGATACATATACCACAAAAAACTGCTACGCAACAAAAACACATACATTCCAGTCGAATTCACAAAGAAAAAGCCGTTCAACTTCAATTCAACGAAATAATTTGACAACAGGATTTCGATTTGATATAATGTGGGCATCGAGAGGAGACCAGTATGATGAGAGTCAAGAGAATGTTTTTTGTGGCAGTCCACCAGTTGGCGAGCCGTTTCAAGTCGGAACGGCTGACTATGTGGGCATACCTCAAGTGGTTCAACTTGTATGTCAACTCCAATGCGGACGGCTACTTCGATTTCGTTCGGGACTACTTCGAAGTCACGAAAAGGATTGTGGTGTAATCTACCGCACGAAATATATTGACAATACCTTCGGGAAATGGTATAATAAAGCCGTAACGAAAGGAAACCACCTATGCAGAAGTTCACGATAGTCTTTGGATTCGCAACCTCCAACGGTCAGTTCTGCGGAGAGACGACCCCGATGGATATGCCGTTCGATTCGCTCGCGTTGTCCCTTACGATGATAGACCCCTTCCTCAGAAACGATTGGATTGGAAAGGTTCGTCTCCTTCGCAGACGCGGCGACAAGACAATCATCAACATCACATCTTCCCACAAGCAGTTCGGGCAGGTTCTCCGTCTCATCAAAATCACAAGAAAGTGAGGCAATGTATGGTTAAGCACTTCGCAGTCAGACTTAAGAGGAACGGCGTCATCGAGACCCATTTCGTGAATTGCACGAGCAAGGACGCCGCCGAGAAAATCGCCCAGACCATCTGGGAAGGTTCGACCATCATTTCCGTCGAGGAAGATTGCTAGGACTGCGACTAGAATATTATTTCCCGAAATAAATTGACATCGGTGCAGGAAAATGGTATAATGGTGGCACAAGAAGGGAAATGAAATGAGATACGACGGCACACAAAAGAGGTTCGTGAACATAACAAAGGACGAAAAACTCTTCAGCGACGCGAAGAGATACATCCTTTCGGCCAGACGCATGGACAAGAACGGAAAGATTGTCGAGTTCCTTCGATACGATTTCAACGGAACGCTGTCCGAAGCGGCGAAGTTCATGGCGGACATCGTTCTTCGGGAAGTCGGCGAGGGTGACGGCGAGAACGGCGGAAAGGGAAACCTCTCCAACTGCTACGGCGAAATCTACTCTGCGTTCAACTTCGACGGACACTACGAGTATGCCGACTGTTCGTTCTCGCTCTGTCCAGTCATGGACATCAAGGATTTTCTCGTTTAATCGGTAATATACTATAGAGGAGTCTTACATGAACATACCGCTATTTATGCTGAAACTTGAGGGCAACCCCCGCAAGCTGGTTGCCATCGACCTTGAGGACAAGGCCGAGTTCAACAGCATCCAGCTCGACAAGAAGAACATCTTTCTCGTCACCAACGACGGAAAGAAGCACAAGGCAATCGAGTTCTACGAGAACATCGAGCCGTCGGTCGAGGAAGTCGAACGGATAACCAATGGTCTCTTCATCGAATGGAGCGAGGTGGGTGAGGAAGTGTTCCGAGCCGAGTATGAAACCGCAAGGAAGGAACACCACTAGCACTTCCAGCACCTCATCGAGCAGATTTCCAACTACATCGACATAAAAAGACTCTACGAAATAAATTGACTTTCCCATTGGGGAATGGTATAATAGAGGCAAAAGAAAGGAAACCAAAATGTTTATTGTGACCTGTGTAGACTACGGAGAGACCTGTGACGGACACGCTCGTCTCTTGAATGTGTTTCCCCGCTACGACGAAGCGGTCGCCTATGTGGAATCCGATATGGGTGAACACAAGGGAGAGTATGGGGAAGATGAGGTTTTCGACGGAAACCGTCACGAGATATGGGCTTCAAAGGAAGAGGTCGGCGTGAAGGGTTGTGTATGGGACATCTTCAACACGGAGTTCATATGAGACTTGGCGACTTGAGCAGGAAGCAGAAGGAATACTTGAAGCAGGGGCTTCTCTTCGAGAAGATTGAGAACCCCTCGTGGATGGACTTGTCCAACTGCGAGAAGATAATCACGGACAAAGACCTCGAAGAGAAATACGGCAACACCGAGTTCTCCCCAGACGATTTCGTGATATAATATTTCATGAAGATAAACGGAATAGAGTTCGAAGACCCACGAATCTTCCCGCCGAGGAAGAAGGACATCCGAGAATACAAGGATGGAGCCAGAACCACGGTGAAGGAGATGTGGGTCGAGGGATATGTGATGGACGGACAGGCATACTGCCTCCACAGGTATCCGATGACGATTACCAACAGGGGAGTCTGCACCTTCGACGGCAGGCAGGTGAAGGACGAAGAGGAAAAAGGTCTCATAGCGAAATTGTTTGGGAGTGTCGTGCCAGTATAATATTGGCATGGACAACATTAACAAACTCCCAACCATGACGGACGAGGAACGCAAGGAGTTCCTCGAAATGCTCGTCGAAGAGACCGAATCGAAAACCCCTATGGCGGTTCTCGACGGATTCGAAGACTGCCTCCTGTACTATACCGAGGACGAGGCTGGAAATCCTTGTGCGGTATACTGCTATGAGGATTTGGTCGAATCCTTCGCGAGGAAGAACCACACCACATATACTGAAGCAGTCGAGTTCGTGGACTTCAACACGATGAGGACGATTCCGTACATGACCCATGTCGGCGAGACTCCAACCACGAAGCCGATAATCATCCACCGAATCAACCGAACATTCACAACCCTGGATGATAGCTACTTCGCGAAGTGCTACTCCGATGACCCCGACCCCGAAGACTGATTTTCGGAAAATTTTATCATAAACATTTGTTGCGGTCAATTTAATCCTATATTATTTTTTCCTGTAGGATTATATTGACTTTGGGTATGCCGTGTGATATAATATAGGCATAACGAAAGGAAACAACAAATGTATAAGACACTGCGGTTCGTTGACGAGAAGATACTTGACAAGATTGCGAAGACCTTGGTCAAGGAGTTCAATGAGAATGTTGCCAATGCCGACAACTCCTCATTTAGGATAAGCCTCTTGAACAGGCTCACCACCACAATATACTACAAGGGTGGAAATCCCGACAGGAAGGTGTATAAGTTTGACGGCGAGATTGAGTTCCCCTACTTTGAGGGAAAGAGTGATATTGAGTCATTCACCTCTGCAATTCGTGGCAAGTTCATGGAAAAGGCACAGAAGAAGGTGAAGAAGGGCATCATTATGATACCCCGCATCAAGGAAGACCATTCTTGGGGAATGTGGTCAAGCACAACCTACAACTATTGGAATGGCGTCACGGTCATCCGTCCTTGCAAGGAATACTCCAAACTCGTCAAGCGGTTTGAGGCTCTCGGTCTTGAGAAACTTGACCCCTTGAAGTGGAACACCTCTTCCGTGTTCGGCAAGCGGAGCAACTATAGCATTACGGATGTGTTCTACCACTGCACCTCGTCAAAGTCTTGCAACGATGTGCTTGAGTTCCTCAAGGGCAAGAAGAGGGCTTCCTACGAAATCAAGCGGCACGATTGCATGGAAGACAGGGAATACGGCGAGAGGTATGAGACCGAATGGAGCGGCTCAATCCACTACACCCTCTCCGTCAAGACCGCCGACAAGACGAGGGAGTTCGGTTGGTGAGAGCCAACCAAATCTCAGGGTCTGTCTAGACCCTGAGATTTTCCGAAAAATCATATTGACAGGGCTTATATTTTTTGGTATAATGGTGCCATAACGAAAGGAAAGTGCTATGGAAGAAAAGAACGCAAAAAGTGTTGCCCTCGACCTTGAGAGACTGATGAATTCGTATGGTTGCACACCCGACACCGAGGAGTTCGTCGGCGAAATGCTCAACCTCCATCGGACTCTCAACCAAGTCTTCACTGGAAAGATTGTCCTTCGCTTCATTCAGCGGATGGCAGAGAACTACCGCAAGGAGAGGTATGACGGCAGAAACGAGTTGTCTTGCAAGATATGCAACCTCCTGTGGGAAGCCTTGAAGAACAACGAATACGGATACGAGTTCCACAACGACACCCTCCCGAACCTCCCGATGATATGAAACTTCTCAAACTCGCAATCACATACGCGTTGAACTTGCTCTGTTGGGTGGCAATCGGCATACCGACCGCACTGGCACTGTCCCTTGGGGTGGCACTCTGTCTCGCCAAGGGATACACGAAGGAGCAGATAAAGGAAGTCATCTTCAGCAAATACTGAAGGAAATAAATTGACAATGCTCCCAGTAGATGATATAATAGTGCCATAACGAAAGGAAAGTGCTATGAAATACAACAGGCAGACTGGAAGATTCGAGGACATCCTCCACGCAACGAACAAAGAGGAAAAATGTTCGTTCAAGTTGACAAACTCGTTCACGGCTTTTACACCGTTAGCCAACGCCGTAATCAGCGAACTTGAAGCATATTGCTTCTTGAACGGTCTCAAGTTCACGAAGTTCACGCACGGCTTCATCATAAAGACTTGTTCGTTTATCATTGAAGGTCGCTCCACACTCAAAAAGGCCGAGGAATACAAGAGCGACCTTGAGGAATACTTCAAACGGCTTATGAAATAAGAAAGGAAAAAGAGATGAACACATGTATAACAGAAAAGGTATGCGGTATCACACTCACGATTGTTCCGTCAACAGAGTCCGCTACGACAAGCACCCTGACTTGTCTCGACGCGAAGGAGATACAGGACAAGATTGACATCATCCTCAACAAGCATCCGACTTGGACTGTTGCTTCGTTGGATTTCAAATACAAAGAGGGCTTCCTGTTGGGTAGTGTCCACTTCACCATTCCGAAGAGAGACGAAAAGAAGTTGAAGCGGTTCAGGGTCACTTGGCGTGAGCATGAAATATGCGAGAGTGTGGTCATGGCTCGAAGCAAGCGGGAAGCTAAGAGGATTGCAATGGAGAACTTCCCCGATTCGAGGGATTATGAAGTTTCCACCGACTGGGAAATCACCGAAGAGAAGAAAGGCTCATGAAATGACACTGGAGAAACTCTATCGCACGGAGCAGATGATTTGCAAGGAATGCCAACGGAATTCGCTCGCCGAACTGTGTGAGAACTGGGGAATCCAGACCGAGGACTTCTACGAGTTCATCGAACTGGCTCGGAAGAAGTTCATCGAAGACAACCAAAAGAAATAAATTGACAACTGGCCGACGAGATGCTATAATATAGGCATAACGAAAGGACAGATGGAATCATGGAAGCGAACGAAATAGAGATTGGCAAGTTGTACTGGCACAAAGGTCTCGACATTTGGGTAAAGGCTCTCAGTCTGGCGAGACCCAACTACGACAACACCGACTCCGCAGTCCGATGTGAGGTTGTGGTCGAAAACAGCAACCATTCCAACGGCGACGAGATTTTTGTCTACGGTTCGCAATTGAGAAAGATGTTCACCACCGTCGGCGAACTGATTGAAAAGTTGAAGAAGCACAATCCGAACAAGCCAGTCACAATGCGGCTGACCGCAAACGATTCGGACGGACGCCACTCGATTGCCCACTATCCATACCACAAAACCTCCCAGTATGGAAGCCTCGTGGATGTAGACGCAGACGGTGCGTTCGTGAACCTCAGCAATGCCATCGACTTGCAATACGAATACTATTGCGAATGATATTGACAACCGTCTTGGGAAATGGTATAATTGTCGCATAGAAAGGAGAACGGAATGAAGGGAGATTTTGAGCCGAAGACTCTTGACGATGAGTTTACCGACAGGGAGATTGAGAGGATTGACACGGTGGACAATGCAATCCACGAGTTCCTCAACAATATCGTTCCCAACGGCAAGACGGTGGAGTGGGATAGAGACTTGATTATCTCCGTGGTCGAAGCGGTGTGGGATTGCATAAAGGACAGGAACATCTGCACCGAGATGGAGTTCTACCCATACAGGGAAGGATAATCCAAGAACTAAATTGACAATAACGAGAGGAAAAGAAATGAAGATAAAAGTCAACACCGTGATAACCAAGACCAAGCGAAACAAGGCTGAGAAGGTCTTGAGAGACAATGGAATCGACAGGGACGAGTGTGATACCGTTCTACAGGCTCTTGGGTATGCACTTTTGGATGAGGAACTCTATCCCGACGAAGACTGAAAGAAATAATTTGACAATGCGGTCGGGAAATGCTATAATATAGGCATAACGAAAGGAACGATATGAACGCAGAAGAACTTACCGACACAATCTTCAACAGTCTCAAGTTGGACAACAACGAGTGGGCTATGGAGTTTGACGATTACAATCCCCAAGTCATCCATCTCACCCACACCGAGACCGACAGGCATTTCAAGTTGACGATTTCCTCGAACGATTGAGAAAGGGTCGAAAATGAAAATCAAGGAAGGATACAGGCAGTTCGGCGGCAAGCGGAAGTTCAAGGCTCTCTGCGACACAGTTGCCAAGAAGTATGGCATCGTGGTTCTCGCTGACGAGTGCGTGAACGAGGAAGACCCGACCGATAACCAACTCTGCGTGTATTTCGAGTTCTCCGCCTCGAAAGATTGGCATAAGTTCGAGGACGCACGGATGGATGTCATAAACGGACTGCTACCGAAGGGTTTGACTCTCCAATACACTTGCAACGGAGACGGAAACATCGGTGCGATAATGCTCTACGAGGTAATTTATTCATAGCACTCACGGCTGGCTGAAATACGCCAGCCGTTTTTTATTTAGAAATATATTGACTGTGGAATTGAGAAATGATATAATATGGGCATAAACGAAAGGAAACAGAAATGCCGACATACTACATATTGATGGAAGAGTGGCTCTATACCACGGAAAGTGGGAGAGAGCCAGTCGAGGTGACATTCGATGACTTCGAGGAGGCGATGTCATACGCAAAGGACATGGCCGAGAAGGAGATGCCCAACTTCGAGGAGTTCAACGGAGTAGACTGCCTTGTCCCTGGCCGTTGCGATAGTGTCAACGGAGACAGCGGCGGATACATTCTCACCTGCAAGAACGGCCTTGACGATTGGTATTACGCCGTCCGAGTGTTCAAGGTCACTCCAATCGAACACGCCGTAGACCCAAAGTCGTGGCAGCGGATACATCCTTTGCATCCACAGGAAATAAATTGACAGTAGTTTGGAGATATGCTATAATACTGGCATAAACGAAAGGAAACCAAAATGAAAATCCATGTTAGCAACATCGAGTGGGATACCTCGGATGACGATGAAACCACGGAAGCACCAGACCTTCCGACGGAAGTCGATTTGGAGATGGATGCTGCGGAGGTCGAATGCGATGATGAGCCAATCGTAGACCGCCTGTCCGACATCTACGGGTTCTGTGTGAACAGTTGCACAATCGAAAGGTGTGGCGGTGTTGACAAGGACACGATGATTGATATGCTCGCCGAAGCCTGTGCCGCAGAGTTCCCTTCGGCTTCCCACAACGGCGATTGCGTCATCGTCGATGACGGTTCAGGCTGCAACTGGTGCGTGACCGTGAAGAAGATGGAGAATTGATATGGGACGCAAGCCGTATAAGAAGATACATCTCTCGGACGAGGAGTTCAAGGTCGTCAACAAGATTGCCCATTGGACGAGGGTCGACGAGAGTTGGTTCTACCTCAACGACAAGAACGACGGCACGACAGCCGTTTGGGACATGGAGAAGAACTACTGGGTCTCGCTCCAGTTCGGTCTGAAACTTCTCAGGGAGTCTTTCGGCGGACAGGAGGATGATGATTTCATCAAGGAGAAGGTTCTGAAGAGGAAGGAACTCAAGGTGTGGCAGAACCTGTGGAAAAGGATTTGGTGACGAGCCAAATGGCGGGGGTGTCGAGGTCTAGGAAACTAGGCCTCGACTTTTCATTTTCGGAAAATTATATCATATTTTTGCGTGGTTGTCAATTTAATTTTTAAATTATTTTTTGCCGCGAATTATATTGACAAGGCAATGTAATAAATGATATAATATAGGCACAACGAGAGGAAAGCATACGATGTACAACTATCAGATGAGAATCGTCAACTCGGACAACTGCGAGAAGATTGTGTATGTGTCGGGTGATACATACATGGAAGCGGTTGCAAATATGCGTAAGGAATACGGCAACGACTGGGTGGTATATTCGTCCAAACTCGTTTCTGCGAATTGCTGAAAAAAATATATTGACAACAATCTTAGGAAATGCTATAATATAGGCATAAAACAAAACAACACAACACAACGAAAGGAAATAAAACTATGGCAACAATATGCAAGGGCAACAAGTGGTTCGACGAGAACGCAATCGACACGGAGTTCATCCGTCAGCACGAGGTTCTGACCCCGATGGGTAGCAAGCACGCTCCCTTGAGTTCGGCTCTCGTTCTTGAGAAGTTCCGTGAAAAGGCTCACAACCTCGGTCTCGTTCTCCGTGGCGAGAAGGGTGCTCTCCGTCGTGACGGTCTGGCGTTCATGTATGTGGCTGATGTCGAGGACAATATGCACCCCGACTACGCCCTCTCCATCGGCTTCCGTCAGTCGAGCGACCAGTCGCTTGCGTTCAACGGAATGTGCGGCACTCATGTTTTCGTCTGCGAGAACGGCGTCTGCACTTCCATCGTCAAGCCGTCCAAGATGAAGCACACCATCGGGAATGTGGTGAAGAACGCAGGCTTCCTCGACAGCAAGATTGACGCTGTGTTCTCTCGCTTCGCCGAGGACGCTGACGCAATCCACGGTCAGGTGGAGCTGATGAAGAAGACTCCCCTCACGGACGAGTTGCTCGGCAAGTTCGTCCGCCTTGCCAACGGCGAGTGGCGTGGTGACAGGTTCGTGAAGAACCCCCTGCTCGGTTCGTCCAACCTCATGCACATCCTTGAGGAACTGGAAAATCCGACCCTCAACTCCCACGATGACTCGTCGGTGTTCCGTCTCATGAACGCGGTGTCCTATGTCACCACTCACAAGATGAGAAACCCCAACCAGTCGGCGATGGCTTCTCGCATGATGAACAACCTCATCATGGGTCTGATAAAGCCCGACTTCACCCCGCTGGGCGATGTCGTGGACATCACCGAGGAGACGGCGGAGTAATCCGCCGCCCCTTCGGGGGCTGAAAAAATTTTCCGAAAATTTTAGATTGACAGGGCTTATAATTTTTGGTATACTAGTGGCATAACGAAAGGAAACTATGAAGTATACGGTAAGCATGAGAATCGACGGTCGCATAGACTTCGAAGTCGAGGCATCCTCGCCTCAAGAGGCTCTGGAGAAATCAGCGGACGAGTTCGCCGACGCGGACATCGACCTGAACAAGATGAACTACATTGATGTGACTCCTGTCACGACCTACGATGAAAACGGCAACAATGTTGACTACAGGGGGTAAGATATGGCAAAGCCTATTCCATGCACGGTAATCTGCAACACTAGATGGGGCTACTGCATGACCCCTATGGAATTTCCCTCGATACGGCAGGGAATAAAGTATGGCAGGGAGAGCGGTCTCTTCGCATACAGGGTGTTCGTGAACAACAAAGTCGTCCGACGCGGTTTCGGCGAGGACTGAAAGGAGCGATGATGGACAGCAACACGGCACAGACGACGACCGTCGCCGAGAAGCCAAGGCGGAAGGGTCTGATTTATCGGATTTGGAAACTGCTTTATTGGATGGACTGCCAAGTCTCGGACGAAATCATGTGCGGTCTGGCACTCACCGTCGGCGGAATGATAGCGTTCGCTACGCTGTTCGGCCTGACGAAACTCTACGGAGTCTTCGACAACATGGAAGGAGTGCTTACCCTGCTCTATATTCTCGGATGCCTGTGCTTCGGAATATTCGAGGTGATAGTCACGCTCATCCTGTTCGAGATGGCGACAGAGGTAGACCCTGATAAAACCGAAGAGGGGAAATGACATGAAGATTGAAATAGACGACAAGCACATCGCAAAGGTCTGGACGCTTCATCAGCTCGCGGAAGAGTTAAAGGAAGCATACGCCCTGCAAGGCGATGCTAGGGCCAAGGTTCTCGCTCCGAAGACCGAGGGCAACGATTCGGATGAGCCTGTGATTTTTGCGGAGTTCGGCGATTCCCGCCTGCCGCCGCCTGAATATTCCATCTACTTGTGCACCCTTGACAATGTGTGCCAGTGGTTGGACACCGCCCATGCCGTCATCGGAACAGACCTCGACACCAACGAGACTGTTCTCATCGGGTTCGGCCAATACAAGGATGTCTGGTTTGAGGATGAGAAAAAATTAAATTGACAAGGGTCTGAAGTTTTGGTATAATAGTGGCATAACGAAAGGAGAACAAAAAAAAATGAAACTGAGGGATTTTCTCAATCAGATATATGATGAGACATGGGTTTTCATCAAACCACCGAAGGGCAAGACTCTGAAACTGTGGATGGCGGACTACATTGGATACTATGAGCCTGTCATGAAGGACATCGAGCCGTATCTCGACCGTGACATCGTTGATGAGGTCTACACGACAATCGAGGAAGACCCTGAGAACAAGGGCGAGGAATTGGCGGTCATCTGCGTGGAACTCTGCTCGGCGAGGGAGTCGAAGCGTCGTTCAGACGGCGAACTTCTCGACGCTCTCATAAAGGCGGTAAGGGAGTATGACAGTCTGCGTGACCGCGAGTGGGATTTCGAGACCGACCTTCCAAACCGCGATATGTGGCCTGCTGATACTTGTGATGAGTATGCCACCTTGCTGAAGGACATCGAAGCGGCGGAAAAGACCATCAACAAACTGATGGCCGAAGCGACAGGCGACAAGAACATCCATCTGTAAGGAGAGCATATGAAGAACAGGAAACTTCCTTCGATACCCACCAAAGCAGAGTTGAAGCGTCTGAAAAAATTCATGTGGGATGAGGTCGTGAGACTCAACGACCTCAAGGACGAGGACTTTGAAAAATACCTCAAGAGGGTCAAGATTTTGTCGAGCAGGGGTTTCGAGGTGGTATGCTCGGAGTTCACGCACGAGGTCACGGAAGTGAACCTCACCAGTTCAAACTGAAACAACAGAAAGGAAATAAAAAATGGGACAGTATTACAAGTTGGCGATAATGACGGCAGACGGCGAAATCCGCCGCAACGACCGCAAGTATGTCGATAGCGATTATGTGATGGCGAAGTTGATGGAGCACGGCTATCTTCACAACTGGCTCTGCTATTCGGTTGCGAAGGGTCTGGAAAATGGCTCAATCAAGCGTCTCGCTTGGGTCGGCGACTATGCCGAGGAAGACGAGATGAGGGAAATCACGAAGGGTGATGTCTCCTACGCGATGATTTGGGGAGATGAATCCGTCGGCGAGGACAAGGACTACGGCAGAGCACCTGAAATAATCTTCCCCTCCGTCAAGCGGTTCTCCTACAAGGGCAAGTATCTCCTGAACCACACGAAGAAGGTCTATATGTCCTTCGACGAGTATACCGCCGCACACAACGCACACAACGCACACGAGAACGCCGAGAAGGGCTGGGAAATTTCTCCCTTCACAATCCTTAACGCAATCGGCAACGGGTATAATACCGCCGCACACAACGCACACGAGAACGCCGAGAAGGGCTGGGAAATTTCTCCCTTCACAATCCTTACCGCAATCGGCAACGGACGCGGTGGTGGAGACTACGGCGGAGACTGTCAGGAAGCGGTCGGCACTTGGGCGTGGGATGAGATTGGGATAGCCAAGAAAATCCCCGACGGCTACACGAAGGTTCTCTACCCCTTCCATGAGGACAGGTGAACATGAGAGAGGAAACTGCAATGGAAACGACTACCCCGAAGACTAATGGAGTGGCATACTCCGTGTGGAGGTTCATCTACAATCTCAGGCACAAGCACAATGTCACGGAAGAGGGAATCTTCGGTTTGGGCGTGGTGCTGGGTCTCCTGATGGGATGCGGTGTCGGTGCGGTGATGACGAAAATCTTCTACTGCCTAGACATGTCCGTGATGATTGGATGCTTCTATGTCTTGGCGTCGTTCATGCTCGTCATCCTTACGATAATGTCCGTGGTGACTGCAATCGACTGTATGGCGAACACGAACCCTGACAAGCGTTGATTATTTCATAGTAAACTACCAAAACTCAGGCCCTCAAGGGCCAACCCCGACGGTTCCTCCTTTCGCCGTCGGGGTTTTATTTTCGGAAAATTTATATTGACAATCCCCAGCTGAAATGATATAATATAGGCATAAACGAAAGGAACACAAAAAATGAAAGTATGGTTAGTTGAAATGGTCGATACCTCCTGCGACGCGGCGAGATATATCGTGTGGGGCAATGTCTTCTCCTCTGAGGAAAAGGCGATGGCTCATATCGAGGCTCTCGTCAAAGAGGCAATCGAAGAGGACAAGATACTCACAGAGGACACGATTGTCCGTCAGAACGGCGGTCGTGAGATAAGCGACATCGACGGTCGTATGTACTACAAGGTCTGCGAGCGGGAAATTGATGCCGTCAAGTGATTTATATTGACTTCCCAAAACGGAAATGATATAATAAAGGCATAAACAAAACAACGAAAGGAACACAAACATGGCAACTCGTTCAAGAATAGGTATGGTTCGTCCTGACGGCAAGGTCGTTTCGATTTACTGCCACTGGGATGGCTATCCGTCCAACAACGGTCGCATCCTTCTGGAGCATTACACCGATGCTGCAAAGGTTGAGTCTCTCATCTCGCTCGGCGACATCTCGTCTCTGCGTCCGAAGGTTGACCCCGACCCTGTGGGTGGAGTCGTCGAATACATCGACAACCACTTCAAGCGTTGCACCAAGGATGCGAAGGGTGTTCACACCTTCGACAATCCCCAGTCCGATGTTGTTGTCGCATACGGTCGCGACCGTGGCGAGAACCCCGACCGCATCAAGCCGAGGATTGACAATTCCGTCGAGGATTTCACATTCTCTGATGTCGAGGAGTGGGGATACCTCTTCGACAACGGCAAGTGGTTCGTCATCGAGAACGGCGATGCAGGCGTTCGCAGGCTTCCTCTCACGATGGAATACTGCCAAGCCAACGGCTGACGGCTCGAAGAGCGAGCCAATCGAAATGGTTGGCTCGCTCGAAACATATTGACAAGGGTCTGCATTTTTGCTATAATATCGTGTGAAAGGAGACGATAATGCAAAGGACATTCCATTTTTTCAGCGATGCTGGACACGGCTGGATGAAGGTCAAGAGAAGCCAGCTGGAGGAACTTGGCGTAGAGAAGAAGATAAGCCACTTCTCGTATGAGCACGGAGAGTTCGTATACCTCGAAGAGGACTGCGATGCCGTAGTGTTCTGCAACGCCTACGAAAGCCGCTTCGGAATGACACCGAGGTTCAAGACGAGCTACTCCAACCGTTCGAGGGTAAGGGGCTACAATTTCTACAACTTCAAGGAGTGTCTTCCCCTTACGGACGAGGATATTGTCAGGAACTATGTAAAGCTCCTGATATACGGAACCACGGATTCCGACAAGCCCCTGAGAAATGGGAACTGTCAGGTGAAGGGCTACTACTTCCTCTCCAACGGTTCTGCAATCGCCAAGTGGGATAGCGGCAGGTTCTGCATCCTGAAGGATGTATCTCCGATGGGGATAGAGCGTCACAAGGAATATCTCGACAAGTATGTTCCAAAGAGCATGAACACCCCTGTCGATGAACTTATGTGACGAGGGCATACAATTTTCACTCAAGGTGTCCGTGGGCTTCCTCCTTTCTCCCACGGACGCCGCTTTTTTCCGAAAAGTTATATTGACTTTGCGTGGCGGATATGATATAATTATGGCATAACGAAAGGAAACCACAATATGAGTAAGGCAAGCGAAAACACATACAGGGTAATCACGGTGCGTGACATCGTGAATGCGGTAAACGACAAGAAGACCTTCCCGAAGGGATTGGACACTCCAATCGGGAGCGGCGACTTCGAGTGCAACTGCACACACTATCTCCACGAAATCCAAAACGACAAGATGGGGAAGCACGGCAGGGGTCTCATCCTCTCCTATGAGATGCACGAGAACTGCGGCGGCTGAAAAACAATTTGACAATCCTTCGGGAAAATGCTATAATATAGGCACAACGAAGGAAACCAAACAAAACAACACGAAAGGAAACAGTTATGGGTCTAGATATGTATCTGCACAAGAAGGTCACTGGCTACCGCAAGGCGGACGGCTCGTTGACCCATTCGATGAAGGACTACACCGAGGATGAACTGGGTGCGTCCAACATCGAAACTATCGTCACCACGGTCGGCTACTGGCGTAAGGCGAATTCAATCCACAGATGGTTCGTCGAAAATGTTCAGGACGGCGAGGACAACTGCGAAGAGTATTCCGTCTCGGTGGAGCAGTTGAAGGACTTGCTCAAGACCTGTATGAAGGTCATCAAGGCGGTTGACGGCGAAACCATTACCATCAACCCCTCGAAGGAAGAGGACATCAGCAAATACGATTGGCTCAAGGATTGCCCCAAGTCGTTCGTCTTCGATGCGTCCAACCTTGACGCAATGGCAGAGAAGCTCCGCTATGTCCATCAGTTGCCCAAGACCTTCGCAAAGGTCGCCAACGAGACGCTTCCCTCGGTATCGGGCTTCTTCTTCGGCGATACCGACTACGATAGCTGGTATCTTGAAAGCGTCATCAAGACCGCTCGGATAATCACGAGAATTCTTGACAACTACAAGAAGCTCCCGACGGCGGAAAAGAGGGATGTGGAGTTCGCGTATCAGGCTTCTTGGTAAGCCTGATACGACCCCCTGAAATTTTCAAGAGAGGAGAGATATGGGAATAAAGACGAAAGCCAAAGCCAAGGTGCTCAGCTCCAAGAAGAAGGAAATGAAGACCTTCGAGGTTTGTGTGACCGAGACCTACAACAAGACCTACGTGATTGAGGCCACGGAGGAAGATGAGGCGATAGAGATTGCCGAATCCATAGCGGAAGACGACCTCACAATCACCGACCCCCACAACTTCAACGACCGTGAGGTTGAGGTTGTAGGTGTCAAATAAATTGACAAGGGTCTGAAGTTTTGGTATAATAATGCCATAACGAACGAAAGGCAGGTAGAAATGGCAAACATATGTATGAACAAGTTCAAGGTTGTCTCCACGAGCGAGGACAGCCTGAAGAAGTTTCGAGACATCGTTGACGGAAAGAACGAGAAGATTTACCTCCGCCGAACGGAGCTTTACGGAACGGAAGACGGCCCATACGAAGAGGGGTCTGTGAAGAGCGGCAAGCTTTTCGTCGAGATTCTGAACGTCGGGACGGCCTGGAATTCCGAGGGTCTTCTTGGTGGCGGAAAGGATGAGGAGCGATTCCCTGAGTCCACCGCACTTGAGGAAGTCTGCAAGATGCTCGGCGTCGGAGTCGAGATATTTGCGGAAGAGCCTGAGTGTCAGTTTCAGGAGCACATCGTCGTCAATCCGAAGGGCGAGGTCGTGATGAACGAGACTGTCGCTTGGAGCTGCGACTACGATGACGACGGAAACGTCGTTGGGGAGCACGGTGGATTCGAGGACTTCGGCGAGTTCGCCGATGCACACGAGATTTGGGAAGCGACAACGGAGGGTTGAGATGGACAAGCCATTAAGTGAGATGACCCCCAAGGAAAAGGTCAGGGGTGCACTGAACGAGTTCTTCGACCCTAACGTTCCCAGCTATGGCCTGTGCAATCTGGTCAGCGACATGATGGGAATATGCATCGACCATGACTCGGACGACTCTCCTTTCATGCAGGGTCTGAAGAAATTGGTATTCGATTATCAGACCCAGGAGGATTTCCCAGAAGACACGCTCGCCGCCAAGATGAATGCGTTACTTGACACGGAGGACTGATGTTCGGAAACAGAAGCAGCTGGTTCCCAGTCAAGGGCCTGACGACAAGCGGATGCCATTTTGATTGGATGATGGGCATAACCAAGTTCAAGGGGGTCAAGGATTTTCTGATGCCAGGGAAGACCATTCCTGTGATGGAAACGGTCTTCTGGAACAGAACGCTCGGAGCGAACATCGCCCTGAGCACCTACAACGAGGTCCGAAACACGAAAGACCCAGAACTGGTTAAGCGTTGTGAGGAGATAGGTCTCCCGCTGGACCTGAAGATTTAAGCTCGTCTATATATGCCTACCCAACAAGAAGACCGCAGGGAAACCTGCGGTCTTTCTTTTTTCGAGCGAGCCTAAGCTTACTGTTCCTGCGGCGGTTCTTTCGACTTCAACGACACCTTGATGAAGGAAACATCATATCCTTCGAGATATCCCTCCAAATCGGACAGCTCAATCTTCTCTGTATCCTGCTGGAAGAGGCAGCGTTTGACCGTATCGACAATCTTCTTCTTGAGCTCGACGACTGAATTCGTCGCCTGGGCTTCATTCGTCTCTTCCTTGTTCTCATCGCCAGCAGCCTGCTGTTCGGCGTTCTGGTTCTCGGAATCCGAACCCTGGTCTTGTCCCTCGGAATCCTGGTTCTCTCCATCAGCCTGCTCGACTGGCTCTTGCGACGGAATTGCGAACCTGATTACCATATCGGCGTCGTCCAGAAACTTTGCGTTGTAAGCTTTCTTGACGGCTTCCTTGAACTTCTGTCCGACCTTCTCGGCCTCGACGACATCGAATTTAATCTTGTCCTGGAGATGGGCCTCCTTGAAACCTGTAGCGAGAGTCTGGAACACGAGACCTTCATCGCCGTAGAGATTGAGTAGCATAAATTTATTTCCTTCTGTAATGTTGAATCTATGTATTATTTACATTTTTTAAATTGACAATGCGTATGGGAAATGCTATAATATTGTCACGAGAAAGGAAATTGCGATGAGTTCATATACATCACAGGGAGAAAGGAGGCAGCACATGAAGGTACTTATAATCGACTTCAGGCTGTTCAACGGAATAGGTTTCCAATATACGACCCAGTATTACGTCGATGGACGCAGGGTGTCGCGGAACAGATATTACCAGATGAGCACTTACATCTACGACAACTTCAATCACGAGAGCACGAGGGTGTGGAGCGACACGAACAAGAACGGCATCTACAGGGCATACACCGAGATACTGTATGTTCGGCGGAAGGGAAAATAGATTGACATCCACATAGGGGTTTGGTATACTATCATCATCAAGAAAGGAACGACATGAGGATAAAGCATTGGCAAGGCTACGGTTGCGTAAACGCAAAGAAGCTCAGGAAGGATTCTGAGACGCTGGTCGTTGAGGTCAGCGGTATGCATGAGTATGGTCTGACACGCAATGACGCATATGACGTGTTCAACTGGCTCGTGAAGAGGTTCGACAAGAGCCGCGAGGATTACAGGGAAATCCGAGACATCGACATTGACGAGAACGTCGAGACGGTGAACGGTCTCCCCTTTTGGCGATGCGTCTACACGATTTCGTTCAGGCCGAGAGGTTGAGAGATTACCGAAAAACATATTAAAGGAGCAATCATGAAGATTAAGAAGACTTGGGTCGGTATACACACGGTCGACGGATGTCCCTCCGCCAATTACGGTCGTCCTGAAGACAGACGCTGGTTTCCCGTGACAAAGACCGAATTGAAGGAAGATATTTCCCGCAGTGTCCACAACTTCTTGGGGTATGAACCTTCGAGAATCCACCTGAAGAGGCTGTTCGACGAGGGCAGGCTTGAACTCCAGGATGAAAATGGAGCAATCCACACTTGGGTCGTCTTCGAGGTCAAGGGGCGATTCGACTAGGGGTAAATAATCTTCAACATGAAGAACGGCGGATGTTCTTCTGTCTGAAGACGCTGGGTGACACCAGCTGTTTTCCATCGTTAACATAAAAGGGAGCGGTATGAAAGAAAATGAACAGGGGACAAGCGATGGTGTTCCTCAACTCGGTGAAGTTGATGGAACAGGACATGGAATTCATGAAGGACACCTCCGCGAAGGAGAAGTACGCTGAGGTCCTGAAGGAGCTCGCCTCTATGAGGAAGCTGCTGGAGGAATGCATAAGCTACAAGAGGGTCTGAAATTTTCCGTATAATATATCATCAATCCAACAGAGGGACAATATGACGATAACAAAAATAAGCGACCACCTCAACGAAATCATCAACGAGGTCGAGGAGCTGGAGCACGTGCCAGAGGACAGGAAGTCCTCCCTGCGGTCCAGCATCGAAGACATACTCGAAGAGCTGGACGGAATCTCGGACGAGTTCGGCGACGAACCCAGGGACGATGACCCCTACGGCGACAACGGTGACGACGAAGAGGAATGAAATAGTTCTGTATAATATTAACAAGGAAACACAACATGAACACGATACTAACACCAGTGGTTGATTGCAACGGAGACTTCCTCGGATACGATTTCCAGGAGGAGCTCGCCGAATCCGCAATCAAGAGCATCGCACGAAACAACACATTCATGCCGAACATCGACCGCGTGATTTTCAACACGAACGTCGAGAGCGGAAAGCATTGGACTCTTGTCACGGTCGTCTACTTCAAGGACGGCACGAAGGTGACGGTCAAGAACAGCGAGCGTGACGACATCACTCTCGTTGAACGCCAGCTCAAGCTCAGCGACGGTACGGTGAAGACAATCAGGACGGCGAGCGACCAGTCCAAGGAGATTGGCCTCGTATACGCTCTGACAAAGCGTCTCATCTGCACTTTCGACGAGCGTGGCACGGTCAACAGCAAGGGCTTCGCTGGTTTCCTCCACAAGGCAATCAACAAGGCCCATGTCCAGGATGTCGAGGATGTCCGCATCGCTGCCGAGCGTAAGATTGCCAAGGCTCGCCACGAGGACAACCTCAAGGCGGTCAAGGCTCGCAAGGCCCAGAAGAAGAGCACCAGCCTCAAGGATATGGTCGCCGACCTCAGCAGTGCGGTCAGCTCCCTGAAGGACGTCGTGTCCTGTCTGGTCTCCCGTCCGTCAGCAGTTTCCGCCGACGAGGAAACCCCTCGCGTTATTCCCGACGAGGAAGTCCCTCGCGATACGTCCTGCGAGGATAACCCTTGGAGGGGAACCCCCTGCGACGAGAGCTGCACAGGCAGCGGCTGCTAAGAGGGCCTGCACATGGACGCTCTGGTTCTCAAGAGCACCGCGTTTCATGACGGGCAGGGAAACATATCGCTGATTGCGTATTTCTACTGCCCGTCCGAAACCAGGAAAAGCCTCCTCAGAGGCTGCTTCTTGAGAACCGAGACCAGGGACGGATGGGAATCCTTCCTTGAGGGCCTGAACCGAAAGGGGCCTGCCGAGCCGTTCGAGATGGAACTGGCGGGGGCCCAGGAAAATCTGAAGTTTCTCAGACATGTCCAGGGTCCACTGCTTACGGTCTTCGACGTAAAAAGGATTATTTCCCGCCGCGTTTTTTCGGAGAAAATGAAGACGCTGGGCGAATTCCTGTCCCAGAACAGGTATGGTGGCCTGAAATACCTCGAAAAGTTCGGCGATACCAGCATCTGGGGCCTGCCACCAGGGGTCTGGCACATGCAGGACATCAAATTTAAGACTACACGTGCCCCCAAACGGGTAATTATGTAATATAAGGAGAGAAAAAGATGGTACAGTGGAGAGACGACGCACAGACGGGACGGCAAGTCAGCACAGCCAAGTTTCTGAGGATGCTCAGCAACGAAGCACTTAACGAATTTGCGAACTTCAATTCGCCTGCCTATGGAGCAGCAATCCAGAAGGAGCTTGCTCGCAGGGCCAAGAAACGGGCCAAGAAAGAGGCCAAGGGGGTCTGAAAAATAGCCCCTGATTTTTCCGAGAGGTCAATTTAGTAAATAGAATGCGTATGAAGATTAAGTCCATAGAACAAACGTCAAACCCAAAAGCCCTGGCATGCCTTGGCTATGTGGGCGACTTTGTGTCTTCGGACTGATTCTTCAACAATGTTGCCCATAAAAAAATTTGAGAATCGGCCCAAAATTAAATTGACAGGCCGATTTCTTTGTTGTATAATATTGGGCATGTGAGCAAGCCAACCAGTTGCAGAACCTGACAAGCTTGTGAAGGATGAAGAAGAAAAAATCTGTTGGAAAGAGGTACATGGCAGAAAACTGTGGAGTATAATATTTCCAGTGGTGAAAACCGCGAACTTGTTCTTTGATATTTGGATTGATTTGATTTAACATGGCTGGCACATTGCAGCCATGCTCGACCGAGCGAGCCTAAAAAGATTCTTAAGCTCGGTGCGGCAACCTGGGATGACGACCATGAGGTCCTGCCCAGGCTGCGTGAATTAGGTGGAAAGGGCGTTCCTGAAACGCATGATAGTGCTGGGAACGCACACCCGATATCTATGTATCTAGATGGGATATACAAACATTTAGAAAACCATACCTGAAAGAATGCCGAAATGGGATAATAAAAATAGTCGGGGCAAGGTCCTCGAAGCCATATCTAGTTTTCTTCCGTCATCAAGGGCGGATGGTTTGCGGATATTGGTCTCAGTCGGTGGGTACATAAATATACCTGCAAATGTTTACGAGGGGACCGACTCCACAGCTGGGAGTCAAGGTTAAGAGCATTGTGAGTTGCAGCAGGGGCGGATGAAAGACCGTTCTTACTCATGAGAAACCTCGTTCGCGATTTAATGGGCCAGTGGTGAAATGGTATCATGCCTCGTTTGCACCGAGGAGTTCGGGGTTCGAGTCCCCATGTGTCCACCATTTGTTGATGTCGTTCCAACATTAAAAGAACGGCTGGTGGAGGTAACGGGCTGGCTTTAGTCAGCAGGTCCGTCCCTAAGCTCAACCACACTTCTGTGTGGGCACCGCGTTTTGCTCTTTGTTCGGTGTCAAACGAGGAAAAGAGCTGGTAACAAACGTTGTCCTAAAGTTCGGTGTACCGTTGTAAGATTCGGTTCGAAAGGATGCTCTTTACCACATAACTAACATCATATCGAGTTCTACACTTCTCTTGGTCCTTTCTCCCAGAGCGGTTTCTCTGGGCTTTAAAAGAAGTGAAACCCAATTTATTGCGGGGTAGACTAGAGGTCAAAGTCACTGGTCTCATAAGCCAGAGCCGAAAGGCACGTTGGGCTCACTTCCCACCCCCGCTACCATTTGACCAACAACGCGGCATCAGCTTGCCGTCCATCGGATTGTGGAAACACGTAAAAATTGCTGCCTGGGCTAATATAGGAGAGTAGCTCAGCCAGGTGAGAGCAGCATCCTTATAAGTTGTTGGTCGGGGGTTCAAATCCCTCCTCTCCTACCAATTTCAGTGGGCTGCTAACTCAGCTGGTAGAGTACGACACTTTGGTGATATAGTTCAACGGGAGAACAGCTCGGCATTGGCCTTGCCTATGGTGGTTCGATTCCATCTATCGCCTCCATAATGTCGGAGTCACGAGTTCGAATCTCGTGCGGCCTACCAATTTGAATGTCCCTTGATGTAACGGCAGCATAGGGGTTTTTGATGCCTTTCGTGGAGGTTCGAATCCTCCAGGGACAACCATCACGAGAGGCCGATGCTTCAGTGGGGGTTCGAAACCTCCAGGGACAGTCATGAGGGCCAAGACTTTTGAGGGTCTGTAATTTTCGATTTAAACCATGAGGCATACTCATGAAACTCCGAGGTCGACGGACGACAGGAGTCGGTTTTTGGCATGTTTAAGGTTAATCCAAAGCTGTGGTCGCCATACTTGCAAGATGGCGTTTGACGCGGTAGACGGGACACGGAATGGAAACCTATCGGCTCATTCTCATGGAGTGGGACGACCGCAATGGGCTACACTGCGAAAAACATTGCCTGCGATTTATGCTCCTTTAGCACAATTGGCAGATGCGGAGAGCTCAAACCTCTCTTGTTGAGGGTTCGAATCCCTCAGGGAGTACCAATCCTCCAGTACACCAAAGGCAGAGTGAGCGGACTTAAAATTCGCGAGTTTCTGGTTCGAATCCAGAGTGGAGGACCAAATGCTGGGTTGGCTGAACGGCTAGAGCGGCGTCCTCGTAAGACGCAATATGGGGTCTCGGAATCCTCACCCAGCTCCAGACAATTTCAAATGTTCCCATAGATTAATCGGATTAAATCACTTGGCTACGAACCAAGAGACCTGGGGGTTCGAGTCCCTCTGGGAATACCATATCACTTTAAATTAATGACATCGAGCTCGGTAGTACCCGAGTTGGTAGCAGGGAGGAGACTGTTAATCTCCTGGCCGCAAGCCCGTCGCTGGTTCGAGTCCAGCCTACCGAGCTCGATGCCAATAGCCCTTGTAGTTTAATGGCAGAACAACTGATTTGCACCACATAGTTTAATGTAAAACTCATTTTGAATTCCAGTTCGAGTCTGGAGGTGGTGTCCATAATCAGTTAGTGACAGTTCGATTCTGTCCGAGGGCTCCATTGTGTAAGAAACAAATCACCTTTAATGCCGTTGAGTAAATAGTATTATGAAAAATATATGTGAAAATTGCGGTAATGAGCATGATGGAACCTATGGCAGTGGACGGTTCTGTGGAAAAACTTGTAGAATGGAATTCATTGGAAAAAAATCTTATGAAAAAAGAAAAACCAATGGAACATTTATTTCTGGTTTTGAATATGCTAAAATACATGGAAAAGGTCCAAGACGAGCAACATACGGAAGATGGAAATGCCAACTATGTGATTTAATTTTCAACACCAGACGAGAGTTGCAAAATCACAACCATAATATCCATCATGGATTTAGAGGTCGAGGCGGTTGGAATAAAGGACTGACAAAAGAAATTGATAGTAGAATTGCAAACATTTCTATTAAAACTTCAAATACTCTGAAATCTAAATTTGATACTGGTGAATTAAAACAACACGAGTGGACTCAACAACAGAGAGAAGAAGCAAGCTTACGAGCAAAGGAAAGAAGCTTAGGTGGTTATCATAGACATGGTGGTCGTGGAAAACGAGGTTGGTATAAAGGAATATGGTGTGATTCATCATGGGAATTGGCATGGGTGATTTTTAATATTGAGCATGATATACAGTTTGTTCGTTGTAAAGAAAAATTTTCTTATGAATACAAAGGTCGTATAAGGACATACAATCCAGATTTCTTATTATTTGATGGAACATATATTGAAATTAAAGGTTGGACATGTAAAAAATGGTATGCTAAACTTGAACAATTCCCAAAAGAAAAAAGATTAGTCGTTATTGACAAAAAGGAAATACAACCATTTTTAAAATATGTTGTAGACAAATATGGAAAAGATTTCGTTCGATTGTACGAATCGACAATTTAATTGATTTTAAATGCCTCAGTAGCAAAACAGGCCACTGCACCCGACTCTTAATCGGGGGATTTCTGGGTTCGAGTCCCAGCTGAGGTACCATTTCATTGCTGGCGTCGTCTAATAGAGGATACCCCCTGCTGCAATTTAGGGGGAGAATTACGTGAGACTCGTATCGCTGGCTCCACTTAAACAACAAAGGAACTTAAACAATGATTCTAACAAGACGAAAACGCATGTCAGGACTCGATGCTATCACCCGATGTAGCATAACCTGGCAATGCAGTTGACTTTTAATCATCGAGATGCGGGTTCAAATCCCGCCGTCGGGACCAAATGCATCTGTAACTCAACGGTAGAGTGTCAGCCTTCCAAGCTGATTACGTGGGTTCGGCTCCCATCAGATGCTCCATTTTCAATGCGTCAGTAGCTCAATTGGCAGAGCGTCTCCTTGCCATGGAGAAGGTCGACGGTTCGAGACCGTTCTGATGCTCCACAAATTACCCGACAACCAGGCCCAAACGGTTAGGGACGCCAGATAGCTACTGGTGGCTTATTATTCAGGTTCGACTCCTGTGGGTTGTCGGCTAATTGATTTTCTTTGATGCCAGGTCGCATAGTGGCGATTGCAGCTGACTGTAAATCAGCCCTCATTATGAAACCGTCGTTGGTTCGAGTCCAACCCTGGCAACCATTTTTCATCAGGGCGTAGGAGAGTCTGGTTTTCCACTTGATTTGGGGTCAAGCATAACGTGGGTTCGAATCCCACCGCCCTGACCATTTGGCGACATCTTAATTGCAGTTAAGGTGCTCGCAGTTTCCATCGGATACGCAACACAAGAAGATAAAGCTTTCCCATTGAATGCATCGCGATAGCCAGTGCACACCATTCTTAATAGAAGTACTTCTGCGGGAGCGGTAAAGGAAACTTAGGGAAGGTTCCGAAGTGGATGGATAAATTACCTGACTGCAAGCCTGGGACGAGTCAATGCCAGCGACGGCGACATTGATGGTGGAGGTCAACCGCCCTTAGCCATTTTATGTGGCTCCATAGACAAAATCGGTTAAAGTCACCTCCCTCTCAAGGAGGAACCTGAGGGTTCGACTCCCTCTGGAGCTGCCATTTGACAATCCCCTCAGTAGTATAACGGCTAGTATACCAGATTGTGATTCTGGTGGCCTGGGTTCAACTCCCAGCTGGCGGACCATTTATGACGGATAGTTCAAATACAACAGAACAAAGGGCAGTCTCCTGAAGGAACTGGGAGGCAGCAGTGCCACAAAAGTTGTGCGGAAGTCTTGACAGCTTTCGTGCAGTGAGCCAGGTGGCCCTGGGGTTGGTGAGTTTGGACTGGGATAGGAATGTCAGGTTCTGTCCCAGTTGACTACAGGCTCTCGCCTTGCATTCGTGCGTTCTAAAAAATCCCCAAAGCCCCACGAGACAGGTCGGTCATAATCCGACCGCCGTCACCCGTTTCACGCGGAAAGAAACCTCCCGTCGGTTTTATGGGGACCGTCAAAAAAGGAGCAGTAAAAGGCTGCAACCCATTAATCTCATCTACATGGAGTAGAAGGAGAACCTGAGGTCGGCGTGGAGCTATCCCTCTCGGCCTCTGCATACGGTGATGGTATAGAGGCTGTGCCTGGGTCTCCAAAACCCAAGAGAGATGTTCGAGTCGTCTTCACCGTGCCATTTTATGGAGTTGTAATCCTAATCAGGTAAGGAGTCTGTTTGCTAAACAGATAGTAGGGATGTAAAAGTCCCGTGGTGGTTCGAGTCCACTCAACTCCGAATTTCTCCCCAACCTAATGGTTTGCCCCAACAGGATTATGGGGAAATATTTCGGTATAATATTGTAAATAACTACGACGTTGGGCAAACAACGTCTTAAATATAAAGGTAAAATATATGAGAAAACATTATCTGGTTTATAAAACCACCAATCTTGTCAATGGCAAGATTTATATCGGACAGCATCAGACATACGATTTGAACGATGGATACTTAGGTTCTGGTAAATTGTTGAAACAAGCCATTAAAAAATATGGAGAACAAAATTTCAAACGTGAGATTTTATGTGAATGTTCTTCATTGGAAGAGATGAATGAAAAAGAAGCTGAAATTGTAAATGACGAATTCACACAGCGAAACGACACTTACAATATTAAACACGGTGGTGAAGGTGGCTGGGATTTCATAAATGCAAAAAATATGAACAATAGTGTTGGAAATGCAGGCTTGGGAGGAAGACAAAATGCTCGGCTTATGAATACAGACCCAGCACACAAAAAAGATTTCAGTGAAAAAGTTTCCAACGGGTTGAAGAAAGTGTGGAACGAACGTCCTGAAGTGTGGGCCAATGTCAAACACGATACGTTTAAAGGTCATACACACACCAAAGAAGCTCGGATGAAAATTAGTGAAGCCAGGAAACATTATACTGGGGAAAAGAACATCGCATGGGGAACAAAATGGATTCACAATGAAACACTTAGAAAGTCGATACGCATAAAGAAAGAGCTTGTTGACTCATACCTAAGAGAAGGATGGAAGCTTGGAGCTGTATATGAGTGGACGGCTCATAAAGATGTTATGGAGCAGTAAGCCTAATTGGTAAGGCAGTCGGTTGGAAGCCGACTAGTAGAGTTCGTAAGGGCTCGTCCTGATTCGAGTTCAGGTTGCTCCGCCATAATATGGAAGATTGCCAGAGTGGATTATTGGGACCGCCTCGAAAGCGGTTGGGTGTAACAGCTCCACACGTTCGAATCGTGTATCTTCCGAATTTGGAGGGTTGTCAGAGTGGTTTATTGAGCGGAGCTTGAACCTCCGTGGCGGTAACACGTCCATCCGTTCGAATCGGATACCCTCCTCCATAGATTTTCAAATGCCTCGGTAGACAAACTGGTCATAGTCACCGCCCTTTCACGGCGGAATTTGTGGGTTCGACCCCCATCCGAGGTGCCATTTCAACACACGCGGTCCAGCTCTTGCTCAAAGTACACGAGGAATTCTGGATAAAGGCCGCGTATAATATTTCATGGGCATATGATTGTTCCTATTAACCAATATCACTGTAAATGATACGATATACAATCCGCCCAGCTTTTTACACATAAGATGTTCCTATTAGAAGGTAAAACTGACCGAGGTACATGCCGAAGTCGGTGAGAGGGTTCGACTCCCTCGTGGGTGTGCTACCCATCGATACATCTCGTGTGACCCGTATAGCACGGACGGGTCCTTGGATTTTCGAAGACATAATGATGTTCCTATTAATCAATTATCAGAAGCCATTGGCTTCTTCAAATGAAAAATACATCTCGTCTTCACTTTTTGGGGTAGTAGCACAATTGGCTAGTGCATCTCCCTGTCACGGAGAAGGTTGCGGAATCGTACTCCGCCTACCCCGCCATTGATTTCGAGCTGTCGCAAAAAGGATTTGCATCGGATTTCTAATCCGAATCATGCTGGTTCGAGTCCAGTCAGCTCGACCAGGTTTATGTTGATGTCCCTTTAGCTCATCTGGAAGAGCGGTTTCCTCCTAAGAAACAGGTGGTAGGTTCGAGTCCTATAAGGGATGCCAAATATCATATTGGAGAGTGGCGAAGTTGGTTTAACGCAACGGTCTGATACACCGTCACTTCGTGGGTTCGAGTCCCACCTCTCCAACCATTTTCATAGAGCTCCGCCGACGGAGAGTGTTCCAGCTAAACAAGTGTCGTCGTCGGAATTCATGGATGCCAGTCCACGTGGTTCAGAGGCTTAAGGGACTGGGGAACACACCGAAAAATTGCATACGGTTCCACAGCCTGTTGACGACTGCCCGTCCAATTATGCACAGAGACGGCTGGTCCAGGGTGAAAAAAGCCGCTCCATTTAAAAATAGTTCCGTAGCTCAGCTGGTTAGAGCGTCTTCTCGACATGTAGAAGGTCACTGGTTCGAATCCAGTCGGGGCTACCATTTATCCTCCTGTACTACAATTGGCAGATAGGCATGCTTGAGGTGCATGACAGTGTGAGTTCGAATCTCACCAGGAGGACCATTTTGTCGGTCGCGGTAGTGGTTAGGAGCCCGATGAGTAGACACATAACGGAATTGAACTGCGGGTCATACCCGTGTCGGATATGTGTGAAGGAATCGCCGCGAGGTACGTACCACCGACAATTCTTGGCCCAGTTGTCAATAGTGGACTTGGCGGCGGACTGCAAATCCGCAAATGGGGGTTCGACTCCCTCCTGGGTCTCCATTTATAAACCTAAACAAACCCAAATAAACAAACCACATATGTCCAGATACGCAAAAGCAAACGTCACAGAAGACGAACTCAGAGAGAAGATAGAATCAAAGGGCGGAATCTACGAGATTCTGTACAGCAATCCCACACAGCAGCTGATTGACGACATGAAGAAGGTCAACTTCGACTGCGAAAACGTCCTCGACGAAGAGGATTTGGATGGAGACTACGACTACTTCGGACTCAATCTGGGTTACGAAACGCTGGACAACGGAGTTCCAGTCCTCTGGGTTGCAGCTGGCGGCGATTGGGAGCTGCCTCTTGCCCTGTGCATCTACATCGGAGAGAAGGGCGAGCTTCGGGCATACATTCCGAAGGATGGGAACAGATACAATTTTAAAGAGAAGTGTGCATACGGCAGCGAAGAGAATCCGCCAGACGATTTCAGCGAGCATGAGGATGAAGAGTTCGACATGGACAAGCTTCGTTCAGCAGCCGTCAAAAGGATTGTGATACGCTGACCGTCCATATTCCGACGTACTCCAATCGGCAGCGAGGATAGATTCAGATTCTATACAGTGTGGGTTCGAATCCCTCCGTCGGAACCAGGCCACGTGTTGCAACTGGCAGTCAAGGCAGACTTAGATTCTGTTTGTTGGGGGTTCGAATCCCTCCGTGGCCACCAAATCGATTTTCTGGGAATAGCGAGGGGAAGTCATCTTCGGATGACGCTTATATGCAGACATTGCGACGCAGCGATGCGTCATGCTTCCTGATGGCTATAAACTGCATACGAAGTTCCTTTCATTTGCAATTTACTTTATGGGGCCGTAGCTCAAATGGTTAGAGCCGAGGTCTGAAAAACCTCTCATCTGGATTCGACCGCCAGCGTCCCCACCATTTTCATTGAGGGTTGGTATAACGGCTGTACCTGGGACTCTGACTCCCATGAAGCTGGTTCGACCCCAGCACCCTCAGCCAATTTCGGAAGCGTAGCTCAAGACCAGGGAGTCCGTGTACAGGATAACATCTGGGACGGCAATCGAAAAATTCTAGATACAAGTAGTTTGCCATGAGAGCGACGGCAGGGTGCCGTATGCTGTGGTGAAAATCCACCGTTTCCACCATTTAGGAGGTTTTATGTTCGTAAAAGTAGTTGAATCCGATACGCTGTACCAGTCGGATGATTTCCGCAGGTGGATTCGCGAGCACCAGGGAGAAAGCTTCAAGGTGATAGGAGAGTTCATCGGAAACGACGACAAGCCAGTGTATCAACTCAAGGGAGTGAACTTCAGGATAAGCAAGCACTTCTGCGAGGCTGTCTGATATGGCGGGTTAGTTCAACGGTAGAACAGGGGAATCATAATCCCTAAACGTGGGTTCGACTCCCTCACCCGCTACCATTTATCAAGACATCCACAATTGACGGTTGGTCCAGCGGCGACGACGCCTCGTCTACACCGAGGTATAACAACGGGGGTTCGAGTCCCTCACCGTCAACCATTTACGGGGCTGTTCAGGCATTCGACGGAACACCATCCCAAGGACGCAGCGACACGTCGGAAGACGTAAACTTCATCAAAGTAAACGGAAACGATTACGCACTGGCCGCTTGAGCCTACCGAACGGGGACGACATCAGATAGTCTCCCAGTAGGGAATTAATCCATCTGGTATTCCTGATGGTCTTGTCTCTCCACCAGAAAGGTCTTACATGAAGAGTCTCGCCTGCCATCGGATTCCTATTAGGATGGAAGGTTAAAACTTTATAGGAAACTGTTGTAGAAAGCGTTCGAACGGACTGCTTCGGACAGGGGTTCGATTCCCCTCAGCTCCACCATTTGGTCAAATCAATCCAACTGTCAAAGAACATATTGACAATCCTCTTCGGATGTGATATATTAATTCCGCACATCTATACACATTGAACCATGGAGGATTATATGGCGACAGACAAACAGTACACATTTCACACATGTGAACATTTCGAGTACGAATACGACGGATACGGCAAATACTGCTGGTGCCACAACCCCAAGAGCAATAAAAGGGAATGCGACGTGAAATATACGTTCTGCATGAAGTTCTGTCCCTATTACAAAAAGGACAAGAGCTCGCGTATCACCATCGCCTTGACGGACCGTGACAGGGAGCTGATGGCCTCCGCCAGGAAGAAGCTCGCCGAATGGAAAGAGCAGAGGGCTGCTGAAAAGGCTGCTGCTGAAAAGGCGGAGTACCAGACATATCTCAGGTTGAAAAAGAAATACGAGGGTAAAACTTCCGTATAATATTATCATGAGCAGAATTCATTCAAACAAGTTTCTCAACGGTTCGAGCATCCCCAAGATGCCGTCCAAGGCCGATATCAAGGCAGCACAGGAAAAACGTCTCAAGGAGGAGAAGGAACTCGTCGAGAAGATGAACATTCCTCCGAGGGACGAGGAGAAGTATCCGAATCCCGACCCAGAGGACATGAAGAACGCGGGAGCACTTCTCTACACGATGAACAGCGTCGCCTCGTCATACGACGGGAACCTCAACGCACTCATCTGGTCGTACTACGTCAAGC
>Ga0310786_10000942_pt1 | contig 46339 bp, 33 predicted proteins | sample AusTroGonzalo_MG_FD_203881 | JGI IMG/M metagenome (GOLD analysis project Ga0310786, IMG submission 203881) | Bovine rumen microbial communities from tropical cattle in Woodstock, Queensland, Australia - Gonzalo_03 (v2) (version 2) | ecosystem: Host-associated > Mammals > Digestive system >...
TGCGCAACACCTGCTTGATGTCGGCAACCGAAACGCTGTCCCTGTCGTCGAGGAACTTTTCCATAAGTTCGTCGTCGAATTCGACTACTGTTTCCAATAACTTTTCGCGGTACTCCTCCACTTCCGACTTCATAGCTTCGGGGATTGCAATCTCGTTGAACTTAACGCCAAGAGATTCTTCGTCCCATTCGTAAGCCTTGTTTTCGAGAAGGTCAACGATTCCAGAGAAAGAATCGCCGTCGCCTATCGGCAACTGCATTGCAACTGGATTTGCACCGAGTTTCTTTTCTATCTGCTGGAGAACACCGATGAAGTCTGCGCCAGTCCTGTCCATCTTGTTGACGAAGGCAAGACGTGGAACATTGTACTTGTTTGCCTGATGCCAGACAGTTTCGCTTTGTGGCTCAACGCCTCCCACAGCACAGAACACAGCAACGGCGCCATCGAGCACACGCAGCGACCTTTCAACTTCGACTGTGAAATCAACGTGTCCGGGAGTATCAATGATGTTGATCTTGTAGTCGTTGTCACTGACCTTCCAGAAAGCTGTCGTTGCAGCCGAAGTGATGGTTATGCCGCGTTCCTGCTCCTGCGCCATCCAGTCCATAGTGGCAGTGCCCTCGTGGACTTCGCCAAGCTTGTAGTTGACACCGGTATAATACAGAATGCGCTCAGTAGTCGTAGTCTTACCTGCGTCTATGTGAGCCATTATGCCGATGTTTCTAGTATTTACAAGCGAAGCGTTCATTTTGTGCGGTCTGTAAAACTAAAATTTGAAGTGAGAGAACGCCTTGTTAGCCTCTGCCATTCTGTGGGTATCTTCTTTCTTCTTGAAAGCAGAACCTTCGCAGTTGTAAGCAGCGAGAATTTCAGCAGAAAGTTTGTCGGCCATTGACTTGCCAGCGCGCTTGCGAGCGAATGACAACATCCACTTGTGGCTGATAGAAATCTTTCTGTCGGCACGTATTTCAGTAGGAACCTGGAATGTTGCACCACCTATTCTACGGCTCTTAACCTCTACGGATGGAGTGATGTTGTCGAGAGCCTTCTTCCATATTTCCAATGGAGTCTCTTCGCTGTCCTTCATCTTCTTTCCGATAAGGTCCATGCATTCATAAAAAATCTTAAATGAAGTGGATTTCTTTCCGTCCCACATCATATCGTTTACAAAACGAGTTACGCGAACGTCATTATACTTGGGATCCGGAAGAATCGTTCTTTTTCTTGGCTTAGATTTTCTCATCTCTATTTATCTTTATACTACTAATTATTTCTTTGCAGCAGCTTTTGCTTTCGGTCTCTTGGTTCCGTACTTGGAACGTCTCTGTGTACGTCCATCAACGCCGGCAGCATCCAAACCGCCTCTTACGATGTGATATCTTACACCTGGCAAATCCTTTACCCTGCCACCACGAACCATTACGATCGAGTGTTCCTGCAAGTTGTGGCCTTCGCCTGGAATGTAAGCGTTGACTTCCTTACCGTTAGTTAATCTAACCCTAGCAACCTTACGCATTGCTGAATTAGGTTTTTTAGGTGTTGTTGTGTACACTCTCGTGCAAACACCTCTTCTCTGTGGGCACGAATCAAGTGCAGGCGATTTACTCTTGTCGGCTGCAACATATCTGCCTTTTCTTACTAATTGCTGTATCGTTGGCATAAATAACCTATTTATTTTTAATAATTTTACTCTAAATTTACATTTACAAAATTTGGACTGCAAAGGTAGAACATTTTTTCTTACCAACAATATAACTTTTTTATTTTTTTTAAAATAATTTTTGTGAGCATTATTTTTTTTATCAACAAGTATTAAAATCCATTTAAAAGTCTGATTACAAAATACTATTTAGCAAAAGAAAAAAATATTATTAACAGCCGGGCAAAAATAAATCCATTTTGAAACAAATTAATATTACCTTTGCAGAAATAATAAATTTATAAGAGATGAAATCGTATCGTTTTTCAATAATTGCTATTATTTTAATAATAGGTATAGCAACGTTTGCTTCATGCGGCTTGACAGATACAACCAGCAGCACGACAAAAACTATCAGCGAAGATATAACATCGGAAACGACATGGGAAGGCGACAAAACCTACATCATTGACAAGGAGAACCTTTATATTAGCGCTGACCTCACGATAGAACCAGGTGCAACAATCAAAATTATGTCGGGCGGCAACATAATTGTAAAAGGCAGAGGCAACATCATCTGCAACGGAACTAGCGCAAATCCGATAGTATTCACGTCAATAAAAGACGACAGCAATGGTGGCGACAACAACAAGGACGGCGACAATACTATACCTGCTGCTGGCGACTGGGGCTGCATAAACCTGAACGGATCGCAGAATTCTTCGTTTACATACTGCAAGTTCCTGTACGGTGGTCGCGACAATGCCAACCCGGCAACAGTTGACGTATCGTCGGAAGCAACCGCATCTTTCAACAACTGCACATTTGCATACAATTCAGGCGGACTGCTTAACAATATATATATAGGTGCACTGAATGCATCAAACGCCAGCAAAGACACCGAAATCAAGAACTGCAAATTCTATAGCAACAAGGTTCCTGTAACAATAAATGCCGAAATGAGCCTCAACAACTCAAACTCTTTCTCAAACGAAGGTCTTTCAAACAAGTGCAACGGCATTTTCGTTTCGGGAGAAAATGTCAGCAACGACATAAGCTGGCTCGAGGACGAAGTTGCATTCGTTGTTACCGCATCGGATCTCATAATTAGAAGCAACACCAAGCTGACATTGGGCAACAACGTAGTTATCAAGTTTGCCGAACATTCGTCAATGACTGTCATGTCGGGCGAAGGATGCCTAATAAACCATGACGGCCCGGGTGTATACTTCACCTCGCTGAAAGACGATGAACACAAGGGCGACACCAATGGCGACGGATCGGCAACAACACCGAATACAGCCGACTGGACAGGAATATACCTTGACAACTGGAAATCGACAAGCGGATATGCCAGCTGGAGCAACATCCTGTACAACGACCCTCATCCTCCTGTAAAATAACCTACGATGAACGCCACAGAGCATGTCGCCGAAATCGTCAAGGCTCTGCCAAAAGCGCCAGGCGTTTACAGGTATTTTGACAAGGACGGAACCATAATTTATGTCGGCAAGGCCAAAAGCCTGAAAAACCGCGTAAGCTCGTATTTCTTGTCCAACAACCTCAACCGCAAGACCCAGATTCTTGTCAGCCAGATACGCGACATTGAATACACCGTAGTAGATACCGAAAGCGACGCCCTGCTGCTCGAAAATGTGCTGATAAAACAGCTTCAGCCCAAATACAACATACTGCTTAAGGACGACAAGACCTATCCGTGGGTTTGCATTACCAAAGAGGATTTTCCACGCATATTATACACCCGCCAGAAAAATATTGACGGAGAATATTTCGGACCATTTTCGTCGGCATACACCATAAAGACTTTGCTGACACTAATACAACAGCTCTATCCAGTACGTTCGTGCCGCCAAACAATAACAGAACAATCTATCAACGAGGGCAAATACGACATATGCCTCGACTACCATATCGGCAACTGTCTCGGTCCATGCATTGGCAAGATTGACAAGGAGAACTACACGGCTATGTTCGCCGACATCCGCAATATTCTGCGTGGCGACCTACAGCAAGTACAAGGTTTCCTCAAGGAGAAAATGCTGAAACACGCAGCCAACCTCGAATTCGAGGAAGCCTCGAAACTAAAGCACAAGCTTGACCTGCTCGAGAACTACCGCAGCAAATCAACGATAGTAAACACCAATATAACCAGCGTTGAAGCATTTGGATTTGCAAAAGACATCAATTCCTGCTATGTAAGCTACCTGCGGATACAAAACGGCACCATCATAGCATCGCACTCGGTAGAAATCCGCAAACGCATCGAGGAAACCGACGAGGACATGCTGGCCTACGCCATTGTTGACATACGCGAAGAACTTGGCAGCAACGTAAAGACAATACTCCTACCCTTTGAAATAGACTTTCCAATCAACGACGTAAAGATAGAATATCCGCAAAAGGGTGACAAGGGGAAAATAATGGAACTTGCCAACCGCAACGCAAAATTCTACATGCTCGAAAAGCACAAGCAGGTGGAAAGCAAAGACCCAGAAAAGAACACCCAACGCAAACTCGAAACCCTGAAATCGGACTTGAAAATGGACGAGCTGCCGGTGCATATCGAGTGCTTCGACAACTCCAACATACAAGGTACAAATCCTGTAGCATCGTGCGTGGTATTCAAGAACGCCAAGCCGTCGAAAAAGGACTACCGCCATTTCAACATTAAGACTGTGGTTGGAGCCAACGACTTTGCTTCGATGGAAGAAATCATCTATCGCCGCTACCGCCGACTGCTCGACGAGGGCGAACCCCTGCCCCAACTTATTGTTGTTGATGGTGGCAAGGTGCAACTCGCTTTTGCCGTGCGAAGCCTCGAAAAGCTAGACCTGATTGGCAAGGTGAAAATCATCGGCATAGCAAAGCGGCTCGAAGAAATCTTCCTCCCTGGCGACGACATTCCGCTCTACCTCGACAAGAACTCCGAATCGCTGAAAATCATCCAGCATGCCCGCGACGAAGCACACCGTTTCGGCATAACCTTCCACCGCAAGAAACGCTCCGACAACTTCCTCAAGAGCGAACTCGACGACATCAAGGGCATAGGACCAAAAACCAAGACCATCCTACTAAAAGAGTTCAAGACCATAAACGGAATAAAGGAAGCAAGCAAGGAGAAATTGACGGAAACATTAGGCACTGCAAAGGCGCAGATTATTTACGAGTACTTTCACAAAGAGGGCTAAAAGGCGAACTGGCTAAAAGGCTAAAAAACAAAAAAGGCCTTAACCATGGTTAAAGCCTTTGACACACAATAATATGATTATTGTTAAATTATAATGCAGGCGTGATGAAACTGAAACAAGTTTCCCGATCATACTGTGGAGAAACAATAATCTCTCCACTCATATCCAATATACCCACCTTTTCTCCCAATAGAACGAAAAATACTCCGTCAGCATAACGAATACCATCATATACTGGATTTATGACAAATTTACCGTCCCTATCTATAACTCCAATTTTGCCATTTATTTCCACTTCTGCCAAATCTTTTTCAATAAAGGGCTCTGCTGAATCGAACCGAGGTTCTATGACAATTTGCCCTGTTCTATCTATATATCCCCACTTGCCATTCAATTTGACACTTGCCAACCTACACTCATCAAAGAAACTACACCCTACATCATCAAACTGTGGTGTGGCAACGAAATTCCCAACCTTGTCTACATATCCCCACTTACCATTTACTTCTACAGCACCCAACTCGTTTTCATCAAAAGAAATAGCATCATCAAACTGCGGTTCTATTACAACTTTCCCTGTCTTATCTATATATCCCCACTTGCCATTTATTTTCACCGCAGCCAAATCGCTTTCATCAAAAGAATAAGCATCATCAAACTGCGGAGTGATAACAACCTTCCCCGTCTTGTCTATATATCCCCACTTGCCATTTATTTCAACTGCTACCAAACCGCTTTCACCAAAGCGCCATATATTATCAAACTGTGGAGCGACAACTATTTTTCCTGTCCTATCTATATATCCCCACTTGCCATTTATTTCAACTGCTGCCAAACCGCTTCCGCCAAAAGGACTAGCAACATCAAACTGCGGAGGAATGACGACCTTCCCTGCCTTGTCTATATATCCCCACTTGCCATTTATTTCAACTGCTACCAAACCGCTTTCACCAAAGCACCATATATTATCAAACTGTGGAGCGACAACTATTTTTCCTGTCCTATCTATATATCCCCACTTGCCATTTACTTCTACTGGAGCCAAATCGCTTTCATCAAAAGAATAAGCATCATCAAACTTTGGTTCAACAACAAATTTACCAGCCTTGTCTATATATCCCCACTTGCCATTTATTTCTACTAGAGCCAAATCGCTTTCATCAAAAGAATAAACATCATCAAACTTTGGTTCAACGACAAATTTACCTGTCCTATCTATATATCCCCACTTGCCGTTAAGCCTTACCGGAAAAACATTAACTTCTTCGGATATACTATCAGTCTTTTCTTCGCTTGCATTTTCTGTTTCGGAATTTGCCTTTTTTCCGTTTTCATCTGTACAACCGATAAGGCAAACTAATGCAATAATACTAAATGTCAAAAATATTCTTTTCATATAAATCCTTTTTTATGTGCTAATTATTCCCAAATCAGCCCCTGCCTACAAACCCCAATAGGCTGTCGGCATTAGGCGGCAACAAAGGTAATGTATTTTTGATTTGGAAAGCGAAAAATGTTTTATTTTTCGTACTCAAAAAATAGGGAACAAACACATTCCAACCCCAAAAAGTTGTCTTTGTTGTCCCTGTTGTCTTTGAAAAAAAGGAAGACAACCTTGACAACTTTGGACAACTATATGGTGTAACTGGAAAAAGTTATTGTCGCTTGTTCTACTTTACAGATGACAAAGGAAGGTTTGCAAAAAATCACAAAACAAATTTCATTACATCTACCATAAATCATTAACCCAAGAATCATCGTAATTCAACCATAAATCTTTGTAATTACTTGTATTCTTATCGAACTGCGGTTTGGAAATCCAGTTGCATTCACCATCCATTATGCCAACCTTATCCCCCTCAAATACATAATAAATCTTAGAATATGGATACATTGAACCTATATAACCTGACATTATTTCATCATATTGTGGTTCCACAACGTATTTTCCATTAGTATCAACAATTCCCCACTTGCCGTTTATCTTAACCTCCGACAATCCTTTATCAGAAAAATAACCTACGCCATCAAACTGCGGAGCGATAACAATATTAAAAGAACTATCCATATATCCATACTTGCCATTTAATTTAACAGCAGTCAATTCTGTTCTTCCAATACTAATATCTTCATCAAACTGCGGAGCCACATAGGTTTTCCCTGTACCGTCAATAATACCCCACTTGCCATTCAAATTTACAGAATACGGTTCTCCTGAATATTCTATTGGAAACCGATATGTTCCACCCCATATATACAATTCAGCATCTTGTCCAACTTCGTCATAAATAGTCCCGGTTCGGTCCATATATCCCCACTTGTCATTCATTTTTACCTCTGCCAATCCTATGACATTAAAACTTTCCGCATCATCAAACTTCGGCTCAATAACAAATTGACCAGTCTTGTCAATATATCCCCACTTACCATTTATTTTTACAGGAGCCAACTCGTTTCCATCAAAAGAATAAGCTTCATCAAACTGCGGAGCAATAACGACCTTCCCAGTCTTATCTATATATCCCCACTTGCCATTTATTTCTACTGCTGCCAAGCCGCTATCATCAAAGCCCCACCGTATCCAATCAAACTGCGGTTCTACGACAAAATTTCCTGTCCTGTCTATATATCCCCACTTGTCATTTACTTTTACTGCCAACAATCCAGTTTCTGCAAACCAATGATCGTGATAAATATCCTCAACTTCAAACTGCGGAGCGATAACGACTTTCCCAGTCTTGTCTATATACCCCCACTTACCATTTATTTCTACTGCAGCCAAACCGCCTTCATCAAAGCCCAAAGTACTATCAAACTGCGGTTCTACGACAACTTTGCCTGCCTTGTCTATGTATCCCGACTTGCCATTTAAAATTACTTCAGCCAAATCGCTTTTACCAAAACCCCATGCTCCATCAAACTGCGGTTCTATTACAACTTTGCCTGTAGTATCAATATACCCCCACTTGCCATTTAATTCCACAGCCATCAATCCGCTTTCATCAAAAAAAGTAACATAATCAAACTGAGGCTCAATAATAAACCTTCCTGTCTTGTCTATGTATCCATACTTGCCATTCTTATTAACTATTGCATTCCCATTTCCATCAAAAGTAATATGCTCATCAAATTGAGGCTCTATTAAAATTTTAGCATCCATATCCATAATGCCCCACTTGCCACCCAACTTGATATCATATATTATATCAATTTCTGGATATGGGGTTTCTTCTAAGTCATACAACTCAGACGAATCATATAACTCATCTTCGTACATTTCATTATACCAAATTCCATCATACTGTGGCTCAACAACATATTTCCCATTTTTGTCTATAATTCCATACTTATCTCCTACTCTAACTAAAACCAAACCTTTTTCTAAACAATATAATCCATCATACTGCGGCATGACAACGTTCTTCCTCTCAGGGTCAATAAATCCCCACTTGCCATCCTTTTCAACAACTGAACCATATTCAAAAGGCCCATACCAATCATCATAATCCTGTAATTCACTAAATTGTGGCTCAATAACGTATTTCCCTTTCCTATCTATCACCCCCCATTTATCGTCTATCTTGACAAAAGCCCATTCATATTCTCCGAAATCACTTGCATATTCAAACCTTGGCTTTATGACTAATTTCCCTTTCTTGTCTATATAACCACACTTGCCCTTCACTCCAACAACAGACAATCCGCTTTTATCGAAACCACGAACCCATTCAAAATGAGGTTCGATAATAATATTCTCCTTATTGTCAAAATAGCCAAACTTTCCATCCAATTTAATACTATATGATTCGTCTAACAACTTTTTATAAACAAGATCATACTGTGGTTTCAATACATATTTTCCAGCACCATCTATAAGTCCAACCTTGCCATTTACCTTGACACACGCCAAACCGCTTTCGAATCTATCTACTGCATCAAACTGCGGCTCAATAGCGAGCTTGCCCGTCTTGTCAATATACCCCCACTTGCCGTTAAGACACACTGGAATATAATTAGCCTCATCGCCATCTGCAAAAGCAAAAAGGCATGATAATACGATTACACTAATAATCAACACAATCTTTTTCATACAAATACTATTTATTCCACAATCCATTTCGCATTGGCTGCATGGTTGTATGTTGTTAATCGACTGCAAATTTAGCATATAATTTTGAAAATGGATTTTATCAACGAATTTTAATATTTTGTCCAGTTTTTGTACATCTACAAATCCCAAATCGTACCTCGTAAATCGTAAATTATATTTATCTTTGTCAAAAAATTAAACGACTATGTGTGCTGTCAACATTAGATAGCGGCAAAAAATTATTTACAAATACTTTATCAAGGACAACTAATAAAAAACGTCATACTATGCGAAACATTGTACTGCTAATAATATTGTTACCTCTAATAATTACCGCATGCAGTCCAAAATCCACCGACGACATAGAATCCCAGTACATAGAAATCGACAATACTAAAATACACTGCAAATCGTACGGAGATGCCAAACAGACAATAGTCTTTGTACATGGCTTCGGATGCGACATGAAGGCCTGGGACTATCAAGTAAAGGATCTGAGCAGCGACTACCGCCTAGTATTCATCGACCTGCCCGGTTTTGGAAAAAGCGACAAGCCTCATACCGACTACACATTGGATTATTTTGCAAAAATGGTAAAGGATGTTACCGACAAGCTCGGAATCGACAAGGCAGTTTTTGTAGGACATAGCCTCGGCACACCAATCTGCCGGCAGATATTCTTCAACTATCCAGAAAAAGTGTCGGCTCTTTGCGACGTTGACGGTGTCTACTGCTTCTATCCCGAAGACACAATCTACACCGAAGCATATCAGGCATCGCTCAACGACTTTGCAAACCTTTTCCACGGCGACAACTGCAAGCACAACATAATACAGTTTTCGAAACAACTAAGCTGCCCAAGTACGCCTAAAGAAGTTTACGACTACGCCATCGGCACCATGCCAAATACTCCTGAATATGTCGCATATAGCACCATGAGCAACCTCATCGACCATAAATACTGGACCGACAGGAAAATTACAGTGCCAACACTGATATTCTGCACACAAAACTCCGACATTCCCCCCGACAACTACCAGAAAATGGACAAACTTTACACCAATATGCACTATATAGAACTAGCCGACATCGGTCATTTCATAATGATGGAAAATCCCGAAATGTTTAATGAAGAACTGCGCAAGTGGTTAGAAAAGATAAATTTAAATTGAGAGGAATTGCCTATTCATAATAATTGTACCAGGAATTGCCATAAATCTCGACAAGTTTGTCACCTTCCCTACGCAAAATCTTGCAAACCGTGCTTTCCGGAGCATGGTGGACTACAAACAAATCCACATTACCATTAGCATCCTTTGCTATGCACGGCACAGCTGGAATACCATAGATACCATCATCGTCGACATTCCATACCGAATAATAGCGTTTTGCACCGGCAACATCAACAAATGCGGCATCCTCGCTCAATTCAGTCTTCATGCTGTATGTAGCCACAATATTGCCATCCTCAATCCAAGCAAAAGCAACCATGGCTTCATTGTTCACATACTCGAACTCAGCCATTGCAAAAATGCCATCCTCGGCAACCAATTGCGCTATCTGGCGACTGAAACTAACCTTACGACCATACTTTTTCTCCATCGCCAAATTAAACGCATCATTCATAGGAGTCTGTTCCTCCGGAAAATTCCAGCTTGTATATTCAGGGAAAGTATGAAATTCGACATACTCGTTTTCAGACACAAGAGCCTCCACCTGATATGAATCATATCCATCAAACATTACTGATACAGAAGATGCATTGTCAATCTCAAACATTTCACACTTCGCCTTCTCCATATCAATGCAACGTGCTTCCATTTCGCCATTATGATAACCAACATAATGGCATTTTTCTGCACTATTATTGAAAATCAGCCATTGCTTCGATTTTTCGTTACTATTTTCTGCACTGCATGGTTTGGCAAACTTAGTCAGGCTTTCGTTGGCATACACAAATTCAGGCAACTTTTCCTTGGAAGACTTCAGCCCGCTACCACAATATGCCGACTTCCTAACATACTGCTTATCGTTGACTGCAACCGACGTAATCGACTTATTGCATATAAAAGCCGATTCGCCAACTCCGAACACCGGAATTTCTTCTCCATCATACATTACCTTAGCAGGCACAACAACTTTGCCGAAATACCTACCGCCACAAATAAGTTCTACGCCTCCATCACCAAACTCATACATATATCCATTGCCATCTACAAAAGTATTTGGATCAAAATTATATATACCAGACAATTTTATTCCTGATTTGAAAGGAGACGGCGCACCATTGAAATTTTCATAAACATATACACAATTCTTGTAGAATTCAATGTTCACATCGTATTTGCACCCGTTTTCCCTGTAATTATACGTAACAACATTGCCATTCATGTTTACCCACTTCCAATCCTTTGGAGACATCCTGTCATTTATATTTTGCGCATCGGGATTAAAACAAAACCATAGCTTGCCATCTCCGCCGGACACAATCGAAAGCTTCTTAAGCTGCACAAGCGCCCCTTCTTCATCAAAGATTCCATTATAATACATACCTGAAAAATCATGCGGCATCTCAGGATATAACTGCAAGCGATCATAAGGCATCCATGTATCATTCTCCAGAGCCGACAACCCTACATAATCATTGTTTTGCAACTTCTCTTTAAACCAAGCCTTTTTAACTTCCTTGCCATCATATTCACATTCATAATCAATATCATCGGTTTGAAAATTATACATCTGTATTTCGGAAGCAAAATGAGCAATTGTACTGTTCTCAATAACATAATACGAAGAAAAAAACGCTCCAGTTCCAGCTGGTCCAGATGCACAAAAAACATTGCCGCTCCTTGATGCAAACGACTTGAACCAAGTTGTAGTAATAAGTTCCAGGGTATCATTTCCTCGGCAGAAAAACGCGCCATTGTTACCAAAAATTTCATGCACCCACAATTCCATTACACCATCTCCATCGATGTCAATAAGCGAATAATTAAAAAACAGGCCTTCGCCATCGCCAAGTTGAAGCACTGGACAATCTTCATTGAACATGTCCAATATTTCATCGTAATGTTGTGCATAGAACCGTTCGTCGGCACTGAGGTTCACCTGTGCATTTGCTACAGTAGCAAACACAAATGCCATTGCTATAACAACCAATCTTCTCATATTATCATTTTTGATTGCAAATTTCTTTAATAATCCTATTTATTGAACGGAAAGGTGCTTTATCCGGCCATTTCATGTATCCGCTAGAATAAAAGCTACAATCTCCGAACTTAACATTTACAGACCAATTGTCTCCATCAAAAACATCTGGCTCCACATAGTAACTTTCCCAACTCTGCACATTGGCATCCACAAGCAATTTCCCGATCTCCCTAAGTTTTTTCTGTGGCACATCGCTCACAGCTTGCTCAACACAAGGATCCGTATCGTCTTGCATCATCATATAATTGCATTCCGTATATCTGGCTTTCACAACTCCCTCTTCTACATATATGGTATATGTTACAGAACTTCCGGCATAACCATTCGAAACCTTGTATTCGTAGTATGTAAAGTCCTTATCTCTAAGCTTTACAGTCTTTTCACGCTGCACACCGAAACTACATAAGGTAATAACTGCCACAATTACAAAAAAAGGAAGCCTCATAGGTCAAAAACTTATTACGCAAATATTAAAAACATAGGAAGCTAGATTTTAGTCTCCTATGAATTTAACTTTTTTACTTTATCTCTGCAAAATACTTGTAGAACAGAGGTATAGTCTCGATTCCCTTTAGGAAATTCTCGATAGGATAATTCTCGTTCGGCGAGTGAATTGCATCCGATTCGAGGCCGAAGCCCATAAGAATCGACTTTATGCCAAGCACTTCTTCGAAACGCGAAATAATAGGAATACTTCCACCGCTACGAACTGGAATCGGACGCTTGCCAAATACTTCGATGTATGCCTTTTCGGCTGCCTTATATGCAGGAAGGTCGATCGGGCAAACATAGCCTTGTCCTCCGTGAAGCGGACGAACTTCTACCTTTACGTATTCTGGAGCAACCTTCTCGAAGTATTCTTTGAAAAGTTGTGCAATTTTCTTGTGATCCTGATTTGGTACAAGACGAGTAGAAATCTTTGCAAATGCCTTCGACGGAAGTACTGTCTTTGAGCCCTCGCCAGTGTAGCCACCCCAGATTCCGCAAACATCCAAGCATGGACGGATACCAGTGCGCTCGCAAGTAGTGAAGCCTTTTTCTCCCTTGAGTGCCTTAACGTTTATTGCCTTCTTGTAGTCTTCCTCGTTGAACGGCTTGCCAGCAAGCAATTCTCTTTCCTCTGCCGACACTTCCAAAACATCATCGTAGAATCCAGGAATAGTAATCTTGCCGTTTTCATCGTGAAGTTCAGCAATCATCTTGCAAAGCACATTGATAGGATTTGCTACTGCACCACCAAAGATTCCACTATGAAGGTCGTGGTCGGGACCAGTAACTTCAACTTCCCAATATGCAAGTCCGCGAAGTCCTGTAGTAACGCTAGGAATATCAGGTGCTATCATTCCTGTATCCGAAACGAGAATAATGTCGCCCTTGAGCAGGTCCTTTTGTTCGGCACACCACTCGGTAAGGCTTGGAGAACCAATTTCTTCTTCACCTTCGAGCATGAACTTAACATTGCAAGGTAAAGTCTTGGTTTTTACCATCAATTCGAATGCCTTTGCGTGCATGAAACTCTGACCTTTGTCGTCGTCGGCACCGCGCGCCCATATCTTACCTTCTTTTATAACTGGTTCGAAAGGCTCTGTTTTCCAGAGTTCTATCGGGTCTACCGGCATAACATCATAGTGACCGTAAACTATCACTGTTGGCTTAGATGGGTCGATAATCTTCTCACCATAAACAATTGGGTTGCCCTTGGTTGGCATAACTTCTGCCTTGTCGGCTCCAGCCTGCTTGAGCAAGTATTTCCAGTGTTCTGCACACTTAATCATGTCCGACTTATGCGATGCTTCCGAGCTTATTGACGGAATGCGAATTAAGCCGAAAAGTTCTTCGAAGAACCTTTCTCTGTTTTCTCTAATATAATCTTTAATGTAAGTCATAATTTTATTGTTAATAATGATTAATTTGATGGACAAAGTTAACAAAAAAAACTTAATGCCGACAATTGAATTATTGTTTATAATCATTTTTCCTATCCTTTGTGCAGATTGCGAGGTAATACAATCCGTTGCGAGAATAATCGCAAACATTCAGGTGTATTGCCGTGCTACGCAGTTCGTTGTAATCTAATGCATAATAAATGAAAATAAAATATTTTATTTTTGCAGCAAAATAAAAAAGTTATATTTTTGCGAAAATAAAATGTGTTATATTTTCAAAACTAACAAAGATGCAACTCGTTCGTGAAGATTACTTGAAACTTATGCGCCCCTATTATGATGTCGATTTAATAAAAGTCATAACTGGAGTGCGCCGCTCTGGAAAATCAGTCCTAATGGAAACAATCAAGGACGAACTACTAGCAAACGGTGTATCTGGCTCGCATATCATAAGCATTAATCTTGAAGATATGGATTATGCATTTATCACAGAAGCGAAAGAACTATACCAAGAAATTAAGAGCCGCATACTCGACAATGAGAAGCATTACATATTCTTGGACGAGATTCAGCATCTGCCAGATTTCGAAAAACTGCTTGCATCGCTTAAAGCAAAATTCAACTGCTCAATCTTTGTTACTGGAAGCGACTCTACAATGCTCTCGGGCGAACTTGCCACGCTTCTGACTGGACGAACCGTTGAATTCGAAATTTTTCCGTTCAGTTTCAAGGAATCGGTTGACTTTTTAGAACTGAACAACATACATTGCAATCCCGACGAATTTATAATAGACTACATCAAATGGGGTGGCTTCCCGCTTAGGTTCAGTTTCCGCGACGAAGGCTCCATAAAACGTTTCCTTGACAACCTTTATTCCAATATTGTAAACAGGGACATCATCAAGAAATCAAGCAAAATGAACCGCCAGACCTTCAAGGACATATCCCTCTACATAATGTCGAACGCAGGAAAAGAATTTTCGGCAGAAAATATCGCATCATATTATTCAAGAAAAGGCAAAAAAGTAACAACTCGCACAATATATACTTATCTTGAAAAGTTGCGCAATGCATATTTGCTCCATTCGTGCAAAAAATACAACATCGTAGGGAAAAACGCCTTGGAAACTAACGACAAATTCTATGCGACAGACACAGGACTACGCACATTGAACACAAACACAATCAATTACGAGGACACCTTCTTCTTGGAGAACATTGTTTACAACGAACTTCTAATACAAGGATTCACCGTTTTTACTGGCAAGACTCATAAAGGTGAAGTTGATTTCGTTGCCATAAAGAACAACAAGAAATGCCTAATTCAGGTATCATACCTGCTTGCCAGCGAAGCAACAATACAAAGGGAATTCGGAGCCTTTGAAAAAATAACCGATGCTTCTCCCAAATATGTTCTTTCGCTTGACAGAATTGATTTAGGGCATAACGGAATTGAACATTTAAACATTGTGGACTTCCTACTGCACAAGGTAAATTTGCATATATCCTAAAATTGGCATTCATTACATTCGCCCATCAGTGGATGCACGCCATATCGTATGCATTGCCAATTTGCACAAAGCTAAACTTATAACATAGCCTATATACCCATATAATCTAGTACTTCATCTTGTAAGCACTAGAAAAATAGAAATGCCCCTGAACACCAATTATCTGATAATACTTATTGAAGCTACCAAACAGAGAAACTCCTATTCCCAAGTCATATAGGAATTTGAAAGTAGCCTGCACTTCAACATGACCACCGATAGTATTTTTTATTATAGCGCTTGTTGGAATATCGGGATTTGGAACCCAGGCAATTGCCCATGCAGGACCTATGAAGAAGGCAAAATTGTACCACCTGTCCTCGAACCTTAATCCTGCACCTGCATGAAAATCGTTGAGCTGATGCATAGAACGAAGGCCTCTCAAGTCGGGATTGTACCAACTTTCGAAAAAGAAATTTTCACCGGAGAAATGCCAACCGACATTGAAATATACAGCCTTGTAACGGAAATGATATGCAAGCGCCATTGTCCTGTTAAGACCTTTTTCGTATGTCGGTTCATAATTTATCTTGTAACTTACACCCATGCCAAAAGTCAACCAATTGCTTCCCTGCTTATATATCTTGTCACCATACTGCACCTCGCTGAACATCTTGTCGTATTTAGACTTTTCCTTGGTTGCACGAGGATTTGTATTGTCGGTTTGCGCGACAAGCAATAAGGTTGTTACAGATAACAATATGGTAAGCAGCAGTCGTTTATTCATTAGGCAAAAATCCTTGTTGTTTCAGCACTTTTAGCAGGCAAGCCGAAGCCTGTTCGTTTCCAGCCTTCGTGTATCTTACGTCTGTAAAAACTTGTGCAAGCGTCTGTTTATTGTTTTCGGCCACAAATTTTTTGTTCGACTCAAGATTTTCCGTCTCAGAATAGATCCTATTGATGTCGGCTGCACTAAAGTCATGATAAGTCTCATGATGCACGATGGCTTCGAGTGGAAGACGCTCGGTCAACTGTGGCTTTTCTTTCGGGTAGCCCATTGTAATGGTTACAACCGGAACAACACCCTTAGGAAGGTTTAGTATTTCAATGATTTTGTCGGCATTGTAGATTACCGTTCCAAGGTAGCAGATGCCAAGCCCGTTGCTTTCGGCTTCGATACAGGCGTTTTGCGCTGCAATTATCGCATCGGTGGCAGCCGTCATAAAAGTGAGGAAATTGTCAAATCCTGCTTCGGCATTTCTGTTTTTGCACCAGATTTTGAATCGGTTGATGTCGGCACAGAATGTAAGCACAGCCTTGGCGTTGGTTATTGCAGGTTGACAGAAATGCGTTGGTGCCAATTTTGCAATCATTTCCTTGTCTGTATTCACAACTACGCTGTATATCTGCATATTGCCAGTGTTCGATGCCCTTGATGCTGCTTCGAGAACTTTATTTAAAACTTCTACGGGGATTTCCTTGTCGGCATATTCCCTTACCGATACGTGGTCGAAAATTTCCTTTACCATATTATTTCAGCTTAGATTCGATTACCTTTGTTAGAATGTCTGTCATATTCAAGCCCATCGTGCGTATCTGCTTCGGGACAATGCTTTCGGCGCTCATTCCAGGAATTGAGTTAACCTCGATAAAATAAGGCGTTCCTTCCTTGATTATAAAGTCGATACGGACGATTCCGCTGCAACCTATAATATCGTATATGCGCGATGTAGCTTCCTGTACCAAGCGGGTTTCCTCGTCGCTTATGCGTGCGGGAGTGATTTCGTTTGTAATTCCAGGAGTATATTTTGCTTCGGTATCGAAGTAGTCATTCTTTGTGGAAATTTCAGTTATTGGGAAAACTTGTTCGTAATTAGGTGTTTTCAACACACCGCATGAAACTTCCACTCCTTTTATGAATTCTTCAACAATTATCGTAGTATCTTCGGTGCGAGCCAAATTTATTGCATCGATGAACTTATCCTTTTCGTAAACTTTTGTTACTCCGAAACTTGAACCTGCTGTTGCTGGTTTTACAAAGCATGGCAGACCAACTTTTTCTATAATCTCATCAACGTCAAACGGATTCTCGCCACGGATGATAGCCATTTTTGCCATTGCAATACCCTCGTCGGCAAGCAACTTTTTTGCAGATATTTTGTTGAGCGTCACCATTGAAGAATAAGCATCGCAAGCGGAATACGGAATTCCTAGAATATCAAGCAATGCCTGTACTTTTCCGTCTTCACCGGGAGAACCATGCAGTGCAAGGTATGCATAGTCGAATTTTGTCGGCACACCTTCTATATTTGCCGAGAAACTGTTGATGTCAACTTTGTATTCCTTTCCACCCAACATGCAGAAGAATCCTTCCTTCCTTACATCGATTAGGTAAGGATTGTAAAGTTTCCTGTCGAGATTCAGGTAAATCTGATTTCCAGAATTGAGGCTAATCTGACGTTCCGAGGTATAACCTCCTGCCAAAACTGCAATGTTTTTCATATTTATTTCTTCCTAATCTTTAATTTTTGTCCAATTTTAAGCTTTGACGGATCTATATTGTTCAGTCTAATGATATCGTTTGCTGTAACATTGTTGTATTTCGCGGCAATTTTCGCAGGAGTATCTCCTTGTTGTACCGTATAATATTCGTATGCAGGATCTAATGTCTGCGGTGCCGAACTTGTATTTGTACTTGCTGTTGACGTGGATGTTGATGTTTTTGGTGCACTTCCACGGGTATAAATCTTCAGTTTCTGTCCTATTTGCAACCTGTCGCTATACAATCCGTTCCAGCTCTTTATATTTGCAACTGTCACTCCATATCTCTTCGCTATACTACCAAGCACATCCCCCGATTTTACAATATATATAGTTTGGGTTGTTCCCGATGGCTGCGAAGATGACGACACGGAACTATTACTATTGGCAATTGCCTGATTGATTTTCTGCTTATTAAACAGCAGAGAATCCTGAAAATGATATATAGAATCTTCGAGTTCCATGAACCTTCTTGTGTACTTGCTCTGCATCTTCAGCGGATAACTTTTCGACATGGCAGGCACAATGTCAAGTTTATACTGAGGATTCAATTCCCTGGATTCCTCTACTGGAATTCCCAAAACAGAGTCGAGCTGAGCAAAATGCAACGGGCTTGTAACCATTACAGTATCAACATGTTCGTAAAAATCGATTTTTTCTGGTTTGAAATTGTGTTTATCATGGTACTCAAACATATACATCATAGCAATGAAACCTGGCACATAATTGCGTGTTTCTTCGGGCAAATAAGGATAAATTTCCCAATAGGTCGACTTGCCGGAGCGCTTCATTGCACCGTTTATTCTTCCGGGACCGGCATTGTAGGCAGCAAGGGCTAATGTCCAATCGTTGTAGGTACTGTACAGCATCTGAAGATAGCGGCAAGCAGCTTCAGTTGACTTTTCTGGATCCATTCTCTCGTCAATATACGATGTTATCTCAAGCCCCATATTTAGTCCGGTCTTATACATGAACTGCCAAAGTCCAACAGCACCTGCAGGAGATTTGGCTCGCGGATTCAATGCCGATTCTATTACCGACAAGTACTTTAATTCCAATGGCATTCCATATTTGTCCAGTTTTTCCTCAAACATTGGAAAATATTGTTGCGAAAGACCAAGCAGCTTAGGCGCCAACCGATGCCCACGCTTTACATACTTGTCAATGTACTTCTGAACGTTAGCGTTATAAATTACATTTATAGGAGTTGCAATCTTTTCTACACGTTCCTTGAATACAGAATCCGACAATTCGGTATCAAAATTTTTTCTATCATCGTCTTCAAGATAGCAAATAGTATCGCGTCCAGTATAATAGTACCACTGCCTGAGATATATTTCAAGGCTGTCGACCATATCAAAAGTTTTACTTTTAGTACTATCAACATCTTGCGCATGGATTATTCCGGCAGTTAGTAATATAAAGAGTATCAGTATCGTATTTTTCATAGGCTAAAAGTTTACTGTGCAACCAAATCCAAAGACTGGTGTCCTTGAATAGATAGCATTAAAGGTTTGTGGATAAAATCTTGCAGACAAATCGTCGCCTACATCAAAATAGAACAAATGAGCATCAACGTTGGCATCAATAATTTGCAGGGCATACAACAGCACCGTTCCTGCAATAAAGTAATCCCTAATTGTTCTGTTCCTATCAATATTGTTCATCAGAGCTTCCTTCGACAAAACTCCAGAGAACTCATCTACTTCACCGTTATCGCGCTGCTTATATGCATTCTTAAAACGGCTAAACTGCTTTTGATTTCTTATTGAAAAATATATACACGTACCCATTGTAGCATAAACTATAGGCATTTTCCAATATTTATGGTTATACGCCTGTCCCGCCCCCGGAGCTATAGCCAGAAGCGTTGCCGTTTTGGGCGAATGAATTTTCTCATTCTTCCTTGCCTGATTTTTACTTATTGTATCTACCTGAGCATTAGCACATATAACAAAAAGAATCAGACCAATGAGTAGCAATATTTTTCTAACAATATTCAATTTTATGAATTTAATTTGTCAAATATTGCAATGATTCTTTCAAAATCTCCATCATTATTGAATGGAATAATAATTTTACCTTTTCCTTTCTGGTTGCGCTTCAGCTCAACATTGGCGGCAAAGCAGTTGGAAAGGCTTTTCTGTAGCAATGCATAATCCTCGCTTGTTGCAAGAACCTTTTTCTTCGCCTTCTTTTCCTTTGCCGTGCCGTTGTATTCCTTTATTATTTCCTCGACCTTACGCACTGAAAAGTCGTACTTCAAAATCTGGTCGTATATCATCAGCATGGTTTCCTCATCCTTTGCGCCAAGCAGTGCACGTGCATGTCCCATCGAAATCTTTTCGTCGCGGATACCTGTCTGGATTTTTGGCGGAAGGTTCAGCAAACGTAGGAAATTGGCTATTGCAGAACGCGATTTACCAATTCTTGAACTTAGCTGTTCCTGCGTCATCTTGCACTCGTCTATAAGCTGCTGGTATGACATTGCAACCTCTATTGCATTAAGGTCTTCGCGCTGTATATTTTCCACCAGAGCCATTTCGAGCATCGACTGGTCGGTGACATCTGTTCTTATGTATGCCGGAATCTTTTTCAGACCTGCCATCTTCGATGCACGCAGACGACGTTCACCAGAAATGAGCTGGTACTTGCCGTCGCCCATATCTTTTACAGAAATTGCCTGAATGACACCGAGTTCCTTTATCGAATCGGCCAATTCCTGTAAGCCAGTTTCGTCAAAGTCCTTTCGTGGCTGGAAAGGGTTGACTTCTATTGAGTCTATTGCGATTTCGTTCTGCTGAGTAGCCTTGTTCCTTATTGGAGTTTCTCCTGTATTTATCAGCACATCAAGACCACGACCGAGACCGCTTTTCTTATTTTTCTTGTTATCCTTCTTGTCTGCCATATTACTTAGTCATATTGTTACGCTGCAAAAGTTCCTTTGCAAGGTTCATATAGTTGATTGCGCCAGTAGAGCTAACGTCGTACGCCACAATCGACTGTCCGTAGCTTGGAGCTTCACTGAGTTTTACATTCCTGTGTATTATCGTATTGAAAACCATATCGTCGAAATGATGCCTTACCTCGTCAAGCACTTGTTCCGAAATTTTAAGATGCTTGTGGTACATTGTCATCACAAAGCCTTCGATGTCAAGGTCAGGATTCAAGTTGTTCTGTACCAACCTGATGCTATTAAGCAGTTTGCCAAGACCTTCGAGAGCGAAATATTCGCATTGAACTGGAATCAGCACAGAGTCTGATGCAGTGAGTGCGTTTATTACTATTATTCCGAGCGACGGCGAGCAATCGATCAGTACAAAATCGTACTTATCGCGAATCTTGTCAAGGACATTCTTTAATATGTATTCGCGGTTTGGCATCTCGAGCATTTCGATTTCGGCACCAACGAGGTCGATATTTGTTGGAAGCACCGACAAGCCATCTAGTTCTTCGGATGTAAGAATTACCTTTTCCGGGTCTTCATCCTTTACAAGGCAGTCGTAAAGTCCTGTACGAATGTTTTTTACATCAAAACCAAGTCCCGAAGTGGCATTTGCCTGCGGGTCGGCATCAACGAGCAGCACCTTGTATTCAAGAGCAACGAGGCTTGCTGCGAGGTTTATGGCTGTGGTGGTCTTCCCTACTCCACCTTTCTGATTGGCTAATGCTATTATCTTACCCATTTTGTTTCGTTATATTATGAAACGTCAAAAATAATATTTCTTAACGGAATAACCGCAGTCTTGACGGTTTGTTTTTCCAAGTTGTTCATAACTTTTTCGTATCTTACTAATAATCAGCAACGACATTTTTTGCATTGTGAAATTGGAACCGCCAATTATTCCATGCTATTCGTTTTGCTCATCATGAAGGCTTTTTAGGTGATGCTTCCGACTGTGCCTGCACTTCTGTCGCACTCTTTTCCCGTTCCGACTTCCCTGTATCAAGGAAAGCAAAAAATACAGCGAACACTATAAGCACAAAAGCTATAATGTGATTCCAACGAATTGGCTCGCCCTTGAAAACCAACGCTACAATCGTAGTAAACACTACCAACGAAATGGCCTCCTGGATTATCTTGAGCTGCATAAGCGAGAAAGGTCCTCCGTTTATTTGCGACCCCATGCGGTTGGCGGGAATCATAGCACAGTATTCGAATAATGCAAGTCCCCACGAGCATAATATTATCACTATCAGCGGCCACGATGTGGATATGTTCATCTGCTGAAGTTTCAGGTTGCCATACCATGCAAATGTCATAAATACGTTTGATACGAGCAATAATAAAATCGTCCAAATTCCAGCTGTCATATTTCGTTTCCTTTTTGTCATCAGTAAAATGAAAAATCGCGCAAAGATATTGCTTTTTCGTTTGGCTGGAAAAAAACAAATGCGTATATTTGTGTTTTAAATTACAATCGGTATGAAAAAAATTGTTTTTATTTTGTTTACATGTCTATGCCTTTCTATAGCAGTCAAGGCCGATGATCTTCAGTTGATGTCGGAATCCCAAGCAAAAGCAGCTGTCAATTTATTGCAGAAACAGAAATACGTGTTGCTATATTGTTCTTGCTGTGCAGAAGGCTACGACTCAAAGACATACGTAAGAATAGAATCCGTAACGTATAGGCATGCAGGTTATGAAGATTTCTACGAAGTCATTGTTGAAGGATACGATGCCAACGGAAAAAATATATCGGAATCCATAGACCTTGCGTATACCTACATTAAGAAAAATAAAAAAGGAAAATGTGTTGGGCTGGAACTCCATTTTTTCTGTATGCCATGCGAGAAAAGTGTGAAATGGAATTGTCCTATCTTTTAACTTAATTTATAAACTATGAAAAAAATATTTCTATTGCTTATTACCTGCATGTGCCTTTCGTTTGCAGCCAACGCAGACCAACTTGCCTACATATCCCAAGAAGATGCTGCTGCCGCTGTCAAATTAATCAGCAAGCAGAAATATGTGCTTTTGTACTGTGGATGCTGTACCGATGACGAAATGCAGTATGTAAAAATTAAAAATGTTTCGTATCGCCATACTGGATTCGCAGATTACTATGAAGTCGTTATCGAGGGCATAGATGCTAACGGCAACAAGGTCTCTGAGCCAATAGACCTTGCATACGCTCACATCCAGAAGAAAAAGAATGCTGCGTGCATTGGACAAGTGCTCAATATCGATTGCGACCCTTGTACAGAAGGGCTGTTGTGGAAATGCCCTAAATTCTAGAAAAAGGCACAAGATAAACAAATAGCAATTGAATCGCCAATTGCTATTTGTTTATGTATATATGCTACCATTTATAATACGCAAGGAATCCGATTAGTCCGCAAACTAGTATCAGCATAATCGGGCTTTTCTTGAACTTATACGAAGCAACAAATACCCCGACAAATATCAGTAAGCTCAGCACAAACCTAAATGTTGACTCTGTTGGCGAACCGAAATTCTCGTTAGAAACCAACAGCAAAGCCGAAGCTGCAATCAACCCGATAACAACCTTGCGCAATGTGGAGAACACATCGGTGAGAACTTGATTGTCCTTGTGCTTCATCAGCACTTTTGTAACAATCATCATAAGCATGAAAGGCAATAGTATTACAGAAAACGAAGCCAAGAAAGCTCCTATCACTCCCATATACGCAGGATAACCCGCATTAACTACCGCTGTATATCCAGTATATGTTGCCGTATTGATGCCAATTGGTCCGGGAGTAGTCTGGCTAATTGCAAGTATATCTGTAAACTCCTGAGATGTCATCCATTGGTTCTCGACCACAACCTCGCTCTGTATAAGAGCCACCATTGCATAACCACCACCGAATGTAAAAATTCCAATCTTAAGGAAGGTATAGAATAGCTGCCAGAATATCATTTCCCGACCTCCCTTCTTCTTTTTACCTTTCCATATACAAAACCACCGAGTGCCGCAACTAGTATTATTATCACAGGAGAAACACCAAGTAGCCAAATCAACATGGCAGCAGCAACAGGAATCCAAAAATTACTCCATGAAATCTTTGCGGTTTTCGCCATGTTAAACACTGGAACAGCAATAAGAGCAACCACTGCAGGACGTATTCCCATGAATATACATTCTACCACTTGGTTATCGCTGAATTGCCGAAAGAAGACCGCAAGAGCCAAAATAAACAATATTGGCATCAAAACGTTGCCCAACACAGCCACGACAGCACCAACAAGCATACGTGTCCTATATCCTACTGCTGTGGCCATATTTACAGCAAAGACACCAGGCATCGACTGCGCAAGCGACATTGTATCCAAGAACTCCTCCTTACTCATCCACTTTCGCCTATCAACCAGCTCGCGCTCCATAAGCGGAATCATCGCATAGCCACCTCCTACCGTGAATGCGCCTATCTTGAAAAAAGTCCAGAACAATTCATACAACTTGGTCATGCCAATTATAAATTTGTGCAAAATTAAAAGTTTTTTCGGTAACGAATGAGCACAAATACATTGCAAGTATAAAAGAATTTATAAAAAAAGTCCGATGGGTTAGCATCGGACCTTTAATGTTATTCAGTAGCATTTTACTGCTTTACAATTCGCTTGTTGATTACAAAATCTGCAGTGCTAATACGTAGTGTATATGTTGCAGCAGAAAGGTTTTCTAAGTTGAGAACCTTTTCGTAATCATTGCCTGTTGCATCTACATCCATCGTCATCACAAGACCGCCCATAATATCGAATACCTCAATAGTAGCAGGCTTGTTTGTAAAGTTCACAAGCGAAATGGTGAGCTCGCTTCTAAATGGATTCGGGAATACAACAACTGCAGGTTCCAGTTCGGTGTCGTCGCATCTTACCGCTATCATTTCTGACACGCTGCTTTCACCGTCATAGTCTACCTGCTGCAAACGATAGTACATTTCTCCACCATAATATCCATAATCGACAAATGCATAATTATGTTCCTCGATTGAAGTTCCAGCACCAGCAATACGAGCAATTTCGCTGAAATTAACCGCATCATACGACCTTTCAAGTATGAAGTAGTCATTGTTCTTTTCGGATGCAGTTGTCCATTTTACATCAACCGAATTTGCGTCACAAGAAGCTGTGAAAGATACAAGTTCTATTGGGAGAACAAGTTTCTGCTCGTCGGTTGATCCAAATGTAACGTCATACTCTGTTTCGCTAGACCGCGACACTCCTAATCCATCTATCGTTATGTATCCTGCCTCGCAAGTTGCTGCATCATAAACGTCTCCATCTACTTTTGTCCAAACAGAACCGCCAGCAGTTACATAAGCTACGGTCAAGAATTCGAGATCGCACACATCCGACGGAGAAAGATTATCCCTGTCTCTCCAATACAATGTTACATCCGACAAAGCCTTATTAGTAGTAACATGCCAGAAATCACGATCGGAAACATGGTCAAGACCCTCGCTCATATTTCCACCATGCGAATAACTATCAGGCATCGTGTAAGTGTTATGGTCTGTTGTATAATGTACGCTAACCTCAGCATCGTCACCAGCTACAGTCATTCCAAATGCAGACTTCAGCAAAATACCACGATCCAAATCATTGTGACCAGTTATGAAGTTAAACGTTCCTGCACCCTTCTTCGTAATACGGCCATCAATATAACCTGTACTTTCATCATTAAGTGTTGAAGTATTCTCGAACAAAACATTTCCGATAATAGAACCATTGATTGTCGAATTACCAGCCAAAGTCAGCAAGTTGTCACCCATATTCAAGGCAAAACCATCTGCAACGAGTACATTATCCAATGTCTTGTCACCTGCAAGCACAGGAGAAACAAACTCACAAACACTTTCATCTACAGGAATAAGCACAACATTTGAGTTATCCGAAGGAGATGCGTCTACATAATTGTATTTTGAACCGTCGTACTGGAGCCAGTTGTCTGGAGTTCCCCAATCGTAACTCGATTCAACGCCAGTCCATACATAATATGGTGTAAACGATGTCATTTCTGACACAGGTAGAACCTTAACCTTTGCCAACTTAAGCGTTACAATCTTATTAAGCGTTAAGTCCTCATCGGCAAGCGATGCGGTAAGTTCAATGTCAGCAGGTTCGCTACACTTTAGAGTAACGGCTCCACTTGTTGCTACATGATCTTCATCTCCACTTGCCCAAGAAACTGAATTCTCTGTACCCAATGTAACATTATTAAGAACCGAATCGTAAACTTCTGTTTCATTGAATTCTATAGGTGTAGCTGCCAATTTTGCTTCATTGTAGTTCTGTGTACCCTTAGGCATAGGATACATGTTTTCATTGAAAATGAAGTTTTCTGCCCATCCTTCTGCTGTCAATGCAGTTGGAGCCGAACCGATAAGGTCCAAAGTATTTTGTCCGTTTGCAGAAATCGGCTTAGTCCTTTGGTTATCGTAATAGTTCTCTGTTGCAGTACCTGTACTACTTGTACCGAACAAAGCATTCTCGGCTACTGTACTTGAAACGAGGGTACCAGTATTGAGGTTATACGACAATGTCGAATGTTCGGTGTTCTGACCAACAATACCACCGACCAAGGTGCTTGTTGTTCCGTTTACATTACCACCGTTGTTGTTATATGTAACATCGGTATATGCACTGTAACCGCAAATACCACCAGCGTATGTTGTTCCCGTAACAACAGCACTGTTTGTACAATATGTTATAGTATTGCGCTTAGTAGCGTGGGAAGCCATTGGCGAAGAAGCAACAATTCCACCAACATACTTCTTTGCTGTTACAGCACCGCTATTAGCCGACTTCTTCAACTTACTATATGTGTACATGTATCCGACAATTCCGCCAGCATACGAAGTAGATGCCGTCGCATTAACTGTATTGTCGTTTCTACATGAATCAACCACGCAGAATAGATTTTCGGAATCTGCACCATCCATACGACCAGCAATACCACCAGCGTATGCCGATGCCCTTACAGCACCCCTATTTACACAACCATATATTATACCGTCGTTCTTGAAGTATCCTACAATACCGCCGGCATAATTGCTCGATGCAGTAACAGCGCCCTTACTTACACAGTTTTCGATTATATTCTTACTTGAATTTGCTGCACTTACATAACCGGCAATACCTCCAGCATTGCTTACCGCATTTACAACAACATCAGCAGTACAATTGGCTACATTTGCATAAGAACCGACCACACCTACTACACCACCTACATAATTTGTTTCGCCAGTACTTGATACTGCACCCGATACTTCGCAATTGCTAATCGGCGAGTAATTTGCAGAAGTTGTTCCTGCGATTCGTCCACACAATGCTCCAACATAGCTACCAGTTGTTGTAATGCTAACATCTGTAAGTTTCAATTCGTTTATTTCGCCACCATAAACATAACCGAACAAACCTGCATAGTCATTTTCATAACCTGTTATTGTAAGGTTTTGTATCTCATTGCCGTTTCCATTGAAGATTCCAGAGAAGCCCTTATCCGAAGTATTTCCTATTGGCTCCCAGTTTTCTCCTGTCAAATCAATAATTGCAGGCGTCAAGATAAATGTAACGCCCCTATAACCATCATTGTTAAGAACTCCCTTGTATGTTCCTGTTCCTCTATTGTTGACTGCGTCACGGAATGCCTTCAAATCGTCAATGTTATCAATATTCAAATCAGGAATTGTTGAATAATCGCACAAGAAAATCACTTTAGATACGCCATTCAAGCTTGGGGTAAGTATTGCAGAATTCAAATCTTGTGGGTGGGATACTGTTGCTGTAGTACCTGAAATACTTATGTAATCTGTATTATTATTACCCCATGTTGATGTTTGGTCTCCTAAGGTAAACGGAGAATTAGTAGTATTCACTTCATCCCAATTAGCCAAAAGGAATACAGGAATAGAAGTTACTACAGCAAAATCATCATCCACTGCGATAACTGTCGGGATAGGATATGAACCCTCAACAAATGTCCAACGCAGAGGAATCCAACCATCACCAGTAAGTCCACTTGGGGTAGTTCCAGTCATTGCCTCTGTCAACAAACCTACAGCCTTACCGCTTTGGTCGGCACTTGTTCCATCGGTTGCCGAGATACCCTTTACGGTTGTACGCTGCTTATCGTAGAAGTTGCCTGTTGCTGTACCCTGATTGTATCCTACAATAGCACCGCCTTCATTAACAAGTGATGTAGAAATACAATATAGTACGCTTGAAGCTGTATTACTGTTATTTGCTGTTATACCGCCAGTAAGATAACGACTACCAGTAACATTACCGCCATTGTTACAATATCTAATACTAGAATTTGTATTTTTACCGGCAATACCACCTACATAATCGCCATTACAACTAACTGTTGCAGCATTAGTACAACTCTGAACACTGTTGATATTAGATGAGCTGTTTCCATACGAATAACCGGTTATACCGCCTGCATAAGATGTCGCTGCCGAAATCGAGCCCGCAACCCTACATGTATCAATGGTTGAATAATAGTAATTGTATCCAGCGATACCACCAGCATACGAAGCTGCAGCAGTAACATTTCCGTTGAAAGTACAATTGTTTATCGCAGAATAATTATCGCTGTTGGCACCCTTGATATAACCGCAGATACCACCGACATTGCTCTTACCCGAAACGTTACCGGCAACATTAAGGTCGTTGATACTTCCACCGATAATATATCCGAACAGACCTTTGTTGTCTGCTTCCGAAGCATCTACATTCAGACCTATTATATTCTTTCCTGCTCCATAAAAATTACCATTGAACGGATAACTTGATGACTTTCCTATCGGTTCCCAGTTTTCTTCACCGCTCAGGTCATAGTTTGCACTAGCAGATGTGAGCTTAAAGTTCTTGCCTGTAAATCCACCTACATTCGGCACACCCATATATGAACCCGCAGAACCACTGTTTACCGCATCTCGCAAATTCTTCAAAGAAGCAACATCGGGAATAGGCAAAGGATCCTCAGTTGATGGATTGAACACCTTAGCAGTCTTCTTCCAGCCTTGGTATGTAGCGGTAAGTGTTGCCATATTATATGTACTGATAGTAACAGTAGCCAAGCCAGTGCTTTGATTTATTGACACATAAACATCATCGCTACTACCCCATGTCAAATCAGACATTACACCAACATTAAAGTCTGCTCTTACCAAATTGTAATTCTGACTTCCAAGTTTTACTGGAACAGCAGCCAACTTAGTTGCATCAAGTGAACTTATTGCAGTTGGAACAGGATACCTATCGGCAGCTTCTGTCCAACCTGAAGCAAATAGACTATGTGTTCCTATTAAATTAACCGTCTGGTCACCAGTAGCACCAGCATCAGATGGATCACCATCCTCTCCCACTTCAGCAATACCATGCATTTCGACACTACGCTGATTGTCGAAATAGTTGTTGGTTACAGTTGCATCGGGATGCTTGAAACCTACTACACCACCACCAGTATATACCGTACCCGCATTGATATTGTTCAATACCTGAGCCATATCGTCTGTTTCGTATCCGACTATACCACCTACATTATTAGTTGCACCCGAAATATTACCGGCATTGATACAACGCTGTACTTTCGAATTTGAAATATAGCCTGCGATACCGCCTATCGACGATACACCTGAAATATCCATGTTGCTTGCACAATCTTCGATCACAGATTCAGCATCGCTATATGAAGCATGTCCGCATATACCACCTACGTATGTCGATGTCGAAGAGCTTATTGTTCCTGCAGTTACGCAACGTCTTACCGTTGATGAAACCATCTTGCCTACGATACCGCCAATCCAGGTAGAGGTAGCAATTATATCTCCATTAAACGAACAGTCCTGTATCGTTGATTTTATTGCACTGCCCACTATACCTCCGCAATAAGTTGTAGCCTTTAGAATTGTATTACCAGTTCCTGTTTTTACATTCAAATTTTTGATTGTTGCATTTTCAATATAACCGAACAAACCGCGTGGTGTACTGCTCGATGTGTGACGCAAATTCGATACAGTATGACCCTGTCCATCGAATGTACCCTTGAAAGGATTTGCCGCAGCACCAATAGGAGTCCAGTTGGCTGTGATAGGTATATTTGCAGTCAGTTTTACTGTCTTTCCTGAAAAACCGTCAATGTTAGCCACTCCCTGATATTCTCCTGTAGAACCATTATTTACGGCTATACGGAATTCATTCAATTCAGTGTATGAGGAAATTATAAGTTCCGAACCAAATTCACTGTTCGTCAAAGTAACCTGTTTTTCCCATCCGCCGAGTGAAGCTATCATTACGATTTTACTAAAATCAGTAGTACCGACTGTAACATCACTTCCTGAAATTGTAATGGATTCAGCTGCAGATGCTGGTGTTGTTATCAACGACCAAGCAATACCTTCTGCAGTACAAATATTATAGTTGGTTCGCACATTCTGGTTATCATCTGTTCCACCCAAAGTTACAGGGGCACAAGCCACTTTCGCTGATGAATGAGATGCTATGTTAATAGGTATAGGATATGAGCCAGTATATGTTGTCCACTTTCCTGACGTTAGAGACGATACCAACGACATCATTTCAGCAGTTGTCTTTGCTTCTCCATTGTCGGTTCCAAGTACGCAATGCTTTGAATCGTAGAAGCAGTTGGTTACGCTACCAGCGTTAGTTCCATATATCTTACCTATATCAAATACTGTAATAAAGTTTAGACATTCGTTCAGACTAGCACCATCGAGCACATTACCAGCAATACCACCTACAACACTATTGTTTGCTGTTACTATAGCCGCATTGACATTATAACTTACATCAGTATTTTGCGCATAACCGACAATACCGCCAACCGTTCCTGTACCGCGCAAGTTCTTCGACATGCTTGCACATCCGGTAATTACATTCTTCGTCGTTGCATTACCTGCCGAATATCCGCAAATACCACCAACACTTGTTGATGAACCAGCAATCTTTGTTCCAGCAGAAGTACAATTGCTTATCGTAGTAAATGCAGCAGCGTATCCGCAAATACCGCCCACATTACTCGAAGCCGTCAATGATCCATTGAAATGACAGTTGTTAATTACAACATTGCGCTCACTATTCGTACCCTTTGCATAACCTACGATTGCACCCGAATAAGACTTTGCACTTATGGTTCCGCTCAACTCAATGTTTTCTATCGTTGAACTTGTAGTAGTTGGGAATACATAACCGAACAAACCTGTGTAGCTGCCCGATGCAGAAATTGTCATATTGGAGATTGTATACCCTTCGGCACTACCACCATCAAAATTACCACGGAATGGATTTGTTGCTGTACCGATTGCTACCCATGTGTTTTCATCATCGGTCATATCAATGTCAGCTACAACCTTGAAGTTAACACCTGCAAAACCATTGTCGTTAGCATGTCCCTTGTAACTTCCATCCAAACCTGCATTTACTGCATCGCGGAACATAACAAGTTCTTCGTAAGTTGAAATCTTCAAAGGATCCTCGTTTTCGGCAACACTTACCGAAACTTTCTTGCTATAAGCAGACTTTGAAACAACAAGAGTTGCATTACCCTGTTCATGAGTTAGCACACCTGCATTTGATACAACTTCCAAATTATCCGATACCCATTCTACACCATCTGTCGTAAGAAGAGTAATATCATGTTCTAGCATTTTGTAAGTTTCTTCTCCATAAAATATAGCAGTTGCCTTAGCAATAACCTTTACAGGGTTATAAGTAAATGCTGTTGGCAATGGATAGCCGTCGGTTGTTGTCCAACCCGTCAATGACAAGGCAACTACATCCGATGTGAACAATCCCTCTGCTTGGTCTGCCGCATCTTCAGAATTCATACCACCAAGCACCGAACGCTGCTTATCGTAGTAATTATGCTCGGGCGCAACATCATAGTCGGTATCGGAAAAGATACCTATCAAACTCGAACCCGAATTTACTGTTGCTGCATTTATGTTTTGGGAAACGACAACCTTCCTATTGTTTGCACAATTTCCTATGGCACCACCTACTGTTGTCGTCTTTCCATAAACATTACCAGCGTTAAGGTTGTTCTCAACATTTGAATATCTATATACGTAACCTGCAATACCGCCTATATAGCCATTACCCGAAACTTCAGCAAGGTTGATACAATTGCTCAAATTTGTCATCTGCGTTGTAGTGTTACTTCCTCCATAATAATATCCGACAATACCCCCCATATAGCTTGCCTTTTGATTAGGAGATTCAACACTACCCGTAGCAGAACACGATGTTATATCTGCATACGTTGCCGCATATCCGCACACACCACCAACGTATGCACTGCTTGTGGAAGTTGTCCTTACATTACCAACAAAGTGACAATTCTCAATTAATCCATGTTCTGTCGCACTACCTTTTAGGATACCACAAATACCGCCAAGATATGTCGTACCTCTTACATTCCCTTCTACTGTAAGGTTCACTATCTTTCCCGACTGTACATAACCGAACAAACCCTTGTATGCTTCGCTTGCTGAAACATTCAACCCCGAGATTGTATAACCTGCTCCATCAAAATATCCGCAGAAAGGATGCGCAGAATTTCCTATTGGCTCCCATGATTCTCCTTCCAAGTTTATGTCGGCTGAAACTTCAAAGAAATACTCGGCAAAACCTGTATACGAGACAGCACCCTTATAATCAGGTGCAACACCATTTATTGCATCACGGAAAGCCTTCAAATCGTCAATGTCTTCAATTGGCAATGGATTTGGCAATTCTGTGTCATCACGAGTATCAATAATTATTACCTTCGACAGATCACCAATAGTTGCTGATAACTCTGTACGACCTGTGGGTGTGAGTAATGTTGTACTACTACCGTCAGATGCTATAGTAATGTAGTCAGTATTACTGCTCGACCACGAAACCTCTGTACCCGTAGCCGTAAAAGGATTATTAATATAAGCGCAATAATCATAATCGTCAGGATCATCAGCATTCAAGAATATCGTAGCCGATGTTACCTTTGCAAAATTTGATAACTTCAAAGGCAATGGAATCGGATAAAAACCAGCATTGAACTTCCAGTGTGTCGTACTCCAATCGGCCCCTGTAATACCTGAAGGAGCAACATCATCAGTAGAACTAGTAATATCTTCTGTAAACAAACCTTCATATCGACCTACTACGTCATCATAATTTTCAATATCCCCACTAACAACACCATATCCTGGATTTGGAGAAAGCTGCTTGTCGTAGTAACAATAACTTATCGTTACTGCACCTCCCTTTCCAGAAATAGATCCGCCACGAGAAACATATCCACCGTTCAAACAATAGCTTAACGGAGTAGATTTAGCACTATAGCCTAAAATACCGCCCGAATAATCGGAAGTTCCAAATATGCTTCCTCCATTTACATTGTATCTAAGTATTGCATAATATGTATAACCCACAATACCACCGACATACACATTGGAACCACTTATTAGAGCAGCATTAACGCTATTTTGCACAATTGTCCTATAACTGCTGTTGCTTGAAGCACTATATGCATCACCGACAATACCTCCTACATAACTATATCCAGTAATTCTTCCTGCTGTTGCACATTCCTCAATTACGGTATAATATGCTATACCTGCGATACCCCCAACATACGAGTCCGAAGAAGAAGCATTGATAGTTCCATTGAATGTACAATTTTTAATATTGGCATTTCTGCGATATGTACCATCAACCGAATACCCGCAAATATAACCGCAGATACCTCCCACATACTGAGTTCCAGAAACATTTGCCTCGACATTGATGTCCTGAATAAGAATATCTATGTCGCCAACTGCGCTTAAAGTATTCGACCTTACATAACCGAACAAGCCCCTGTACGAACCGCTGGTGCGGAACTTCTTAATTGTACAATTGTTTCCGTTTACACTTCCCCTAAAAGGATGAATAACGGTCTTACTTACCCAATAACCGATTGGTGTCCAAGTATTTCCACCAAGGTCAATTGTTACAGGATTAGACGGATCGTCACCAATGTTAATAGTTTTCCCTTCAAAATCTTCAACATCCTCCTTTACTAGATACGACAGACCTGCAAGTTCATCAGCCGTCGTAATGGTATATGAAGCATCTGACTCATGTCCGAAATACCAATCGGTATCTATTGATGTTCCATCCCAAGAGCTTTGCGAAAAAGCACTAGCAAAACACAAAAGTTGCGCAAATATGCACAATAGTATAAATTTATATCTCATAAATAAACAATATTTACTTTAACCTATTTTTCTTTTTAATCTATTACTATACAAATAACTCGCAAAGCTACTAAAATTCAATAATATACAAATAGTAATTAACAAATTATTAACCGATTTTGTGAAAAAAATTTATACTCATTAATCGCACACTGCACTTTCCTTACTTTTTCAATTTATTGATAATAAAAAAAGAAGAACGGTAAGACCATTCTCCTTTTTTCAATTATTAATAAATATACTTATGCTTTTGCCGTATTGCCACCAAAATTCATCGGAATCTTTGCAGATTGAATATCAATCTGACCATAATTCGACTCGAATTTCTGGATATTGTCCTGCAGTGCACGTAGAAGCCTTTTTGCATGTTCAGGAGTCAATATTATCCTTGACTGCACCTTCGACTTAGGCACACCTGGCATTACCCTTACAAAGTCAAGTATAAATTCCGACGACGAGTGCGTTATAACTGCAAGGTTCGCGTATGTTCCCTGAGCAACAACATCGTCCAATTCAATGTTCAATTGGTTATTATTCTCTGCCATAGCTATTTACTAAATTTCGTTTTGTTGTTCAATATTGTCGATATAAGGAGCTACCTCAGCCTTGTTGCACACGCGCAGGCTTTGGAATTCGCGCAAACCTGTTCCGGCAGGAATCAAGTGTCCGACAATTACATTTTCCTTCATACCTTCGAGTGTATCTTCCTTAGCACGGATAGCAGCCTCATTCAATACTTTGGTGGTTTCCTGGAATGATGCAGCCGACATGAAGCTGGAGGTCTGCAATGCAGCCTTGGTTATACCCTGCAACACCTGGCTTGATGTTGCCGGAATTGCGGGACGAGCCTCTACCAACTTCTTGTCCTTACGCTTCAGCATAGAGTTTTCATCGCGAAGTCTTCTGTACGAAACTATCTGACCTGCTGTGAAATTCTCGGAATCACCAGCGTCAACGACTACCTTCTTGTCGAAGATAGAATCGTTTTCCTGCCTGAATTCCCACTTGTCAACCACCTGCTTTTCGAGGAACTGGGTATCGCCTGGATCTTCTACAACAACCTTTCTCATCATCTGGCGTACGATTACCTCGAAATGCTTGTTGTTAATCTTAACACCCTGCAGACGATAAACATCCTGAATTTCGTTTACAAGATATTCCTGTACTGCTGTAGGACCCTTGATAGCAAGGATGTCTGACGGAGTGATAGCACCATCAATAAGTGGAGTTCCTGCCTTAATATAGTCGTTCGGCTGAACAAGTATCTGCTTTGACAATGGAACCAAGTACTTCTTAGAGCTACCTTCCTTAGGAGTTATTTCAATTTCGCGGTTACCACGCTTAATCTTACCGAACTGAACAACACCATCGATTTCGGAAACTACAGCTGGGTTGGATGGGTTACGAGCTTCGAACAACTCGGTTACACGCGGCAAACCACCCGTGATATCACCACCCTTACCTACAACCTTCGGCATCTTGATGAGGATGTCACCTGCCAGAATCTGGTCTTTTTCGTTCTTCATCAGACGTGCACCAACAGGCAAGTTGTAAACTGCAAGTACTTCCTTGTTCTTATCGATAATCTTTGCTACAGGAATCTTGGATTTATCCTTGGTTTCTGTAATTATTCTCTCGATGAAACCGGTCTGTGGTGCAATTTCCTGCTTGAAGTTGACACCTTCTACAACATCTTCGAATACAAGCTTACCTGTGTATTCCGAAATGATTACAATATTGTACTGGTCCCATTCACAAATCTTGTCGCCTTTCTTTACTACATCACCGTTCTTGAAATACAATCTTGAACCGTATGGCAACGACTTGTTAACCAAAGCAATCTTTGTTCCCTGGTCGAGAATCTTGAGTTCGGCCATACGAGTAACAACGATGTCAACTGGACCACCTTCTTCTTCGTGCGAAACGGTACGGAGCTCATCGATTTCGAGAATACCGTCGTACTTGGCTGTGATTGTAGATTCGCTGGCGATGTTACCTGCGATACCACCAGAGTGGAATGTACGAAGAGTAAGCTGTGTACCTGGTTCACCGATTGACTGAGCAGCGATAACACCAACAGCCTCGCCCTTCTGAACCATTCTGTGAGTTGCAAGGTTACGTCCGTAGCACTTAGCACATACGCCCCTATGCGATTCGCAAGTAAGAACCGAACGGATTTCAACCTTTTCGATTGGTGAATCGGCGATTGTCTTAGCTATGTCCTCGGTAATTTCTTCTCCAGATGCTACGATAAGTTCGTTGGTCTGTGGGTGGAATACATCGTGAACACTAATTCTACCAAGTATACGATCATACAACGATTCGATAAGTTCACCGTCGTCCTTTCTGAGTTCAGAAACTTCAAGTCCACGCAATGTACCGCAGTCTTCTTCGGTGATGATTACATCGTGAGCCACATCGACAAGACGACGTGTCAGGTAACCAGCATCAGCAGTCTTAAGAGCGGTATCGGCAAGACCCTTACGAGCACCGTGGCTAGAGATGAAGTATTCGAGAATCGAAAGACCTTCCTTGAAGTTAGCAAGAATTGGGTTTTCGATGATTTCGCTTGCGCCTGTACCAGACTTCTGCGGTTTTGCCATAAGACCTCTCATACCGCACAACTGGCTAATCTGTTCCTTAGAACCACGGGCACCAGAGTCAAGCATCATGTATACTGAGTTGAAACCTTGATCGTCGGTCGAAAGTTTCTTCATTACGGCGATACTCAACTTAGCATTTACATTGGTCCAAACATCGATAACCTGATTGTAACGTTCTGTATCGGTAATGAAACCGTTGCTGAAGTTGAACATGATTTCGTCAACCTGGTCGTAACCATCCTGAATAAGCTGAGCCTTTTCGTCTGGAACGATAACGTTGTCGAGGTTGAATGACAAACCGCCGATGAAAGCGTTGTAGTAACCCATGTTCTTGATGTCGTCGAGGAACTTAGCAGTAGTTGCAGTTCCGCACTTATTGATAAGATTACCTATGATGTCTCTCAAAGATTTCTTTGTAAGGAGCTGGTTGATATATCCGTATTCCTTTGGAACAACCTGGTTGAACAATACTCTACCAGTTGTTGTCTCAATAATATGTTCTATGAAGTTGCCGTTTTCGTCAACATCGTGGTGTCTAACCTTAATCTTTGCATGAAGACCAAGTTTGCCTTCATTGTAAGCGATGATAACTTCCTGCGGACCGTAGAATGTCTGACCTTCGCCCTGCTCGCCAGTTCTTTCCTTGGTGATGTAGTACAGACCAAGAACCATATCCTGTGATGGAACGGTAATAGGCGCACCGTTTGCAGGATTAAGGATGTTGTGCGAAGCAAGCATAAGAATCTGAGCTTCCATCACGGCAGCATTGCCCAACGGCAAGTGAACAGCCATCTGGTCACCATCGAAGTCGGCGTTGAATGCCGTACATACGAGTGGGTGAAGTTGGATTGCCTTACCTTCGATAAGTTTCGGCTGGAATGCTTGAATACCAAGACGGTGCAACGTAGGAGCACGGTTGAGCAGAATCGGGTGACCCTTCATTACATTTTCGAGGATGTCCCATACAACCGGATCCTTGCGTTCAACGATTTTCTTAGCCGACTTCACAGTCTTTACAATACCGCGTTCCATCAATTTGCGGATAACGAACGGCTTGTACAATTCAGCAGCCATATCCTTTGGAAGACCGCATTCGTGCATGTGAAGTTCAGGACCAACAACGATAACCGAACGAGCCGAGAAGTCGACACGTTTACCGAGCAAGTTCTGACGGAAACGACCTTGCTTACCCTTCAAACTGTCGCTCAACGACTTGAGAGGTCTATTAGCTTCGGTCTTTACTGCGCTTGACTTTCTTGAATTATCAAACAATGAATCTACAGCTTCCTGAAGCATACGCTTTTCGTTACGAAGAATTACTTCTGGAGCCTTTATTTCGAGAAGTCTTCTCAGACGGTTGTTTCTAATGATAACCCTACGATAGAGGTCGTTGAGGTCGGATGTAGCGAAACGACCACCATCCAGAGGAACCAATGGACGGAGCTCTGGAGGAATAACAGGAACTACCTGTACAATCATCCATTCAGGCTTGTTGATGTCCTTCGACATTCTGAAAGCTTCAACGACATTCAGTCTCTTCAAAGCTTCAGCCTTTCTCTGCTGCGAAGTTTCCTTGCCAGCTCTATCACGAAGTTCGTATGACAACTTGTCAAGGTCAATCTTTCTCAAGAGTTCGAGAATAGCCTCGGCACCCATCTTTGCGATGAACTTATTAGGATCGGTGTCGTCAAGCAACTGGTTTTCACGTGGAAGAGTATCAAGAATCTGTACATATTCTTCTTCGGTGAGAAGATCGAGTTCGGCAATACCTTCCTCAGCCTTTGGTCCTGGCTGGAGAACGATATACCTTTCATAATATATTACAGCATCAAGTTTCTTCGATGGCAAACCAAGAAGGTAACCGATTTTGTTTGGGAGGGTCTTAAAGTACCAAATATGAGCTACAGGCACTTCAAGCTTAATGTGACCCATTCTTTCCCTACGAACTTTCTTCTCGGTAACTTCTACACCACACCTATCACATACGATACCTTTATATCTTATTCTTTTGTATTTACCGCAATGGCATTCATAATCCTTGCACGGACCGAATATTCTTTCGCAGAACAAACCTTCTCTTTCCGGCTTATATGTTCTATAATTTATGGTTTCAGGTTTAGTAACTTCACCGCTCGACAAGTCCTGAATTTCTTCTGGAGAAGCAAGGCTGACGGTTATCTTCGTGAAGTTGGTTTTTACTTTTGTATCTTTTCTAAAAGCCATTTTGCCAGATTTTTATCAATTATTCAAGATTAATTTTCAAGCACAAACCTCTTAATTCGTGCAACAACACATTCAACGATTCCGGAATTCCCGGTACAGGCATCTGTTCTCCCTTAACAATGCTTTCGTATGTCTTAGCCCTACCTACAACGTCATCAGACTTAACGGTAAGGATTTCCTGCAATACATTGGCAGCACCGAAAGCTTCGAGTGCCCAGACTTCCATTTCACCGAAACGCTGACCACCAAACTGAGCCTTACCGCCCAACGGCTGCTGCGTAATAAGTGAGTATGGACCTATAGAACGTGCGTGCATCTTGTCCTCGACCATGTGACCGAGTTTCAGCATGTAGATTACACCAACAGTTGCCGGCTGGTCGAACTTGCGGCCTGTGCCACCATCGTACAACCAAGTCTTTCCATAACGTGGAACACCTGCCTTGTCGGTATATTCACAAATCTGTTCAAGACTTGCACCGTCGAAAATAGGAGTTGCGAACTTGCATCCGAGAACACGACCAGCCCAACCAAGAACGGTTTCATAAATCTGTCCAAGGTTCATACGTGAAGGCACGCCCAATGGGTTAAGTACAATGTCAACTGGAGTACCATCATCAAGGAACGGCATATCTTCCTGACGTACAATACGTGCAAGGATACCCTTGTTACCGTGACGACCTGCGAGCTTATCACCAACTCTGATTACACGCTTGCTTGCGAGGTAAACCTTTGCCATCTGCATGATACCTGAAGGTAATTCATCACCAATAGTAATATCCAGTTTTTCGCGTCTGTACTTACCTATTATCTTCTTATATTCAACCATATAGTTGAACAATATCTTGGCTATCTGATCGTTACGCGACTTATCCGTCGTCCACTTGTTAGGATTTACGTTTATGCAATCGAGACCCTGCAATAATTTCTGCGTATATTTTACCCCCTTCTGTATAACTACTTGGTCAAGATTATCCTTTACACCCTGAGAAGTCTTGCCGTTTACAAGAGCAAACAGCTTGTCAACCAAAACGTCTTTCAATTTGTCGAGTTCTTTCTTTTCTACTTCCTCTATTGCCTCAACCAATATCTTGTCGTTTGTCTTAGTCTTTCTGTCCTTAATACTTCTCGAGAATAATTTTTTGTCGATAACAACACCGCTAGTTGACGGAGAAGCCTTTAGTGATGCATCCTTTACATCACCAGCCTTTTCACCGAAGATAGCCCTGAGGAGTTTCTCTTCTGGAGTAGGATCGCTCTCGCCCTTAGGCGTGATTTTACCAATCATTATGTCGCCAGGTTTTACCCTTGCGCCAACACGGATGATACCATTTTCGTCAAGATCCTTAGTTGCAGCCTCGCTTACGTTAGGAATATCCGATGTAAGCTCTTCCATTCCTCGTTTGGTCTCGCGAACTTCCAACTGATAGTCGGTGATGTGTATTGAAGTAAAGAAATCTTCACGTACAACCCTTTCATTGAGGACAATAGCATCCTCGTAGTTGTAACCCTTCCAAGGCATGAACGCAACCTTCAAGTTTCTTCCCAAAGCCAAATCTCCGCCCTGAGTACCATAACCTTCGGTAAGGATCATTCCCTTAGTAACCTTTTGTCCTTTTACTACTACAGGTCTAAGGTTTATACATGTATTCTGGTTTGTTTTCCTGAATTTAGGTATCTTATATTCAACGGAATCTCCGACAAAGCTTACAAATCTTTCTTCATCGGTCCTATCGTATTTGATAACAATCTTTTCTGCATCAACATATTCAACGACACCGCTGCCTTCTGCCACGAGCAATACTCTTGAATCTTCAGCAACCATGTGTTCTATACCGGTTCCAACGATTGGAGCTTCCGGACGAAGCAGAGGAACTGCCTGACGCATCATGTTAGATCCCATCAAAGCACGGTTAGCATCATCGTGCTCAAGGAACGGAATAAGTGAAGCAGCTATAGAAGATATTTGGTTTGGAGCAACGTCCATGAGTTCTACTTCCTCGGGAGTAACAACTACATAGTCGCCTTCTTTTCTTGCCTTTACCCTATTGCTCAAGAAGTTGCCGCTATCGTCGACTTCTGCATTAGCTTGAGCGACAACCAATCCGGTTTCCTGTTCTGCACTTAGGTATACTATATCATTGAAATCTACTGCATTGTTAGATACCTTTCTGTAAGGAGTTTCAATGAAGCCAAGATTATTTATCTTTGCATACACACAAAGCGAAGATATAAGACCAATGTTTGGACCTTCAGGAGTTTCAATTGGACACAATCTTCCGTAATGTGTATAGTGAACGTCACGAACTTCGAAACCAGCTCTTTCACGAGACAAACCACCAGGACCTAAAGCCGACAGTCTTCTCTTATGAGTTATTTCGGCCAAGAGGTTAATTTGATCCATGAACTGCGACAACTGGTTTGTTCCGAAGAACGAGTTAATAACCGACGACAAAATCTTTGAATTGATAAGATCCATCGGGTGGAAAACTTCGTTGTCACGAACGTTCATTCTTTCCCTGATAGTACGAGCCATACGAGCCAAACCTACGCTGAACTGGTTAGCAAGCTGCTCACCTACTGTTCTAACCCTACGGTTGCTCAAGTGGTCGATATCATCAACGTCAGCCTTCGAATTGATAAGTTCTATTAAGTATTTTATAATTGCAATAATGTCTTCTTTTGTAAGGACACGAGTTGTATCAGGAACATCCAAAGCCAACTTTTGGTTTATTCTGTACCTACCAACATCGCCGAGGTCGTACCTCTTGTCCGAGAAGAACAGCTTGTCAATAACATCACAAGCGGTTGCCTCATCGGGCGGTTCGGCATTTCTCAATTGCCTATATATATAGAATACAGCTTCCTTTTCGGAGTTGCATGTATCTTTTTGCAATGTATTATATATGATTGCATAATCAGATATTTTCTGGTTTTCCTTATGCAGAAGAATTGTCTTTACACCAGAATCAACAATCATATCTATGTGCTCGTTCTCGATTACGGTTTCGCGATCAAGTATGATTTCATTTCTCTCAAGAGATACGACTTCAGCTGTATCTTCATCAACAAAATCCTCAATCCAAGTCTTAAGCACCCTTGCGGCAAGACGTCTTCCCACAACTTTCTTCAAAGCTGTTTTTGAAACCTTTATTTCGTCTGCCAAATCAAAGATTTCAAGAATATCCTTATCGTTTTCGAAACCTATCGCTCTCAACAAAGTTGTTACTGGCAATTTTTTCTTTCTATCGATATATGCATACATCACTGTATTGATATCGGTAGCAAATTCTATCCAAGCGCCCTTGAACGGGATAACTCTCGCCGAATACAATTTTGTACCGTTTGTATGCATTGACTGACTAAAGAAAACGCCAGGAGACCTATGCAACTGGGAAACCACTACCCTTTCGGCACCATTGATAACGAATGTGCCACTAGGAGTCATATAAGGGATAGTTCCCAACCATACGTCCTGAACAGAGTCTTCAAAATCCTCATGTTCCTCATCGCTACATGTAAGCCTCAACTTTGCTTTCAGCGGAACACAATAAGTAAGACCTCTATCTATGCATTGTTCGATGCTATATCTCGGAGGATCCAGAGTATAGTCAATGAACTGGAGTTCGAAATTATTACGGGTATCCGTTATTGGAAAGTTTTCAGAGAAAACCTGATATAAACCTTCCGACTTTCTTTGTTCAGCTGTAGAATCTAGCTGGACAAACTCTTTAAATGATTTTATTTGAATTTCCAAGAAATCCGGATAATCTAGTTGATTTCTTGTTGTTGAAAAATTAATTCTTTGATTTGTATTAACAGCCATTGTCGCAATTTTTTTTAAAATGAACCTAAACCAACAAAGGTTTAAACCCCCCATGGGGGTCTAAACCTATAATTTATGCAACAAAAGTCGTTTATTTAAGTTCAACTTCTGCTCCAACTTCTTCCAACTGCTTCTTCAAAGATTCTGCTTCGTCCTTAGCAACACCTTCTTTTACAGGTTTTGGAGCTGCATCAACCAATTCCTTAGCTTCCTTCAAGCCAAGTCCGGTCAAAGTCTTAACAACCTTTACAACGTCCAATTTCTTTGGACCAGCTGCCTTAAGGATAACATCGAATTCGGTCTTTTCTGCTGCTGCTTCTGCTGCGCCACCTGCTGCTGGTGCTGCTACTACTGCTGCTGCAGCTGCTGGTTCAATACCATATTCTTCCTTCAGAATGTTTGCCAATTCGTTTACGTCTTTAACAGTAAGATTAACTAATTCTTCTGCCAATTGTTTAAGATCTGCCATTTCTATTAAATTTTAACTTTTTAACTTTAAATTCTTTTTATTCTCTCTCTGATAAGGTTTTTACTAAACCTCCTAATAAATTCTTGCCTGACTCTAGTTGTCCCAATACGGTCTTCATCGGCGACTGCAACAATAATATAACATCACCAATAAGTTCTTCCTTAGACTTAAGGCTAGCTAATGCCTCAAGGTTGGACTGTCCGACATAAATCGATTCTTCTGCGTATGCTCCCTTGAAAAGAGGCTTGTCGCTCTTCTGGTTCAATTCCTTTATAAGTTTTGCAGGCACGTTTGCTGTGTTGCAGAACATTACTGCTGAATTTTCAACCAATACAGGATACAATTCTTCGTAATCGTTGCCGATACGTTCCAATGCTTTTCTAAAGAAAGTATTCTTAACAACAATCAGTTCAATGTCTTTCTCGAAACATTTCTTCCTAAGCAAATATGTCTGCTTGGCGTTCAATCCTGAAATGTCTGCTACGTAGAAGTGATTGTATTGCTCTACTGCTGACTTCAGGCTCTCGATAAGAGCATTCTTGTCTTCTCGTTTCATACTCGTGTGTTACTAATTAATTGTTTTTGTATCGATTTCTATTCCAGGACTCATTGTGCTAGAAAGGTAAATGCTTTTTACGTATGTACCTTTTGCTGCTGCTGGCTTCAATTTGATGATTGTCTGGATCAATTCGTTTGCATTGTCGGCAATCTTGTTGGCTTCGAAAGAAACCTTTCCGATTCCTGCATGAATGATACCGAACTTGTCAACCTTGAAGTCGATTTTACCCTTCTTAACATCTTCTACTGCCTTGCCGACTTCCATAGTAACGGTTCCGGTCTTTGGATTTGGCATCAAGCCTCTAGGACCTAATATTCTACCCAACTTACCGATTTTTGCCATTACCATTGGCATAGTGATGATGATGTCAACATCGGTCCAACCACCTTGGATCTTCTCGATATAATCATCCAACCCTACATAGTCAGCTCCTGCATTCTTAGCTTCCTGTTCCTTGTCTGGAGTACACAATACCAACACGCGAACCTGCTTACCAGTTCCGTGAGGCAAAGTAGTTATACCCCTTACCATCTGGTTGGCCTTACGTGGGTCAACACCAAGACGAACATCCAAGTCAACAGATGCATCGAATTTTGTGTAGGTAATTTCCTTTACCAATTTAGCAGCTTCCTGAAGATCGTACTTCTTGCCATTTTCTATTTTAGACAAAGCAACTTTTCTTTTCTTACTAATTTTTGTCATTTCAAAAAGTACTTAAATTATTTCTTAATTGGAGAGTCGCCCTTCACTGCGATTCCCATACTTCTAGCTGTTCCTGCAACCATGCTCATTGCCGAGTCGATTGTGAAAGCGTTCATGTCAACCATCTTGCCTTCGGCTATGGTCTTCACCTGATCCCAGGTAATAGAGCCGACTTTCGAACGGTTAGGTTCTGCCGAACCTTTCTTAACCTTTGCGACTTCCATCAACTGTACGGCAACCGGCGGGGTCTTTACTACAAAGTCAAAGGACTTGTCACTATAATAAGTGATGACAACTGGCAATACTTTACCTGCTGTCTGCGGAGTCTGGGTTCTGCCGTTGAATTGCTTGCAGAACTCCATAATGTTCAAACCCTTTGAACCTAAAGCTGGACCTACCGGAGGAGCGGGATTTGCAGCTCCACCCTTAATTTGCAGTTTAATAAAACCACCAATCTGTTTTGCCATAACTTTTCCGTTATTACTTTAGATTACTCTTTTTCGACTTGCATGAATCGAAGCTCTATAGGTGTCTTTCTACCAAAAATAGTAACCATAACCTTTAGTTTTTTCCTCTCATCATACACTTCTTCAATTACACCACTGAAACCATTGAACGGACCATCGGTAACCTTGACCGCTTCGCCAACAAAGAATGGTACGCTGACCTCGTCTGCATTTTCCGACAATTCGTCAACTTTACCAAGAATCCTTGCTGCCTCATCATTTCTCAAAGGAACAGCCTTTCCGTCTTTGGTTCCAAGAAAACCTATCACACCTGATACATTCTTTATCACATGCTCAACCTCTCCATCGAGGGCTGCATAGATCAGAATATAGCCAGGGAAGAAATTTCTTTCCTTGTGAACTGGCTTTCCGTTTCTTACTTGATAAACTTTTTCTGTTGGAATTAGTACTTGTGGAACCTGTTCGGAAAGATTTCGGCGCAGAATTTCGCTTTCAAGATATTCTTTTACCTTCTTTTCCTTACCGCTCAACGCGCGTACCACATACCATTTTTTTGAAATCTCTGACATAACTCCAATCGAAAAAAACTGGTTTAAAATAGGCCGTATAAGAGTTTCAACAGGCCATTGAATGCAGAATCCATTGCCCATATTACTAGGGCAAATATTAAGGAAGCAACCATTACCACTATTGCACTACTTTGAAGTTCTGACCACTTTGGCCAGGTAACTTTCTTAACCAGCTCTTCGTATATGCTGGCGAAATATGCTTTTATCTTCTTCATTATAGCGTGTATTTCTACTTTTGCACGGGTAGAGAGGCTCGAACTCCCGACACCTAGTTTTGGAGACTAGTGCTCTACCAACTGAGCTACACCCGTATTACAAAGTGACGGGAGAAACTCCCATCACTTTATTTAAATCATTAATTATTCAACGATTTCGGTAATCTGACCAGCACCAACTGTTCTACCACCTTCGCGGATTGCGAAACGAAGACCTACGTTCAATGCTACCGGGTAAATCAAAGTAACGTCGATAGTTACATTATCACCAGGCATTACCATTTCGGTTCCTTCTGGAAGAGCGATTTCACCAGTGATATCCAAAGTTCTCAAGAAGAACTGAGGACGGTAGTGGTTCTGGAATGGAGTGTGACGTCCACCTTCTTCCTTAGTAAGAACGTAAACTTCAGCCTTGAAGTGAGTGTG
>Ga0310786_10000943_pt1 | contig 46330 bp, 67 predicted proteins | sample AusTroGonzalo_MG_FD_203881 | JGI IMG/M metagenome (GOLD analysis project Ga0310786, IMG submission 203881) | Bovine rumen microbial communities from tropical cattle in Woodstock, Queensland, Australia - Gonzalo_03 (v2) (version 2) | ecosystem: Host-associated > Mammals > Digestive system >...
CCTGATAATACTGATAATACTAATAACCTGATAATACTAATAACCTGATAATACTGATAATACTAATAACCTGATAATACTGATAATACTAATAACCTGATAATACTAATAACCTGATAATACTGATAATACTAATAACCTGATAATACTGATAATACTAATAACCTGATAATATATATAATTAATAATATACTTGATATACTATCAGATAATGCATCAATATATTATGCCTTGATGCATCTGATTCAATAATATAGTATAGCATGATGAATCTGATTTATATTCTTAATAATACTAATTAGATATATATGCATCTAATCCTGATTCAATTAAAAAAACTATTAGTATTTCATCATAAAATACTAATAAAAATCAGATGAAAATTCAATTAAGACATTCTAAGAAATTGAAAAACCGAGTCAGCTTGGTGGTTGTGTGTGATTTTTCAATTTTGGGGGAGGGTTAAAGGTGTCTGTGTGTGTATGTGAGTTAGATTCATGCTCTCTCTTTTTCTTTTATGTCTATCAATTATTAATCTAATTATACTTATGGTTATACTTATGATCCCTTATGTGTATACTTATGAGTATACTTATGTTAAACTTCTATAATGGGTAACATATATAAATATCAAGTATAACTTATTTATTATTTTTACTTACATATATATACGATATGTAAGTAGTTACACATATAAAATATATGTGTTTATATACACGAGTATGTGTCTTTTTTAGTGAAAATAGTGATTTCTCTTATATGGTCTTGTTTTCCTAAAAGAAACATTATGAGGCATTATCGTGTGTTCGGTGATACCATTTTTTGTATCACTCATGCCATTTTTTGTATCATTTCAGTAAAAAAGTGTTCGGTTTTTAGTATTTTTTGACTGAAATTATTGTATTTGGCATGGTAAAATAGAGGTATTGTATTACTTTTATTTTTTTTAGTATTACTAATATTTATCCGATATGATATAATTTCATATCGTAATTATTTATGAGAGGAGTAAAATAGAGATGGAGTTCAATAATAAAACAATATTAATTACTGGTCTTGTTATTTGTGCGATTATTGGTTTATTCTTGAATTATGAGGATTTAGCGATTGCAGTAGTCGGTGGTTTATTAGGTTACCTTGCGAAAGACCCACAAGTCATCTCATTCGATGATGATGAGGATAAAATAGAATGAGTGAACTTGAACGGAAAGTTGATGAGCATACAGTTCAAATCCAAGAATTAAAGGATGAAGTGGATTTTAAGAAGTGGAAAATAGATTCACTTATTGAAAAAGTTGATAATTTAACCATAGTAGTTCAACAGATCCAATTGAATCAGTTAAAGGATGATAATGATATTAAGAATAGGGTTACTGGTATCGAGTCCACTATATCTACTTTGAAGTGGGTTGTTGGTGTTGGTTTATCTGCTTTATCCGTATTAATGGCTTATTTGACTTTTTTTATTACTCATTTATAGATTAGAGGTGGAGTAAAATATGACTGAATCTTATCGTAAAAGGGCAGAGGCGAATCCTGATGAGGTTAAGGGTAATCCGAGAGTTCTTACGAAACAGAAGATGAAGAGTATCTGTAATCTTATCAGGGCAGGGAATTATGTTAAAACCTCTGTTAAAGCGAATGATATTAATTACAATACTTACCTTTCATGTATGAGAAAGGGTAAGCAGGGTATTGCCCCATATGATGAGTATTATGCTATGCAGGAACAAGCAAAGGCAGAGTTCGAGGCAGGTGCGATTAGTAAAATATCAGAGAGTGGGGCTGATGGTAATATTGGTGCTTATATGTGGATGTTACCGAGAATGTATCCTCAGAGATGGGGTAAAGTGCAAAGGCAGGAAGTTAAAGTCGATAACAGTCAAAAGATTGAGATTGTGAAGTTTTCAGATAAAAATAAGCAAGATAACGAAGAATAATATTGGTATTATTTAGTTATGGGAGTAATTTATAGTATTTTAAACAAGTTGAATGGTAAGATTTATGTTGGGCAAACCAGTAGACCTTTTAAAAGGAGAGTTACTGAACATAAATCCAAATTAAGAGGGCAAAACCATAGGAATCCCCATTTGCAGAATGCTTGGAATAAATATGGGGATGATGCTTTTGTGTTTAATATACTTGAACATTGCTCTGATGATACTAAATTAACTGAATATGAAGATTGGTGGATTGATTTCTTTGGTTCAACTAATCCATTTATTGGATATAATATGCAGAGAGGAAGTGATTCACGAGGCACTTGCAGTCAGGATTTCAGAGATAAGATGTCCGAAGTTACCAAAGGTGAGAATAATGGTAATTGGGGCAATTCTTTAATTGAAGATTATGGAGGGTTATGGTTTTTGGAAACTATGGCTACTACTGGAATTTCAATCACTAAATTAGGTGATTGTATTGGTCTTGATTGTAGTGCAATTAATGGTTATTTAGCAAGGAGAGGCACTTCATGGTCTGAAATATCTGTTACTGTTACTGAAAGCCCACAAAATAAACTCCATGATTATGGTGGGGTAGATTTCCTTAAAGATTGTGTTAGGAATAAAATGACTCAAAAGCAGATTTGCGATGAGTATGGGTTAGGTACAGAGAATGTGATATATCGATTTTTGAAGATGTATGATTATTCTTGGAAATCTCTTAAACAAGAGGTTGCACAAGATGGTTGAATTAGTTCTCTCTGATAAACAATATGAGTACATAGATGACACTACAAGACATTTAATGGTTCAAGGAAGTGCAGGTAGTGGTAAAACAATTTATGCGAGTACCAAAGTCATTTTATATGCTTTAAATTATCCTAATAGCCGTATAGGTGTTTTTAGACAAACTTTGCCATCTTTAAGAGAAACCAGTTGGCTTGAAATTAGGTCTTTGCTTGATAAGTATGGTATTGATTATAATGAAAATAAGTCTAACGGACTTATAACTTTATCTAATGGTTCTACTATTTCTTTTACTCCATTAGATGATGAAAAGAAGATTAGGTCATTAAACCTTGATTATGTGTATGTTGAACAAGCAGAGGAGATTAGTGAGGAAGCATATATTGAATTGGATTTGAGGATTCGTAATGAGAACTCAAAAAAATATTATGGGCAGATGCTCCTTGTAGTTCAACCATCTCAAAGAACACATTGGCTTTATCGTTTGTTTTATCAGTATAAGGCAAATGATTCTGATTATAAGAAGATTCATTTTAGTTATTTGGATAATCCATTCTTACCTGATGAGCAAAAGAAAGTCTATGAGGGGTTAAAGGAAACTAATTATGAGAAATACCTCACACACACAAAAGGTTTGTGGATAACTAACTCTAAACAAATATTCACTAATAATTGGAGTGTAGGATTTGATAGGAAGTATTTCAATTATTATGTGGGGGGTATTGACTGGGGTTGGAACTCTCCTGCTTGTTTTTTATTAGCAGGGATTTATGATGGTGAGGTTTATGTGCTTGGTGAAGTGTATAAAACAGAAATGACTAATAGTGATTTCCTTGAAGAGATTGAGAATTTGTTATCAAGGAATGAATTAAGGTTTAATCAAATAGATGCAGTTTATGCCGATTCGGCAGACCCAGAGAAGATAGAAGTATTTTGTAAAAACGGTTTGAACACTTATCCATCAGTTAAAAATGTAAAAGCGAAGATTAATACTACTCGTGAGGTTAAAATCCACATCAAAGAAGAGTGTGAGAATCTTATTCGTGAACTTCCTATGTATGAATGGAAGAAAAATAAAGATGGTGAGATTTTAGATGAACCAGTCAAAGAAGATGATCATTCTATTGATGCTCTTTGTTATTTATGTTATGGTGTATTCGGTGAGTTAAGTAAGGATAAGCCATATTCTACTTTTGCAGATGAGATTTATGTTTATTAAAATAGAGGAGGTAAAATAATAGTGTCTTTTTTAGATAGATTCCGTAGGGTTCAGGTTGAGAATATTGAACCTAATATTATCCATAATGTTGGAGTGGATGATATTGAGGATACCTTATATGATAAGAGAAGTGAGGATTGGGTTCGATTCGCTCCTCCTCGTATTAAACCAACAATCAAGAATCGCCGTAAGGCATCACAGTTCCCTACTGTTTATGGGATCTTGAATAACTTGATAATGAAAACCATCAGTTCATATGTGATTGATGGTGATAATCAGGAAGCCGTTGATTATATACTTGATGTGGAGAAAGTATGGAATCTCCGTAATTTAATGTATGAGGTCTTATGGAAGTGTCTTGTTGATGGTGAGGCATTTTATGAGATTACCTCTCGTGAGGGTCATGTTTATCTTCGTTTATTAGCATTTGATGGTGAGAAGAGTTTGATTAAGAAACTCTATGATGAGAATGCAGAACTCATGGGGTATAAACAGTTAGTGGTTCGTAAAGAGGCATTAAAGAAATGGAGAGGCATGGAGTTTTGGGAAACATATCAGGAGCAGGATGTTATTACAGTAGATTTTGAACCTGATGAGTTAAGTAATCCAATGCTAATCCAAATCGATGGAGTTGGTATATCCCTTGTTAAGAATGTGATTGATATTGCATATGAGATTGAGGCATTGACAAGGATGATGCCACCAATCGTGTTTAAAAGTGCTAATATTATGGTGGCTACAATCGGTAACTCCGAGAGAAAGGAAACTAAGATGGATAAAGCCACAAGAGATGAATTGGCTAAGCAATTAGGTGATTATCATCGTAAAGGCATTGTTACTGTTCCATATGGTATAGAACTTGATTTAGTTGGGGATAATGTCCTGCCGAAAGTAGAGGATTATATTAAATCACTTAAAGGCATATTATATGAGGGTTTAGTTACTCCACAGTCCTTATACAGTTCAGAGTCCTCTAATCGTTCAACTGCCCAAGTACAACTCACAGACCCTAATACTGGTCATGTACTCTTCATAGAATTTTGTCAGGAGTTCCTGAAAGGATGGATTGAGAGAACCTTGATTGACCCTGAATTAGAGAAGCATGGGTATGAGAAAGGGTCTGTTTATATTGATTTCATGACTAATAATCCTAATTTAGATACTAATTATCTTGTATCTGCTGATGTTGATGGTGGTAATGTGGCTAATGAGGTATCTAATCAAAAAGGGTCTACTGCATTGACTACTGACCCTAATCCATATGAAACACAGAGGAATAAGGAGTAGGGTATGGTTAAGCAGATACAGACTACTGATGAGTTCTATGAACCATATGATGATGATGATGATCCATTAAGTGTTTTCTCTGCACCAACATATTATGAAACTGATGAGCAGTTAGTGTTGATTGCTTGTTTAATGATTTTGGAGCAGAGGTATCGTTTATTGCAATCGATGAGTCCATCTGATGTGGTGGAGGAGATTGAGAGTATCATATCCTCTCTTGATGTGGAGTTAAAGGATACTGCGAGGATTAGGGTTACTAATCATTTAGAGTCTTATCTTAAAGAATTGATGAGCGATTTCTCTATACCTGATGGTTATGTGAGTATAGATACATCAATGATTAGTATTATGGAGGATTCGATTAATGGTTTAACTAATCAACTCCGTGATGAACTTAAAGTTAAGTCAAAGTTCTTCCGTGATAATATGAGTAAGGATTCCTTTGATATACTACCTAATTTCAAGAGGGCAGTCAAGAAACTCGTTGATGCCGTTGGTAGTAATTTGATATGGGGTAAGGAAAAGACTAAACGGAATACTTACAAGTTTGTTTATGGTAAGGATAAATTATATCGTTGGCTTACTGTTAATGATTTGAAAGTATGTCAATGGTGTTTAACTCAACAATCATTACCTCCTCGTACTCTTGATGAAATCCCACTTGACCACATACACGGTCGTTGCGAATTAGAACCAATAGATTACACTTATAGTGATGAATATTATCTTATGTTGGCAAGAGGAGAATATGCTCCTGAAATAGAAGCATTTAGGGAATATTAAAAGAGATGAGTGTAGGGATATACTGTTATAAAGATACTCAAAAAGACAACAAAATTGTTTATGTGGGTAAAGACTCCAATATTTCTTTTAATAAAAGACATAAAGACCATAATTCCCCATCCAATTATAAAAAACAAGTAATTAATCGTGTTTTGCAAAATAACCCAAATAGATATACTTATCATATATTGAAAGAGGGAGATTTTGATGAGGGATTGTTGAATGCTCTTGAAATAATTTATATTTATAGATATAATCCTAAATTTAATTTCACTATTGGAGGAGAAGGTACAGTAGGATATAAACATTCAGAAGAGTCAAAACAAAGAATGAGTGAATCTCGTAAAGGAAAAAATCATCCTATGTATAATAAATTTGGGAAAGAGCATTGTAGGTTTGGTAAAAAAGATTCTCTTGAAACCAAAGTAAATAAAAGTATTGCAAGGAACTCTACTGGGTATTTTAGAGTAACTAAAATGAATACAAATTCTTGCAAACAAGGTTTTAGATGGGGATATTTATATTACCAAGATAATAAGAGGAAATTAATTTCATCCACCAATCTTGAAAAGTTAGAATTAAAAGTAAAAGCAAAAGGATTGCCGTGGATAATTATTGATAGTTGATGAGGTGGTTTTTATTATTACTATTTTTAAGACTGGTAAGTTCAATTATGAGGATGCAGGGATTGATAAGCCAGTTAAATATGATGTTAATGATTTAATTGAAGTTGCTTCAAGGACTCCGAATGTGAATATTACTAAGGAGCATTCAAAAGAGGTCTTGGGAGTGATGAGTAATTTTATTGTTAAGGATGGTTTGTTGATGGCAGATGAACCGAATAATCTCGAATTAAAGGGGATGGGGTTCAGTCCAGTATTTGAGTTTGACCTTGTTGATATGGGGGATTATTATGCTCCTAAGAATATTTTAATGACTGAAATTGGTTATACTCAAAATCCACGAACACAGATAGTTTATAATTCTATCGAAGTGAGGAATAGTGAAATGGATGATAAACAATTAAGAGATGCACTCGACACTAATAAAAGACTCAATGAGGATATTGGTGTCCTTAAAAGTCAGATTAAGCAATTAAAGAAAGCAAATCAAGAAAAAGAAAAGGAGATTAAAGAAATCAAGGACTCTTATTCTTCTAATGATGATAAACTGAAAGAATATGAGAGTCTGAAAAAAATTGAAGCATCTTATAATTCTTTAATCGCTTCTAAAAGAGATGATTTGATTTATCAATTAGTAGGTGATAATAAAGCCGAAGCAGATAAATTCAAGGATTATAGTATTGAGCAATTAGAGAATACCTTGTCATTAGTTCAAGGTAGTAAAGGTGTTAAAGGTGTAACTCCTCAAACTACTAAGGTTGATGATGGTAATGACCCATCAGTTGAAGTTGATGAGGATGTTTATACTGATGAGCAATTTGAAGAAGATTTTAAAAATTCAGGATTATAAATTATGGTAAAGATAAGAGATCAAAATCCGTATGAAATTGACTTGCCTTTTGATTTAAAAGAGGGCAATTATACTGTAACAGAGGGAGTAATTGAGGGTTCAGGTAATACTGATGTTGGTTACTTCGCTTCTCCTATTCATAAAGGAGATTTCGTGAAATTAGATACCAGTGCAGATTGGTTAGTTGCGAAAGCAGGTGATGGTGATACTATTATCGGTGAGGTTATTGATAATCCTCAATTCTATGGTGATAGACCACAAGCAAGTGCTAATGATGGTTATTACACTCGTAGGAAAGCAACTGTCAGACTTTGGGGAGATTATGTTAAAGCATTAACTTTAAAATCAGATAACTCTGCCGTTACTGTCGGTAACTGCATTAAGTATACTGGTTCTAACAAGTTTGATAAAAACAGTTCCTCAACTACTGATAGTATTGCATTAGAATCTGCCGATGCTAATAGTGGTAAGAAAATCGCAGTCCTTTTAGGTTACAGAGGTTTATAAATTTTTTTATAGGAGATTATTAAGTTTATGCCAATTATAACTTTAAGTGCAGAGAAAATGCTCCGTAAGGAATTTGTTGAGAGAGCAATCCTTACTAAAATGAAACCTCAATTATACTTCTTGGATATTTTCCCAGTTGTAGATTTAGGTGGAGCAACTACTTTCACACACTTTATAGATGATAAAAATGCAGAAGATGACATCCAAAATGGTGTCATGAGTGAACCATTACCAGTAACCGAGTTATCCGAATTAACTAAAATTGATATTAGTCCGATTTCTCGTAAAACTGGCGATACTTATCAATTTGGTTATGCTTTCGAGTATTCAGAAGCCAAATTAAAAGAAAATGGTTTCATTGATGAAGTATCAAGAGCAATTGACCGTATGGCTTATGGTATGGCTCGTAAAATCAATGCAGATATTTTCAACACTATGGATACTTATGCAGGAGCAGGTATTACTTTAAATGATGGTCAATGGGATGACTCTGCTCAAATCAATGATGATATTATTGATTTAAAATATAAGTTTGAGGATCAGACTTTCCAAGAGTACACCTTAACTGATATGTATCTCAATACTACTCAAATGAGAGAAGTTGAGAAGTTTTATAAAGCATTAGATGGTGGTTTCAACCCATCCAATACAGAGGGTGTATCTTTAACTAACACTAAAACTGCCGTTACAAGTGGTACTGCATACTGTATTGATAAGAATGTTAAACCTATCACCATTTATAAGAATGTAAATCCTAAACATTCAACTTTATCCAACCCTATAAGTGGTTTAATCAATATTAACACTTATGAGCAAGATAAATACCCATTCAAGAAAGGAATGGAAGTTTGGGCAGAAATGGGTATCGCAGTTAAACATTCACAAGCGATTATTAAACAAACTGGATTATAGAGGTGGTCTATAATGAGTTTAAGATACTCTTTTAGACACCTATTCTATGGTGGTAAAATCCAAAAGGAAAGACTGTATAAGGTCTTAGAGGATTTGGATAGTGCTAATGGTGGTGAAACCACCGATATTAATGCTATTAAACAAGCGATTGGTAAATCCACAAGTGGTAGTGAAACTGGGTTCTATAAGGACATTAAGGATATTAATACTGCTATTGGTGTTGCTACAAGTGGTAGTGAAACTGGTATTCGTAAGGATATTGTAGATATTAATACTGCTATTGGTGATGAAGATACAGTAGGTACTATCCTTTATCGTATTAAACAATTAGAGGACGGATAGAGGTGAGAAGATTTGCCTCTAAAATTTAAGTTCACCGAAATGTTTAGGGGCAGATTTCCTGCTCCTCAAATCCTTTATCAGCAATTAGAGGACTTGCAAAGACAAATTACTGATGGTGCAGATGCAGTTCCAGTTGTCAGGGAGAATGTGAGTCTAACTAAAAGTGGCTTGAATAAAGCATTTGGTAAGAAATTTAATAATATAGGTGTAGTCCATAATGAAGAGGGCAGTTACCTGATTATTAAATCTGATGAGGGATTTAAATTTATTTCATTTGAGGATATTTAATTTTTATGTTAAGAACGAAAGAATACTATAAAATACTCCATTTTTTGAAAGTAGAATCGGTGGATAGAATCTACCCAGTTGAAGAGTATTTTTATGAAGTAGATGAGGAAACTGGTGAGGAAGTGCCAGTCATCTATGAGGGTGATTCGTTCTTATTTCAGACTAATAGACAACAATTTAGTGGATTGGATTATGTTGAAGTCCTGCTCGAATCCTCTGTTGAGTATGATGCAGAGGAGATTACTTTAAATATATCAGAGTATATTCAGGGCTATGATCCAAGAGTAATCTTAACTGGTGAGAAGAAAACTATCCCACCTAATACTCCTACACAAGTGATTTTCTTGATTAAGAAATCACAGACTATGAGTGAAGCTTCTCGTAATTTAACTAACATTAAATCTATTGAGTTAGTTACTCCTGATAATTCTAATTTTAAGATTCATGAGATTTGTTTCAGGGATAATAATGCTCCATTCACATTAGAGCAACTTGATGCTTTCTATGAGAATGGTAAGTATTATGTGCTTTCTCGTTTGCATATGGAGGAAGTTCCACCTGAACTCCAAGACCATGTTTATACTGCTACGGCAGGTTATGGTTGGATGAGTGTATGGGAGTATGAAGCAAGAGTGATGAATGATGACACTAAGAATGCTATGTCTTATGGTAAGTGGCTCTTTGCAACTGTTGATAAGGCAATAGAGGATTATAAATTTGCTAATGGGATAGCAGATGAAGAAGAGTTGTTTGTTCAGAGCGACCTTGTTACTCATAGATTTTTAAGGTGGTAGTATGAGTGTCTTTGAGAATATACTTGTTAATCTAAGGGATATTATACAAGACTCTGATGAGTTCAAAGACATTGATGTATACTTTGATGACTCTGAAATGAACCCTAATATCTCATTACCTGCCGTATCGTTTAAAGTGGGTAAGAAAGAGGTTTTAAGCAGTCAGGCGAGTTGTACAGAGTACACAAGAAGAGTAGAGATTAGATTACATACTGAAACGATTGATAAAAGATTATTACAGTCTGAATTATACGATTTTGAAGAACAGTTAGTATCAATCATTAATAATGCAAGGATGAATGGTGCTATCGGTGATTTTTATGATATAGTTGAAGTTGGTTCAACCTCAATCGGTGCATTAATGTTTAACAGCCGTAAAGAAGCGAATCAATTCAATATGATATTCTTTTCAAATATTCTACGAATAAGGTTTGATGTGAGATATACAATATGAAATTCAAGTATATTGGAGATGATGACTACTTCTGCCTTGAATTATTGGCTTATAAATTAGTTCCTATGGGTAGTAAATTGAAGCATGGGGATGTAATTGATGTGCCTGATGATAATGTTCGTTTAATCGAGGGTATGAAGATGGTAGACCATTTCCAAGAAGTTAATCAAGTTAAAAGTAATAAAAAGGAGAAAAAGTAGATGGGTCAAGTTGCTCCTAATTTAAGTTATCATTTTTGGGGAATGAATATTCGTGATTTCAGTTCCTCTACTGAACCAACCTCCGTAGGAGTATTCATTAGAGGTTCAGAGTTCACTCATGGTAAAGAAATTGAAATGCAGGATGATGAGGGTCATATGGGTACTGCTACCACTAAAATATCTACTTATCGTAGTAAAGCAAGTGCCAGTCCATCCTTTACTGATAGATGCAGGTATAAAGAGGGATGGGAGGATATATGGCTTTTATTATTAGGTTCAGGTAGTCATAGTGATTCTACACCTTATACTATTGATAAGACTACTGTTACTACTGGTGTTTATAAGTATGTTTATAGTATTGATGTAGCTCAACCTAATGTACCTTACTTCTGCACACTCTTTAATGGGTTTGGTAAAACAAGTGCAGATGCTTATAAGTATGAGGATTGCTTATTATCCGAGTTTGAATTATCAGGGTCTAATGAGGAAGCCCCAACTTATACTGTAACATTTGCAAGTAACTATCCTAAATTCAATCAGACTAATCCAGTAAGGAGTTATCCTACTACTACTGAGTTTCCTAAATCTGCTAATGTGGATATTTATATTGCTCCTAAATTATCAGAGGGAGAGTATGTTATAGGTACGGCAGGTAGTGGTGAAGTCAGTATTGACTCTTACAAGTATGGCTGTTATCAGGATTGGAATTTGAATGTTAATATGAATGTTGAGAACCAACCATGTACCTCTGACACTTTCGGTACATCAACTAAGGTGCATGGTAATCGTGAGGGTTCATTCAGCATCACATTGCCATGGACTGATGACACCAAAGGTTTAGAGTACAAGTTCATGGGTGGTGCGACTAATTCAACCTCTGTTACTACTGATAACGATGAAAAAACTGTTTGGATAGTAATGACTGGTTCTACAATCAGCTCCACTTACAAGTACCAAACCATCATTAAGATTCCATCAATTGTAATGACTGCCGTAGACTCCCCACAATCAGGGTCTGATGCTAAAACATTACAATTAGAGGGTAATATTGAAGAGGATGGTACTAATTCATTTATTACAACTGAAATACAGACAAGTTTAAGTTCACTTCATGTTGCTTCCTCCTAAATTGGAGGAAGTCTTTTTTTTTAAACTTTTTTTTGGATGGTAGGTAAAATATTCCGACAAGGCAAATGGGGTTCGATTCCCCATCCTACCCTTAATATTGAGGTAAGCGAAAATGGTATTGAAATTAAATCATAAAGTATACTTTTGTGGAAAAGAGAGAAAATTCCAAAGGTGTCCTAATAGTACCTTAAAGGATTATCAAAAAGGCATAGAAGATATACAAGATAAATTAACTCCATTAGCAGAGAGGACAAGGGATTACCAGTTCAAATTAACTGAATTGGAAGATGAGATTAAAAGTATAGATAAGCATATCGAATTACTTGAAAAATTAGAGGATGCTACTGATGAGGAGATTCGTGAGTGCATTAATTTAACAAAGGATAAGATTAAACTTCAAAAGGAGATTCATAAACTCCGTAAGGAGAATGATGATGCAGAGTTAGAGGCAAGGAAAACCTATGAGGATTTGGATAATGAGTTAAGGGAATCCTATGGTGAGTTTGCTTCTAAAATATTTGAGGATTTTAATAAGGATGAGATTGAGGATGCTGATACTACTGATTTAACAGTTGCTCCTCGTTTAAGTGAATTATATCGTATTGCTACATCAGGTTTAAAGCAAAAGGATGTGGATAAAGCATATCAGAAGATTATAAAAGACTCATTTCGAGGATAGGAATGAGGACTCCGATGATAATGAGGAGGATAAAGAAGATTTATCTGATATACCACTATCTTGGATCATCGAGGAGATGATGTTAGAGGAGTATTTTTTATTGGTTCGCCGTATACAAGGTATTGGTTTGTCTATTGAGGATTATTGGGATTTAGATACTTGGACTACTGCGAAACTCTTGTCTATGGAGAGGGCTATCATTGAGGAGGAGCAGAAGCAGTTTAGTGATAAGGAGGAGTATATTGAAAGACCTGATGGCAATAGTGAGGAGATGAATAATTTAATGGATGAGATGATGCAAGGTGAGTGAGGTTTTTTTAGAGGTTGATGATAGTGAGTTCAGGGAATGGGTTGAGGTGGCTCGTTCTCGTTATGAAACTATGGTTTTAACTATGGTGGATGTTGCATCATTGATTCAGGCAAATACTAATTGGCGAGTTCCTTTGGATACTGGTAGACTTGAAGAGTCTTATTATTGGGAGCTGAAAGAGGAGAGTAGTAATTATATTAAGGTTGAAATTGGGTTTGATGCAGAAGATCCTGACTCTCATTTCCATTATGCAGAGTATCAACATAATCATTTATTGAACCATCCAAAGAGAGGGCAACCATTTTATCTTTATAATGGTATTCAAGCATCAAAGAGTATGGCTTATAGCATTATTGAAACTGATTATATGAGTTTATTTGGAACATTTAAGGGAGGTTATTAGATTGGCTACGGCAGGGAATATTACGGCAGTATTAACTCTTAATGCCAGTAAGTTTAATAGTGGATTAGAGAGTTCACTTGGAGCATTAACTAAATTCCAAGAGAGTATTGTTAAATTTAATTCTAATTCACAGTCAATGGGGAAAGCCATTGATGAGTTATTTACACATTTAGGGCATTTAAATAATGAATTAAAATTATTCAATAATTCTATAACTAACCTTAATAAGTTTAGTCAATTATCAACTGCTATTAATAAAATGGCTAATGGTTTAAAGATATTATCCTCTGAAACAATTGATGTCGAGCAGGGTATCAATACTATGAATAATATCTTTAAAGCATGGGGTCAGACTCTTAATGGTACAGAGATTAAGGTTAAGGGTTTAGTTGTAGCCGAGAGGGAACTCTCATCTACAAGTAAAATGTCAGTTGAGGCACAGAGGGAGTCTGCTAATGCTTTGAATCGTAATCGTGATGCAGTTATGCGATTGATTAGTGGCGAGAATCAATTAGCAAATACGGAGCGAGAGGTTGCGAGTGCATCTATGCAGGAGTCTGCGAGTGTTGAAAAGGATGCTATGAGTAAGGATAAAGCATCTGCTTCCACTACTAAATATGCTAATGCTAATAAGACTTTATCTTCTTCATTAGGTATGGTTCGTAATGCTTTGACTCTTGTTGGGTCTATGATTGCCTATAATTTCATTCATAATTTAGGTGTTGCCACTACTGAAACTATTAATGCTAAGTCTGAAATGAATGGGTACTTTCAGATGTTGGGGTATGGTAAAGCCCAAGTTAATGATTTTAATAAGGCATTAGATGAAACTATTGCTAAATTCCCTCGTTTGAATAAGTATGCTCTTGGTGAAACCATTTCCTCTATTGGTGTTGAATTTGAATTGACTACTGCTGAAATGAAGAAAGCGATGCCAGTTGTGTCAATGATTACCTCAGAGTATTTGAGAGCAGGTAGGAATGTTAATGAAGCCAGTTTGGCAGTAAAGGACATCTTACAAGGCGAGTTTCAGAGATTATCAAGAGAAACTGGTGTTAAGGGTAAGCAACTTGAAGAAGCAGGTTGGTCTGGTGATAAGAACGATGTAATGGGCTTATTAGAGGCATTAGACAAAGTAGGGAAGAGTAGGAACTGGGATAAGTTCGTAGCGAAAGCTAATTCCTTAAACGATGCCGTATTAATCACACAGAACAGATTCTCTGAATGGTCTGCTGATATGGTTGAGAGAGTGCAACCTGCAATATTAGGTGTATTCAATGATATAATGGTGGTGGCTTCAAGTTTCGCCGAAGTATTGAATAGTGCATTAGATTGGTTAAGTGGTGATGGTATTGCACAGAGCATTGTTAAATGGGGAGGACTTGCTACTATTCTTGGTACAGTTGCAACTGCATTAGTCCATCTCCGTACTGGTGCTAATTTAATGCAAATAGCCCAAATGGGATTAAGTGGTTCAATAGGTGCTACTATACTTGGATTGGAAGCCGAAACAGTTGCCCAATATGATTTAACTACTGCTATTGCAATGTCAGTTACTGGACTGGAAGCAGAAGAACTTGCACAGATGGGTAAGTATAAAGCAATATTATCTACTATAATTGGATTAGATTTGGCTACTGTTAAAGAATATGGGTTCAGAACTGCTTTATTATCATCTGTTACTGGTGTTGAAGCCGAAACAATTGCATTAGAGGGTTTGAATGCAGAGATGTTAGTGTCAATCGCTACTTTTAGTGCATTCGCATTAGCATTAGCCGTTGTTACTGGGGCATTAATTGTACAAGCAATTGAGATTAATAAAACAACTGAGAAATACAAGAAATTTGTAGAGATTGTTAATAATGGGGATACTATTATTAATGATGCTAAAAGTACAGTTGATAGTTTAACAGAGAAACAAAATAATCTCAAAAGTAAATTAGCAGAGTTAGAAGAGGGTACTGCTGAGTATAACATTACTGCTAATAAATTAAAAACCACTACTGATGACTTGACTACTGCAACAAGGAATTATGAGGATGCAGTTAATAGTGTTGCATGGGCAAGACATAAACAAGATTTATATGATGACATAAAACAAGAGAAGTCATTAGAGGTTCAAAGAGATATTAATCAGGCATTAATCGATTATGGGGTTAATGTTGAGGAAGCGAATCAAATATCCTCTCCATTTTGGCAGGAAGCCCTTGATGGATGGGATCAACAATATGAAACACTACAAAAAGTTAATAATCAACTTGAAAAGAATAAAACCACAGTTGATTATTGGTTACAAGAGTTAAGGGATGCAGGTAAAGACCCAACTGAAATATCTATTTTAATAAAACCAATCATTAAGAGTGGTAGGACTATTGCAGAGCGAAAGGAGGAGTTAGGTCAGGCACAGAGTTTAACTGAGTATGTTGATAAATGGTTATGGTTACAAGTTGCAGAGATAGACCATTCTATTAAAGAGTTTGATTTGAATCTTGCTACAAAAGGATTGGCAGATGCTCTTATGGGTCTTGTTTGGGGGTTGATTAATGGACTTGGAGATATGTTCGTGGGTCAATTCACACAAGGTCTTGCTCGTAGTTGGGGATTGGAGGGCAAAGGTAAGGAATTAGGTGATGCTTTCCAAGAGTTTATCCGAACTACTGTAACTGATTTCTTTAATGGTACTACTATTCAAAATGCTTTGCAAGGTCATACTTTAATGGGTGATTTGACTTGGTTATATGATGTTCTTTTGAAACCTATTGTTGATTTCATTCAAGGTGGAGGTCTTGGTGGTCTTGTTGCTGAGAAATTAGGTGATTGGAATCTTGTTGATTTCATTATGGATAGTATCTTAGGTAAGCCAGTTAGTGCAGAGAATGGTGAGGATCATCCTGATGTTCAGACTGAAATTGACCAAGTGGTATTTCAACCGATTCGTGATGTGTTGAGTGATTTTATATCTAATCCTATGACATACCTTGCTTTTGGTAATGGTATGAGTGTTGCTACTCTTATTGAGAGTTTATTTACAGTTGATGTTGGTTCTATACAAGAATGGGTTCAGTCTAATATTATTCAACCTTTAATCGATGCAGTTACTTGGGGGATTGAGAATACCCCAGTTTTAGGGGATATTGCGAAGTTGCTTGGACTTGGGGAAGATCCTGAAACAGAGGCACATGATAAAGGACAATCCGTTGGTGATAGTTTTAATGTTGGTATATCTACTGGTTTATCAGGGGTAGACCAAATTATTCATGGTGCATTTGAGGGTCTTGGTATTGATGATTTGACCAGTCAATTCATGAGTAATGCCTCTGAAATAACATCTACTGCTACATCAACTGCATCAAATGTGGCAGGTTCATTCAGTACCATGAAGAATAATCAAAGGTCATCATTGGATTCGATGGTTAGCAAGAACACTACTGCATTTGAGGACATGAAAACTACATCTAATGCAAAGATGGTGGCGATGAGGGATAGTACCTCACAAGTTACTCAACAAATGACAAGTGCATGGACTGTAATGAAAGATAGTATCCTTGCAAGTGCGAAGAAAATCAGGGATGATAGTAAACAGAGATTTGATGAGTTAAGCACTACAATAGGTGGATTCTATCGTAAAATACAGAACCCAAGTCAATGGGCAGGTTCACCAAGTTTAAGGAGTAATAGAAGCCCTAATCGTAGTGCAGGTAGAACATTCTCATCTATACTTAAACCTAATGGATATAGTGGTGGAGGTAGCAGATGGACTGGGGATAATACTATGACTGTTGCCTCATTGAAACAGAAATTATGTCCTAATGGTGCTTGTGGTAATCTCTTTGATGGATATAAGAATACTGATGTTATTGATGTTCCATTATTCTTATCTATGGTTGGTGAGGGTCATGGATTTGGTGGATGGAATTTCGCTACTGAACATAATAAGTTCATTAAGGATAAATCTGATGCTTGGCAGACTGGTTCACCAGTTATCCAATTATTAGGTGGTATTGGCACATCAACTCATTTCAAGGTTGGTGAGTTTAATGATGGCACACCTAAAATCTCATGGGATGCTTTTCAATCAATGGCAGGAGCGATATTTAGTGCTATACCATACAAATTCTACTATGATAGTTCATGGAAAGGCAGTTGGCTTGGTGCATTACAATCAGGGGCTTGTAATTGTTATGATGGAGCATTAGCCCTCATAGCATTCGCTAATGCTTGTGGTTTTAGTGGTAGTATGGCTCATGGTACATGGACTGACCCTGATGGTCAGACTTATGGTCATGTATGGGCAGTTATTAATGGTCATAAAATGGATACTACTGGTTGGCAGAACAGAGGAACATGGACTCCAAGTGCAAGTGCAGGTAGTCCTAATGGTGCAAGACATTATAGTGGTTCTAATGGTGGTAAAACAGTTAATATTACAGTTGATATGTCTAATTCCGTTATTTATGGTGTTGAGGATTTAGATGGTAGGATTGAGGATGCTACTAAAAGGGCTATGAGAGAAGAGTTTAATGATCCATACACAGTAACTATTTAGAGGTGGATAAAAGATATGGTTGAAGTTTCACATTTGTTTGATTGGAGTAGAACCCCATTATTTTTGACTAAATGGGGTAAATCGTTTGATGTGGCATCTATGAATGGTGCAAGTAATTTTCAGTTGGTGGTGGCTTCTTATTCACCATCTGATATTACTGATTGTCTTGATGCTAATGGTACATTGAATAATGATGTTACAGTTGCACAAGCGATTGATTGTGGTTTGAAATGGCAGGATGATGTTATTAAATTGAATGCAGATGTTACATGGAGTATAGGGGATAGTATAGTTCCTTTAAAAGCCCTTTTTTTAAGGGATAAGAATAGTGGCTTTGTATTAGGTTATTCGATTAATAATACATCCTTTGAAATTACTAATCAATTGAAGTTTAATAAGGATACAATTTTTTGGAGTATAATCAATGGATAGTATATTCAATTTCACAAGAGTGGATTCCTTTATTGATGATATTAATCGTGAAGATTGCTTTGATACAAGGGATATGGATGGTGTTACTCCAAATTATAAGGTTATCCTTGTATCTGATTGTGCAGATAATATAGATGATTGTTTGGACTCTGATGGTACTTTAATCACTCCATATAGTATTGTGAATGGTAAAGGAATAGGAGTTAATATCATTACAACAGAGAACTCTGATGATGGTTTATGTGCATTGACTTATTCAAAAGGCATTAATGGTGCAAGGACTATCAGTATGGGTTCAACTCTTTTAACATATGATTTTGGTGTTGATACTGTATCAGTTAAAGGTGCATTCCTTGTTAATGTTGCTAATGGTAGTGGATATGTCCTTGCTTATGCTATAAATAATAAAGGTGTTGATTTGGATGGCACATTCACCAGTCCAGTTGATGGGGTAATATGGAACTTGGAGTATGGTAGATAATGGCAGATGAATATGATTTTGTAGTTTATCATCTTGCACAAGTAGTTAATGAGCAAGTAAACCCTAACCTTAAAGCACAGATTCATTGGAGTGGTACGGATAATGCTTTAACACGAACAGATAACACTTATGCGACTTCAAGGTTCTCTGCATCATATAGTAGTGCAGAGAAGAAAACAGTCTATAATAAACCATACACTTTAACTGGGCATCAGTTTGAATTGAATCTCCCATCTAATGCTTATGTCAAGGAGATACAGTTCATTGCAAGGATGAAAGTGGATAAGGGAGTCAATGTAGTCAGACCAAACTGCCGATTCAATATATATGGTAAAGCCACCACTTCCAAGTATGATGATACGAAAGTGAATGGTACTGGATGGAATAGTGGTTCATACTGTATTTATCCAACTGCCGATTTATCAGATAAGTGGATGGACTTGACTTACACTATGAAAGAAGAGGACATCCTTAAAGGTGGATTTGATATATCTGCATTCAATTCCACTATAATGGGGATTGACCTTGTCTTTAATAGTGCAAGGAATCAGGTATCAAAGACTACTGCATGGAATGTTTATTGTGCATATATTGAACTTCGTGTCAAATATGAAATCCCTAAATATACTGTTAAATGGACTGATTTAACACCAGTAGAGAATATTAGAGTCAATGAACCTTATCAGGTTCGTGCTACTTTCCTAACACAGTCAAAGGCGAATGATGGTACACAAGTCATTGATGTGGATATTCCAGTTGGATTTGAGATTATTGACTCATTGGCTTCAAGGGGTACATTCAATCCTACTACAAGAGAATGGACTATTGACTCTTCAAAGAATGCTAATTTAACTTTAACTCTGAAACCATTGGTTAGTGGGGATAATCAAATAGTATTGGATAATACTGCTCTTGGTACTTATCCTCATCCATTCTATGTGAATAGGGGTGGGGATAGTGATGGTGCAGTTGGATTAGACTTGTCTACATCACCAAATCCACATAAGAATCATCGTATGTGTGTATTTGTTGATGCAGTTGGTCAGTCTGAATCTAATACTACTGCTACATTCACTTTCACGAATAATCAAACAGTTACTGGTGGAACATGGGAATTGGAAACTGGTTCTACTGGTGTCAGTATAGCATCTAATACTGATAATGTGCTTACATTAAATGTACCTCAATATTCTAAATATACTGCTAAATTAAAGTATTGTTATTATCCATCAGTAGTGGGGTCAAATACTGCTACTGTTAATGATTCAACTATTGATTATGATGTCGCTAATCCATATGTCTATGTCATCTCATCAGAGCCATCAGAGAATGAGAATGAGGCATATCTGACTGGTCAAGATATAATGATTGTGGATCATCGTGTGTCATCTGATACTGATATGTATGGTAATTATCTGCCATCACAAGTAGTGGAAGAGGATTCCCTGATGACACAGTCTGAATGTTCCTTGAAGATGTATATGCAAAAGGATTTGGATTATATTGGTTGCATTCCATTGGAGCAGACTCATTTTGACCCTAAAAGCACATTCAAGGATACACTCATTGATACTCATTATAAGAATAAAAGATATATGGGTAAGAAACTTGCTACCGATGAAGATATTACTTTGAATGTGAGATTGCACCCTAAACAAGTAACTACTTTGCAAGGTTTAATTGAGATGGATAAGCCAATCCCTATCAATACGAACCATAAATCCTTTGAGGGGGATAGTTTGAACCATAGGGGATGGGTAGAGGTCTATGCAGTAAACACAACCTATACGAATCCCCATTGGTATAAATGTGATATTGATGTCAAGTATCTGACCCATAACTTGAATACAAGATTCCATATTGAAAAAGGAGTGAAAGTAGCCACTTATGACTATCCATCCCTAATGGTTGAATCCGTTGGTAGTGGTACATCATTGGATGATGGTTATTTCATGGTGGATACTGATGGTACATTCCTATATAATGATGATGAGGAAGCTGAAGATACTGTAAGGAATATCTTATCAATCACTAATAATCAGTATTTCAATATCAAATCAACTGATATACTCCCTAATCAGTCAGTAGTCAGTTATGAATGGTTATCAACCTTAATGGCAGAGGATAAGGAGAATAATATACATCGTATAATCAGACTCATCGATAATGAAACTAATCAGACAGTATTTGAATATGAGTATGCAAATATTGAGATAACTGATGATACTGTATCTGCAAGTCTTATATCAAGGAGATGGGATGGTGTCGGTTGGGATACATCAACACAGAATGATATAGCCCTTTGGAGAGATTATTCCATCTTGGATGATGATGAAGTTGAAGATGAGGATAATGAGCAATTATATGGTTCAACAACATTATTTAACATCACTAATAATAAATTGAATGTCATAGAAACTGGTTTTAATGGCAGAGAAACTTCACAGTCCTTTGAATTGACTGGTAGTGGCAAGTATATCTATGAGATTGATGTTAAGAACTGGAATACTGATGCCGAAACTGGTGCAGTTGATTTCTATGTTGATTTGACTGTAATGGATACATTATTGACTTCTGATTATGCAGAGAAATACAGTAAACTCTATGTTAGTCCATTCCCAGTCGCAAACAAGGAGATAGTGTTCACAAGACAAGCAGAGGAGGGTACAATCTATTATCTTGAAGATGATGGAGAAGAATTTACATACCTAATCAATCCTTATTACCAGTATAAGAATGGTACAGACCTTGTTTATGATGGATACTCCATATTCAGTCTTAATTACGGATATGATGTAGTCTACATTCAGAATGGATTGGTTAGACTTGGATTCAATCGTTTGAATGGCAGATTATATTTGGGAAAATATGATTCTAAATCAAGGGAATACATCAACCTATATCGCTTCCATTTAGAGAAATATGATGACATCAACATTAATTCAATCTCTGATGATAAAATAGAGATACAAGCATCTGATTCAGTATTCACAATCTATCGTGGGCATCCATATATCATGATAAATCATAATAATGAGGATATATGGTTTGATACCACCATTGGTACTGTATGGGCAGAGAAAGTAGGTGGGGATTATCCGACAGACTTGCCATCATATTGGGATTTGATGAATAATAGCAACTTACTGCCGATGTCAGTAGGGGGTAAAAAAGGATTATCATCATCTGATGTGGTAGTGAGTGAAGTTGAAGTGTCTGATAGGGATACAAGCACATTAGACATCGTGGATATATATGATGGCACTACTCATTACTCTGATTTTGATGATGTGCCATTTGAAGTTGGTAAGGATTATATCTTCACATTAGAGGGTGAGATTGAAACAATCGGAGATGAAATCCCTACTGGATTAGGAGTTTATGAGGGGGAATTAGGAACATATACTATATCAACTGACTCTGATAAGACTATACCATATGGTATACGATTATATGCTACAAAGGATATTATACAGATAGGGGATACTATTCAATTGCAAGGAACAGTCTTGGATTATGATGAGGATGGTATAAGTGGGAAAAGTGTGGATTTCATACAAAAAAATAAACAGTTATATACCACAACTGGTGAAACTTCATCAACACTTCCTAATTATTGGTCAAACCTTTCAAATACTGCCAATACACTAACAATAGACTCTACTGGCATATTAATTGAAACAGATGCAAGTCAATACTCTTCAACATATATGCAAATCATTCCATACATATTTGACTATTATCAGTTCGTAGATGAGGGATTTGTTATAGAATATGACTCTATAACCATAGATAAGATGAGTCCAATGTTAGCGATTAAAAAAACTGATGGAACATATAATTATCCAAACTTTTTCAGAGAAGGTCATTGTCGATTGGAAGTTGATAAAAATGGATATAAATTTTATGTTGATGATGTTTTAGACTCTCAAAGGTCTGCATCTATGAGCATTGAGAGTTTCCGATGGTATCTTCAAGCATCAAGGAGTAATGGAAACAGTAGTTTTAAATTTAAGGATTTAACTATTACTGGTGATGTGAAAGTTTATCCAATAACAGATACATTATATACTGATACTGGTAGTAACTATGTAACAATCAGAGCAACAACTACAACAAGTGGTAATAATCGAACAGTTACTGCTACTGGGGATTATGCTCATTTCTTATTAGGAGCAAATGAAAGATTATATCCATTACCTATCATTGCAGAATTTGATATATCATCAAGGACTGTTGTTGGTGGTGGTGGAACTGCATTAGATGTTTACGATGGACCAAATGAATATCTTATATGGTTTAATCGAACTGGGCATTATAAAATCCTTATTGATGAAAATGGTGCGAAGGCGATTGAAGGAAATATTGGTGTTTCAACAAGTGGTAATATTGTTAGTGGAACTGTCAGAGCATCAATGTATCTTGGTAAGAATACTGAAAGCATTACTTTTAATGATTTGAAGATTTACAAAACTGTTCCAATTTCTACTACAAATGTGAATGGTATCGCCACTTGCAATTTAATCGGTGATGGAAGTGGAGAAGAACATTACATCGCCAAAGTACAAGACCTTGAAAGTAACGAATACAATTTAATTGATGCTACATATTTGGATAGAGCAACATCTTCTGATAAGAATGATACAATGTGGAACAGTACAACTGGTTTCACAAGAGAAGCCGATGGAACATCAGTATCTATTACTCAACAAGTATACACTTACTTAACAAATGTTGGTAGTGGTTATCGTGTAGAATTGGATTTAACAAGTGCCGAAAACTATTGCAGAACTAATATCGCAAGATACCAAGATGGGCAAACAACAACATATCATGGATATTCATTCAATACTGGTGGTCATATCACTATTGACATTACACCAACTCAAATTATCTTCAAACAAGATAATACTGTTCTACAAACAATTAATAATTCTACAAATAACCAATTTAGGTTTTTCTTTGTGATTGAAAGTGGTACAAGCAAATCAGAATTTAAATTTAAAGACCTTCGTATCTATCCATTATAAAACTGTTGAATTTTGAAGAAAAAATCCCAACAACAAAAAAAAGGAGCGATAAATGAGTTATTTAATTAAGGATAATAATCATCAATTAACAATTAATCTCTCAACGAATTATCAATATAAGTCTAATCTTGTATTGAACACTTATATTAATGGGGCTACTGGCATACACTCCCCATCATACTCTGCTACCACCACTACTGATGGAGTAGTCTTTAATATCCCATTCTCCGATTATGAAATTGGTGATGAGATAACGAAGATTACAGTATCCACTTCATCTGCCACTAACATATGGGATACACAAGAGGGAGTGAATATCTTATTGAATGGTGATGAGAGTCTTGTCAAGGCAGTAGAGGATGGTGTAATCGCAGAAATCGGTGAGAGTCCATGCAGACATGAACAGTTTGCAATTAAGTTCGATAATACTGGCGATTACACTATGCAAGGAGTTTATGTAGGTGATAACTTCAATTCAATGAGTATAACTGATGAATATCATTTCAAAGTTGATACTGCACAGAGTCAGGATGGTGAATATAGTCTTGTATTCCAAAATCCAAACATATCATCACTTGTATGGAATGATAAGACCAAAGTAAACTTTATATTGACAAAGAATGGTAGTGGAGTGAGTGGCAAGACAATTGAAGCCGTTACACCATCCACAGTAGCGACTGGTGAAACTGATAGTAAAGGAATAACTGGATGGATGAATGTAAATTATCCAGTCGGCACTTATCAGATAGGGGCTTATTATGTTGATGGAGGTCATATAGTCGCAAAAACCAATCCATATAAGACTATCACTATCAAAAAGGCGAATGCAGTTGTAACATGGACTACTGGTGTCATTGCAGTTAATGGCACACTTGATATATTCCTTAAAGACCAGTTCGGTACTCCTTTAAGCAATGCTAAACTCTCTGTTTATGTGAATGGGAAATTAAAATCAAAAACCACTAATGCGAATGGTAAAGTCAGTTTCAAACTCACATCTGCACAGACATATAAATTCAAGGTAGTATACAAGGGCAATAGTAATATAAACTCTAATACAACAACATTCAATAAGGTGGTGCAATAATGGTTCGTGTAACAACATTATACGATAAGGAAATCAATGAGAAAGTATTCTTTGTAAGGGGAGATGAATCGTATGCTCATACAACCGATACATTACTGGAATTAGTTGAATATAGCAACTCTGATGATAGTATAGAGGGTTATCGTGTAGGAGTAAAATATAATGTGTTAAGGGATTTAGGATCATCAAAAGTTGTCCTGACTGATAATGATATTATATTAGGAATGTATGATTGGGATGATGATGATGGAGAAACCACAATCGGTAACAGTACAAGTGGTGGATTCCTATTAAGTTATGGTGATGTGCATAATTTAAGAATGGCTTATAAGGGCAATAGTCAATGCTTATCATCCAAATCAAAGATTATACAATTTGAGAAAGATATTCCAAGCAAGTTTGAAACACAAATCTCATTCGATGAAACCCCAACTCAAATATCAACTGGTGGAACATTAGAGGGGTCAGTAAGTGTAACAATTAATGATTTAACCCCATCACAAGTCTATGGATTAGATATTAACATTTATCTTGATGGGGAATTGAATCAGACCATTACAACCCCAGTAGATTCAAATACTGCATCATTTGAAATAGAAGATATAGAAGATGGGAAACATATAATAACTGCCGAAGTTACTGGATCATCAAGGATACTACAAGCAGAGGAATCACAAGAATTATATGTCGGATACATAATCAATATTGACTCATATCCAAATCCATTCCTAACTGGATTAGATAATTATATTAAAGTATCCTTACATGATATGGATAATACTCCATTATCTGATAAATCAGTATCATTCAATAATACAACTGCTACAACAAATACTGATGGTGTCGCTACATTCACTCTATCTTCATTAAGTAGTGGGGATTATTATGCAAGTTATGAGGGTTCAAATTCACAGACTATTAGTATAATAGTTGCTAATCCTACTGATATTCAGTTATCATTTGAAGATGGGATTACAACTGCGAATAATGATGAATTATTAACTGCAACTGTAAGTGGAACTAATGTAGAGAATATCCCAATAAGATGGCTGTATTCTCCTGATTCAACTCAATATTATCAAAATAGTAATGTGATTGACCCACCTGTATCATATACTGATGCTAATAATGTTGCTACTGCTACTTATAAAGGAGCATATCGTGGAAATATGTCTATTCGTGCAAGATATGGTCTTACAAATTCCGTACAAGATACTGATGTTATGTTGGATGTTCGGAAATACTGGCATCAAGAATCCCCTAACAAGAGTATATTTTATGATAACTCATATTCAGTTGGTGGATATGATAGGACAAATGGGGTTATATATACTGGGGGAAATACAGTATCAATGTCAAGTAATTATATCCTATTAAAAACAACTGAATCAAATTATTATGGGTTATATTTCAGTAAACTAACTGGATCATTTGTATTATCTTTTGAATTAGTAAGCAACCCTAAAATAGTTCAATTAATGTATCTTGGGTTACATGATAAAGGTATTCGCTTCAATCCTACCGATTATTCAGTAGGAACTGTTTTTAAACTGGTTTATGATTCATCAAATGATACTTTTAAATTTTTTGCAAATAATATTCAACAAGTAGTTGGTAATGTATCCCAAGCAGGAAATGTATCATTATCTGCTAAATTCTTTATTTCTTGTATCCCTACAAGTGGAGTTAGAATTTCATCAGCCAATCCATCATTTGTTAAAATCAACAATCTAAAATATTATAAATATAATAGTGGAGTATCATAATGGAACTGGAATATCATTTATTATTACCAAAAGAAGTGGTTATTTTCTCCAATAATCAATTGACATTTAGCATTGATAAAATGAAGAGCAGACTGCCATCCGTAATCTATTTTATACTCCATCTATACGATAGGGATGGTGATGAGATACTATTGAACAGTAAACCAGTTTATACAAGCAGAAGATGGGCAGTTGATAGAACCTACTCCACTTATCACACTACATTTGAAATAGATGACTCTCTTGTAGATATGGCAGTCAAGTTCCAATTAGAATTAGTCATGATTAATATAACCTCTGAAAACCCATTATACTTTAATGGTCTGATGTTTAATGAGGGGGAATATATGGATTATCATGAGCCATCAGAGATACAGACTGAAAAAGAGATTGGATTCATTAATAGCAGTTATGCGAACTTATATTCACTTGATGGGAATTTTCTGCAAGTAATTAGACCAACAAGGACTAAAATGTTCACTAACAGATTATCTGCCAGTCCATGTACAGTCATAGCACCTCATTTCGATGATGAACCTGACATTGACCATCCAATTAATATCTTTATGGAATTTATTAATCAGACAGAACAGAGAATTGATGTATTGAGGTAGTGATGTATAGTAAGCATATAACAAGGGATTTCTCTGCTCATCGAAAGAATATCATCAGACCAGTTGATGAATATGTTAAATTAGAGATATTTTCCTTTGACCCTAAACACACTAAAATCTATACAAGGGAAAACAATAATCTTGAACCCACCAAGAATGCTACTAAAACAAGTTGGAAGTCTTGGACTGCATATAAATCAACTGATGGTCAAGACCCTATGGTCTTTGATTTAACCTATAATGCTTTGGAAGAGGGTGATTATCGTGTAGACCTTGTATTTGAGCAATCCAATCATATTTATGCAAAAGGTAATAGTTCAAAGGATTTAACTGGTCATTGGAAGTTCAGTCAAGGAGATAATGTAATCGTTGATGATGATGCTCTGTTTAGTGGAGAGAATAATGTAATTAAACGGATAATCAGTTACAAGCATTTCAATCGTGGAGTAGTTGATTTGCACCTTGAAATACCATTCAATTGCTATTTCATGGGAGTAATAGTCCGTAAAGTCATCACATATGTAGGGGATAATTATTATGGTGATGCACTTGGTTCAGAAGAGGGTAATCTTGTATTAACATCTGTATCCTACTCTAATAATGATATGGTGAAACCTAATGAATTACAAGCCGAAATCTTTTATGATGATGACTTGGAATGTGATTTAAGCCCATCAGGATTTTATATTGATTATCATGATGAAGTCAATTTTTATGTAAAGGATAATGATAATGAGGTTCGTAGGATATTCGGTGGATACATCTCCTCTATACTTCCTGATTCTGATAGGACTAAATTAACAATCCATTGTGCCGATAGATTAGTTGATGGTCAAAATAAATATATTTTAGACCAAATGGTACTGCAACAAGGTACGAAGAGTCAAAAGGATGATGAGTATCAGGATTCAATGACAAAGAATTTTGATAATTATCCACAAGCATTAAAATACCTCTGCGACATTCATGAGGTTACATTAAAGAGTAATATCACCAAAGATTATACAGTTGATGGAGAAAAGTTTAATGAGGGCTTATCCATCACATATGGTAAGAATAAAAAACTTAAAGAGATAACTGCCACTAATGGACTTGCCACTACTAATAACAATTATATCCTCATAAGGAATATGCCTGAATCCCTGAATCAACAAGTATGGGATTTATATGATGCCTCAAAAGTAGCAAAGACTCCACCTGAAATCACCAATTATCCTTACATTCATATCGTGTATGGTATGGGAGATCCTAAAACTGAAAGCCAATCTAAATTAACAGAGAAAGTGGATTCATCTGATACTGCCGTTGGTAATCAGACATGGACTAAATGTGGAGTCAGTCAAGATGGTAATTATCTTATAGCCATCGGTAAACCATCTGCACCGAAAGATACAAAGAGTGGATGGACTAAACAGATATTTGAAAGGAAATGTCCTCATTGTGGTAGTAAAGAACTCTACTGGGGCATCTTTTGGGCAGGAAATGAAACAAGTAACTGGGGTAGATTTGAATGTACTGGTAGGTCAGAGGGAGGTAGTGCAGAGGGTCATATCTTCTGTAAATCATGTGATGCCGATTACTCTGTTCAGGGTCATGAGCATATTACATCAGGTGCGAAATCCTTAAAATCTACTGGTAGTGCAGTATCCTCTTCTAAAAGTGAGGCATATAAGTTAAAGAGAGGAGAGTTAAGTGGTGTACCCTCCACTAATGTTAAAGTAACCTCTGATGATGTTTTTTCTGCTATTACAAAGATAGCATTCAAGTATAAATATAAATTGGGAACTACATCAAGTTACTCTGCAATGAAAAAGACTGGGAGTGGTGATTGTTGGGCATTCTCTGATTTGATATTCACAGAACTGAAAAAGTATAATGTGAGTTGTAAAATAGTGCAGTATACCACTAATGAAGCCAGTAACCATAGGTCTGTTCTTTATAAGGATAAAAACAATAAATGGCAAGATTTCCCATACAGAGAATATGGATGGGGTACTAAATACAATAATATGCTTAATAACACAAGTAAATCCAAATCTGCCAGTTATGTGAACCAGTACAACGGAACTACAATTGATAAGGTACAAGCAAAGACATCCAACACTACAACACAGACTACAACAGTAACCACCACCAAAGGATACGATATAAGTAAACCATTCCAAGCATACCTCAAAATCGTTTATTCATTAGAACAGTCCTTTACTGCTAAAAAGTATGAAGTCTATGTTAAATTCACTCAAAATGCCACAGACCCATACTCCTTGAATGATTTAGGGTTTAATCCTTACTGGATTAATAATACCATCAAAGAATCTATTATTAAACAGTCCTTGATTGATTTCCTTGCAGTCAGTAGACATGGTCAAGGAAAACAGTATTATTTACAATCACTACAATTCATCGCTCCAAAAGTGAAAGCAGAGTCAGGTAAGGATACTGATTGGTATAAGCAAGATAATTCCACTAATGATGACTCATCATGTAAAATGGATTTGTATCAGGTACTCTTTAATGATAATCATCTTGCAGAACCCTCTGAATTAAATTCATGTGGTAAATCAGTTAATTCAATGATGCAGGAACTTGTGAAGAGTAGTGGATACTATGTTGATATGACTTATGGACTTCATAGAAAAGATGACCGTATCAATTTCAGGGTATTAAATCAAGCAACCGAATCATTTACTGCAAGTGAGGGTGATAACAATAATATTTTATCATGGAATAGTATATCATACAGTCCAGTTAGTTCACTTTATAATATGAGTATGCAAGTATTCAAAATCAATGATGGAACATATCGTTATGTTGATTCAAGAAACTCTGATTCAATTCTGAATTATGGGGAGCAATGCACCTTACAGACTTCTAATAATACTATCACTACGAAAGAGGCATATTTCAATGCAGTAATGAATGAGAAATTTAATACTGAGCAACAATATACATTCACTATTACAGTACCGAATTATCCTAATATTAGGATAGGAGATTTGGTTAAGGTAGTGGCTAATGCAAAGAAACTTAATGATGTGAAAGAGGTTAAATCAATCAAGGTAGAGTTTCATAATGATAAGATGCCAAGAATACAGACAACTATTGGATTGGATGAACTTGATCCTAATGCACAGATGAGGGAAAACATTAGGAAACTCCGTACTGATGCTAAAAAAGAATCTACAAGTTTCTCATCAAGTGCAACACCAGTAACAGATGAGATATACTATGAATGGGATAGGTGAATGAGATGAGTGATGAATATCAGATGAGAAAGGATATTGATGAGTTATATTTTCTTGTATGGGATAATACAACTGATGCTTATAAATTATTAACTATTGAGGAATTTGATGAGTATAAATCTGAAACTAATGAGCAGATAACTGATATTTACAATACTCTTTATTTAACCACTTACACAGTAAGTGCAAGTGATTATGATTCTGATAATCTAACCACTTGTGCAATGACATTCAATAAGCAAGGGAGTATAGTTACTTGCATATATCACCTTGTAACAGTATCATTTAATGATACATCAGACTATACAGTCCTTGCAAGTGGTAAAATCCCATCAGAGTACAGACCATCGAATACATTCTATCAAAATGTCTGTACTTATGATGGTGATAAATTAGATGGTTTATTGACTATAAACCCTGATGGGTCAATGTATATTAGGATGGGAACTGCAAACACAAGTATGGATATTTATGGGAGTTTAACTTATATCGTTTAAGGAGTAAGTAATGGCAGTATATGAATATAAAACAATTATTGAAAGAGCAAATCAATGCAAGAAGAGTGTAGAAAAGGATTATAAGTTAGGAGTCAATGAGAGATGGGGGTACTATTTTGCAAAGAGTATACTCCAACCTAATAAGAGTTTCACTCAAATATCATTCAGGGAAGCCCCAAAATCAACTGGGGATAATTTAAGCAGACAAATCATCAAGAAAGACTATATCAGTATGGCTGAAAGGATGATTAAATTCGTAGAGGAGAATAAGAGTCTGCCTAATTATATTACTTGCAATGGTAAAAAAGTCAAAGTGAATGATTATGTTTATATGTTCGCAAGAATCCTAATTTATCTCCATGATAAGAAAGCATACCCTAATTATGTAACAGTAAACTCCAAAGCATTCACTAAACCAACTGAAACCACTAATGAAGTCTTTGAATATTTTAAGGATGTATTCGGTTCAGTATCCACTATTGATGGTGCATTAGGTAAAGTAGCAGGGAAAGGATACGGATATTATTATGATGACAGATATAGTAATGCAGAGTCTATCCGTAGAATGAAACAAGGTAAAGGAGTTAATTGTACTGATAGTTGTCATGTATTCTTTAATATCGCCAAAGCATTAGGATATGAAGTCCATTGCCTCCATATACAATGCAGGGGAGGAGATGGTCATGTCAGACTAAAATTAAGACATAAAAAACATACTGACAACACATGGATTTATAGAGATCCTGCATCAGTCCTTAATGGTGGTGGAGTAACAAGTAACTGGTGTATGAACGGCACACAGAAAGCAATAGACCCTGCATGGTTCATGGCTAATTTAAATCGATAATATGAAAATTGAAAACCAATACTGGAAAGAAATAGCAGAACTATTAGGAGTAACTGTAACTGGGAATATGAAGAGTGTAAATCATTATCTAAAATTAATCTATGAGGAATTAAGTGGGGAAGAGGATACTGGTAGAAAACCTAATCAGTTCTATCTCCAATACTTATTAGATTATTATTCGGAAGATGAAGAATAGATTATATTAATCCGACAATTCTATTTTATCAGAGAAAAATAAATCCTCTGATAAACTGGGATTGTCGGATTTTTTTTTCGATAAATTTATATACTCGTACTCATAAACACTAATAATAGAGAGCATAAAATACTAATTTTTTTTATAGTATTATAAATATAAATACTATTCGATTTATTAGTATCTCATGAGGATTAGTAATACTCATAATAGGATAAAGTATTACTAATTACTTTTCAAATGCTCTCTCACATAACAATGAAATAAGGGTAAGATGATACTATGAGTATGAGTAAAAAAAGCATGAGGGTATTAGATAATTTATCACCTCGAACTAAAAAAAATTATCTATGTGTACTTAACCAATACCAACAATTTCATGGCATGGAGATAGATGACCTTATATGTGAGGCACTTGATGAACAGACTAATCAAGTACCCTCACATATGTTGAAAGTCATTGATAGGATAGAAGAGTTTCAGGATCATTTAATCCAACAAGATATGGTACATGGAACTATAAATGCTTACATATCAAGGATTAAAACATTCTATAAAAAAAATAGGGTAGTCCTACCATATATCACTCCATTGAATCCTAAGAGGACTCGCAGAAGAGAATATATTGAATACAAGGATATATTAACAAAAGAAGAGTTAAGATGTGCCTTGCCACATATGAAAATCAGTATGAGGGCAAGAGCAATGACTATGATACAAGGGGGTCTATCAAATGCAGAGTGTGAAAGATTACTGACTCGCAGTTTTATTGATGAGTTAAAAAAGTATCATGGTAAAGAAGATGATGTAGATGCTCTTAAATGGTTAGCAGATGAGAATAATCCAGTTATATGGGTAACTAAATTAGTCAGGGCTAAAACTGGTAAACCCTACTATGCACTTATCGGTGCAGAGGCAGTTAATATAATTGCAAGGGCTAAACTACATGAAATAGGATTGCCAAAGAATCAGGGTAGGATACCTGATAAATTATTAGCAACTAACCCTGATAGTTTCGGTAATTTATGTAGAACTATAAATGATAGATGTGGATTAGGTAAAGTAGCAGAGGAATGTAAACTTAGACCACATAATCTAAGGCGATTCCATGCAACATATATTAATGGATCTGCATTATCATATGAGGAACATTCCATTATCAGTAATGCAGAAATTGATGAGATGCAGGGGAGAGGTAAAACAAATGTTCAGGATACTTATATTAAGAGTAATCCTATTAGGCAGAAATGCCTCTATGCAAAAGTCATGAATAATGTATCACTTTATCATAAGTATGATTATGAGATTATTGATGATGATGTTAAAGTATATTTGATTGATACTCAAAAAGAGAATATTAAATTAGAAAAAAAAGTTAAAGATTTAGAAACTCAACTCCAACAAAGAAGAAAAGCATCAGATAAAGTTAAAAAATTAAGAGAAGAATTAGGAAATGATGTTTTTGATGAGTTAATAGGTGAAATATTAAATGCTTCTTAAAGTATTTTAATATCCTATTCTACTTACTCATTTTGAGGTGGTTACATATAGGGGTAACTACTTATTTATAGTATTTTCTTCAAGTCATTTTTTTTATTTTAGTGTTTTCACTATTTTTATTTTAGTAATTTCACCATGTCCGTTCATTAGTCAATACTTGATCCAATTTTTCAAGTGTATGAATATTATGTTTACTTAAAACATCATCTATTCCCTTTAAGCATTTCTCATAATTGCTGTTCACAGACAGTACCTTTGATAATGACTCACCTTTTTTGATGAGAGCATCATGCTGAGTATTCAACAGATTAATAATATTTTCACAAGTATAATCATCTTGTATAAATCCAATACAATTTTTTTTATCGTATACATAACCTTTAACATCATTAAATCGTTTCTCTGTCATTTTATCTCCTTATCCCCACAGATTATAGTTAATTTATTTACTATATGATTTTCTAATTGCTCAACTCTCTGTTTTAACTGCTCATTTTCTTCTTTTAATTTATCATTTCTCACTTGCACCATTGCAGATATTCTAATCAAATTTTCATTTTTGATTTTTAACTGTTCTATTGTTTCGTGTTGCTCATTCAACAAATCAACAACTTCAAACTTAGTAAGTCCATTAAATCCATCAGACCCCCCTTTACTACTATCGCAGATAGTGAGCAACTTCCCATTTCCAAGATAATATCGTTTCTCTGTCATTCTACATCACTCCAAGTAATTGCAATGCTTTATCCAATTCCAATTTCAATCTTGTGATTTCTTCGTTTTGTTCATTCAACAAATCAACAACATCATCAACAGTCAAAATATTACCATTATCCTTGATGAATTGCCCATCTAATCCCATATTAACTATTCTAAATCGTTTCTCTATCAATTTAATCACCCTTTTTCACTTATCCAAGCAGTACCTAACACTTGTGGTTTCTTCAACCAGTTACAATTACTCGGATTAATATTTGGGTCATTGTAACTCGGACAATAACTATCGTGGTCGCATTCCCAACATTCTTTAATAGTCATTCACACATCCCCTTTTTCTTCTTTTAACTTATCAACACCAAATTCCAACAATTCAATAAATTGTTTTTTCCATTCAGATTGTAATGATCCCAATACAATATTAATTGCTTCAACTTGCTCCTCTGACAATGGCAACTCACCAAGAATTTCTGTTGCAAGAGATAAACTTTTATATAATTCAACACATTCATTTAAAGTGTCCAAATAATTTATAAATTTTTCATTACTCATTCACACATCACCTTTTATAGTGTTTAATATATTGAACAGAAAATAGGGGGTTTGTATTCAATATATTGAACAGTTAATGCTAAACTAAAATCAACCATTCTTCCACACCACCTTTAAATTATCCTTTAATCTTTTATTCAATTCCTTTTCCCTTGCATCAGTAGTATCATGCACAGTATGATAGACTAAAACATAACTTGATGTCATACCACACCTACTGCATCTCCGATACTGCTTACCGAAGAGAATCATGGAGATGAGAAACCATTTAGATTTACTCATCTCTGATCCACAATAATTACATCTCATTCAATAACCCTAATATCATACTGAACACCATAATCATTAATACTGTCAAGATGTTCCCAAGCCAAATCCCTAATGCTAACTCAACTGCTAATGTCATTCTTTACACCTATCAATTAATATTATATGAGTAATCTTTGAACCACAACTATTAATACTTGCAACTGCATCATTAGGAATATTCAAAGCATTACTAATAGCATCCGAACTGGAATCAGTACCTAATGTAATACTATCACTATGAGCAATTAAATGATTGACACAGATTCCTTTCTTCTTTAATCTCTGACTGATATTATATCCATTGCTTGAACCCTTGAACACTTTCATAAAATCAAATTCATCCTTGAAATGCAGTTCATCATTACAATCACCATATTTTCCAATCAGTTCATCTTCAAGGATACCATACTCTTCCAAACCATCATTATAGATGTATAAATCAACCCAATCAACTGGGATATCTAATGCATCTGCAATATCTCCCCTACAACGGCAATTATCATCATCTGATACATCCACAATAAAGAAATCCTTATCGAATAAACTATGCCTATGCACACTTGCTTTAATATTATGTTTGCATAACTGTTCTTTTATCGCATTACAATTTCTATGATACACATTATCTACCCCTATTAAGTGTGGTAATTTAAATGGTGGGATTAAATCCCAATAATGATACCTCATTCTACTCTCTCCCATTCAGTTATTATCCTATTATGATTGCTACTAAACTCAACTGAAATCACTCTATATTTTTCACCATTCCATTTCAAGAATGGATTATCCTTTTTCTCTTCATAATTACAGAACTTACAAGTATCCAATGATACTATATAATTCTCACAAGACTTACACTTCATAATCTCTCCTTGCAATATATTTACTATCCTTATTATCTAAACAACATTCCAATATCTTAATACACTCAATTAATTCTCCTCTACTCCTACTCAAATATACATCATAATCTATATTTTCAACTTCACATTCCCTCATCTTCTTTAATATGCGATGAACTAATGTATGACAATCAGGTTTATATTCTCTTACATCTTCAAATGTCATTCCTCATCATCCCCTATTAAATCATATATCGCACTCCCAAATAATATAGCAAATTCCAACATTACTACACAAGCCAATATGCCTAATAAATCACTAATAAACTCAATCATTATCCTCACCAATTTTTATCTCATTCTTATCATTAAGATAATTCCACCATCCATTTTCACTATTCTTCTTCATTTGGAAAACAACTTGATACTTATCCTCTTTTATTTTTGCTTCAAATCCTATAAGTCCACTATCATCAACATCTTCATCAAAACAATTCTTTAACCATCTCCTAAAAGATTGAGTCATTTTCTGAACCATCTCATCCTTATAATGTTCAATATCATCATTAAATTCAATCATTTTTATTCACCAACCTTATCATATAAAACATAAATTGAACACCAATTAATACAATAATGATGGTAAATAATACCATCCATAAATTTATCATTATACTACCTCAAAATACTTATTTTATTCATTCTCCCTATACTCATCTAATTGATGTTTTAAAATAGCATTCTCCATCATTAAACTGAACTCATTCTCATTCCTTGTACAGATATAACCGAATAAAGTGCCAAGAATAAATATACCTGCACCAATCATCACCTCCTCAATCATTATACCACTCCAATTGATTTATTTTATATCCAATCTCATCATATGGTTTTAGATAAACTATTTTATCCATCATATCATACACCACCGAATAAATAGTATACTCATACTTATCATCTACTGGTGTAGCACCATAAATCTGCTCCACAGATGATAAAAGATGGAATGCTTGACTTACTGGATTAAAATCATTTTTTGATTGCTCTAATTTCTCTTTCAAGTAAATTAATCTATTAAATCTCCCATTACTTGTATAATCTCCATCTAATCCAAGTGTTTCCAATCCTCTTGAATAATCTCCTAATCCAATTGAAAATATGTTATCTCCAACATCACTTAATTCCATTTCAGACCATTCTAATTGCTTTGGATAAGGTGGATTATTAGTCATAACTTCCCCATCATACCAATTCAACCCATCACTTGTCTGCTCCACGATAATAGACTCCTCCTCATCGGCTATGAACCAATGTAAATCAGATGGTGGCATAGTATCAGAGAATGCTTGATTAGTAATATTCAAATCCTTTAATAATTCCTTGACTTCACTAACACTCTCATAATTCCCTAATACTTTCAGGATGAAACGATAAGACTGAACATTAGTCTTACTCATATCAATATCATTATACTGAGCATTACCCTGAAATGCTAATCCACCCATAACTAATCCACATTCATTCATACCATCATAGAATAATGGATAATCCTTGACTGCACCAGTAACCATACCAATAATCTTATACTTATTATTAAATTGATTACGATTAACTATTCGTAATTCCTCATGATAGGAAACTTCATAATCGAAGTTTCTACCAACACAGTTCTTATACTTGAATATACTGCACATATCATAACCACCATAATAAACCAACAATCACCCATAGGATAACTGCTACACAAATAGTAGTAGCATAAAACAATAAATCAGTAAACCCTACAAGGAATGCTACACCTAAACCAATACATAAAGGAATAAGGACAATCGCTAACACGATAAGTCCTAATTCAAGCCCAATATCTAAGATCCAATTATCATTATCCATTAAAATTCACTCCTCGATAAAATACTTCTTCGGATGCTTACATACTGGGCAAGTATCAGGTGCATCCCTACTAATTAATTCATGACCACAATTCAAACATTTCCATACAACTGGCAATAATGAATGATACTGGTCATCTAATCCTTTTTTAATATCCTTAAACTTCCCTGCATGAGTACCCTCAATATCAGCTACCTCATAGAATAAATTTGCTATATCAGTAAAACCCTCATCCTCTGCAATCCTACCAAAATCAAGATACATTTCAGTAGACTCATAAGTTTCACCTTTAATCGCATCAACTAAATTCTCCTCATTAGATGGCACTTCATTATCATGCAATAATTTAAACCATAACTTACCATGCTCCTTTTCATTATGGATAATCTCATCTAAAATATTCTCATATCCTTTATTATAATCCACTAATTTAGACTTATAGAACTGATACTTTAAATGAGCTAATGCCTCACCCTGCAATGCTTTCTCCAAATTCTTCTTAGTTTCAGATTCCTCAAAATTCATAATACAACCTCATAATCAATAAATTCAACATCCAACACATCCTCACCATTAAACCATGATTCCTTTAAAAATGTTGCGAGGTCTTTCCCAAGATCCTCAGCACATTCATCATGAACATGGCAGGTAACTTTAAAATTTAACTTGCACAGATTTGTCATAATATCCCTCATTTCTATTATCCCATTGAGAAGTTTCCTTATAAGGTTCAATGATAAACCAAACCCTACTAATCAACTGCCAATCCCTATGAGCATAAACAATTAAATTCTTCTTATTACACCTACCAATCTCTTGTATCCTCTTAATCATACTAAGACTATTAAATTCATCCAAACTATTAATCCTATACCTATCCCTAACAAAATCTAATCTCTTCCATCGCTTATGACCCATCTCCCCAAGAGTAATACATAATCCTTTTTTAGCCATTTTAACTGCTAAATCAAAGCAATCATAAGCACTACCAAATGGGTCAAGGTCAATCATATCATACTTTTTATTCTCTGAATATAATTTACATAAACAACGGAAAGCATCTAAATTATAATCACAATCATATTTAGAATCAATATCATTAGAGGTTACATTCAAATCATCATAAGCAGGATTCCCCTCCCCATGATATAAATCCAATATAGTAGATGGATTAATATAATCCACAAAGGATTTATTAATCAGGTTCTTCTCCTCTATATGCTTTTGATTATAAGAACCATCTTTCTTCTTTAATCTCTTCAATTTAACCGAAACTGATGCTTTACTCCTATCTAATAAGTTACAAATCTCATCTAATGGATAACCATCCTTTTTTAATTGTAACATATACTTGATTTCACTATCAGTCCATTTTCTTGGAGTGGTTTTAACATATGGATTATTCGGTGAAAGATAATCTCCTTTCTCAAACTCCAAATAAATACCCCCTATCTCTTGCCGTTTTTATATTCCTCCCACACATCATCACACATTTCTATAAAAACGATAGGAGTATTTTGTTTATCAAATTCCCCTCCGTTATCAATATACCCAATACAAATATCTTCTGAATAAGGAGTAGTTACATCTGCATCAGGATTAAATTCTTTTAATTTACTAATCAGTACATTATTTTTCAAATAACCACCTATCTCTTGCCGATTAAATCATCCTATATAATCCTCGCATTGTTCTAATTTCTCTTGCAGGATTTCCCTTAATTCTTTTATATCCCTTTTCATCTTCTCTCTTTTCCCACTACTACTCTCTAATGGCATTGCTCGTTCTAAATGAGTTATAGTAACTTGTATAACTCTTATCTCTTCATTCAATAAATTAGTCATGGATTACTCCTCCCAATTATTCCTTATTAATTCATCTCTCCGATTTAATGCTTCATCTAATGTCTTATAGAAACCAAAATATTTTAATTCCCCATTAATCTTCTTTTGTATTATAAAACCACCTTGTTTCGCATAAACATACTGCCTCTGCCTATCCAATTCCTTTGGTGGTAGTTTCATATGCTTATACTTATTCTCTCGTTCAATATACACGAACTCGCCTAAATCCCAATCACATGACTCTAACATATCTCGGTCATGTAGGGCATCTCGTATATCCTCATACCATCCATAATGCTCATTATCCTTAACGATAGCATACCCATTATGTTTTATATTAATGTAGCGATAGAATTTTCCAGTCAGGGCATCACCCCACTAACAACTAAGATTACATTCCCATTAGGATACTCGAAGTAAATATCAGAGTCTTTTAAATCATCATCAACTAATATCTTCGGTATAATAATCAGGGAATCATTAATCCAATCTTCAAGACTAATCCTCTCATAATCCCAGTCTTTAAGATAAGGCACTAATCTCTGAGCTGTAAATATAAATACTTCACTTGGGATAGCATTCAAATCAATATTAGCATTCATCACATACCATCCTGCAATCAAGGAGGCAAGACTCCCAATGCTAATCTCAACATTAACCTTATCATCAAGACCCATTATTAATCACCTCTAATAATTTAATGATAATCTCCCCAAACAATTTAGCATCATCAACACTACGGAATGGGGATGGGCAGGTTTCCTCATCAGTAAAGATGTCAATAAAAGACTCTAAACTACTATCACAATCCATACAAATGGATACCATATCCTCCTCAACTATTAAATTATACTTCATAGTTACAGTACCTATCATCATATCCTGCTAATTCAACTACTGATGATGAGTTCAGGGTTTCCTTTGTAACCCCATCATATTTCAGGTTCGGTAGGATCTCTGCAAGATACACATGATGTGCCTCACCTTTATAATAGAAGCATAAAATAATTTCTTTATCATCATCGATTCCTTTTAATGCTTCTTTCAAATCCTTAACAGTCTGTTTCCTTACTCTCTGATTTTTTAAGTTTTTCATGATATTAAAATACCTCCAAATTAACATTAGTGTTATTGATACGATTTTTAGCCAAATCAAATATCTCTTTATTCAATTCAATTCCAATAAATTCTCTACCTAATTGCTTACATACCACACCAGTAGTGCCTGACCCCATGAAACAATCCAAGACCACATCATCTTTTTTAGTGGATAATAAAACACAAGTTTCCACTAATGATAATGGGAATCCACTATGACCCCATTTTGCTTTTGTTTCTTTTTTAGCGAAATGTAATTTATCACCCTTGTTAAATGGAATCTCCCACACATTACCAACATTTTTAGTCTTAAAAATATCAGTATTCAAGTTATAAGCATCTTTTTTATTCAGCTCCACTCCTGCACTCGTATTTCTTAACATGAATATATACTCGGTCTGATTAGTTAATTGTCGAGTAGTATTATGAGGTTGTCTATTATAAACATACCAAATAATAGTGTCATGTAATTTAAACATTAAATCACGAGTGCAGATTTCTAATAATTCAAATGCTCTGACAGTAGTTTCAGTATCATTACATAGATTCAAATAGAATGTGCCGTAAGGAGCAAGAACTCTCTTACATTCCTTTAACCATTCTCTGCTCCACTCAATGTACTGATAATAACTATTAAAATATGCCTCATACTCAAATCCTTTCCAGTAAGGAGGAGAGGTTATAATACAATCAATGGATTCATCATCAAGTTTCCTCAACTCTTCTATCGCATCCCCTTGTATTAATCTCATTTATCTTATCCTCTATTTCAGTAAAAGTCCATTGTTTATCCTCTGCCTCTAATGAGTCTATTACTTCATCAGGCAAGAGCCATACTGTTTCATCGCCGTAATCCTCTAATGTTTTTAATTTATCATTTGAAGTCCATTCACCACAACAGATTTGAAATGATAACTCCACCATAGCAATATGATGCATACAAAAGACTCTTTGAGTATTAAGTCTTTTTGATTTTGAACCACCATACCAACAATTAAGGCAACTACACCTTGCATATTCGAGGAGGAATTTATTAAAATCCTCCCATGATTTAAATCTCATTCTTCATCCTCTTTAATTGGTAAAATAGTAATCTCCCCATCTAACCAATCAACATAATTATTCTCTGCTAAATCCAATAACCAATCACTCAATTTTATCATAATATAACCTCATAGCACTAATTGTATCATAAAATATCCAATCAATAAACCCATCACCTTTTATACGGATACCCTCCTGCATAAAATATAATTCATCTTTTTCAGTATACCTATAAGGGATCTCTGAACCATTAATCCATATCTTCAAGATAAATTCATTCGCTTTTGCAAGAGTTTCAATGAAATCCACAGTTAAAATAGTGAACTCTGAATTATCATCAACACTAATCATGATGACCTCACACATTTCTTACGAATAAAAGGATAAGTTTCCCTTAACTTACTTAAACAGATATTATACTGATGCTTAGTGAATCCTAATTCCTCTAACATCTGATAATAGGAATGTTCACCACCAAGATATAATTTCTTAAATTCACTATACTTCTTCAATGCCTCTTCACATAATGGACTGCCCATATACTGATTAGCAGTCCTATAATGCTTCCTACCTGCACCATATACCTGCCTACAATTCCTCGCAACATTATCATCCCAATTATTCTCTATTAGAATATTACGAACAGTTTGAGCAGTCTTTAAATCCTTATAAGTGCCGTAACTTCGTGTAAATCCATTCACACCTTTTTGAACACGATACTTATTATTAGCACATTTAGTAATATGCTTAGTAGCAGGGTCAATATTCTTACCACTTAAACGGCTAAACCCAGTTTCTTCTCGTGCATACTTAGATTTCCTTGACCATTGACCCTCAGATAACCCATACTTCACCATCAACTCTTTTTTAGACTTAGACACATCAATATAATCCTTATTAAAGGATTCTTGGTCAAAATCATTCGATGAACCCTCAACAATCCTGAAAGTTAATCTCTTCTTAGTCATTTAATCACCTCAAATTATTTAATTGAGGAATACATAAAAATAAGAAATGTCTATCCCCATAGACTGTATCATTAGGATCATATCCTAATGGTACACTTTCTTATCATCATGTAATCCCATATAAGCAACATTAATATTCTCTCTAACTTCAAAATACTCTATATCCTTATAAGGTATATTCACTTGACAATCATCCTTAACCCAAAATCTCACCACTAACTCATTAGAATATAATATGATAGACTGGAAATCAGTTACTCGCATATTATTGATGAGTATAAAAGATGTTTCCCATTTATAAGGCACTATAAAAATTGGATACTTACCCTTACCATGATGAGCGAAACTGAATGTTAAATCAGTATCCTTATTCAAATACTCATAAATAGTCTGCCTATTCATAAGATACTCTCACCCACCTCGAATACTATACAATTATTATAGAATGCCTTGAATGGTAATTTAAGTAAATCCTCTTGTTTAATCATAGCATCAAAGACTGCAACATACACCTCCTGACTCGCAACACCATTAGTTAATGTTGTTTCAAGCCAAATATCTCCAATGCAGAGAACTGGAATATTTAATAATCTACTTAACTCTTTTTTAAATACTCCTTTCATAGCATCAGAGTCTAATAAACTAATCACTAAACTCTCGAAATTATCCATCATTCCTCTTCCTCAATTATTGGAGCAATCAAACCACTAATTTCAACTAAATCATCAGGGGATACTATAATCCATGTACATGGTAGCTGATTACCTATTTTAATCAACACATTCTCTGATATTTTAGATAGTTTTTGCAAACTACTAATATAATCAATGTTGAATGTAGATGAGGATGTATCAGCATTATCAGTTTCCACAAGTATAGTATTACTATATTTAGTCATAGCATCAGTTGGAGCAACAACATTTAACTCATCCTGAATTAATGTCATCTTAAATTTATCAGTCTTGACAATTTTATCCAAATCATCAACTGGTTGCTTTAAATCAACTAACCTAATCTCAAACTCAGCAGGGTAATCAATAGATGGTGGATTAGGTGAACCCCCAAAATCCTCTGCTAATGGTAACTCGAACACTCTCCTATTACCCTCATGCTCAAATACACATGATAAATAAGCATCATCAGATTTCAATACAAGAGTATCAGATTTATGAGAAGATTTTAATATTTTATAAAAATCCTCAACATAAACTGAAACAACCTCTGCACCATCAACTGTATACTCACCGAAGAAATCTTTTTTAAGTATTAAATTATAGAATGCAACATGACTATTATTCAATAAACTAATACTCATCTTCTCCTGATCCAGCTTCAACTCCACCATATTAGCAGAGTCATAAATCAAATCAAAGAACCTTTTCAAAGGTTCAATATCAAAAATTTCCAGTAACAATTACTTCACCTCATCAATATAATAAGTATCACAAGTAATGTGCATCTTCTTATCAAGTTTCAATCTACTAAAAGATGGTGGACTAATCAATAAACCCTTATTCCTTGCATAACCATCATAATTCAGGAAATGCCCAGTAAAAAGATAAGATGCTCTCTTACCACCATCAAAATCCCTCTCATATTGACTATAAAAACTACTATAATGATTATGACCCTGCATATACAAATCTGCTTTTATATGATTCATATCATTAACAAAATTATTCATAGCCAATAAAGGATTCTTGGATACCTTTGTACCATGCTTCATATACACTACAAACTCCTTATCACCATTAACAACCTTATCAAAATGGTCGCTACGAGTATACTGTGCATCCAATCTTGTAGCAATCTGCATAGTAACATCATAATTATATTCTTTCAATGTTCTTGCTTCATGATTTCCAGTACAAACTACACGAATATACTCTTTATACGGTTCAAGTAACTCTATTAACCTCTCCAATGCCTCATGAGTAGTTAGATTAACATCATAAGCATCTATCCTTGTTGTTGATACCTCTAATAAATCTCCAAGAAGATAAATCACTTTATTATCAGGAGCATCCTCAAATTTCTTACACCATTTATAGAAGAAATCTAAATTAGATTGCCTACTACCTAAATGGAGGTCAGACAATGGAAATAAATATAAATTTTTAGACATTATTTCAACTCCTCATAATCTAATTCTAACTCATCACAAGTTTTAAGGGCATTATCCTCATTAACAACAAACCATTCATAACCATTATCCAATACTCTTTTTTTTAATCTCAACAAATCAACAGAAGTAAAAGTTTTTTTATTACCATCTATATTCATTTCATATTTCCAACTGAAACCTTGACTGGTTCGAGGTTCTTTTGATTTATAAACTCTAAAAAATCCACTCTTATTTCTTACTTGACTCATTTTGACTTTGGATTCATATTTATGGTTTTTTTCCCACATAGGATTATTTTCAAGAGAGTTATCTTTTTCTTTTCCATGATGGACTCTGTGTTTATGATCCACCATTAATTGTAGGTTAAGAATACAATTATTTGTTTTATTATTATCCTTATGATGAATAATATATCCATCAGGTATTTCACACCCATAAAAATCTTCCCATATCAATCTATGGAGTAATTTCCCATGATTTCCCTCTTTTCTACTAGTAATCCTATATCTTCCATGATTGTTTAATGAGCAGTTACCAAATTTGGTATGTAATACTTCACTCATCACCATACTCCAATTTATGTCCTAATAGTTTAATCTGATTATAATAATACTCTATATCTGCCTCTAATTTATCGATTTCTTGTTGAGTATCGGATACTATACTCCTAACATAATCTTCTTTCTCTTTTGCTAATTTAATATCCTTAGCATCTTTCCATGCTTCACTCTTCAAGTTAATTTTCTCTTTTGTTAAATCTGCAAGTTTAACTCTCGCATCATGGATTTCAGTATAAAACACATCCATCTCATCTAATACTTTACTCATAAACCTAACCTCTCTCTCCAAGAAACAGTTTTAACTGCCTCTTTTTTATCTTCTAATTCTTTAACTCGTTCTTCAAGATTACTAATCCTCTCCTCTAATGTTAATTCAAAGACTACATTAGATGGAGCAGGGTAATCCCCAGTTAAATCAATATTACCATTACCTACTTGTTTCAGGAAATTCCTGATAGTGATTTCAGATACTTTATTAGACTGGAATTGAATTTTATTCCTAATCTCTGATACAGTATTCCCTAAATCATGTAAAGTAACTATTCTCCTTGCCTCTGTGATGTTAATATGGAATTTCTTCCCTAAACCATCCTCTCGGATAAAACATTCATTCTCGACATCATAATTATACTTCATCTTTTATCTCCGATATTATAATTTCAGGTGTTAATGGA
>Ga0310786_10000944_pt1 | contig 46320 bp, 35 predicted proteins | sample AusTroGonzalo_MG_FD_203881 | JGI IMG/M metagenome (GOLD analysis project Ga0310786, IMG submission 203881) | Bovine rumen microbial communities from tropical cattle in Woodstock, Queensland, Australia - Gonzalo_03 (v2) (version 2) | ecosystem: Host-associated > Mammals > Digestive system >...
AGCGGAACCAGTTACAGATGTTCAGCCAGGCGATAGCCCTGCACTCACCCGAACAGATCTTCCGCAAAGGCTACTCGCTCACCCTGCGTGACGGCAAACCTGTCCGCCACGCTGCCGATGTCCCCTCCGGTACTACCCTCACTACCGTCCTCGCCGACGGCACTCTGACATCCGTCACACAATAATCAAATTCTTAATTTTTTGAAAAAAATTACCGTTTCTTTTGCAAATGTCAGAATAATTTCGTATCTTTGCACCCGCAAATCATAAATCATAAATCACAAATTACAAATCACAAATAATATAATGCGTACCCAAGAAGAACTACAAGGCGTCAGCCTGCTCGGTAACCGGCGCGCCGCTATCCCCACCACCTACGCCCCCGAGATCCTCGAGGCGTTCGTCAACAAGCACCCTGACAACGAGTACCTCGTCACGTTCCATTGTCCGGAGTTCACCACGCTCTGTCCGCTCACCGGTCAGCCGGACTATGCGACGATCGTCATCTCGTATATCCCGCGCGAACGGATGGTTGAGAGCAAGTCGCTCAAGCTCTATCTGTTCTCCTTCCGTAACCATGGTGACTTCCATGAAGACTGCGTGAACATCATCATGAAGGATCTGATCAAACTCATGGATCCGAAGTACATCGAGGTCACCGGCTTGTTCACTCCGCGTGGCGGCATACGTATCTACCCGTTCGCCAACTACGCCGATGCCGACCACCAGGAGCTCCGTGCCCAGCGTCTCCGCGAACAGTGTGCCGCTGCGCTCCGTATGTCAAATGACAAATGACAAATCACAAATGAAGGATAGCCTCATCATCCTCTCCGGTGGCATGGACTCCGTCACGATGCTCTACGACTACGCTGACCGCATAGCCGTCGCCTTGAGCTTCGACTACGGCTCCAACCACAACGCCAAGGAGCTGCCCCTGGCGGCTTACCACTGTCAGCAGCTCGGCATCGAGCATATCATCATCCCGCTGTCGTTCATCAAGCAGTATTTCCACTCCTCGCTGCTCTCCGGTGCCGAGGATATCCCCGAGGGTAAGTACGACGATGTCACCATGCGCTCCACCGTTGTGCCTTTCCGCAACGGTATCATGCTCTCCATCGCTGCCGGCATGGCGGAGGACAGAGGGCTCAGCCGGATCCTCATGGCTAACCACAGTGGCGATCATGCTATCTATCCCGACTGCCGTCCGGAGTTTGTGGCGGGTATGTATGACGCTGTACGTGAGGGTACGTACAACGGCGTCGAGCTCTTCACGCCATACACCCATTGGACGAAGGCGGATATAGCACGCCGAGGCAAGCAGCTCGGTATCGACTACGCCAAGACCTGGAGTTGCTATAAGGGCGGCGACAAACACTGCGGCCGGTGCGGCACCTGTCAGGAGCGACACGAAGCACTCCTCGCTGCCGGCATCCCCGATCCCACCGAATATGAACAATCATGATCGAAGTCAAACAAATAAGCAAGTCGTTCGGCACGCTGCAAGTCTTGCACGGAGTGTCACTCACCATCGAGCGGGGCGAGATAGTCGCTATCATCGGTAAGTCCGGTGCCGGCAAGACCACCCTGCTCCAGATCATCGGCACCCTCGACCGTCCGGATAGCGGCTCGGTGATCATTGATGGCACCGATGTGCTGCACCTGGGCGAACAGGCACTTGCCGAGTTCCGTAATAGCCATATAGGCTTCATCTTCCAGTTCCACCAGCTCCTGCCGGAGTTCACCGCGCTGGAGAACGTCATGATGCCCGCACTCATCCACCGCGACAGCCGTGACGACGCACGCCAGCGCGCCACGCAGCTGCTCACCGACCTCGGACTTGCCGACCGCATGAGCCATAAGCCTAATGAACTCAGCGGAGGCGAACGCCAGCGCGTAGCCGCAGCACGCGCAATGATGATGAACCCCGATGTCATCCTTGCCGATGAGCCGTCGGGTAGCCTCGATGAGGCGAACAAACATGAGCTTCACGCCCTGCTCCGCGATATGCGTGAGCGTTTCGGCCAGACCATCGTCATCGTCACTCACGACAAGGAGCTCGCCGCCATCTCTGACCGCATCATCACCCTCACCGATGGCCGCATCGCTTAAAATCATACATCACAAATCACAAATTTGAAATCAAAAATACTCATATTTTTGCTAACGCTGCTCGGAATGCTTTCGAGTTGCACCCCTGACCGGCAGTTCTTCCCCCGCACGCTGCCCGCCGAGCCCGTGCACATCATCCGTTTCGACTCCGCGTTGCTGTCCATCCGCACCGAGCAGGCCGACCATGATGTCCGTGCCCTCTATACCGGCTACCCCGAGCTGCTGCCCACCTACCTCGAGCAGGCGCTACATGTCAGCCCCCTCGACACCGCGTATCTGATCGACGCCCTGCCGCTGTTCATCCATGACACGCTCTATGGCTTCTCCGAGACCAACCAACGCGTGCTCACCACCTTCGCCGACATGCGCCCCGTCGAGCGTGAGCTCTCCCACGCCTTCGCGCGCATACGTTATCTCTACCCCGAGCTCACCATCCCGCAGATCTATGCGTTTGTCAGCGGGTTCAATGCCTCTGTGCTGTTCCTCGACGACGGCGACATGGCTGTCGGGCTGGATATGTACCTCGGCAGCGATTACCCCTATTACAATCGCGTGGTACATAACTACCAGAAGCAGACTATGCGTCCCGAGTGTATCCCTGCCGATCTGGTCAGCGCCTATCTCTTCGCCTCGTTCCCCTATGCCGGTGCCAAGAGCCGGCTCATCGATAACATGCTCTACCGCGGCAAGATCATGTACCTCTGCTCCCTGCTGCTCACCTCGCCCGACTACGAGGTCATGGGTTACACCCGCGAGCAGTGGCAGTGGTGCGAGCGCAACGAACGCCAGGTATGGAACCGTATGATGGACAAGCGCGATCTGTTCCGCACCGAGCAGCTGCTGCTCACCTCGTATCTGAATGACGCACCGTTCACCAGCGAGATCTCCCAGGAGGCACCCCCGCGTCTCGGCACATGGATCGGCTGGCGTATAGCTGAGAGTTACATGCAGCACAACCCCGACTGCACCCTGCAGCAGCTCCTCGCCAACCACGACGCCGAACAACTCCTCCGCGACAGCTACTACAAACCCTGAAATCAGCGATCAGTAATCAGTAATCAGCAATCAAACATGCGCAGCACCGACTTCCCCATATTAAAGCAGACCGTCCACGACCAACCCCTCGTGTACTTCGACAACGCCGCCACCTCCCAGAAACCCCGCTGCGTCATCGATGCCATCACCGAGGCGTACACCATCTGGAATGCGAATATCCACCGTGGCACCCATCACCTCAGCCAGGTCGCTACCGCCAACCACGAGCAGGCACGCCAGACCCTCGCGTCGTTCATCGGCGCTGCCGACAGCGCCGAGCTGCTCTTCACCCGTGGCACCACCGAGGCGTTGAACATGCTCGCGTTCTGCTTCGGCGAGGCGTTCGTCCGTGAGGGCGACGAGATCATCGTCTCCGCTATGGAGCACCACTCGAATATCGTTCCTTGGCAGATGCTCTGTGAGCGTAAGCGCGCCACCCTGCGTGTCATCCCCTTGCGCGACGATCTGACGCTGGATATGGATGCGTACCGCAGCCTGCTCAGTCCCCGCACGCGGCTTGTCAGTGTGGCGCATGTGAGCAATGTGCTGGGTATCATCAACCCCGTGGAGGAGGTCATCCGCCTCGCGCACGAGCAGGGCGTCCCTGTATGCCTCGATGGCGCACAGTCCGTCGCGCACCTGCCTGTCGATGTCCGTGCGCTGGATTGCGAGTTCTTCGTCTGCTCCGGTCATAAGATGTACGCCCCTACGGGTATAGGTCTGTTGTATGGCAAGCGCGCGCTGCTTGAGCAGCTCCCGCCCTATCAGGGTGGCGGCGAGATGATCGACCATGTCCGCTGGAGCGGCACGACGTACAATGTCCTGCCCTACCGCTTCGAGGCGGGTACACCCGACTATGTCGGGTCGTATGCCTGGGGTGTCGCTGCGCAGTATGTCCTGCAGTGCGGACGCGACGCTGTCGCTGTCCACGAACAGCAGCTCACTGCCTATGCCGAGCAGCAGCTCATGCAGATCCCGGGTGTGCGTGTCTATGCCGCAGGGCAACCGAAAGCCGGTGTGCTGTCGTTCAATGTCTATGATGGAGCAGGTAAGCTCATCCATCCGTTCGATATCGGTGCGCTGCTCGACCAGCAGGGTATAGCTGTCCGTATCGGTCACCACTGCGCGGAGCCGCTCATCGACCTCTTGGCTGTCCCCGGCACGGTCCGTGTGTCGTTCGGCCTGTATAACGAACTCCCCGAGATCGACCGCTTCATCACCGCCCTCCACCGCTCCCTGCATATCCTCACCGGTGAGTGATGGCTGAATACTGATTTCTGAATTCTGTTTTACCATGATCCGCATCGGCTATACGCTTGCACTTCTGACGATAGCCGTGATGCCGTTGTATGGCTTTCGTATTGTGTCGTACAATGTAGAGAACCTATTTGACTGTACCCCTGACAGTTTGTATGACGACAGTGAGTTCACGCCTGACGGCATGCGCCATTGGACACCTGCGCGTTACTTCCTCAAGCGCGAACATATAGCCCGTACGATAGCGAACATCGGCGGTTGGGAGGGCGTGGCGCTTGTCGGACTGTGCGAGGTCGAGAGCGAGCGGTGTGTCAGCGATCTCTGCAGGCAGAACCTTCGCAATCTACCCTATGCGTATATTCATTTCGAGAGCCCCGACGAACGCGGCATCGATGTTGCGTTGCTATATCGTACTGATCTCTTTCGTGTTGGTGAAGCGTACCCCCTGCGTGTGCCTACTATGGGTGATGAGCGACCGACACGCGATATTCTCTATGTTTCCGGAGTAAACCCTAGTGAAGACACGTTGCATCTCTATCTGTGTCACCTTCCAAGCCAGTTGGGTGGCGCGGCGCGCGTAGCTCTCCGGCAACGTGCCAAACAGTGTATAGCTCAGCACTCCGATAGTATATTGCGCAGTTGTCCCGACGCGAAGATCATCGTCATGGGCGACATGAACAGTGCACCACAGAATGATCTGCCGGGTTTATATAACCTCATGCTGCAGAAAGAACAGCAAGGATTAGGCACGTACAAGTACCAAGGCACATGGAGTTGCATCGATCAGTTCTATGTATCGCCATCGTTGGCAGATACTGCGCAGGCAAGCATCTATGAAGCACCTTGGCTGCTGACCGAGGACGAGGAGTATACCGGCTACAAACCCCGCCGCACATATAACGGTTATCAATATAGCCGCGACGGATACTCCGATCACCTGCCGATCGTACTGGATCTGCCTTCGGCAAGTGAGAATAACTATATTGGCGTGCCGATAGAGAGTATCATTGAGGATATATACTCACAGATCACCGAGGACGCTGCCGACGGTTCGACACAAGACTTTGAGACGCTGGCGGAGGATCTGATGGCAAAGATGACTACCCCGATAGCCCTGAATGCCGATGACTACGATGCCCTCAGCGAACTGCCTTTCCTCAGCGACGAGCAAGTAACAGCTATCCTGCTTAAGGCGCGCGATGAGCCCTATCACAGTCTGTACGAACTGCAACTCGTGCGCGGACTGAAGGATTATGAGATACGTAACCTCCTGCCGTTTGTCGAACTCGGCGATCCGCAACCTGAACCTTTTCGTTGGCGCGAGCTGGCGGCATATGGCCGTCATGATATGAGTCTGCGTACCGATGTGCGAAACATCGAAGCGTATGAGAGTACTGATCCGGTGTATATCCAAGCGAAGTACGGTTACTCTTTCCGCCGCAAGGCTTCGGCGGGCGTAACTATCCGCCGTCCGGCTGCCGGACAATGGCAGGATCTGCAATATGGCGGATATATCCAACTCAGCGATATAGGCAGGCTCAAGCGGCTGGTGGCGGGTTGCTACGAGGCGCGTTTCGGGCAGGGGTTGGTTACCAACCGGTTCTTCCACACCGGCAAAAGCAGCCGCGTGATGCAGATTGGTCATGACCGACAGGGACTGACCAAGGTCTCCTCGGCGGGCAGCGAACGCTATCAGGGAATAGGTGCAACCGTCATGGCGGGCGGACACACAGAGGTCAGCGCGTGGTACTCCGTGGATAGTACGAAAGTGTGGCATCATGCTATAGGTGCGAATGTGTCAGCTAACTTCCGCAACTTGCATGTAGGTGTCACGGTTATGGAACATCTGTACTCCGACTCCCTGCCAGTGCGCAACGCCTACTATAACCATGCATATTTCCGCGGTAAGCACCAGTGTGTCGTTGGCGCGGACGTGAAGTATAGCTTCCGTTGGATGCAACTCTTTGCCGAGGTTGCTGCGGCGGAGAACAGTTCGTGGGGAGCGGGTTTCATAGGCGGCATACGCCTCACACCATTGCCGGACTTAGGGCTTGTGGCACTCTACCGTTACTACTCGCCGATGTTCGACAACCGTTATGGCTACGCGTTCTGTGAGGGCTCACGTCTCGGTGATGAGAACGGTGGTTATCTGGGCGTCGAGTACAAAGGTCTGCGCCGCTGGCGGCTCTCCGCCTACGGCGATGTGTTTCGTTTTGAGGGAGCGAAGTACGGTATTCGGCAGACTGGTACCATCGGTTATGAACTCTTGGGACAAGCGGAGTTCCTGATGCCGGACTACACCTTGCTTATGCAACTGCGTACACGTACGAAAGGTTCGCTACGCACACACCGTGCACGGGCGGAGTTTGCGCAGCAGTACGGTGGTTGGCGTCTGCGCACGCGTGCTGATGCCTCGCTCGTTCATCCTATCGACAATAGCGCACCGTTGACTTATGGCGCGAGTGTGTGTCAGGATGTGGAGTATCACCTGCGTGCTATTCCGATGGTCATCCAACTGCGGCTGCAGGGATTCGATGTCCGGCAATGGAATAACCGCATCTATACCTACGAGAACGATGTCCTCTACGCTTACTCTATCCCTGCTACCTACGGCCTTGGCGGACGATGGTATGTGAATATGCGTTATAACCTCTCCCACCGATATTCGCTCTATCTGCGCGTCAGCGAGACAATCTATCATCGTTCGTGGGCAAAAGCCAAATCTCGTCCGCTGACCAAAACCGACATCCATCTTCTCTTCCGCGTTGCGTTATGACGGAGATAAGGGGAGAAGAGTTGATTCTTGCAAAAGGGAGGGAAATAGGGGGATTTGGGGTAAAAAAGCAAATATTTCAAAAATAAATGCAAATAAATTTGCTTATATCAAAATAATTTCGTACCTTTGCAGCGATTATCGGGTATATCGCATCGAAATATGCTTTATAACATAATTAACCCCAAATATTAACAATTAAAATCAAAAAATCATGAAAAAATTATTCGCATTTATCGCCGTTGTTCTGGCATGCGCTACTCTGAGTGCACAAACTCTGTTCACCGAGACCCTCGAGACCCGTCGTGGCTCGACCTACATCGACAAGACAGACAAAGGTTATTGGCCGTATGCAAGCCAGTGGTACGACGGCTATGCAGCACAGAACGACAAGACCGTTGTGGGCAACCAGTTTGACAACGACTACACCGCCGTATCGTCGTACACAGCATCCGTACGCGGAAAGAAACTGAACGGTTCAGATCAGAGCTCTGTAGGTCTGTACTTTGGTGCAAACAAAGCTGAGGATCAGAACTACGTTAAGTTCGAGGGTGCTCTGCCCGAGATCCCTGTAGGCGTTGAGTACTTCCTGTTCTTCGAGGTTTGCTCGACCGAGACCGACGGTGGTGACCTGAGCACGATGGTTGTTAAGGTAAACGACGCTGCTGTGGAAGTTCCTGCTACCACGTTGGACGACCAGTATGTTACCTCTGAGGTGAAGATCGCTCTGGCAGCCGGTCAGATCGAGAGCCTGTACTTCGCATTCAACAATGTTCCTTCGCAGAAGTTCATCCCGAAGTTCTGGATTGCAGCAGCAGGCGAGTCGGGTGTTGAGAACGTAGTTCTTGGCGAGAAGGCTCAGAAGGTGATGGTTGACGGTCAGGTTTACGTGATCCGCAACAACAAGCTGTTCAACCTCCAGGGTGTACAGGTTCGCTAATCTGCGAGATGCATAAACAAAAAATGTGGCACGCCAAATGGTGTGCCACTTTTTTGGTGTAATGTGCCATAAAACGAAAATAAATCACTACTCGATGGTCATCTCGCCGGCGATGGGGCGGGTGAGGAGTTGACGGACTTTGTCGGTGTTGTCGGGGAACTGGCCAAAGAGTATCATCAGCTTCGTGAGCAGCGCCTCGGTGGTGATGTCGTAACCGGAGATCACACCTGCCTTGAGCAGGTTCCTCGCGACCTCGTACTGCCCCATATCCACGGAGCCCATGTTACACTGGGTCTTGTTGACGATGATGATGCCTCGCTCGGTCGCCTCGCGCAGCGCCTCGTAGAGCCAGCGCGCCGAGGGCGCATTGCCGGAGCCGTAGGTCTCGAGCACGACGCCTCGCAGTCCCTGAGTGCCGAGCACGGCACGTACGACTGACTCGTTGATGCCTGGGAAGAGCTTGAGGACAGCCACATCGGTGCAGGTCTTGGTATGCAGGAAGATAGGCGTGAACTCGTGCGGGTAGCGGATGAGGTTCGTGCGGTACTGGATATGTACGCCCGCCTTGGCGAGTGAGGGGTAGTTATAGGAGTCGAACGCCTCGAAGTGCTCGGCGTTCTTCTTCGTCGTGCGGTTGGCTCGGAACAGGCTGTCCTCGAAGAAGATCGTCACCTCGGGCACCATCGGTCGTCCGGAGGGATCTTCGGCAGCGGCGATCTCGATGGCAGTCAGCAGGTTCTCCTTGGCATCGGAGCGTAGCACACCGACGGGCAGCTGCGAGCCGGTGAAGACGATAGGCTTACCCAGATGCTCGATCATGAACGACAACGCCGACGCGGAGTAGGACATCGTGTCCGTGCCGTGGAGGATGACGAAGCCGTCATAGCGGTCGTAGTTGTCGGCGACGGTGTTAGCCATCTTCGCCCAGTTGTCAGGCCTGATATCCGAGGAGTCGATGAGCGGCGTGAAGGGCAGCATATCGACATCGACATTGCCGGCAAACAGTTCGGGTACAAACGCCTTGAACGTATCGACATCCGCAGGGCGTAGCGCTCCGGAGTCGTGGTTGCGCACCATCGTGATGGTGCCGCCGGTGAGGATTACGAGGATGTGTTTCATATAATCAGTTTATACCCCTTGCCATGCACGCCGATGATGCGGGCGGTGGTGGGTGTCAGATGCTTGCGCAGGTGATTGACATACACGCTCAGGCTGCGGCTGGCGAAGTACGACTCCTGCTTCCACAGCTGGCGGAGGATGAGGTTACGGTCAACGGTCTGGTTGGCGTTGCGGCAGAGGATAAGCAGCAGATCGCTCTCGCGTGCCGGCAGATGCTCGTTGCCGAGTGTCTGGCGTACGGAGTCGAAGCTTATGCCGTTGCCCAGCTCGAAGACCGTGGCAGTGTTGACCTTACCCAACTGACAGCGGCGCATGATAGCGCGGATCTTGCAGAGCAGGACATCCATCGGGCAGGGTTTGATCAGATAATCATCACAGCCGAGGTTATACGCATGGACGATGTCCTCCGTGGCTTTCCGTTCGGTGAGGAACACCACCGGCACCTCGCTGCCCGCCTGACGGATAGCCTCGAGCAGCTCAAAGCCGTTCCTCTGGGGCATATTGATATCCAGCAGACAGAGGTCGTAATGGCGCTGGCGGAACCCCGCCCAGGCGTCCTCGCCGTTGGCGAACAGATCGACCTCGAAGTTCAGGCGGCGTAGGAACTCCGCAAGCAGACTGCCGAGGGCGGCATCGTCCTCGCAGAGGAGTAAGCGTATGTGGTCGGGAGTTATCATAACTGGATGTTCTAGAAGTTCTGGATGTTCTGGATGTTCCGGGGGGTTAGAGGGTGAGTAGCACCCAGATGTAGAGGGCGGCGGTGATAACTATATACAATAGCAGGGTCACGCCACGATCTTCGCTCTGCTTCTGCAGCAGGTACAAGCCTGCCGTGGACGAGAGGGCAGTAGGCAGCAGCACCAGACTGTCGGGATGAGGTGTGGGCAGCAGGATCAGCGGTGTGGACAGCAGTCCGAGCAACACGACGTGGTAGAGTAACATGCGCGTGCTGACCAGATCGTAGGAGCTGCGCCGGAAGGCTCCGCTGGTCACACCCAGGAAGCCCAGATACATGATGACGATGGAGACGATGATACAGGCGGGAGCCTGAAAACCTATCCACCGTCGGTCGTACAGCGCCCAGTAATCCCAGCCTTCCGCCCAGCCCATATACAGCGCCACGGCATAATAGACGCCTACCAGCCCTATGCCGAGCACCGAGGCGACGATCGTTCGGAAGGTGAACATACCCTGCAATAGCACGACGATCCACAGCATGGCTATGCACCAGAGCGCGTCCGGTATCCACAGCCCGACGACACACAGCAGCACGGTCATGAGCAGCACAAGGTTGTTCGGCTCATGGCTGTCTGCCAGGTTACGCGTAGCGTAGAGGAACAGCAGCAGGATAGCCGCTATGAGCTGCGGCTGCCAGTGTTCGCGCAGGTAGGGATAGACACCCGTCGCGGCGACATAGAGCACAGCCGGTATGAGCGAGAAGTGTCCGCTCGCCTTCGCGCGATGCAGCGTGAGGCAGAGCAGCAAGCCGTTGACCGCCACCATAGCCTGCGCACCAAGGAGCGTGCGCCACAGCTCCGGCAGGCGGACGTAATCCACCGTCCACATAGCCAGAGCCGCTACCAATAGCGACAATACTATTGGTAAGGGCATTAAGGTTATATGGCGGAGGAAGTATCGCATTCCGGAGGTTCTGGAAGTTCTAGATGTTCTGGAAGTTACAGAGGGTTAGTCGATAAAGCCTTTGCGGCGGAGCAGGTGTTGCGGGTCAGCGTCCTTGCCGCGGAACTCGAGGTAGAGCTCCTGTGCATCACGTGTGCCGCCCTGCTCGAGCAAGTGACGGAAGCGTGCTGCGGTCTCAGCATCGAAGAGGTTGCCCGTCTCCTTGAACGCAGCAAACGCATCGGCATCGAGCACAGCCGACCACGTATAGCTGTAGTAACCTGCTTCGTAGCCGGTGGTGAAGATATGGTTGTAGAACGTCGGACGATAGCGAACGATGATCTCAGGGATCATTCCCATCCTGCTGAGGCTCTGCTGCTCAAAGGCGTTGACATCGAGATTGTCGGCGGTGGTGAGCTCGTGGAAATCCATATCGAGGATAGACGCCGAAAGGAGCTCGGTGGTGACGAAGCCTTGGTTGAACTTACCGGCAGCATTGATCTTGGCGATAAGCTCATCGGGGATCACCTCACCGGTCTGGTAGTGGAAGGCGTAGGTGCGGAGCACTTCAGGCTCGTAGGCGTAGTTTTCCATGAACTGCGAGGGTAGCTCAACGAAGTCACGCGGTGTGTTCGTGCCGCTGAGCGATTTGTAGTGCGCGCGGCTGAGGAGCCCGTGCAGGGCGTGGCCGAACTCGTGGAAGAGCGTCTCCACATCATCCATCGAGAGGAGCGAGGGGTTGCCGGCTGCAGGTTTGTTGAAGTTACCCACATTGATGATCACCGGACGATGATCGACGCCCTCGGCATCGACATACTGCGGGAGGATATTGTTCATCCACGCCCCCGGACGTTTGCCGGCACGCGGGAAGTAATCGGTGTAGAGGATACCGATGAGCTCGCCCTCGGCATCGGTGACCTTGAACACCTCGACCTCGGGGTTATACACGGGCATATCTGTGAGCGGCTCGAACTGCAAGCCATAGAGCTTCGTAGCCACACCGAACGCACCGCGGCGCACGTTGCTCAGCTCGAAGTACGGCTTGATCTCTTCCTCATCCAACGCATACTTGGCTTTGCGCAGTTTCTCGGCGTAGTACCACCAATCCCAGGGCTGCAACTTCTCGCCCGGAAGATCTGCGTTCAAGAGTTTCTGGAGCTCGGCAGCTTCGCGTTTGGCTGCTATGAGCGACGGTGCCCACACCGACTGCAGGAACGCATCGACAGTCTTGCTGTCCTTAGCCATGCAGTCCTTGAGGATATAGTCGGCCGGATTGTCGTATCCGAAGAGCTTGGCGCGCTCGATACGGAGTTGCATCTCGCGGATGATGACGGCTTTGTTGTCGTTGTCATTGTCGTGGTTGGCGCGGGTGGTGTAGTCCATCAGTACCTGACGGCGCAGCTCGCGGTTCTCGCAGTACTGCAGCACCGGTGTGAAGGATGTGCGCTTGGGCGTGAACAGCCACTCACCCGGATGACCGGCAGCAGCAGCGTCCTCGGCAGCAGCCGCCTTGGCGCTCTCGGGCAGACCTTTCAGTTCCGCCTCGTCAGTAACGAAGAACTGACAGTTGTTCGTCTCGGCAACGACGTTACGTCCGAACTGCAACGAGAGCAGGTCGAGCTCCTCGTTGATAGCTTTCAGGCGTTCCTTCTGCTCAGCCGGCAGGTTGGCACCGTTGTCGGCAAAACTCTTATAGGTCTCGGTCAGCAGCCGCATCTGCTCGGGTGTGAGGTCGAGGCTCTCGCGCTGGTCATAGACAGCCTTCACGCGGGCAAACAGTGCATCGTTGAGGATCATGTATGACGACAGCTCGGACAGCATCGGGCTGACCTGCTCGGCGATAGCGTCCATCTCGTCGTTGCCGTCGGCTTCGAGTACGTTGAAGAACACACCCGTCACGCGCTCCAGCAGCTCGCCGTTGCGGTCGAGGGCTACGATAGTGTTCTCAAACGTCGGGGCCTCGGGGTTAGCCACGATGGCGTCTATACCGGCTTTGTCCTGACGGATAGCCTCCTCAAAGGCAGGCAGGTAATGTTCGGTCTTCACCTGATCGAACGCCGGCACGCCAAACGGCGTAGCGGGTTGGTCGATGAGGGGGTTGGTGGTGTTGCATGCTAAGAGTGTCATAGCGATTGCAGTTAGGATAATGGGTTGTTTCATAATTTCTGGATATTCTGGAAGTTCTAGATGTTCTGGATAATCTGGTCATTTGATGCGGACGTTTTTCTCCATGGATTGTTTGATGCGTTGACGCAGCTCTTGCGACTGCGTGTCAGCTTTCTGGTACCACTTCGGACGGAAATCCTGTGCGAACTTACACTTGGCGAGTTTGATGCTCAGGTCATCCATCGTGCCGCTGACATTCACGCCCAGATAGATCGGGCTGAGCACGTTGATGTCGTAATCGAAGGTCATGTTCGTGTTATGTCGTCCGCCGAGGGCAACCATATAGTTATCCATCTGCACGCAGAGCGGATAGACATCGATCTCGTTCTTGTAGATCGTGATCTCCGCATTGATGGAGTCGATCTTGTTTTCGGTCTTCTTGTTGAACAGCAGCAGCTTGCTGATCGTGCTGAACGTTTCGCCATCGAGCACGACGAGATCCTTACCCGTCAGCGATGCCGCACCGCGCAGGGTGCTCATCTTCGGTTTGTACTGGCTGTTCAGGTACGTCTCAGCCGCGAGGTGGAACTCCGCTGCGCCCTTGAAACTGCTCAGCATAGGCATCATCTCCTCCAGGCTCGGTATCATCGAGGTCAGCTCGTCGATATCCACGTCGATCATGTGGTAGTCGAGTCCTACATACAGGTGGTTCTTCCGCGGCGTGCGGTACATAGCCGTCAGCTGCAGCTTGGCAGCACGGCAAACGAAACCTACCTCATCGAGGATCAGTATGCCGTTGTTGAGATAGATACCGCCCTTCAGGTCTTTCGCCACCTGATTGAAGATCTCCACCTCTTGCATATGCGTACGCAGGGCAAGGTTGACGTCCTTGGGAACCAGGAACGGCTCCGTTGGTGAGGCTTCGCCTGTTGGTGAGCCTGCGGCTGTTTGTGAAGCTCCGCTTGTTGATGAGGCTTCGGCTGTTGCGGGTTGCTCCTCACTGCCTTGCTCGTCGCTGAACCAGAGCATGAGCTGGTTGGCATCGCAGTGCTCGGAGATGACTTCCAGTTCGCCCTCGAGGATCGTGTCGTGGCGGAACCACTTGCCGATGTTATGCACATGACCTTTCAGGTTCAGGTCGGACTGCCCGAGCTCGATACGCGAGTTGTCGATATCCATATCGCGGTTCGAGTAACTGAACTCGATAGACGGAATCCTCACAGGCTCTGGTATGCGTTCGGGCATCAGCACTTCGCCGTTCTTCAGGTCGATCTTCAATCGCGGATTCCACTGCAGCAGCACGTTCTCGCCCTTGGCGTTATAGCGGGCTGCGGCTTCGAGGGCGAGTTTGCCGGTGGTGGCGGATAGCTCATTACCCATCTTTGCATCGATACCCTGGGTGTTGATCTTCGCATTCAGGCGCGGAGCAGACTTGTCTTTCCTGCCGCCACTGACGGACGCATCGAGTTGCGTGGCAGCGAGCTTGCCGCTGATATCCTTGAAGAACCCGTCAAGCGACTTGCATTCCAGCTTGGCTTGCAGCACGGGCATGACTGTCGTGTCCTTGGTGTTATACTCGGCATACGCACTCAGCTTCGGGGCGTCAATAACGCCGCCCATCGAGTCCATCTGTGCCTCTATCGGCTTGTCGGATTGCAGCCCCACAGCCGCGTACAGCACAGGATCTTTGCTCAGCACGTTACCCGCCTCCACACGGAGAGCAGTCTTCTGCAGTTTTGCCGTGAGCGGGGTTGCCATCGTGAAGTCCACACGCTCGGTGTTGATGTCCACACGTGCCCAACCCACCTTCGGTTTGCTCGGTGCAGCGTTCGGCAACTGAACGGTGACATGTGTCTTGCCCAGATCAGCCACCATCGAGTCCATCGCGTAATGGATATCCGTGAGCGTCAGATCCGCACCGATCTTGCCTTTCTGCAGGTTCATCTTCTTGAGATCATCCAGCGTGATCTTCGCACTGGCTGTGCCTTTGCTGCGACCTCTCAGCTCCATCTGCTTGGGCAGGAAGTACGCAAAATCCGGCAGGTTAGCATCGAGCGAGAGCTGCAGGTCGATGAGCATGTTGCCGAGCAGGTTGTCCACCTTACCCTTAGCGGCTATCTCACTCTGTTTGGTCTTGGCGCTGAGGCTGTTGATCGTCACGCCGGACTGCCCACCTTTGTTCAGGTTCAAGTCAGCATCGGCGTCCAGCGAGAGTTCGCGCAGCGTGTAAGGCAGCGGTTTGTAACTGCCCTCGCCCTCGTCGAGCGTGAGGTGCGCAGTGACAAGCGGCATCTTCTCGTCGCCGAACTGCCCTTTGGCGGTGGCTTCGAGTGACAGCCTGCCATCAACATCCAGATCCTTCAGGCTCTCGGTGAACTTCTGCGGCACGAGTGCCAGCAGCGGCTTGATCTGCCATTTGCCTGTTGCGAGCCGGACATCCAGGTCGATATCGTCGCCGAGGGTCACATCGCCATCCAACTGTACGTTGAACTCGTTGATCGCTAACTTCGTGTCACGTAACGCAAAGTGCATCGTCTCCAGATCGGCGGCGACCATACTCTCCAGCGCGAGGTGCAGACTGTCGGCGTAGGTCTCGCCCTTGAGCGATGCGGATATATCCTCCGCCGTGAGACGCAGACCTATATGATCCCAGTTTGTGGCGCGGGCGTTGAGCTCCGTGTTACCGAGCGAGGCGTTGATCGTGTCCTTGGCATCGACGAAGGTAATCTGCTTGGCTTGCAGACGCAGGCCATCGACCCGGAGCGCCTTGAACGGCAACTCGAACGCCGAGTCGTCTTCTTCGGTCGTGTCGGGCTCGCTGATGAACACCGCGAGGTTGTTTTCGCCTTCCGGGTTGATGAAGAAGTTCACCTGCGCGCCGTCGATGCTCGCCTCGTGGATGTGGAGGTTCTTGTTTCTGAGGAACTCCATCACATCGACCGTTGCCACCACATGCTTGGCTTCGACGACGGTATCGTTCTGCGCACCGTCCATCGGGTTGATGAGCAGCAGTCCGTCGGCACGCAGCCCGAAGCGCGGGAACGTTGAGAAGAACGTCAAGTCCACCTCGCCGATCTCGTGCTCACAGGTGATGAACTTACCCGCCACATCACGAGCGATAGGTGTCAGTCGTGCCGGAGTGAACACTACGTACATAGCTATGCACGCCGCCGCCACTACCACTAAGATGATACCCAGCAGCGTCCAGCCGACTATTTTCAATGCTTTTTTCATTTTGCAGATACCACTTTGGTGAGGTTATATATATTGTTAGGATGATCTTTTTCGTAGTACGAGAGTTCCTCTTTAGTCAATTTGGTTACCACAAACTCTTTTGGAACCAAACTACCACCATTGTCCAACAGGTAATGCACAGTAAGATTACCGTCACTCTTAAACTCGTACTTAAACCACCCGGCACCATAAGGTGTAAGGTCTTCTTCCGTTACCTCCTCGGCTTCATCCCATTCGCGACCATACAGGAAACCTGTAAGGTCACTCTCTTCTGTAGTGAAGCGAACATAATGTTGCGTGTTGGTCATTTCCCACAAACCTTGTAGGTCACTGGGGTTGAATGACGGATTTTTTTTTTCATCGTCAGAGGGGGTAACGACTTTGGTGAAGTTATATTTACTGCTCGTTCTGTCTTTTTCATAGTACGAGAGTTCTGTATTTGTCAGTATTGATACAATATATTCTTTAGGTATAACAGCACCATCATTGTCCATCAGGTGAATCTCATGCAGGTCACCTTTGGTCTCGAATTTGTACTTAAACCAACCATTGCCGTATGGTTTAAGGTCTTCTTCCGTCACATCCTCGGCTTCATCCCATTCGCGACCATACAAGTAACCGGCTTCATCAGACTGCTCGGTAGTAAAACGTACGAAATGCTCTGTGTTATTCTCCTGCCATAACGCTTGCAGGTTACTCAGGCTGAACTTCGGCTCATTGTTGGTTGACGTTGTGCCACCACAACTGGTCATTACTACACTTACAATGGCGGCAAGCGCCAGATAATAGAACTTTTTCATGCTTTCGTTATTTTAACTGTTATATTCATATCTTCAATTGTTGTGCCGTCGGCGAGGCTGTCAACGAGTGCGATACTATTCGCCAGCACTTGCGAAGCAATATACTCTTTGCAATGCTCCACGGCGGTGTTGATCGCATCATTGCGGACAATCTGCACATCAATGCGGTCGGTGATATCCAGACCGCTGGACTTCCGCAGGTTCTGCAGACGGTTGATGAGCTCGCGGGCTATACCTTCTTCAATCAGCTCGGGAGTAAGCTCGATGTCCAGGGCGATGGTCAGCACGCCGTTGTTCACCACGAGCCAGCCCGGCATATCTTCCGTCAGGATCTCCACATCCTCGGGGATGAGGGTGTAGTCAACAGTCGATAGACGATAGTTGCCTTCCGCTTCCATCTGCGCTATCTGCTCTTGGGTCATCGCAGCAATCTCGGCGGCTACGGCTTTCATCTGTGCACCGACTTTCTTGCCGAGCACCTTGAACTGCGGTTTGATCTTCTTAACCAGTTTGACTTCGGATTTGTCTGCCGGCACGATGTCGAGCTCCTTGACATTCACCTCGGCGCGGATGAGGTCAGCCACGTGGTTGAGGGCTTGCAATGTAGCGTCGTCTTGAACGGGGATAACGGCTTTTTGCAGCGGCTGGCGCACGTTCTTCTCGGCTTTCTTACGCAGCGAGAGGATCATCGAGGTCGCTTGGTTAGCCAGATACATCGAACGCTCCAGATCGGTGTTGATCATCGCTTCGTCGGCTTTTGGCCACTCGCTCAAGTGAACAGACTCACCCACGAGGTCGCGATAGAGCCGGTCGGCATAGAACGGCGCGTTCGGTGCCATGAGTTGGGCAACGGTCTTGAGGCAGGTGTAGAGCGTCTCGTACGCTGCCTGTTTGTCGGCATCCATCTCACCGCCCCAGAAACGTTTGCGGTTCAAGCGCACGTACCAGTTACTCAGGTCGTCTTGTACGAAGTCCGATATAGCTCGTCCGGCTTTTGTTGGTTCATAGGCATCGTAAGCGGCTGTAACTTCTTTGATGAGGGTGTTGAGTTTGGAGAGGATCCATAGGTCGATCTCAGTACGACCTTGGCTTTGACTGTCGGTTGACCGTCGGTTGACCGTCGGTTCCCAACCGTCCACGTTCGCATACAGTGCGAAGAACGCATAGGTGTTGTACAGCGTGCCAAAGAACTTCCTTCTGACCTCGGCGACGCCTTCGGGATCGAACTTGAGGTTATCCCACGGCGCACTGTTCGTGAGCATGTACCAGCGCACGGCGTCGGCGCCATATTGATCCATCGCTCCGAAGGGATCGACGGCGTTGCCCAGACGTTTGGACATCTTATTGCCGGCTTTGTCAAGCACGAGACCGTTGCTGATGACGTTGCGGAACGCTACCTGGTTCTCGATCATCGTGTGGATGGCGTGCAGGGTAAAGAACCAGCCGCGGGTCTGATCCACGCCCTCGGAGATGAAGTCCGCCGTGCGCGGTTTGTCCTGGTTCTCGAAGGGGTAGTGGTTCTGGGCGTAAGGCATAGCGCCGGAGTCGAACCACACGTCGATGAGATCGAGTTCGCGACGCATTGGCTTGCCGCTGGGCGAAACGAGGATAATGCTGTCCACGTACGGACGATGTAGGTCGATGTTCGCGGGAGCGTAGTTGTCGGCGCTGTAGTCGCCTACCTTGAAGTTCGGCCAGGGGTTGGCTTTCATGAAACCTGCTGTGATAGACTTCTCGATCTCGGCAAAGAGTTCCTCGATGCTACCGATGCACAGTTCCTCTTGTCCGTCCTCGGTGCGCCAGATAGGTAGCGGTGTGCCCCAGTAGCGGCTGCGGCTGAGGTTCCAGTCGTTGAGGTTCTCGAGCCACTTGCCGAAACGGCCTGTACCGGTCGATTCGGGTTGCCAGTTGATGGTCTGGTTCAGCGCGATCATCTGTTCGCGTGCAGCCGTCGAGCGGATGAACCACGAGTCAAGCGGGTAATAGACGATCGGGGTGTCGGTGCGCCAGCAGTGCGGGTAGTTGTGCACGTGTTTCTCGATCTTGAATACCGAGCCGGCCTGCTTCATGAGCATGCAAAGGCGGATGTCGATGTTCTCGGCTTTCAGCGCTTTCTGCTCGTCATAGCGGTTGTCTGTCCAGAAGTTCGCTTTGTCGTAAGCGTTCTTGACGAACTGCCCTGCCCATGTTCCATACAGATCTGTATTCACGTAGCCCTTGACGAACGCCTTGTGCAGCTCGTCGGTTAGCCAGTACTTGCCTGTGAAATCCACCATCGGGCGGGTCTCGCCGTTCTTGGTGATCATATACAGCGCAGGCACTCCGGCGGCTTCGGCTACGCGTTTGTCGTCTGCACCGAAGGTCGGTGCGATATGTACGATACCTGTACCGTCTTCGGTGGTCACATAGTCGCCGCTGATGACGCGGAACGCATCGGCGCTGCGGTCGGTGATCTCGTCTTTCTCTTTGTTGTAATCAACGGGTTTGACCCACGGGAAGAGTTGCTCGTAATGCAAGCCGACGAGCTCACTGCCCTTGAAGCGAGCGAGGATCTCGGGTGTCTCGCCCAGCTCCTTGCTGTAGGCGGAGAGTCGTGCTTCGGCGAGGATATACACGGCTTCCTGCTCCGTGTAAGGATTCTGCCCTTTGACGGCTACGTAGTCAATCTTCGGCCCCACGCAGAGCGCGGTGTTCGACGGCAGCGTCCACGGGGTGGTCGTCCACGCCAGGAAATACACCGGCAACTGACAGCTAACGGCCAATGGCCAATTGCTAACGGCCATCTTAAACTGCGCCGTACATGTTGTGTCTTTGACATCGCGGTAGCAGCCGGGTTGGTTGAGCTCGTGCGAGCTCAGTCCCGTACCCGCCATAGGCGAGTAGGGCTGGATGGTGTAACCCTTGTACAGGAATCCTTTCTTGTAGAGCTCCTTGAGCAGGTACCAAAGGGTTTCGATATACTTGTTGTCGTAGGTGATATACGGGTGCTCCAGATCGACCCAGTAACCCATCTGCTTGGTGAGGTTCGTCCACTCCTTGGTGTACTTCATCACCTCCTGACGGCAGGCGGCGTTGTACTCATCGACGCTGATCTTCTTGCCGATGTCCTCTTTCGTGATGCCGAGTTTCTTCTCTACGCCGAGTTCAACGGGCAGTCCGTGGGTATCCCAGCCCGCCTTGCGCTGTACCTGATAGCCCTGCATCGTCTTGTAGCGGCAGAAGGTGTCTTTGATCGTACGTGCCAGCACGTGGTGGATGCCCGGCATGCCGTTGGCTGACGGAGGCCCTTCGAAGAAGAGGAACGGTTTGTGCCCCTCACGCACCGCTATACTCTTGTGGAACAGATCTTCCTGCTCCCACTGCTGCAACACCTCACGGCTGACAGCAGCCAAATCCAGTTGTTTGTATTCCGAAAAATGTTTCATATTGATGATTGATTTCTATTGTCGTTTGTTACGGATTGCACGCGCGCTCACTGCATGCGCATACAAAAAGCCAACAAAGGTACGAAAAATATCTTATATTTGCAAATTTTTCGTCAGAAAAAAGCGAAAATTGCCTGCAAAATAAAAATTCCGTAAAGATTTATTCCCAAACGCTTGCAAATATCCTGAATTTTTTGTACCTTTGCGTTCGCAAAGTGTGCGGATTAGTCCGCGTAGGGAGAGTTAATCTATAAATCATAACCAATATGAAACATTCTTATCGTATCGCATTGTTCAGCCTCGTGCTGGCAATGACCGTTAATGCACAAGATCGTCCGTCAGAGGCGCTGTTCGGCACGGGTGAGTACGATGGCGCTGCCAACGTCCGCTCGACGCAGGTGTTCCGTTCGATATCCGCAGCGCTGGATGCCCTGCCTGCTCTGCCCTCGCCGGATCAGGTCAGCTCGGATGCCGCCAAGTACATTGCCGACAGTCTGACCTACGCTCCGTATAATGTCGCCCTCGAGCAGTCGATCCTGGCGCGTCAGTACGAGATCAACGACATCGACGCCCGTATGCTCAAGACCCAGCAGAAGCAGGCGCAACGCGGGCAGGCTGCTATGCAGCAGTATAACAAGAACGTCGAGGCGGGACTCATGCCCTCGCAACAGGAAATGATGCAGATCCTCATGTCCAGCGGTATCAATCTCGACAAAGCCTCCGAGCAGCAGATCATGGATGTCGTAGCCGGTGCTATAGCACCCAAGTGGGGTGTAAGCAAAGACGAGTACCTGAAGATCATCACCATGGCGCAGCGCAACCCGAAGCAGACCGAGGCGTACCTCCAAACCAACCACCCCGAGCTCTACAAGCGACTCTATGCTGCGAACAAAGACGGCCTGAACGAGGAGGTTGCCGATGATACGCGCAACGACCGCTTCGGTCAACTGGGCGAGCAGATCAACGGTCTGCAACAGCAGCTCTCTGCCGCCAGCGATGCGTACCAGCGTTACAGTGGCGGACAACTCCGTGACGAGTTCTATCAGGACTGGCTCGCCTCCGACGAAGCCAAGCAGATCGACGCGATCGAAAAAGCCCTCTGGGAGCGCGTTGATCAGTGGGTGACAGGTCTGCCTACCGGCAGCACAGCCTACCCGGGCTGGTGGACAGCCGAGCGGAAGAAGGAGAACGCGCTCATCGACCAGTGGAACAAACGCGCCGCACAGCGCTGGGTGAGCGAGATCAACAAAGCCCAGCAGTTCACCGCAATCTTCGAGCAGGCTGCGGCTCTTGAAGAAGAGAACGAACGCCTGGGCAAACAGGGCGATCCCGACAATTTCATCTACCTGATGAACAAACGCCAGCTGCTGCTCATCTTCAACCAGCTGACGAACCTGTTCCTCCCCTATCGCGACGCGATGCTATTCCCCTGCGTACAACATCTGGAGGAAGACGGCGCAGCGCATCTAGGCAAGGGTTAAACATGAAAACAGTAGTTATCACAGGCGGTTCGTCGGGCATCGGTAAGGCTGCGGCGGAGTTGTTTGCCGAGCGTGGCTGGCGGGTGTTCGAGTGGTCACGTAGCGGGCAATCGACGGATCGTGTGACGCATATATCGTGCGATGTGACCAAGCCGGAGCAGACGCAAGCGGCAGCCAAACAAGTGCTGGAGCAGACAGGAGGGATCGATGTGCTGATCTCCAATGCCGGCTATGGCATCAGCGGCGCGATAGAGTTCACCACCCCGGACGATGCGCACCGGCAGATGGAAGTGAACTTCTTCGGCGCCCTCAACAGCGTGCAGGCTGTGTTGCCGCACATGCGTGAGCGTCAAGCCGGAAGGATCATCTTCACCAGTAGCGTGGCGGCGGTGTTGAGTATTCCGTACCAGAGTTTCTACAGCGCCTCCAAGGCGGCGATCAACGCCTTGGCGCTGGCTTTGCAGAACGAGGTGCGGGCGTTCGGTATTCACGTGAGCGTACTCATGCCGGGCGATGTATCGACGGGCTTCACCGCGGCGCGCAAAAAGTCCGAGGCTGGCATCAACGCGTATAGCAATATCCGCAAGGCGGTGGCGGCGATGGAGAAAGACGAGCAGGGCGGTATGAGTCCGCAGCAGATGGCAAGGGATCTGTACCGTATAGCCACGCGCCGTTGCCCCGCTCCGCAATATGTCGGCGGCACTCAGTACAAGATATTCTGTTTCCTGGATCGTATCCTGCCCAAACGCTTCGTCAACTGGGTAGTCGGGAAACTGTATTAGAAGCCGGTTTGATACGTGAACGCACCTTGGCGTGTTCGAAACGTCATATCTTCGTCCTTGTTTATCTGTGTTCTATTAGCATCTTTTCTGCCAGAGGCACATACCAATTGCGGACTTCGTTGGCGGTGGGCGTGTGGCCACCGGGGAAATGGAAGGAATGCGTATAGTGCTCCAAGAAGAGCGGCTCGAAATGCGCTAAGGTATCTTGCTCTCCGAATAATCCCCATATCTGGTCGCTGAACAGAGGAGTGCAGTTGGCGAATTGAACTGCCTCCAATGCAGCGAACTCATTAACCAAAACTTCATCTATAACGAATGATAGCCTGCCATCCTTGCGTGGCGACTTGTATTCGTGCTGACCGATACGTTGCCTGAGGAATTCTGACATCTGGAAATGCGGATTACCGAGCAAGGCGGGGATACCTGCGACCGGAGCTATCATCTGCGCATAGAATGAACCGCAACTATTCCCAACCAACAAGTCGGGCTTTTCTTGGTCTATCAATTCTCGAATGAAGCGCAACGCCTCATTTGGATGCATGGGCAAATCCGGCGTCAGCACCTCTGCACGCCCCTTGAACGCTTCGCGTAACGCAATAGCCGGCACACATTGTCCGCTTGCATAAAAGCCATGTAGGAATAGGATCTTGGGGAGTCTGTTCAACCGCATAATCTTCACCAGGCGGTCATCGCCACGGTAAAGATGGCTGCATAGGTTGACTGCGCCGGTATCGCGGAAACCGCATTTATGCATCACACGTTCGGAGGCTGGATTATCCACAAAGCAGTCACACCACAGCACCTTGAATTGTTGCTCGTGCAGGCAATAGCCTATCATCAGACGCAAGGCTTCCGTGCATATACCTTGGTTCCAATAGGGTTTGGCGATCCAGTAACCTATCTCGGCATCATGCTCGCCTATTTCTATATTGCTCTCGCTTGGCAGGTAGTAGCCCATACAACCGATGGCTTCGCCGGTCTGTTTGAGTTCAATCGCCCATGTATGGTCGTTGTGGAAGATTGTCCGGATGATTTCCAGACTTTCTTCCACGCTCTTGTGCGGTGGCCATCCGGCACGTGATCCGACATCCGGATCTGAAGCGTACTTGTACAACGCCTCCGCATCACTCTCCCGCCATGGGCGCAATATGATTCTACTGGTTTCCATTTGCGAGTGCAAAGGTACAAAAATATTTTGACATTTGCAAATATTTTTCAAAGAGAAAGATGAATATTACACCAAATCTACTTTCTTTCTGGGATATTTGACATATTATCATCAATAACGCACAAAAAGGATGAAACTTATTTTATGCTAATGAATGTGCTAAGTGATTCGATGTGAGCAACGGTGGTATATTTGCGTTGATGCAGGTCGATTTGTTGGTCGTACTTGATTGGCTTGGACGGGGCAAAACGGAGAACAGCATAGTACGGAGCGTTCTCAGCAGAGAAACCAAGTTTCTGCAAGGCATCGGGAGTCCATATTTGGAAGCCGCTCTTTGCGAGTTTGAAGAGTTCTGGTTTGTCTCCAAACGTGTGCAAGCAAATATGACCAAGTTTCTCAAAGCCGGGCTTTACAAGAAGCGAACCTTTTGAGTCACCAGCACGCAGGTAAGTGATACCGGTTTTCATAGCGATTGCTCTATCCGATTCTCGCATGTGGTTCACAAGGACAGTGGTCTCTTGCGGGTTCTCACGCATCTTTTCAGATAGTTTCTTGCGTTCATCGGGGTCTTCGAGAGCGGCACGACGGCTAAGCGATAACTCGCAGAACTTTTTGTCTTGCTCAATACCGATATATTTGCGGTTGAGCAGATTAGCGGCGATACCAGTGGTTCCAGAACCGCTGAACGGATCAAGGATGGTGTCACCTTCGTTTGTAGACGCGAGGATGATACGATAAAGCAAACGCAAGGTCTTTTGCGTCGGGTGCTTACCATGTTTCTTCTCCCACTTGCCCACAGCAGGGATACGCCAAACATCTGTCATCTGTGTTCCTCCGTTCAACTGTTTCATTGTCTCATAGTTAAACTTGTGCGTTTTCTTCTCGTGCTTACGTGCCCAGATGATTAGCTCCGTGGAGAAGTTAAAGTACTTGCATGACAAATTGGGTGGTGGATCGGTTTTCTGCCAAGTTATAGTGTTCAAAACTTTGTAGCCAAGTTCCAAAAGGCAGCGCATAACTACGTGGATGTTGTGGTGCGTACCACTAATCCAGATCGTACCATCTTCTTTCAGCTTGGCTCGGCAAATAGAGAGCCAATCGCGGTTGAATTCGTAGATGTATTCGTGAGTTCCGCCTTTGTCCCAATCTCCTTTGTCCACACACACTTGCTTGCCGCTTTGCACACTGATACCGCCATTGCTCAAGAAGTAGGGTGGGTCGGCAAAGATAGCATCGATAGAGTTGTCCTCTATCTCGCGAAGTCTCTGCATGCAATCACCATTGAGGATGGTAAAATCGAGATATGTAGTGTTATTTGACACGTTCAATAAATTCGCTAATGGTGGTCAGATTATAGATACTCGGGATTGCTGAAAACGCTTCTTCCAGTTTGTTACGGGCACTATTCCAACCTATACCGTCAGTAATCCAAACAAACTCAAATCCGGGTACACCGTTTACTTTCGGCGCAACATCCGTATAAGAGCGAGCAACCTCGTTGAGTTTGGAACCACCTCCGGAATAGAAGTTTACTTCCATGAGATAGGTTTTGCCTTTAGCAGAAATAGCAAAATCGAAGACCTTTTGATCCGCACCAAGCACGGCAGAGATGGCAGGGAACTCTTTGGACGAAACCTGCTCGCGGTATTTAATACCTGCATTATCAAAGATACGAGCCACAAGCGTCTCGGTAATCTCTCCGCTCCTATTCTTGCGTGCGTTTGTATCAAGACCGGTTTCTACACCGAAGACGTAATCTACCAAGTCCTTCACCTCTTTGTTTTTGAAGACTTTATCAAGACCTGTGCCCTTGATGAACTTCATTACGCCATCTACAGAACTGAACAACGAATGTATCGAATGCATGGAACCATCGTTGTCTATGTACTTCTTGTCATCTTTCTTGCGTGTGGCAATGAGGATATCCATTACATCAAAGACGCGTTTGTCACGATTCCACAATGCTTCAACTGCTTCACGGAGATTTTCTTTGCCGATGAGGTAATTGAGTGTATTGAGACTAATCTCAATATCGGCGACGTTCCGTGCGATCTTTGGGAAATCGCAGTAGAAATCGAGGGTGGCGTTTGTCTCGCGCAACTGAGACATGAATAAATTGAATTGCGCTGTAGTATGTGCTGCCATAGTTTAGAATAATTGGCGTTGTTTAACTTCTTTATAATCGTGCACCAGAATCTCAGTCAGCTTGCCGCGTTTGCTGGCGTTCGCATTGACGTTTCGAGATGCCCACACGTGCTCAATGGAGTATGGTGAATAAATATCGTCAAAGAACCCGTCCGGACAATCAGAATTGCTTAACATGAAATGATAGCCGGAAGCGACCACTTTATCACAGAACTGTTTCAGACGAATCTGCGCGAGGTCGTTGAATGCTTCTTTGGTATAGTCGTTGAAACTGCTGGTGTTATTGAGCGGACGATAAGGCGGGTCGAAATAGAAGAGCGTGTTGCCTTTCGCGCGGGACAATGTCTCTTGATAATCACCGGTTAGAATCTCCACGTTCTTCAATAACTCACTATCTGCGTAAATCGTTTTGGAATCGCAGATCTGCGGGTGATTGTACCGACCAAAGGGCACATTGAAAAGACCTGCCTTATTAACACGATAGAGGCCATTAAAGCAAGTACGGTTTAGAAAAAAGAATAGCATGGTATTGCGGAGTGAGTCTAAGGATTTGGTGTTAAACTCGTCACGCCGCTGCATGTAGAAAGCTTTGCGTTCTTCCTCAGAGGTGAGCGCGTAGTACTCGTCTTGGATCTTTTGCAGAGCATCTATCAATTCAGACGGGTTATCGCGCACTACTTTGTAGCACGTCGTAAGATTTGAATTGATATCGTTAATAATGGCGGTTTTGATATTGGCGTGTGTACGCAACATATAGAAGAGCATAGCTCCACCGCCCACGAAAGGCTCTATGTACGTCACATCTTTCCAATCGTCAAAATCAGCCGGAAGCAAAGCTTCTAATTGCTCAATGAGCTGTGTCTTGCCGCCAACCCACTTGATAAAGGGTTTGGCGACCGATTCGGTTAATTTCATTAGATAGCATTTGGCTGTCTGCTACCTAATTCTATTCTGCTCTACGACCAAACGAACGGCAAGTACGCACAAAAAATGCGAGCAAACTTGCTCGCACTGTGGTCGTAGGAATAGCACCAATAGAAAGACAAGTCGCCCGCACATATTGCGGGTTTGCTTTTGTTCTTTCTAATTTGCTTATTCTTGAAATTTCCTACGTTTCAGTGCGAATAGACAAATAGCAAACGCTAATTAATAAAGTATGTTATGTCCGCCGCTGCGGATCTGATATTTCTCTTTGTTATTGACAAATAATTGTCGGCTCTCCAATAAAATCTCCTGCGTCCAGAACAATCTCCCCTTTGCGATAAAGTGCTTTGGCTACGCGAGCCGCCTCATCAGCGTCTTGAGCCTCAATAGCTACCTCCTTTCGCAATATTTCCTCTATTACAATAGTATATTTCATTTCGGCATGACGCTTCTCTGCGTGCCCTATTTAATGTCTTGGGCAACTGACGATATTTCGATTTGTCAAGTAATCCTTGACAGTTGGTTATCTTATCTTCTTTAATATATGGTCAGCATCTACGTCTAACTGTGCTATGGCACATAGTTTTTGTCCCATATCTTTGAGCGAATGCCCGCAATGATAGACAGTATCGTCAATAATCAGCCATCTATCGTGCGATGCCTCCTTCCATATATGCGTATCAATTGGTTCCAGCCCCGAGGATGTATTATGCAATTTCTGCATATTACTCAAGTTCTTGCCGGAATAGATGTCGGCTTTAACACCTTTGGCACGAACATCTAACATCTCAAATGTCGCAGCATCCACATACGCGTCAATTACAATCACGCGAATCTTTGCAGTTTTAATAATCTGTTCAAGCAACGCACGTGCAGCGAAGAACTGACCATTATAGAATATCGCTTCTTTCGGAGCTGTGCCATCTTCGTCCAAACGACGGAATACTTCTTCGAGCCGGTGATTGGTTTCTGCAAGACCGGCAGACAACTCTTCTTGATGTGCGTTGAGAGCTAACTGATTACGCTCCATTACATCCAGTCGCTGGAACATTTGCGCATTCGATGCCCAAAAATGCCGCGATGCCGTAAAGGCGCGCATGATCTGAATATTCGTGCTGATGGCTAATGGCGTGCGGAGAACACTACTGAGCATGGCAACGCCATTTTCGGTGAAGGCGTAAGGTAAATGCTTGATATTGTGGCCTCTTCCTTTCAATATCGCAATTTGCGATGTTGAAGAGTTCTCACTTGATGTCACAATTTGTGACTTCAAGATTTCTGATGTATTAGATGTCCACGCATTTTGCGATGAGATGCTATCATCGTTCAACATCGCAATTTGCGATCTTGAAGATTCTGCCTCCTCTCTAGTAAGTTTAAACATAAAGTCTTCAGGAAAGCGTTCTATGTTACGTTTTACCTGTTCATTCAAACGGAAAGTCTCCACACCATATAGCCGCGCCAAATCACGGTCAAGCATGACCTGCTTGCCGCGTATGACGTGGATGAGATTCTCAATCTGCTCCAATGGTTGCAGGACTTCAGTATCAACTTTTGCTATTTCGTTCTTTTTCGCCATATTTTGTTTTAATAAATATGTCATTTGTCCATAAACGAATATCGGCTACAAAGTTACGAAAAAATTTTGATATATGCAAATATGTTTGCAAAAATTGCGCAATAATGTGATAAATTTAACGTAAATAAGGAGTATGCGTGCATTCTACTGCCAGCGGAAGGATTCGATCAGGTGGTGGATGTCGCGGCGCATGACTGCGTTGACGGGAGCCAGGGAGTCGGCGTTGGGGATATTGTTGTAGTATAATGCCGCACGGAAGAAGTGGCGGGTGGAGTCCGTCAGGAAGAACTGCACCGGCGAGGCGGTGTTGCCCTCCAGATCGTAATAGACCCCATAGACATGTTCATCGGGATTGCTGAACCCTTGCTCAGGGATAGCGTCCGCCTTGATGGCGTGGTCGAAGACCATGCGGATGCTCTCGTCGGTCAGATGGGCGAGGGTGGTGATGTCTGATGTGTGATGTTTGATGTGTGATGTTTGATGTGTGATGTCTGACCCAATGGGCTTATAACTACAATGTATGCGCGCGTTGAGGGTGGGGTAGACGATATCCAGCCAGAACTGCTCGCCCTCGCCGGATTTGGCGACCGCTGCGGCGTTGTCCACACGGGTGTCGATGCGGGCTATGTCGGCGAACTCAAAGCGGTAGGGATAACCCGGCAGGTTTGTCGATTGATAGCCGTAGTCGGGGATGTCGATCCGGAAATAGCCATACGGCAGCGGCTGCGTGGGGCGCGAGCAGGAGAGAAGGGCAAGAGCCACAACAACGGGCAATATGGATTTTTTAGTCAACAACCGTCAACAACTACCAACAACTTTATGTTTGTGATGGATTTTCGGGGCAAAGATACGACTTTTTAGTGAAAAATGCAAATATTTCGGAATATTTCGAACTATTTTGCGCAATTATTTGCATAATTGAAAAATTATTTGTAACTTTGTAGGCGAAATATAATCATTAGCTGTTAGCCTCAGAAAGACCAATAGCCAAAAGCCAATGTAGAAACTTTATTGAACATGACAAACATAGACAAGTTAGCGCGTGAGCGAAACTTCTGCGTGATTATGGCAGGAGGCGTGGGCAGCCGGTTCTGGCCGGAGAGCCGGAACAACCGTCCGAAACAGTTCTTGGATTTCTTCGGTACAGGTCAGAGCCTGCTGCAGATGACGGTGAACCGATTCCGCGAGCTCGTGCCGATGGAGAACATCCTGATCGTGACGAACGTCCTGTACAAGGATCTGATGCTCGAGCAGTTGCCCGAACTCAAACCCGAGCAGATTCTGTGCGAACCGGCACGCCGGAACACCGCGCCGTGCGTGGCGTACGCGATCTCGCATATATCCGGGATCATGGGCAGGCGCATGGGTATGAAGAGCATCGCCGATGTCGATTGGAACGATCCGGCGAGCCATGCGAACATCATCGTAGCGCCCAGCGACCACCTGATCCTGCGCGAGGATAAGTTCCTTGACACGCTCCGGGTCGGCTTGCAGCACATCAGCGAGCACGACAGCCTGCTGACCTTAGGCATGCGTCCCACACGACCGGAGACCGGTTACGGATATATCCAATTGGACAGTGCGGAAGGCAAGAAGGAAAACGCCGTACTGCCGGTGAAGACGTTCACCGAGAAGCCGAACGCTGATCTGGCGAAGGTGTTCTACGAGAGCGGGGAGTTCCTGTGGAACAGCGGTATCTTCCTTTGGAACCTGCGCGCAATACGCAAGGCGTTCCGCACCCACCAGCCGACGATAGCCGATGTGTTCAAGGAAGGCGACGAGGTGATGAGCACGCCGGCAGAGGAGGCGTTCATCCAAGAGAAGTTCCCCACCTGCCCGAACATCAGTCTGGACTACGGCATCCTGGAGAAAGCCGCCGATGTGCGCGTCATCTATGCGGACTTCGGCTGGAGCGATCTGGGCACGTGGGGCTCGCTGTACGACCTTGGCATCAAAGACGAGAACCGGAACGTGGCGCTGCACGGAAACACGCTGTTCTACGAGAGCAACGGCAATGTGGTGACCCTGCCGGAAGGCAATCTGGCAGTCATTGAGGGGCTGAAAGATATGATCGTGGCGCAGAACGGCAACGCGCTGCTCATCTGCCGCAAAGAGAGCGAGCAGTCGCTGCGGCAGATTGTTGCGGAAGTTGAAAACAAATTCCCGAATCAGTATACCTGATAGCAAATACACCTAAAAACACAATATATGAGTTACTTAAATTTTGACAAGACCTTGCTCGTCAACCTCGAGCGAAGTTTGAGTAAGGAGCTGCTGCTGACCAACCGTGCAGGAGCGTATTGTGCATCGACCCTTGTGGGTTGCAATACGCGTAAGTACCACGGTCAGTTGGTAGTGCCGGTAGGAGATCACAACTATGTGCTCCTTTCCTCGCTGGACGAGACGATCATCCAGCACGGTGCAGCCTTCAACCTTGGGTTGCACGAGTATGGCGAGAACCAGTTCTCGCCCAACGGCCACAAGTACATCCGTGAGTTCGACTGCATCACGATCAGTAAGACCACCTACCGCGTGGGCGGCGTGGTGCTGACGAAGGAGCACATGCTGGTCAGCTTCGAGCCGCGCATACTCGTGCGTTACACACTGCTGGACTCCGGCGCTTCCACCACGATGCGCTTCAAACCGTTCCTCGCGTTCCGCGACATCAACTCCCTGACCCACGCCAACGGCATGGCGAACACGAACATGGACGAGATCCCTAACGGCCGCGTATGCCAGCTCTACGACAGCCTGCCGAAACTGTATATGCAGTTCAACAAACAGGTGACCTACGTCCACGACCCGCACTGGTACGAAGGTATTCGTTACCGCAAGGAGAAAGAGCGCGGATTCGAGTACAAGGAGGATCAGATGGTACCCGGCTACTTTGAGGTACAGATGCGCAAGGGTGAGTCAATCATCTTCTCTGCCGGCATAAGCGAACTCAAGCCTGCCGGACTGAAGCAACTCTGGGAGAAAGAGTCGGAGCGCCGTATGGCGAAGAATGATATGTACTCATGGCTGAAGAACTCCGCCTCGCAGTTCTACAAACGCGAGGGTGACAAGTGTTACCTGCTGCCGGGTTACCCGTGGTACGCACCGAACGCACGCGCCGAGTTCTTTGCGGTTTGCGCATGTACGATGGGCATCAACCGTCCCGAGTACTGGGATGTGATCATGAACAAGACAGCCGTACCCGAGGTGCGCGCGTTCCTTGACGGACAGCGCGACGAGCTGCACATGGCGGATATGGGCGAGCCCGACAGCCTGTTGTGGTTCGTGTACGCTATACAGGAATATACGAAGTACGCCGACATCAAGCAGGTGGCTGAGCAGTACGGCGAACTGATACAGGACATCGTAGCGTTCTACAAGAAGAACAACCACCCGACCGCCCGCATGCACCACAACGGACTGCTGTGGGTAGAGGGACGCGACAAACCCGCCACATGGATGAACGCCGTGGAGAACGGCCGTCCTATAACCCCGCGTACAGGCTATGTAGTGGAGATTAACGCTTACTGGTACAATGCTATGTGCTTCGCTACCGAGTTGCTGAGGGCACAAGGCAAGGATCATCTCGCCGAACTGATGGAGTATCAGTCGGAGCTGACACGCGACGCGTTCGTCCGCACGTTCTGGAACGGGCTGTACCTGAACGACTACGTGATCGACAACTACCAAGACAAAGAGGTTCGTCCGAACCAGATATGGGCGGTGTCGCTGCCGTACTCGCCGCTTGACAGACGTCAGCAGAAAGCTATCGTGGATATCTGCACGAAGGAGCTCTATACGCCTAAGGGATTGCGCACCTTGTCGCCGAAGAGCGGCAACTACCGTCCGGTATATATCGGCGGTCAGCTGGAGCGCGACCGTAACTTCCACAACGGCCCCGTATGGCCATCAACGCTGTCGGCGTACGGCAAAGCATATCTGCGCGTATATCAGCACAGCGGCGAGAGCTTCATGCGCCGACTGCTGGTAGGTTTTGAGGCAGAGATGAGCGAGCTGTGTGTCGGTACGCTCAACGAGCTGTACGACGGCAACCCGCCGTACAAAGGACATGGCGGCATGAGTTACGCTCCGAGCGTAGCCGCTGCTGTGACGGTATTTAACGAACTGCGTGCTATGGAGCAATCTGCCGCAGAGAATAACGAACAAAAATAGGAGGAGCGAGATATGAAAGCATTAATGTTCGGTTGGGAATTTCCCCCTCATATCCTTGGAGGTTTAGGTACAGCCAGCTACGGTCTGACCCGCGGCATGGCGCAACAGGAAGACATGCATATCACCTTCGTTATCCCCAAGCCGTGGGGTGACGAGGATCAGTCGTTCCTGCGTATCATCGGTGCGAACAGCGTTCCTGTAGTATGGAAAGACGTTGACTACAACTACGTCCGCCAGCGTATGGAAGGCAGAATGTCGCCCGAGGAGTTCTATAACTTCCGGAACGGCATCCACTATGACTTCACGCGTATCGGCACGGACGATCTGGGTTGCATCGGTTTCTCCGGTCGTTATCCCGATAACCTGCTGGAGGAGATCAGCAACTACGAGGCGGTGGCATCGGTTCTGGCACACTCGCTGGACTTCGATATCATCCACTCGCACGACTGGCTGACGTACCCCGCAGGCGTGTTTGCCAAACACATCAGCGGCAAGCCGCTGGTCATCCACGTGCACGCCACGGACTTCGACCGCTCACGCGGTAATGTGAACCCGACGGTGTTCTCCATCGAGAAACGCGGCATGGAGGAAGCAGACCATATCATGTGCGTAAGTAACCTGACGCGCAATACGGTGATTGAGAAGTACGGTATTCCGGCATACAAGGTTTCGACGGTTCACAACGCCGTAGAGCCGCTGCCTAATCCCGAGGAGTTCGTCAAGCACCCGAGGAAAGACAAACTCGTTACGTTCCTCGGACGTATCACGATGCAGAAAGGGCCAGAGTTCTTCGTGGAAGCCGCTGCCCGCGTGCTCGCCAAGACCGACGGCGTACGCTTCGTGATGGCGGGTTCGGGCGATAAGATGCAGGAGATGATCGATCTCGTAGCCAAACGCGGTATAGCTGACAAGTTCCACTTCCCGGGCTTCATGCGCGGCAAGCAGGTGCAGGAGATGCTCTGCGAGAGTGACGTGTATATAATGCCGTCTGTGAGTGAGCCGTTCGGTATATCGCCGCTCGAGGCTATGCAGGTAGGCTGTCCGTCAATCATCTCACATCAGTCAGGTTGCGCTGAGATCCTGCAGCACGCTATCAAGACCGACTACTGGGACATCGACGCTATGGCGGATGCTATCTATGCGATAGTGAAGTACCCGGCTATGTACAAGTCGCTCAGCGAGCTCGGCCGCGACGAGGTGAACAACATCAAGTGGTACGACGCCGGACTGAAGGTGCGTCGCATCTACGATGGCGTGATCAATCATACGCTGTAAATGCAAAATGCAAAATTAAAAATTAAAAATTACGAATTAAATATATTGCCTTATGAAAAATATATGTTTTTGCTTCCAGATGCACGCACCTTTCCGCATGAAACGCTATCGTTTCTTTGACATCGGTGCCGACCACTACTACTACGAGGATATGCAGAGCGAGGATCAAGTTCAGTACCTTGCTTCGACCTCGTACCTGCCTCTGTGCCAGACGCTGCAAGAGATGATCCGTCTGAGCCGTGGCAAGTTCCACTGCGCATTCGCTATCTCGGGCGAGATGCTGGAGATGTTCGAGCAGTTCGTGCCGGAGATGATCGACAGCCTCAAGGCGTTGGCTGATACGAAATGCGTGGAGTTTGTGGCTATGCCGTACGCCTACTCCCTGGCTTCGCAGTACGACGCCAACGAGTTCACTGCACAGATCAAGCTGCACGCTGACAAGATCAACGAGCTGTTCGGCCAGAAGTCCACAACGCTGTGCAACACCGAGCTGCTGTTCGATGACGAGCTGGCATTCAAGGCACAGAAACTCGGCTTCAAGACCTGTATGACCGAGGGCTCGAAACACCTGTTGTCATGGAAGTCGCCGAACTACGTCTATTCGGCTGCGGCTATGCCGAAGATGAAACTACTGCTGCGTAACGCGCAGATCTCCGACTCGCTGTCGTTCCTGTTCTCTGACACCTCATGGCCGGGTTACCCGATGGATGCCGAGAAGTTCACGCAGCAGATCATCGACCTGCCGAAGGAGGAAGATCTGGTGAACATCTGGCTGGGTGCCGAGACCTTCGGTATCCGTCAGCAGGCTGCTACGGGCATCTTCGAGTTCCTGAAGGCTATCCCGTACTTCGCACTGGAGAAGGAGATCGGTTTCGTCACCCCGTCAGAGGCCGGCAAGAAACCTGCTGTGGACAGTCTGGCTGTACCGTTTGCCAACACCTGGTGCGGTGAGGCGAAAGATCTTGCTCCGTTCGTAGGCAACGACCTGCAGCAGGAGGCGCTGAACAAACTCTATGCAGTAGCCGAGCGCGTACATCTGTGCCAGGACAAGAATCTGAAACGTGACTGGCTGCACCTGCAGGTAGCGGATAACTTCCTGTACATGAACCATATCAACGCCGGCAACACGCACTATGAGTCGGCTTACGATGCGTTCATCAACTACATGAATATCCTCTCGGACTTCCTGCAGAGAGTGGAAGAGCAGTACCCGACGACCATCGAGAACGAGGAACTGAACGGTCTGCTGAAGACCATCAACAACCAGAACCAAGAGATCGAGGAACTGCAAGAGGAGATCAAGAAGTTGCGTGCCCGCAAAGCGAAAGCTGAATGAGCAAAAAACTGATTGTCAGCATAGGATTAGTACTGCTTGCCATCACGGCGGCAGCTAAGGAGAAAATGCCAGCGCCCGCATTGCGGACGTGGCATTTCTCTCCTACGCTCGTCACTCCCGATACGATTCAGGAGGTTCATGACACCCTGAAGCTGAACTATCCGATGCAGACGGTCATCAATGACTACAGCATAGCCAACGCCTACAACGGCAACCTCATTTCCCCGATACAACCGAAGATATATTTCGATAGGCGGGCGTACACCGACAATATCTTCGTGCACGCATACTCGCCGTATATCATAACGCCCGAGAAGACGCGGTTCTTCCGGACGAACCTGCCGTTCTCGACGATCTCGTACCGCAAGGGCTTCAAGACCTATCGCGAGGAGAACGACCTGGCGGTGCTGCTCACGGGTAACATCCGCGAGGATCTGAACGTCGGTGCGCAGATCACCTACCTCAACTCGATCGGTCACTACGCCAACCAGCAGGCGAAGATGGTCAATGGCGATGTGTTCCTCTCCTATAGCGGTTTTAACTACGCCATTCACGGAGCGTTCGACTTCTCCAGCCTCTCGAACTTCGAGAACGGAGGTATAACCAACCCCTCAGACCTGGGCGGTGCGCTTGAGCCGGAGGATATAGATGTCAATCTGTATGCTATGTCCGGCATGCGTCATCTGGCGGGTTACCTGAATCACTCCTACACCTTCCGTACGGCGGATAGTGTGCCGCTGATCACGATCCGGCACGCCTTTGACCTGCAGGATGCATCCAAGCGGTATATAGAGCAGACCGCCGACCAAGGGTTCTACGCCAACAGTTACAAGAGCGACAGCACGCGCTCCTATACGCGCGATACCGCGAACGTGCTGACTATCAACAACACGCTGAACGTCACGTTCCACGAGGAGTTCAACCGGTTGATGCGCTTCGGCTTCGATGTGTATGCGCGCAACGAATGCCAGCGTTACACGATGCAGGACGATACCCTGGGCACGTCGCAGAAGTGGGTGAACAACACCTTCGTCGGCGGAGCGCTGTACATGCGGCAGACGAAGTACGTACATTACGACTTCAACGGCGAGGTCTGTCTGGTCGGTTATAAGATCGGCGAGTTCCAGGTCAACGGCCACGTGGATGCCGGCTTCCGTCTGGGCAAGGACAGCCTCACGCTCAGCGCCTGCGCCTACGTCCGCAACCAGACACCCTCATACTACCTGCAGCATTACTCGTCAAACCACTTCCGGTGGGATAACGATTTCGGCAAGACTTATCGCTTCTACGTCGGCGGACGGATTGCTTACCCGACGCAGTGGGTGAAGCCCTCGGTGGATGTGAGCTTCGAGAATATATCCCGGATGATCTACTTTGACGACAACTGGTTGCCGCGTCAGCATGACGGCAACGTGCAGGTCATAGCCGTCAATGCACACCTCGACCTCACCACGCCGTGGCTGAACTGGGAGAACAACGTCGTATGGCAGCACTCGTCGAGCAGCATCCTGCCGTTGCCGGACATCGCACTGTATAGTAACCTGTACTACCACGGCTGCTGGTTCCGGGCTATGGATGCACAGCTCGGTGCGAACGTGCGCTATCACACGGCTTACTACGCGCCGCTGCTCTGCCCGGCGACATCGCAGTTCTGCACACAGAGCACGGTTAAGGTCGGCAACTACCCGGTCATCAACGTCTATGCGAACTTCTACGTTCGCCTGATCAGGCTTCGGTTCTTTGCCGAATACCAACACCTGAACGGGCACTTCATGGACGCCAAGTATTACTCGATGGCACGCTATCCGCTTAACCCGCCGGTTTTCCGAGCAGGATTAGCGTGGCACTTCTACAGATAACAGACAGCAGCCATGTATGGCTGCTAAAAGATAAGGTATTAGTTTATGGAATATACAGCACGACTGAAAACGATCATCTCTTACGCCGGACAGGAAACGGTACGTCTGGGTAATGCCAAGGTCAGCCCCGAACATCTGATGCTCGGTATCCTGCGTATGGCGGAGGGAACAGCCTACGATATCCTGTCGAAGACGAGTGTGAACTTCACCGAACTCAAGCACGTACTGGATGACCGTATGCGTCAGGAGCCGCCGGAGCAGATAGACAACAATGCCGTCCACCTCTCGCCTGCCGGTGAGCGTATCATCCGTCTGGTCAGCATCGAGCGTGATGCATACGGAGCAGAGGTCGCCGGGTCGATCCATCTGCTGATGGCTATACTGCGCGAGCGTATCAACTTCGTGGCGCAGACCTTGGAGAATGCCTATGGCATCACTTACGAAGTCATCGAACAATTATACCCCAAACCCGAGCGGGTGATGGCTGACGGTACCGCCGAAGAAGATGAGCCAACAGCCAATGGCCAAAAGTCGAAAGCCAAGAGCAAGTCCGACACCCCTGCGCTGGATGCCTACGGCAGAGATCTGACGCGTCTGGCTATCGAAGGCAAGCTCGATCCTGTGGTCGGTCGCGAGCAGGAAATAACCCGCGTACTGCGCATCCTTTCGCGCCGCAGGAAGAACAACCCAATCCTGCTCGGTGACCCGGGCGTAGGCAAGTCCGCTATCGTCGAGGGACTGGCTGAGCGGCTGATCAAGACCGACGTGCCCGAGCTGCAGAACAAACGGATCATCAGTCTCGATCTGGCGGTGCTGGTTGCCGGAACGATGTACCGCGGGCAGTTTGAGGAGCGCATGAAGAACGTGCTGCAGGAGCTACGCAAACACCCGGAGATCATCCTGTTCATCGACGAGATCCACACGCTCATGGGCGCAGGCAACGGCTCGGGCTCACTGGATGCAGCGGGTATCCTCAAGCCGGCCTTGGCGCGCGGCGAGGTGCAGTGTATAGGCGCTACGACGCTGGCGGAATACAAGAAGACCATCGAGAAAGACGGTGCCCTCGAGCGCCGCTTCCAGAAGATCGTTATACCGCCCACCACTGCCGATGAGACCGTAGGTATATTGCAGCAACTCGCTCCGTACTACAGCGACTACCACCACGTGGAGTACTCGCCCGAGGCTATCGAGGCGTGTGTGCGTCTGTCGGAGCGGTATATCACCGACCGCGCGTTCCCCGACAAAGCCATCGACGTGCTCGACGAAGCCGGAGCACTGCTGGCATCGAGAAGTCAGCAGACAGCAGTCAGCGATCAGAATTCAGAAATCAGAGATCAGAAGTCAGAGGTAACGGATGCGGACATCGCTGAGGTCGTCAGCATTATGTCCGGCGTGCCGGTGCAGCGTGTGGCTACCGCCGAGAGCCAGCGTCTGCGAGAGCTCGACCGCGAGCTGCGCTCACGTGTCATAGGGCAGGACGAAGCCGTCAGTCAGGTGGTGAAAGCCATACGCCGATCGCGGTTGGGGTTGTCAGACCCGGGCAGACCTATCGGATCGTTCTTCTTCCTTGGTCCGACAGGCGTCGGTAAGACCTATCTGGCGCAATGTCTTGCGGAGGAGATGTTCGGCTCGAAGGATGCGCTCATCCGCTTCGATATGTCCGAGTATGGCGAGAAACACACTGCCTCGCTGATGGTCGGTGCGCCTCCGGGGTACGTAGCGCATGAGGAAGGCGGTCGTCTGACCGAAGCCGTGCGGCGCAAACCGTACTCGATCATCCTGTTCGACGAGATAGAGAAAGCCCATGCGGATATCTTCAATGTCCTGCTGCAGGTGCTGGACGAAGGCCGACTGACCGACCGCCAGGGGCACACGGTGGATTTCCGCAATACGATCATCATCTTCACCTCGAATGTCGGCACGCGGCAGTTGGCAGAGCAGGGAGCAGGTATAGGTTTCGAGGCTTCTACGCCCGACGCGCGCGCCTCGCAGGCTATACTGACCAAGGCGCTCAACCGCACATTCCCGCCGGAGTTCGTCAACAGGCTGGATGCCGTGGTGTTCTTCCACGCGCTGCAACGTCCGGCATTGGAGCGTATCGTGGATATCGAACTCAGCGGTCTGCTGGCGCGTACTGCTGTCATGGGATATAATGTCACCATCACGCCCGAGGTGCGCGAGCAGATCATCAAGGAGGGCTCCGACCCGCGTTACGGTGCCCGCCCGCTCCGCCGCGCTATCCAGACGCACGTGGAGGATGTCATCACCGACATTCTCCTGAACCAGCCCGCCAACGTGGCTATCGAGGTGTAAGACAGTACTTATTAATGTATCGCGCGTACCTGCGCACGGATGCAAATCATCAAGCAGCCCACACGGGCTGCTTTTTTGTGCCTCCTTCACTCCTTCATTCCTTTACTCCTTAATTTTTAATTCTTCATTCTTAATTTAACAGATTTTTTCACCTGCTCCAAAAAAATGTACCTTTAATTGGAGCAGCGATTTCCATATACTGTGCTTTATATTATGCTTTGTAAATGCGGCTACAAAGGTACAAAAAATATTTGAAATATGCAACAATTAAAGGTACCTTTAATTTGACCACCCGCCTTTTGCGGTTTTGCTTGTGTTTAGTGGCAATTACGCTCTGCTGCTGTACGTCGCGTCGCCCGACGATCTGCGGTGTGCCTGTTCAGGGCACTCCGTGGCAGCTCGCTGCGTCGATTCACGACAGCGGTGACGGCACCTTCGTGCCGGTGAGTGTCGATCTCGTGACAGCGACTAAGGCGTATGTTAGTGGTTATCTGGTGCCCGACGCCCTCCTTGATTCCCTCGGCAACCCTCTCTCCGCCGACCGCCCCGCCACCCTCATCTGCGACCTCGAAAACGGACAAGTTGTCTGTGCCGTACTACATTGTGAAACCTTAGATAACAAATAATACCATGGCAAAGTACGATTTATCTATACGAGAAGAAGAGTTGAAGAACCTCGTCCGTGACGATTGGTTTGGTAAGTACGACGGTAATAGGATTATCGGCAATATAGACCTTAGTGTTTGTATGCCTACCGACCCGAACCAATTAGAGATCTTTGATTTGGATTTCTTCTTGTGGGCAGAAGCCAAGAAAGGCAACAAAGAGGATATAGATGATTCATTGGTTCAGCTGATGATTACTATTATGAAAGCGCGCACGTACAATGATTATTTGCCGCCTTTGTATCTTGGCGCATTTGATGCAGAGAAGATAGCCTTTATCAAATACGATGATAAGCTGCAACGCCAAGTTATCTTCGATCAAGTCTTAGAGAATAAGATCGATTGGACGAGTATTACTCCTTCTGACCATACAACCGAAGAGTTTCAGTTAGTTAAGGGTAAGGCAAAAGAAGTCCTACTTGGTAAGATGATTTTTGATTTTGCTGAAGAAGAAAAATATTTACGCCAATTTATCAGAGACAATTTCAAAGCGGCAAAGACAGGCACCAACAAAATCAACATCACTCTCAACCGCATGACATCCATCTTTAACAGGTGGCTGGATGAGGTAAAGCCTACCATTGATGTGCCTTGGGCAAAATTAGCTAATGAATATAATATCTTACCCGCTGATTTCTTCTTGGCTGACGCTATTTCCAAGAATAACCAATCCCTCGGTGCAAGTTTGCAGGTTTTACTGCGTTCCAATGTATATCAGGTAACGCAGCAAACAATGTTCTTAGGCAAACCTCATAAATCCCTAATAGGTGAGGTAAAATTCAAAGACAGCCAAAAGGCACATAAGACATTCTGGAATAAGTACAATCGCCCGCCACGCCGCCAGCAAAGATTGCAGATGCAAGAGAGACGCGATTTGCTCGTTGAGCCTGATAGGCGTGAACGTAAAGGAGCATTCTTTACTCCGCATCAGTGGGTAGATTTAAGCCAGGAATACTTAACTGATGTATTAGGTCAAAATTGGCAGGAGGAATACTATGTATGGGACTGCTGTGCAGGAACTGGAAATCTTTTGTTCGGCTTGACAGAGAAAGAGCGGATTTTTGCATCTACATTGGACGAGGCGGATGTCACGTATATGAAGACGCAGGAAAATCTTTTGCCAGCACATGTTTTCCAATTCGACTTCTTAAATGATGACGACTTGTTGGGTGACAAAGTGCCTGAGGACTTAAAACGTATTCTAAAAGATCCCGAGGAGCGCAAGAAACTCGTCATCTATATTAATCCGCCTTACGCAGAAGCAGGAACTGGTCAGGGAAAGGGATTTAAGGTTAAGGTTTCGAGTGAAACCTATGTATATAATAAATATTCCAAAGAATTGGGAAATGCTAAGAAGGAATTATTTGCACAATTTTTTATGCGAATATACCAAGAAATCCAAGGCGCTACGCTTGCAGAATTTTCAACTTTGAAAATTCTGCAAGCTGGGAATTTTGTGGATTTCAGAAGAAATTTCCTGTCAAATTTGAAGAGCTTATTTTTAGTCCCCGCTAATACATTTGATAATGTTAAAGGCTCTTTCCCCATAGGATTCTTTATATGGGAGTGCAATGGAATGAGTTGCTTTAACCAAATACATGCTGACGTTTATAGTGCCAAGTCTGATAAAATTGGTATTAAGACATTCTTTAATCTCGACTACTCAAAGGGAAGAATAAACGACTGGTTAAAACGTTATCGTATAAAAAACGATGTCAAAGGTGTGTTGTGGGCTGATGCGCCTGATTTTCAGCACAACAAATATATATGCATCATATCTAAATCTAATAATAGTCATGCAATATTTACAGAAGTATCAAGTGCTAACCTGATTCCTGTATGCATATATCTATCTGTTCGTCATTGCATTGATCCAAATTGGCTCAACGACCGCGATCAATTCCTTTATCCTCGTAAAGCGTGGATGAATGATAATGAGTTCCAAAGCGACTGCCTCGCATATACTCTCTTCCACGGACAAAATAGAATAACATCCACAGAAGGGAAAAACCATTGGATACCATTCACAGAAAAAGATGTTTTTGCTCCCATGCTTTTCGAGTCTCACTTTATGGCGGAATATATTGCAGGGCGGTATAAAACCGACAATAATCAGTTGGAAATTGAGTATGCCAAGAAGGAAAGCTTTATCCCAACTGAGCCCATTCAATTCTCACCCGAAGCGCAGGCTGTAATGGACGCAGGACGTGAGTTGTGGAAATACTATATGACTAAAAAAGATGCTCATGATTTCAACGTCAATGCATCCTATTACGACATCCGGCGCTACTTCCAAGGTGAAGACAAAAACGGAAGGATGAACCCCGATAGCCCCGACGAAACCTATATGCGCCTATGGGGAAAGATCAAAGAGGCACAGAAGATTCTCGCCAAGAAGATTGAGAAGAAGGTATATCTATATGGATTCCTGTTGGACGAGACAACTCTCCCCGAGGATGAACCCGAAGTAGTAGAAGAACAACTGCCGGTTAAAGTTACCAAAAAAGTGCCGGCAAAAAAGCATAAAACAAATCAAACGGTAGTCAACCACTACCACATAAATGCGCAAAACATTAGCCTTCAGACCGAAGGCACGATACATATCGACGAAATAAAAGAAACGAAATAATACATATACTGCATAGCAGTTGAGCATCCTCTTGCCTTCAAATTAGCCTAGGAAACTATTTAGACACAAGACAAAGTGGATGTCCCATCGTAGTAAACAACTACGGCGTGGGGCGTCTGTTCTTTCTGTTTGTGTCGCTTCCTAGGCAGCATTTGAGATAGGAAAACAGCACCCCTCGCTTTTATATAACAAAAGCAATGAGTGTCATTCTTAACAGCCCCAATGTAGTTATCGGACATATGTCCGGAGGAACGATCAATATTAACAACAACTATACAACCGACCCCTCAAAACAACAGCGGGTTTGTGAGGATGTAGAGCCTATACAACAAGAGCAGCCCGCTTCATCTATCCCGCCCGATTTCTTCTGTGTCTCTCAAAAGTTTTCTGAACAGAACATCCGCGAAAGGCTGGATGCAGAACTTGCGCAAGCCACATCCAAGATTGACTATTGCCGTGCTCTCTACAGCCTGCAACATATCGGTTGCATCAATATCAATCAGTACGCATCTGATGCAAAAAGAGCAATTGTCTTTAATGATTTTCAATCCAAATATAATCTCACTCCCGACGATTTCTGTCGCGCAAGGATGAAAAAATAAAACGCGGAATTTTTGCGTTCCTCGCGGAGAATCCGCGGAGGTCTGCGGCGAAAATGCGGAATATCCGCGGAATACGCGGAATTTTAGCACTCCATTTCCGGAGTGCTTTTTTTTTATGTACCTTTGCATCATCATTTCGCGGATTGATGTGCTCCCCAGAGTGGGAAATGGCATGTTCCCTTTTGTGCACGAAAGGGAACATGCCACGGCACAAAACAACTGAAAATCAACAATCCAAAACAAAACGATTATGTCAAAGAACAAATCAAAACTCCGGTGGAAGTATGTGACCGAGCCGTTTAACGTGTATGTCGATCCGAAACAGGTCAAGCGCGTACACGCACCGCTGAAAAAGTCCCTCACCTTTGAACCCGAATATCAGGGCTATTGTCTTCACCTGCGCACCTGCGAGCGAGGCGTGGATGAGTACGGCGCGACAGTCAAGTACCTGTATTGTACCTATGACGGGCGGTTCTTCGCGCGAGGCGAGGATGGGTGGAATGAACAAAAAATAAATCACACGCCCAACTGTCCTAGCTTAAAAGACAGACGTAGCCACTCGGCTTACCCGATAATGCGAAATTTCGGCGGGAAATATTGCCACCTGTGCATTGTTTATGCATGGCACGGCGCACGCCCGGAAGGCATGGTTTGCGACCATCTGGACACCAACTTGCTTAACCTAAATGCTACTAACTTCGAGTGGGTGACTGTCCCGGAGAATTTCCGCCGCCGGGGGATCGCACGCCGCATGCGCCAGATAGGGCTCGACCCGAAGCTTCTTACACCTACGCTGTGCAAAGGCATCTACAGCCTGAATCAGTATCAACTCGACGTGTTCTTCAACGCACTCCTCTATTTCTGCAATCAAGACCCCTCACCGCTGTCCATTGACGCTATACGGCTCGATGTGGCGAATGCACTGGACACCGTCAAAGAACAACCCAACCCTAATTTTTAATTCTTAATTTTTAATTATTAATTCTTATGGACACAACTACCAACAGCCGTGTTATGCACATGGCACACAAGTTACTCGAGAGTTTTCCCGACCTCTCATGGAGCGAGATACTCAAACTCGGATGGCAGTTCTACTACCTGCGGCTTATGCTCCGGTCGGGTATCGTGAAGTTCGCATATCTAAAGATCTCCGTTGGCATCGTACTTGGCGAACTGCGTCACGCACGTGGTACGTTGCACCCGGAGTTGATTCCCGAGGAGCACAAACCCAAAGGCTCACCGGACTACGTGCCGAACTACAGCACCATCAGTTACTACGACCTTGACAAACAGGGTTGGCGCTCGTTCCGACTCGATTGCCTCCGCGACATCGAGGGATATATGACTCTGAACGCTGTATCGCTTGATGAAGATTAACGTAAAAAGGAGGACTGATTATGAAAGACTTTCAATTAAATTATACAACCCCGGCGCAGAGCAAGTGGCTTTTGGGGTTGGGAGTGCCAGCCTTGAGTGCAAATATCGTATATCTTAGTACTCCGGATTCACCATATGATCCTTATATTGTTGATGATAGTAATAAAAAGTTTCTAACGAATGGGAAAGGTTTGCCTTGCTGGTCGGTTGGTCGGCTGATTGAGATACATCATATTTGTGACCGACCTGGGTGTACTTTTTCTTTTAATGTCTGTTTTCCAAATCTTGTAAGCGAAATGATACATAAAATATCATTAGCAAAGGAGCGCGGGTGGATTGATTTTTCAAAATTGGAGGACTTTATGAAACGGAGCAATGTTGAACTTAATGATGAGGAGTAATAAATTATGGATGGAATAACATTAATCAAGCACGTCCGAAACAGGATTAACGAGATCGGTCTTGACGCTATGTCAAGTAGAAAGGCTCTAGGTGGCAGACTTGAAGAATTATCAGAAATGTTAGACAGGGCAGTTGTAGAACTAGAAAGGGAAAAAACCGAATTAAGATTGAATATGTAATAAATGGCAACGTTTGTTAAGGAATATGACTGGATGTGGCTACCGTCGGGGCTGAACCTCAGCCCTGCGGAGTGCCGCGTGTACGCCTATATCTACGGTCTGACCGAAAGCAAGCATAGCAAGACCAAAGGCTACAACGGCAGCGTACGACAACTCGCCAATGACCTTGGACTTGACCCTACAGGCGTGTCACGTATCCTGCGCAAACTGCAAAGTGATAACCGCGTTTTATTAACCGAGGGTGTATATAGGAGTGTAGATTTATTCCACAATAGTGTAGATTCAGTCCACACTGATGTAGAATCAGTCCACACTGATGTAGATTCAGTCCACAATAGTGTAGATTCAGTCTACCCCCTTAACAATCCCCTATATAAAGAATATAAAGAAAGAGAAAATAGAGAGGAAATTACGCGCGAAGAGAACTTCGACGCGTCTCTCTCGCCTCTTGAAGATTTCTTTTTGGTTACGCTTGCAGCTTTCGGGCTGCAAGCGGGAGCAAGGAACGTTACGCACAAGCAGGAGCAGAACGCGCGCATCGCATGGGAGCGTTACACACCCGAGCAGCAGCAGGCACTACTCGACGCCATCCGCAAGGGCTACAACGTCAAAGGCAACTTCCAGTTCACGGTCGAAGATTGGCTGCGCGAGCAGTCACAAGCCGCACCCGATACGCAAGGCGAGCCGATAAACTACAACTTCCGCGACCCGCCGAACGAGCCAACGTACATTGCTTGCTACAAGGGCGAGTGGGGACTATACACCCGCGCCGACATCGAAAAGTTTAACCTCAAAACAAAATCACAACAATGACCACCGACATCAAACCGCTGTTTGAGGCAATGTCGCCCCAGCAGCTTGAACAAGCCGTGAGCGAGATCTGCGACGAGCTGGAGTATCGCCAGAAGTTCGCAAGCCTCACGCACATCGCAGATAACGTCCTCAGCCATGCGACCGATGACCAACTCAAATCCGAGTACTGGCAGCGCACCCGCAATGACAGGGAATTCTAATTATTA
>Ga0310786_10000945_pt1 | contig 46319 bp, 63 predicted proteins | sample AusTroGonzalo_MG_FD_203881 | JGI IMG/M metagenome (GOLD analysis project Ga0310786, IMG submission 203881) | Bovine rumen microbial communities from tropical cattle in Woodstock, Queensland, Australia - Gonzalo_03 (v2) (version 2) | ecosystem: Host-associated > Mammals > Digestive system >...
TGTCGATGAGAAGTATTATATCTCTGACACTGCATTGAACGGCTATGTCGAACATAACAAAAGGCATATTGACAAGGGCACGGGATTTTTATTCCAACCCAAGGATATCGAAGAAGACGGAGGTGGAATTGCTAACACGATACGCGCAAATGGTGCTGTGTGTCCAACAGACAACCATATTATCGTTTGAAATTACATTCATAAAGGATGAATAGTAGATTACTATACACATTAGCAAACAACATCGACGATATAAAAGAATCGTCGTTCATTGATTGCTATAATAATATCATTAGAGAAGGTATAGCAGGCGCGATAAAAACGACAATCGACACTGCGAATATGAGTTACGTAATAGTTAAAGACAATAGAGATATGAACGAGGTTGTAAACACGAACGTTGTAGGAGAGCTGACGGAAGGGATATGGGCTAAGAGGGAGCAGACGAGACGCGTCTATGGTACTGATGGCATAGCCCCGACATTGCAGACATGCCAAGGAGGAGGAAGAGAGCCTAAGATTGAGGTTCTTGGATGGACGAGGGATAAGAACGGTAAGGTTACTGACCGTCATCCAGTAGATGTTGCGAACTGCATAACAAGCAACAAGGGTTCAAACACGCAGAACTACGTCAGGGAGACTATAACCTACAGAGGTAAGGAGTTCAAGGAAGGTGATGGTCTGTATCTGTTCGATTCCGAGAAGTTTGCTGGCAGAGGACTTGAAGGTATATCGAGGACATTGAAAGCGGAGAAGGCAGATGCGGCTGTAGTCAGCGGTAAGCGCATCCGCAAGTTAACTGAGCGTGAATGCTTTCGATTACAAGGAGTGGATGATGCGGACATAGATAAAATTCAGTCTGCTGGAATATCTAAGACACAGCAGTACAAGATGGCAGGCAATAGCATAGTCGTTGACGTACTATATCATATTTTCCGCAAGATGTTCGTAGAGACGAAACCTGAAGGAGGAACACAACTTGAATTGTTTTAATCTAATCGTTATGACAAGAAGACAGATACGGAAGTTAAGGAAGCGAATAGCAAAGTTCGAGACATACCTTGTATGGAGGTCGTGGGGCTTATTCGGAGATTTCGACGGACGCGAATGCGTTAAGATTATGGCAGAGAGCCATAGTCATGCGGTCGAGAGATACGTAAGGAGGAAGGAACGTCAGATGAAAGAGATGAGCGACCTTCGACAATGTTGGTTCAACGAAACGACAAGGATGTTCGCGAGGGTGAAGGTAGCAAACAAGAAAGGCGAAAAAAAATATTATTTATAAATATGAACCCTATGGAAGATTTGGAATGGAAGAGGGCATTTTACTCCAAGATGGACACGCCAAGCGGGGTCAGTTGCCTGATATCTGAAATGTATGATTATATGATTATATGGAAGGAGCATAATTGCATAGTAGCGATTGCTCTTACATACTCAGAAATCAAGCATAAACTTCAATATTTCAATAAGCAATATTCTGGTCAGAGTTTCAGAATATGTTATTCACGAGGGAGATTGAACGAATTTAGAACTGACTACTCCCATCCCTAAAGGGATGTGGTTCTTGGGACAAGCATAGCCTATTGCTTACTTTACGTCTCCATAGGGATAGTCCTTCCCTATCTATGTTTTTGGATGCGTTTAGGTCTCTATCGTGCTTTGCTCCGCACTGCGGACAAACCCAAGACCTAACCGCCAAATCCTTCACTTTTGGATTCTTATAACCACAACAACCGCAAGTTTGACTACTTGCGAAGAACCTATCAACCTCTTGGTACGCTTGACACTTGTATTTCAGCATAGACAAAAAACTTGACCAAGCCACATCGCTCACCGCTTGTGCTAACCTATGGTTCTTCACCATATTCTTAATTGCCAAGTCCTCCACACTCACAAGATAGTAGTTATCGGCAATATACTTGCTGACCTTGTGGTTGTAGTCTTGACGTTGGTTTGCTATGTGGAAGTGGAGTTTTGCAATCCGCTTTTGGATTTTCTTCCAATTCCTTGACTGCTCTTCTGTCTTCACTCCTTTCTTATACTTCCTTGATGCAGACCTCTGCAAAACTCTCAACCTCTTCAAGTTTGATTTGAGGTGCTTTTGGTTTTCAAACACCTTTCCATCGCTCAAAGTGGCGAAAGTCTTTATGCCTACATCAATTCCGCAGTGGGTGTCATTATTTGGTATTCTTTTGTTTGTTAACGAGTTATCCTCGTACAAGATAGATACGGAATATCTATCCAACGAAGGTTTGTACTCTACCGTGTACGAGTGTATGTTGCTGACTTGCTTGTTATGTCCTTTAAGGACTTTAACCTTGCCAACCTTGGCAATCTTGCAAGTCCAATCTTCAAAGTCTATGTTCAGCGAAGTAGGAACTCTAAACGACTCCTTGCAACGACCTTTTTTCTTGAATTTTGGAAACTTTGCACCATTCTTCATTTTACAGAAAGCACCGCACATATCGTGTACCTTTTGTTGCAACGCTTGTGACGGACAATCGGAAAGGAATGTAAATTCCTTCTTCCAAGTCGTTAGCAGTTTGTCCAAGTCGTATTGACTGAGGTTAACCTTATCTTGCTGATACCTTTCTATTTTGAGGGCGAGCGCCTTGTTATAGACAAAACGAGAACAACCACAAGCCTTGTGTATCGCTTGTGCTTGAACCTTTGTAGGTCTAATCTCATATTTTATCGCTCTCAACATATATTATAAATAGTTTGATGGCACAAAGTTAATACTTTAATTTGAAACATCCAAATATTTTCTTATTTTTGTGCCATAATTCTAATATTTTCTATATGAACAAAAGATGGAAGACTAATGAAGGATGTGTATATAATATAGGTTATCACATCATTTGGTGTCCGAAATACCGAAGAAAGGTTCTTGTTAACGGCATAGACTCACGTTGCAAAGAACTGTTGTTGGAGAAATCAGCAGAGAATGGTTGGGAAATAGAGAAGATGGAAGTTATGCCAGACCATATTCACATATTCTTAAAGGCTACTCCAAGTGATAGCATAGCACACATAGTGTCCCAACTGAAAGGTTATACGAGTTTCAAGTTAAGGGAAGAGTTTCCGTTGCTGAAATCCAAGTTGCCAAGTATGTGGACGAGAAGTTATTATGTTGAGACCATAGGTCATATAAGCGAACAGACAATATCAAAGTATATAGAGGAACAAAAAATGAAGTAGGTGTTGAATATATATTTGTATATATTTGTAATCTCATTTCTTCACATATTATATTTATTTGTTGTTGGGGGAGTTGCCGTGCAAACGGCGCTCCCTTTTTTTTTGTTCTTTTGTAAAAAAAAGAAATAGCAGGAGTATTATATGGAGAAGGATTATTTTGATGCAGTTCGCAGAGCGCAGTTATTACAGAAGTCAACCATATACGAAAGTAGGATGTGTAAAATACTGAATAGCATGGGTATAGACCATATAAGGCAATACCCTATAAGGACGGGCAGAAACGTGTATTTTGCTGACATCTACATTCCAGAAAAGAGGTTGATAATAGAGATGGACGGAGCATATCACTTCACGAAGGAGCAACATCGACTTGACAATAATAGGAGTTCCAACATGCGAAGAAAGGGGTATCATATCATCAGGTTTGCGAACGGAGACCTTCGTGACATAAAAAAAATAATATCCAAACTGAGTAGATATGTGTAATTAATTTATATTCGCGTAAAATCAAACATAAATGTATATGAAAGACAGAGTTTTAGCAACATTGAAACCCTTAGTAGCGCCAAAGGGGTTCAAACAAGATGAGTTAGAGAGTATTGCGGCTTTAATCGCCAATAATCTCAAGGACGATTCAACTGACGAAGAAGTGAAGGCAGGAGTAGATTCGTTTCTACCCTATGCGGAGTTAATGCAGAAAATCGGCAACCGATACGCTACGGGTGTCGAGGCGAAGTACAAAGGGTTCAAGAGCGAGGAGCAGATTAAGGAAGAACTGGAGAAAGCGAAGGCAGAGGCAGTAGAAATTTACAAGAAGTTGCATCCGCAACCGATTGTGAATCCACAGCCCGCAGAGCCGACGCCGACACCTGCACCGACACCCGCACCGACGCCGAAACCTGCGCCACAGCCAACTAACGTGCCACAGCCCGCACCACAGCCTCAACCGCAACCACAGCCACAGCCGACACCCGCACCGACGCCACAGCCCGATGTGAATTTGGCAGAAATCCTGATGAAGTTCCAAACTCAGCAAGATGAGTTCCAAAAGGCACTTCAGAAACAGATGTATGAACAAATCAGCAAGGGAGTTACTGAGGCTTTGAAGCCTTATCGTGAGAAGAACGAAAAGGAGCGGTTGCATAACTTGCTATACTCGAATGAGAAGGTGAAGGCTATGCCAGAGCAGTTCAAAAGGTCGTACTCTCTTGAGAAGGAGGAGGATTTAGATGCGGTAGTCGCCAAGATGGAGACAGATTATGCCACACTAAAACAAGAACTCCTGAACATGGGAGAGTTCACCACTCCTCCTACGGCAGGCAACACCAACAACGAAGATGACGATTTGCTTGATTTTCTCAATGAAAATGGCGCTCAGGCATCTAAGTAGTGTAAAACCCTAAAAAAACAAAGAGCAATGAACTTCAGGTATTCAAATGCAGACCTCATCAAAGAGGCAAATTGGAACGAGCGCACCTGTGAGCGCCGTCAGGGAGGTTTTATGATTGACAAGACCTCTCTTCCTTCAGGAATGAAGGTTCTTCCGAAGGGTGCTGTTATGGCACTCAATGCTTCGGGAAATGCGATTTATGTTAAGACTGCTCAAGCTCAGGCTGATGCCGCTTCAGCGGCTACTTCACTCAAGGTGAAGAAGGGTCATGACTTGGTGGTCGGTGACACTATTGCGGGTTCAACAATCTCAGCAATCAACACATCCAATACGAACTACGATACACTGACCGTGAGCGCATTGAGTGCCGCTGTGACTGCTGATGACGTGCTGAACTCGAGCCTTGGCAATGGTATCGTCGGATTGAACTACGCACCCGTGGTGATTGATGACCAACCATCTTGCACAATCACGTTGCAGGCTTACGATATCGACGAGGCAACCATGCCATATACGTTCGGTATCAACTCAGCAATCAAGGAGGGACTGACTTCACGTCATTCATTCCTCAACAAGTGATGTTAACGTAATTACGAACTCTTAAACAGAATAGTAAGATGATAAATCAAAGTTTGCTTATTCGTATTCAGACGCCAGATGTATTCGAGGCGTTCATCAATAAGGGAGTCAGGGATATGTCCTATGTCGCTGATTGGAAGACCGAGCTCGGCTCACCTGAGTACTGCTCATCCAAGGCATATCAAGCATATCTCGCAGAGTACTCAGCGGCTATGGTCGGTTCTGTTGTCGATAAGAACGCAGAGAAACCGACTCATCAGTTGCCAGCCGCTAACGAGATTATCGGTTCACTTGCCCGTATCTCCGACGAGTGGCAGTTGGATAACGACAAGTTGTCTCAGTTCTACTACATGGAGAACCGCTACCGAGACAACTTGAAGAGCGGATTCATGAAATCCACGCCTGCCGACCGTCAAGCCCTCGTTGATTATCTGTTCAACATGTTCCAAAATGCGGTAATCGCACCGCACAAGCGAATCGACATGATGTACTACGAGGGTCTGTACAATGGTACTCAGACCGTCTCTGCTACGAACAACCCTAAGAGCAAGGTGACTTTCTCAGCCACTTTGCCAGTTACCACTCTCAAGGCGACTACTGCGACTTGGGGAAATGCATCAGCGACCCCAATTGCTGACCTCTTAGCCGCTTGCGACGAAGCAGGAAGGCACGGACGTAGCGTCCTGAAAATCAGGATGAGTAGGAACACATTCCGTAAGATGTGTAAGGCTACTGAGATTGCGGGCAAATTCGAGTTGAAGTTTAACAAGGCGAATGCAACCGCAAGCATCATTCCAGTTGACGTGATTAACACGTATTTGGAGTCAGTCATGTTGCCACCAATCGTGGTAGAAGACCCTAAGTATGTGACATTTGCGGACGGCACATCAACGAACATGATTCCTGACGATAGGGTAGTTCTTCAGTGCACTCCGAGAGTTGCAGTATTGAAGATTTCAGACCCGTTGGAGTCTATCGACGCAATCCCGAACAAGACCTATGCTAACTACGAAGGAAACCTTGTAGGTTTTTGGCGTAATGACAAGGGACGTTTCGTGGATTACGAGATGTGGGCAATCCCAGTGTTCAACGGAGTTAACAACTACTTCATTCTCAAAACTGACGAAACGGTGTAAGGTATGAAGATTCTGACCGCAGTATCGGCAAAGATTGAGCCTTATAGTGTTTCAGACGAATCATTGGAGGTAAATTTCACGGAGGCGGCTAACCATTTTGGGGTTAGTGCCTCCGTTGAGGATACTTACGTGGTTAGTGAGCACCTGAAGGCAGTTACATTAGCGGCTATGCGCATACTTTCGGGGATGCGCACCTTGACGGGAGAGAATATCGGCGGTTTGTCGAACTCGTATTCAGTCAAGGGGATAGAGGCTATGATAAGAGCCTTGGCTAAGTCTGCGGGCTTGTCCCCTGAATTGGTTGGGGTTGATTCTGCGGGCGAGAGAGTTGTAACCGCTGTTCAATGTTGGTAACGATAAAGGTATGAGTTATGAGGTTCGATGACAAAGCCGAATTGAAGATAGTGACCACGACCGAGGATGAAAGATTCAACGTCGTGGAAACTTCTTCGTACACATATATCGGCAAGTGTAAGAAGATTCCGAATAATTCAGCGAGCCTACGTGACGGCGAGGATGGCAAGTCGTATTACTACTCGATGACGATATTCCTTCGTAATCCATCGATTAGACCGAAGGAGGGCGATATCGTGAAGATATACGACAACACTGCGAAAGAGACATTCGAGGCGAGGGTGGATGGCGTCAGCGTTCTACCAAAGAAGTACGTTAGGATGTATGTTACGGAACTAAAGGATTATGTCGAGGAGGAAGACGCATCGGAAGATGAAGATGAGACCGAAGACGAATCAGAAAATGACGAGACATGAGCAAGAGGGACGATTTAGCGACGAACATGGTTGGATATCTTCGAGAGAACATCAAGAAGGTTCTAATCGTAAAAGGGGACAGACCTACAGACAAGAAGGAGTCTCCTTACATAGCGGTCAATTGCCTGAAGGTCATCTATGGAGACATGCTCAATTCGTCAACGTACATGAATATCAACGTTCATTGCAGGAGCAATACGGATGGTACGTGCGACACAAAGAAACTCGACACGATGACCGATGCAGTACTAAGCCTTATTCCCTACGACAATGGGACGGAAGACGGCATCTGCGACGTTGAGATAGACGGAGACAGATTCGTTGTCGAATCCGTGTCAGACCCAGTAGAGGACACAGACGGCACTTATTATACCAACATACAAGTCAAAGTGTATTTTAATGCGTTATAAACACTAAAAATATAGAGAATATGGCAGAAGCAGTATATGGATTATCCCACCTGAAGATGGCAAATTCCACTGAGGAGAATATCAGCGGATACTATCAGTGTGCCCAAGGCACGACAGGTGCGAAGAAGGTTGTGGCTAACGATGCGACTCCTACAGCGAGCCAAATCAAACTGAGCGAAGTGACTCCGTATAGGTCGGCTAAACCTTTGGCAGTTGACGATTACGTTGTCAATGTGACATTGGAAGTTGGTTCATACATCGATTTCAACACGATTGTAGGACTACCAGTCTTCCAAGTAACCGCAATCGTAAAAGATTCGTTCTCATACAAGGATACAGCGCCTTCTGAGACGAATATCGAGATTGAGGACTCTGATGACTACTTCGCAACAATCAAAACGGATGGTGGTGACAAGGGATTCACCTTGCAGACCTACGACATGGGTGCTGAGGCTTATGCCTACCTCATGGGTTATGCGGAGAACAACGGATGGCAAGAGGAGGGTATTTCCTTCGAGTTGCCGAACCAATGCGTCGAAATCAAGACGAAGAAACTCAGCGGATTCCCTGCTAAGGTTTTCCAATGGGCTCGTATGAGCGTAAAGGTGAACCGCACAGGTACAATCGGCAAGTCTGGTTTCCCGAACTTCCAACTCGAGTTCACCAAGTTGGCGAACTTCGACTCCACTGGTACTGAGATTAGCGGAGCAAGGTGGAAAGAGGCTTGATAATCGCAATCGGTAATACTTTTTTCATTTCGGAGGGGGTGTCGCTCATAGGGGCATCCCCTTTTTGATAAAAATATGTGAAATATGAAGGAAACAAAAGTTACAGACACGCTTTCTGAGAAGAGCGGATTCATGTTCGTCGGCATGTTGCCTATACGGATTCGTCCAATCACCTTGTATCAGGTCGAAGAGATGGGCGAATTGGCAGAGGAAATGTCTGTCTACGACGAGAATGAGATAGAGAAGAGTGAGTTAATATCATCATATACGTTCAGCAGGAAGAACGACGTGAAGACATTGCTTGATGTCATCATAGTTTCTTTGTTCAGGAGAAGGATATGTAGATTTCTTTTTGGGCGGTATGTGAAGAAAAGAATAGATTCGGAGCTCATGAAAATATGTGTTCTACGCATAAAGGACACGTTCGATTTCGCTTTTTTTTTCAACGCTTCGATTTTCCTGAGAGGGATGAAGAAGCAGAAGACGGAGGAAGAAATAACAGCCCTTGGGGACTCGTGGGTGGAATCATGAAGTATTTCCGCATGAGTTATGATGAGGTTGTTTATAAGAGAAGTTACAAGAATTTAGTACTTTTGAATGCTTCCATACCATCATATGGGAGCAGTGATGATAAGAAGAAAAAGAGAAAGAGCATAAAGCATATGCATCCGAACGATTTCTTTGCTCAGTTTATGTAATTAAAAAAGGTAAAATCATGGAATATTTAGGCGCGACCATAGACATGGATATTGACCTCTTCCTTAAAAAGGTCAAGACAGCCATCGAAAACTTGGAACTTCTCGACGAGGTTGGTAATAAGAAAACCAAAGCCTTTGCGAAAGCCTTTAACGAAGCCTTATCGAGTGCTAAGACGGTAAATCTTGAAGATACGTTAAGCAAGTTGATGAAGGCTAAGGAGATGTTGGGCACATTCAGGGAAGGAATGGAGAAACTCACCAAGTATGGTTTGTTTGACCAGCCTGTTTTCACGAAGGAGGATAGCGAGCATATAGTAGAAATTGTCTCTTCTAATACTGAGGAGACCATCAAGATGCTTGAGGATATGATAGAGAAGGCTGTTGAGGCTAAACGAATCGCTTTCAACAAACTTCAAGAAGATAATAACAAGATTCCACACGTATCGACTCAGCAGGATGCAATGGCTTTGGCTCAGGCTGAGAAGTTAAAGGCACAGCCAAAACAGAACGGGGATAAGAGTGAAGCCGTTAACGAGATTAATAACGTAAAAGAAGCGCAGGACGAGTTAAAAAAGAGTACTGACGAGGCTACAAAGGCTAATGAGAAGAATGCGGAATCTTTTCAAGAGATAATAGACACCGAAGACGATGCAGAGAAATCCGCTAACGATGCAAGCAAGGCGAATAAAGAACTATTGGATAGTTTCAATGCCTTGCACCCAGTTTCCGACAAACTCAACGAAAAGACAAGAAATTTCATTGAGACACTGGACGATTTGGCAAAATCTGCCATTACGTTGTCTCAGTCAGGAAATCTCGATTTAAAAGATATGGGACAATCTCTTCTTGCTCTGATGGGAGAGTTGAAGGACGGAAAGATATCCCTCCGTGATTTCAAAAAGTCCTTTTCTGAAATTCAAAATGCGAGCAAACGAATAGGTGCATCGGAACTATCCGCCAAAAGCAGGAAGCAGTTAAGGGTGCTGAATGCCGAACTTGACATCACACAGAAGAGGTTAAAGAAGATAGTATTCGAGGGTGGTAGGACAGAGAAATCAATGAGTACGGCAGCCAACCTCCTGACGAGGATGGCAAGTAAACTTTTGCCTCAGAAGTATAGATATATTCTGATGACTCTACGTAATTCGTTCGGTTATCTGAGTATAGGTATAGCAGGAGTAGGAGCGGCTCTTTTGGGTGCGATATCCTACATAAAGATGTTCTACGAATGGAACAAGAGACTAATAGGACTTAAATGGGGAGACTTGAAGGATAGAATCAAGGTTATGGCTGGATACATGACCAAGGAGGATGCTATCACTGCGAGTGTAAAAAGGCGTACAGAGGTTATACGAGAGGAGACGCAGGCACTCATCGAGAACATGGAGGCTCAAAGAAAGGTTTCCACAGCCATGGAAAAGGCAGAAGTTTCGTATGACAGAAATTCATTAAGAAGAGAAGCAAAGAATAATATCATAAATGACGAAACCTTCAATTGGTTTGGGTTGCGGAAACCACATAGTGACGAGGAGTTCTATAACTCTATCAGAGATAAGAAAGGGGCGTACAAATTCAATAGGGAATATATATTCAAGTTTCTTGAAGCGACTGATGAGGAAGTAGCACGGTGGACAGACGAGGAGTTCAAACAAGCGAAAATTGATTATGAGCAGGCTTTGGCAAGACATAAAGCCTTGGATGATATAGATGAAAAAATATCAAACGTTGAAGCCGCGCGAAAAAGATATTATGATTCACTCAACAAGAGAAGGGATTATGAAGTATCGAAAAAAGAAAAAGCAGGAGCAAGCGATGAAGAAATACAGAAAGTATATGATTCATTTTGGAAAGAATACCAAGAAGCGAAAGCGAAGTTCGATGGCGTAAGGGATGACGTTTTAAAGTCGTATAACGACTTGCTCAACGAACAGAATAAGTTCAATGAGAAGTTGGAGTATTATCGTAACAAGACCGATAAAGTTCGTCTATCGGAGAGGTTGACAAATGCGCAACAAAGGATAGATGCACTTGAAATGTCAGAGATAGGCAATGACAAGTGGACAGAAGCACAGCAAGAGAAGGATGATGTTGGTGAGATGATGCGCAAGCGCAACGACTATAGGGAGTACGAGCTTTGGCTTATCAAGAGGAAGGCTGATTTGCAGAAAAAGGCAATCGACATAAGCGGTCAGGAGAATGCGCAAACAAAGAAACTCGGCATAGAAGTGCAAAGTCTTGCAAAGCAACTTGAACGGCTGAAAAGTTTCGGGTTGAACTCAGACATCCACAATAGGCTGATTGAGGATACTGAGAATGAACTGATGCTTAAAACGATAGAGCATGAGAATAGCGCGTATGAAGACCAAGTGAAAGAGTTGGAGCGCATTCTATCATTGCGCAAGCAGGAGAACGAGTTGAAAGGTTTCGATGGTTATGATGTAGAGAATGCCAACCTCGAAATCAAGACAATGGAGCAGAGGATTAACGGCTTGCTTGAACAGAAATACATAAGCGAAGAAGAGAGGAAGGAGGTAGACAAACTTTTAGTAGAGTTAGAGAAATTAATAGATGCGAGGGACAGACTTGCACGTCAGAAGTTTGAGATTGAGGTAAACCACAAACTTGACCTCAAGAAGCAGGATTTAGAACTTGAGGCTGACGAGGTAAATTTAGGCATGGGCATGGAAGGTAAGGATTCCGTGTACATGCAGGAGCGTCTTTTGGATATAAACGTACAGTTATCCAAGGTCGAATATGAGAGGGCTGAGACAAAACTAAAGGAACTTGAGGCTCAGAAGAGGCTTGCGGAGGAGAATGAGAGAGAGGGAATCAACGGAGTAAAATGGACTGAGGCTGAGAATAAGGAGTATCAGAAACAGAAGGCATTAGTAGACAAGTTACGCGTCGCCATCGAAAAGATGAATGACACCAAAGTGAGAGGCGTCGAAAAGGAGAACATATCCGATATAACCAGAAAGGCAGATTTGGAAGTCCGTAAAATCGAGAATCGTGCTAAGATTAATAAGTTCTACACAGCCCGTGTAGGTCGCAGTCAGGCAGAAATCGACATAAAGGATTTGGAACTCCAAATAAGCAAGACAGAAGAAGAGTATAAGGCACAGAAGAAGGTTGTAGACTTAATCGAGAAGCGTAAGGAATTGGCGAAGAAGGAAGATGCTTCCGATGAAGACAAAAAGAAATGGAATGATGCCGTAGATAATAAGGTTTTAGAAGAGGAGATTCAAAAATTAGAGGATTTAGGAGTTGCTTGGGAGGAGGCTAAGGATGCTTTACTTGAATACTTTGCAGAGCTCAAGGATAAGTCTGCTATATTCGAGGAGATAGCGAACGGACTCCATGAAATATCCGATATAGTAGAAGATAATTTAGGCGAAAATGCCTTTAGCAATGTCGTTGAAGGCTTAGGCAATGTCGGTGATGCCATGTCGAGAATTGCCGATATGAAAAAGAATGGAGTGTCGTATGCTGACAAGGCAAATGCATGGATGCAGGCGGCTCAGTTTGTTGCAGGTCAGGTTTCAGGAATCATTGCCACTCAAGACAGGATAAGGGAGAGTGCTGAGGCTTGGAAACAGGCAATTGCTGACGTTGCCCATGAGTACACCATGCTAAAGATTGAGGATATGGAGTACAAGCAACAGAACTTATTTGGAGTCGAAGACCCTTATAAGAAGTTGCAGGATAACCTGAATAAGTACACTGCATCAAGGAAAGCGACTTATGAGACGTTGGCTAAAATTGAGAGTCAAGGAATTGTTAAGGTTGGCGAGGAGACAAAAGAGAAGTGGGATGCGGTAGTTGGTGACACTTTGACGGGCTTGGGTACGGGCGCTGTCGCAGGCTCTATGTTCGGACCTTGGGGTACTGCCATAGGAGCGGCGGCTGGCGCAGTAACTGGATTCCTGACTGGAATCTTCAAGGATAAAGAAGTAGTTGACGTATTCGACAACCTTCAGAACAAGTTCGGCGAAGTGTTCGACCCCGATACTTTGGAAATAAATAAGGAAATCCTCGCGTCATACGACCTTTTGGACGATAAGACAAAGAAACTTATAGACGACTATAAGGAATTGAAGGATAAGCAGGACGAGGCGATGGAGGACTTCAAGGAGTTCGCCAAGGAGATGTTTGGTGACATAGGTACGGAGTTGAGCAGGCAACTGCAAAGCGCATTCAGGAATGGAGACTTGTATAGTTCCGTGAAGGATTTCACTGCATTCGTAAAGACTCAAATAGAGAACATTATATCGCAGAAGATATTCAACACCGTATTCGGACGTTTATTCAACAATATCGATAAAAGGATAGAAGATGCTTTAAATACTGAAAATGGATTCAATATCGAGGATGTTTTATCCAATATACCATATCAGACTGAGGCATTGATAGGGCAATATGGAGTACTCATGCAGAAGGTGAAGGAATCCATGGACGAATGGGACTTGTTCTCACCTGAAGATGCTACGCAGGAAGCGATGAAGGGTAAAATTTCATCCATGACGGAGGACACTGCAAGCAAATTGAATGGTAACTTTATGGGTCTTAAATTATCAGCGATGGAGATAAACACCAAGATGACAGCGGTGAAGAACTTCATGGAGGACAATAACGGCATACTCTCACGCTCTTTGACCACATTGCAACAGATTGCTGACAATACGCAATATTGCAGGAGGTTGGAGATTATAGAAAACGGGCTTAATGACATAAGAATGAACGGATTAAAAGTTGTATAACATGGGAAACTGGAAGATAAACGGCACTGATTTGGAGACTTGGGGTATTTACCTCAAGAAAGGTGCAAACGACGAGTTCATGCGCCTTCCTGAGATGAAGGAGTACCTTACCGAGAAGAATAGGGAGGAAGATGGAGAACGTGCGTTCGTGAGCAACCCGAGAATGTCTGGTCGTGACGTTTCTGTCACTTGTTACCTCATTGCTCCAAGCGCACACACGTTATGGAGCAGACGAGACTCTTTCCTATCTTTCTTGAAGAGCGGAGTACTGAATTTCGAGTTGGTTAGATATAATAGAATATACACGTTTTACTATAAGAGTTGTTCATCGTTCAGTAGGATATCACGGATTAACAATGGGGATGTTTATGTTACGTTTACCATCAATTTCAGGGAGCCAGACCCGTCAAATGTGAGGGAAAACAATTATCTTGTGACCGAAACAAATTCGCTGAACATCATTACGGAAGATGGCGATAATATAATGGTAGAAAATATTATTAATCAGTAATAAAAAATAGAAATTATGGCAGATATAAAGGTTTCAGAACTTACAGAGGCATCGACGGTTGCCAACGAAGATTTACTAATGATAGTACAGAATGGTGCGAACAAGAAAGTGCCCTGCTCAAAGTTCATAAAGGTTGGAGATAGTGTTTCTGACTCACAAGCATTGGACGGACACCCCGCATCAGATTTCATGCTGACAGATGACACGGCGGCTGACTCCAATAAACTGGGAGGTTATGCCGCGAGCGAATATGCTAAGAAGAGCGATATTCCGTCACTTGTAGACCCTACGTGGTGCGCATGGAAGCCTTGGTATAAGAACATCGAGCGTGCGGAGGTGACGGATACCGTTTCTCAAGCCCTCTTGAATCTCAATTACGTGGTATGCGACGGTAGATTTCTGTCACGAGAGATATATAGCGAGTTGTTCAAAATAATAGATTTGTATTGGACATCAGAGGCAGATGCTCAGGCTAACCCTACCAAGTTCAGGATTCCCGACCTGAGAGGTAGATTTATTTTGGGCGCGAATACGACTGGACCTAATAGCGAGGGAGTGACGACAGGAGAAATCAAGACAGAAAACCTTCCTGCTGGGGTTTATTCGGGCGCTGATTTCGATGGTAATGGTCAATTCGTTTTCCCGAAAGAAGCAGGTATGTCAGGAGGAGACCCTACGACGTATATGACTGATACACGTCAGATGGTTCAACACTCACATACGTATCAGGCATATCGGCAGACATCAGGCTCACATCCTTGGCTTGATTGTGATGTGTCCAGCAGTGCTGGTAGCCTTAACATGCCTCGTCTCTATGCTCCATGCCCGACGGATGATTCAGGGTATGTAGGAAGTAATATAGAAGGATGCTTTTCGTCTTATCCTATATTTGGAAACTATAATGCAAATACGAACTGGGCAAAAGGTATGTTGGCGATGCCTCCATATAGGGCTGTAGTTTACATAATGAAAATCAAGCCATGATATGAGCGTATCCGTAGACATCTATAGGAGAGGAGTGCGGAAGCACACTGCCTATTTCTCCGAGAATAGTTCCCTTACTGAAGAGATATCGGCATCGGATATGTTATCGTTCGAGTTCAAGAGCGAAAAGTTCCTGCATATCGAGCGAGGTGACTATATTGTTGTCGGAGATAAATCGTTCATATTCACGCAAGAGCCTAATGTGGAGAAGATTAGCAACGGAGAGTATAAGTTTACGGGTAAGATGTACGACGAATCCGCCTACATGGATGACATACTATTTCTTTTCGTTGACGAGGATGGTAGTCAGAGCGTCATCTACTCCAACACCAGCGAGTTTGACCTTACTGCCAATATAGACGAGTTCATTGCCTTGTTGGTTCGTAATATCAATAGGGTGGTGACGAGCAGATGGACGTACACAATATCTCCTGACATAGACCTTTCTGACATGCGAAACCTGACGTTCTCCAATCAGTCATGCAAAGATGCCCTGACGGCTATATGCGAGGAATTTGAACTGGAATGGATGTTCGACAATGGCGTACTGCGAATATCGAAGGAGTTTTCACGTCAGACAAGTATAGTATTATCATATCCTGCGAATCTGTTGTCCACCATCAAATTGACGAAGGAGGATTCCGACGAGACCTGCACACGTCTTTTTGTGTTCGGTAGTGAGAGAAATATTCCTGAGAATTACGGAAGTTCGAGATTGAAGATGATAGGAGGCGATGATTACATCTCACGCAATAGACTTACGTATATCAAGGAGCGTGTTAAGATATTCGACGAAGTGTACCCACGCAGGAACGGACATGTTACTGGAGTGTCGAGAACTCCGAGCGGTATTCAGTTCGTCATAGATTCCACTCTTGAGTTCGATATCAGGGAGCATCTAAGCGACAACACTGCGAAAATAGCGTTCACGAGCGGTAAGTTAGTTGGCTATGAGTTCGAGATTGCATCCTACAATCATGCGGGCAGAGTAATAGAAATCAAGCAACAGACGGAAGGCGATATCATAATACCGAACGAGACCATGTGCCCCGAGGTTGGTGACAAGTACGTGCTGTTGGATATATTAATGCCAGATTCATACGTCAGGAATGCCGAGACCGAACTAAGGGAAAAGGCTCTTGAGTACTTCAGAGACAAGTGCGACGATAAGGTGACGGTCAATGTTGAAGTTTCTACTAAGTGGGTTATATCGAATAATATCACGCTGAAGCCGTCCATGTTCGTCAACATCCATGATGATGATATAGAATTGAATCGGAAGATAAGGATTACCAAGGTTGTTGGCTATCCGTTCGATGACGGAAAGCATCAGAGACGTGTCGAGGTGACTCTTTCCGACTTTCTGAGAGGTTCTAAGATATCAAAGATGTCAAGCAAGTTAGACCGCACGGAAAGGGTTATGTATAGCAATTTCCGAGGTCAGAGGAATCAGAACAACACCAGTTCACTGGAGATAGAAATGAATGCTGATTCGCTGACATGGGCATCAGGAACGGATTTTAATGGGTGACAAATATCGTTTAGTTTCCCACTATTATAGTATATGTACCCGAAGCAAAAAATGGGTACATATATTTTTTTATATTTTTTCGCAAAAAAGTTTTGCATATATAAAAACTTTTATTACATTTGCAATGTGAAAGTAAACAACAAGTCAAACAATATAAAAAATTTCAAGAGTATGAACACGTATGCAAAATTCTGCGCAAATGTATTTGTCGCAAAGTGTGAGGAAGAGTACGAAAAGGGTGACATCATCGAAGTCACCACGAAGTATGGTAAGGAGAATGAATGTGAAGTTCATAACCTTATCTGTCAAAAGAACGGATTCTATTACTACTCCATTACGAGGGTAGACGGATTCGATGCGAAGGAGCGTCTTCGTAGGAAAGCAGAGAAGTATTCGCAAGCCGCAATCAATGCGGAGGCGAGGTCTGAGGCGTATGTCAGTAAAAGCAACGAGGCTACAAAGGGCATCGTTTTCGGTCAACCAATCTTGGTAGGACACCACAGCGAGAGCAAGCACCGCAATGCGTTGGAGAAGTCACACAGAGCGATGGACAACGCAGTAAGCGAGATGAAGAAGGCGGAGGAGTATAGCGATAAGGCTGAATCCTACAAGTTCCGCGCCGAGCATACGATGAACCTTTCAATGCCCGAAAGCCTTGAGTACTATACTGAAGAGTTGGAGAAGGCAAAGGAGTACCACGAGGGGCTAAAAAGCGGTAAATACGAACGAGAGCATGGGTATTCGTTGACGTACGCAAAGAAGAACGTTAACGAGCTCACGAAGAAGGTAGAACTTGCAAAAAGGTTGTGGGGTTAACCCCCCACACCATAAAACGATATAGCCATGGAAAACGAGGTAAAAAAGACATATGAGATGCTGACGGGAAATCTGAAGACGTATAAAGACCGACTAAGCGAGTTGAAGGAAGACGGCTTCCCTTACATCGTCGAGGTTGGCGCATACACATACAGCGTCAAGGAAGGCAAGTTGAAAACCACATTAACGCCCGAAGAGATTTCCAAAAAAGGATTAGAAGATGTATATTCGCAGTCGTTTATCACGAAGAAGAACGGGAGGGTAATGAATATTTATCCCGAGGTTCACGATAAATTCGCGTGGTATAGGGAAAGAATAGCCTCAACGGAGCAACTTTTGGCATTCTTAAAAAAACAGAACGATTCACAAACTTAATAAACAAACACTATTATGAGAAAGTTTTTTAATTTTTTGGTTTGGCTAATCGCAGTATTGGCAACCATGTTTATTGTAAATTCCTGCTCACACGATGATGAGGAGGAGCAAGTGACGAACGTGTTGGCTGGCACCACATGGTACTCAGACGACCAACCGAAGAAGGTTCTTTATCCGCAGTCACTGGTGTGGCTTGAATTTTCGGCAGACTACAAGTGTGAGATATGGTATTCCAAGGATAGGATAGGAACATACGAAGGCACATTTAAGGTCTGTACATATACTATAGATGGCGATATCGTAACGTTAAAGGGCTTTTACGATAATGGACAGGATTTGGTTTTCGTTTTAAATGCGAACAAAAATAAGATGACACAAACGAAGGGTAACGGAAACGGATATTTGGACTATCTTTCCAAATCGTAGGTTTTTTGTATTGTTTTTTCTTGTTTTTCGGATGTCCGTGAATAGGGCATCCGATTTTTTTTTGAAAAAAGTTGTAAAACATTTTGTGAATATAAAAAATATAACTATATTTGTAGTGTAAGAAAAAACAATAGTAGATAACAATTAAAAAACTAAAGATTATGGAATGGTTCGATAGGTCAATCCAAGCAGGGATTAAGGATGAAGTAAAATTCATGGCATACAATAAGGATGCCGATTTGAAAACAAGAAGAGGCTTTGAAAGCCACTTCGGCAAGTTCTTCGATGAGGTGATGGACACAGATGAGCGTCTATATGCTATAAATAAAACTCATGCATCATCTTACTCGACGTGGAATGTGAAGTTATGGCTGAATGAATACCACTTCGGTAGGAAATTGGCAGAGGCGCTTTCTTCACGCATCACGACACATGATGAGGATAAGGAGTTCACCCTTAGTGACTTCAAGGATGTTCTTAGTGAGAAATTCGATGAGTTCATCTATAATCTATATGATGAACTTCCGATGTACGAAGAAGGCAAAGAGGATGCGATTTGTGAAGCAGTAGATGATATGTTGAAGTATTAACAATAAATAAATAGGAGGTTATATGAAATTTCTGAAGAAAGAAGACAAACTCTCAATTTTTTTGGGGTATGATGTGTTCAGCGTAGATAAGGACGGGAGAAAGTATTACACTGACGGACTCGTAAAAAGTTCAGCATACGGCAATTATATCGATTGCTGTAGTGATGAAGCATGTATGATTGTGCACCGTTGTAATGTACAGGAGAAGGTTGCATGGCTTGATAATATTGGATTCCTCAAATTCAAAAGCATACAGCAGGTGTTCGATACAATTGCTCAGATGTCGATTGTAAAATTGGCAAAGAAGGCGAAGAATGTGGAGAAATACACAACAGAAGACGGCGAAAAGTTCGTGAAGTGGAAGAAGTATGTATTCACGGATGAAGATTGGGAAAAGATTATTAATCTTCACAAAACAACTATACAAGGAATCAAACTTTTCAATAAGGAGGATTATCTAATGAGTAAAAATAAAAGAATGATGACCAACCAAGAATTATATTGGTGGGCTCGAACTAATCCAAAGGGAGAAGTGAAGTACGAAGATGGGGATGAAAGGACTATATGGAAGGATGGAACGTGGGACTATTCTTCTAAGAAAGATGAGCCAGTCGATGATTGCATAACGATACGCTCACATCAAATGGGGGAATGGGAAGAGCCATTGATAGGCGAAGACGAAGAATTGTAAAATCACAAAGGAATTTATAACCATTCTTTCCGCTTCTCTAAAAATCGAAGCGACTGAAGGAGAAACACTTTTTCTACCCACAAAAATTTGCACACCTCAAAATCTTTTCTTAGTTTTGCTGTGTTCAAAGTAATTGCGGCATGAAACCGCTGACGTAAGTCGGCTTTTTTTATGCCATATATGTTTAAAAATATAGGCACGACGAGTGCGGTCGCAGTAATGCCCGCAAGGACAGCAATTAGTCCCGAACAACTCGTATCGTGCTTTTTTTTTAACCATTCTAATACAAAATAACCATGAACGAAATTAGAATTTTTGAGAGTCCCAAATTCGGGGAAATTCGTACCGCTGGTACAAGTGAAGAACCATTGTTCTGTTTAACAGACGTATGTAAAGCGTTAGACCTCTCCGCAAAGGAGGTTAATCGAAGGTTATTAGATGAGGTGGTTTCAAAACACCCCATCACCGACTCAATAGGAAGGACGCAACAAGCGCTATTTGTGAACGAAGACGGACTATATGATGTTATACTCGATTCACGCAAGCCCGAGGCGAAGGCTTTCCGAAAGTGGATTACAAGCGAAGTGTTGCCATCAATAAGGAAAAATGGCGGATACATAGCGACAGAAGAGGAGGACACGCCCGAAATGATATTGGCGAAGGCTATCAAGATAGCAGACATGAAGATAAAGCAACAAAGCATGTTGATTGAAATGCAAAAACAGCAAATCAATGAACAGATTGCAGAACTGAAAATCGAGAAACCACTTGCAGACTACACCCGTGATGTGCTACAAAGCGACACCACCTATACGCTTACGCAGGTAGCGAAGGACTTGGGATTCCGCTCCATATATGCATTCGAGAAATGGGCTGTAGAGAACAAGATTCTTTTCTATCAGTCAAAACAATGGATTCCCACTGCGAAGTATAGCGAAAAAGGGTATTTCACGACCCGCACGGCAAAGTATGTGAAAAGTGATGGAACGGTAGGTTCTTCCATATCCACCGTAGTGACCGAGAAGGGAAGATTGTTTCTTCATAACTATAAGAACAAACCAGAAGGATATATTAAAAGCGGATATGAAGAAGAATATCCGCTTTTGGCAAAGGTTCTCTAAGAAAATTGAGAAGCCTCAGAAAAAATACTATAGCATAGTGAAGCGGGTGGCATTATAGTCACCCGTTGTTTTCTTGCTCCCATTCGGATAGCCTCAACTTCAAAGATTCAATATCATCAAAACGATAATTGACATCTTTATAAGACACCAATGCGACGAAAGAAGGCGCTACCTCCTCCTCAACAACAACATCTTCAACTGGGGCTATAGGTGCGTTTTGCGTTGCGAATAGTTCCGAAACGTCAACGTCCAAAGACTTCGCCATCATAGCCAAATTTCTTTTTGTCGGGAACGACCTGCCTGACACGTAATAGTATATAGTAACCTTGTTAATGCCTACACGAGCCGCAAGGTCAGTCAAAGTGATTCCCCTCTCCTTACATAATTCTTTTAATCTTAACTTCATAATAGTGTATTTTTTATAATCTGATACAAAGATAGTAAATAATTTATATCGTACTAAAAAATAAACTTACAATATTAATTTTCATATAAAATATTTTGTCGTTATAAAAATATGTATTATATTTGCAGTGTAAGAAAAATGAATGTTGAACTAAAAACAAAAGTTATGAAATACGAGATAAAACTTCAGAAAGTGACAAGACGGAAAATCCTCGGACGATTGGAGAATGTGATATCCATAGTCACGTGTATAGTTGAGGCTGACACGCTTGGAGAGGCTTTTGAAAAAGCATTCGATGAGCATCCCGAGGCAGATATAACACGCTCCATCAGATGGAGGCAAGTATAACAATTAAAAAAAACAGAGTTATGAAAGAAATGTTGGAAAAGTTGGCTGACTATATCTTTGACGAGGAAAGAGCCGACAAAGTATGTAAGTTTGTGATAACGGCTATCGTGATAGCCATAGTATTTCACCTAATAATAAAATAGAAATATGAGTTTAAAATCAGCGTTATTTAATTTCAAGGAGAAACTTCGTTATTGTGTTCTTAACGAAGAAGCCGAGATGGAAATCAAAAATGCCACTAATGAGCATTATGAATATGATTTCACTATAAAAATCGAGGGAAAAAGGATTTGCCATTTCGCAGTGGCAAAAGATTTCATTTGTTATCATGATGATTTTGCGATAGGGACATTCGACAGGGCAGATATTCCCCAGTTGCTGACTATAGGGAAGAATAGATTCCCGAGCATGACGGAAGAAGAGCGCAGAAGAATAAGGGAGTTGCACGAGGAAATAAAAAAAATTGAAGAAAAGTGCAAAAATCCCTTCTAAAGTTTTGTAGATATAAAAAAAAGTATTATATTTGTAATGTAATCAAATGTTGAACCTAATACTTACAATTATGAATACATTAAAAGAAAGAATCGATGAGGCTAAGGCTATTGCGATAGAAGTCCTTCATGATATGATGGACAAGGGAGAGGATTTTTCCGACTATCTCCACGTAGGAGATGGGTTGGACTGGGATTGCAACATAAATGTCTCAGTCGGAGATGCAGAGCGCCACGGACGCGGGCAATACTCATGTGAGATATACGGGGAAATAACCGCATTGCGTGTTTACGCGTCTCGTGACGATGACACGATTGTGTACGAAGAAACGGACGTATTCTCCGACACAATCGAAAGCGATTGGCAGGACGACCTCGAAGTGTACGGATATTGCGATTAACAAACTGCGGTGGGGGAGTCACCCTCCCCCGCCAACATTATAATATAAAGTCATGTTTACGTTAGGAATAAAAGATTTTAAAAAGCGTCAATTCGGCACAAAGCAGGAACTTTGCAACTATTTGGCGCAGTACATGAAAAACGTCCCTTATGGGGCGCGTATATTCAAGGTTGAGAGAAATGGTGGTCTGTGTCCAACTAACTACGTTATTGGCGAGTATAGGGGCATTTGCACACCACAGAGGAAACAGATATCAGATTTCGAGTTTGATATCTTGTATAAGGTTGTGAACAAAAACAAGAAAGAGGACGATGTTGATGTTAAAGAATGGTAAATGCAAAATATGTAAGATGTCACCCTACTGCGCGCGGGTTCGTGATGAGTTTGTCTGCGGTAGTTTCGTGATGAATATGATGCCATCTGACAACAGCGGGACACCACCACTGAGCGAGAAGGCTTGCTCAGCCTTGCGCACCGCCTTGGATTTCCTTGTCAGTGACGTGTACTTCTATATGAAGGAAGCAGAGAAGCACGAGACAAACATCGAAACAAAAAATCGTATATCTTTGCTGATGGATGAGGCTGAGCGATTGAAAAAACAAATAATCAACGAGTTAAATGTATGATTAATGTGTAAGAAGTGTATATATGTCCAGTACTGCGCAATAGCGGACGTTAGGGGGATGGAGCCCTGCGAATGCAAGACAACGGAGGAAGACTGCGCAAGGGCGAGGGAAGAATCCTTGCCGAGTGTTGAGGCTGGGAATGTTGAAAAAAAACACTCCAACTGCAAGGATTGCGTACATATCCCCTACTGCTACATAACCCACGAAGTCGATAAGGATTGCAAGCATTATCAGAGATTGTTTTGAACTACAAACCTAAAAACCGAATAGACATGAAACAGATTTCAATCATCAAGGAAGTTTTTGCCGAGATATGGCAGAATGTTAAGGGGCTTATATGGTTAGTGCTCATAGTATCATTGATTCTAATTCTTTGGGGGATGCTGAGGGATGCGAGGCAGGAGAACGAGCGGCTGAGCAATAACCAAGACGCGCTACTGACGCGGGCTCAGAACTATCGAACCGAGAGCGAGCGCAACGCCATGAGCGTGAAGTCATTGACGCTGACCGTTGACGAGCTGAAGGAGCATGAAACCCAACTTACTGAGAAGTGCAAGGAGTTGGAGATAAAGTTAAAGCGTGTTCAGTCCATAACGCAGGCAGGTACGCAGTCAGACTATAGCATAAAAGGGGAAACGCGTGATAGTATCGTATACGTCCCTATCAGCGACACATACGACACTCTTAGATGTTCCAGTTACGAGGATGGATATTTGTCTTTTTCTTATTGCGTCGATTCGGCGCGCATATATACGGCAGACATACAGACGCGTGACACTATTACGGCTATAGCCCACCGCATACCGAAGAAATTCCTATTTATCAAGTATGGCACTAAGGAGATAAAGATGGAAGTTTTGTCGTCCAATCCGCACACTATATTAACTACAGCGACGCGGGTGGAGGTCGTGAAATAGTATGAGAGTGTACGATATATTAAGTATAAATTCAAAGTTACTGACTAAACTGAGGGAGTCGGGAATAAGGTTCGATGACTTGGATTTTTTGGATGCATTCACGGATTACTCAAAACTGAAGGAGAGGGGCGAAAAGGTCACGTATATTATGTCTTACTTGTCAGATAAGTATAACATTAGCGAGAGGACTTTATATCGAGCATTCGCGCGCCTCAACAAGGAATTTAAATAGTCAACATTCAAATATATTTTTCATTTTATTTATTAATTTTTCCCGCTTGTCTGTGAAGATAGGCGGGTTTTTTCTTATTAGTATATGAAATTTTCACGATTGATAATCAGTACTTTGTAATTTTCTATGAAAAAATCTTTGCAAAATCTTTGCAAATTAAAATAATTGTATTACCTTTGTATTGTTGAGTTAAACAATACGAGGTCAAACAAAACTAAAAGATAAATATTATGGGATATTCAGAAGAAATGAAAAAGGTTTCCGACACGTTCAAGGCGGAAACGAAGAGAATGGGCGTGAGCATTGAGGCTTACGCGAAGGCGAATCACATGAACCCACGCCCCGAGGCTCTATGCAAGTGCGACAAGGGCAGTTACAAGGCTATGACGTTGCGCCTGTTGTCAAACAGAATTGGGTGTGAAAGGAGCGTTGAGGCTATCAAGGCTTGTGCTCAGGAGTGGTACAAGGAGCACAAGAAGGCGGAGGCTAAAACGCGCCGAATTGAGGCTGAAAGGGCAGAGATTTTAAAGGGCGACGATTATATGTCGGGACTACGCACGGGAAAGAACGGGATGAGGGCTGAGGCTTTTTATTCAAACGAGAATTACATCAAGGTGGATTATGAGACAGATTCATACTGCCGTTCGTGCAGTTTCACGATGTACAAGTATTTCGCCAAGGTGAACATCAAGCGAGGCTACACGATGCACCTAATCGGAGGCTTGTACACCATCATCAAGGGCGACAGAATCAAGCGAGAAGGAATGAAGGCGACATGGTGCGTTCAAGGTCGTTCATTCACTGAAACGTACATGGTTGATGGCTATCTCGTGAGGGGGGAGCACATAACCGCCAAATCGTTGGAGGAGGCAAAGAGGATAAACAAGGCGAACAGAGCAAAGGCATTGGTGTCGTTGATGAGGGAGAGGAGACGGAACGCATTGCGTGACATGGAACTGAGCAAGATAGACGTAACGATATCCGACTCAATCAATGGAGGAAATTGCCAGTTCGGAACGGACAATTTCAGACACAAGGTGGAGGATTTGTTAGGTCATGAGGTGACGCACATGAGCGCAGACAAGTTGATGCGTTACGCAAGAATGTTCGAGGTTGAGCGTTATGCGCTTAGGGCGGTCAACCAAGCGAGGAGCAGAATAATAAACGAAGAGGTTTCACGCGTGGGTTAGTCCATGCGTGAAACATTAGTGGTGAACGTGAAATTTTTTATAAAAAACTTTGCAAAAACTTTGCAGAATAAAAGATTATTCTTATCTTTGTAGTGTTAGAGAAAACGAAATGAATGTTGAACTAAAAAAACAGAGAGTTATGAAAACATCAATCGAACTCAATTACGGATTCACCGCAGAGGTAGCGGTAAGCGGTGACTACTACAAGATGGTATGCAACGGGCAAACCATCTATCAAGATTCGGCGGACGAGGATTGCTACGACGAGGCGGACGCCGAGGTATTCTTCAACGACATGCTCGACGAAAAAGGCGAAAGGGTGTGCAACATCATCCGAATAGCGATAGAGAAAGGATTAGAAGTTATTAATACTAACGACATCGACACAATCTTTGCCGACGCGGAGAGTTACATCATCGACAACACGGATGACGAGGATTGCAAGTTCGACATCGTGGACTTCAACTGGGGCGGCGCAAACGGACAACAGAGCCTCTATTGGTGCGACGAAAGCAACAACGTATGCGTTGACGAATGTGGGCAACTTGTCGGAGAAGACGAGAAGCGATGGGATTGGCGCAAGGTAAAGGACGGCAAGCTCGAAAAAATAGAGTGGTTCGAGCGTGAGGACGAGAATTGCTACATCGTAGTCGAGAAGTGCGTGGACACAAAGGGGCAAGTGTGGATTCTGCTCGCCTAATTAACTAACCGGCGGGGGCAACCCCGCACAATTGGAGGACAAGGAAATGAAATATTATTATTACATAATTAAAGACGGACGCACACACCAAATTTCTTGGAGCAAGTATTATTATGAATATCGATTCAAAGGTGAAGTAAGAAGACAGGATAATAGAATATATATAATACTATACGATGAAGAGGAGAAGAGACAAATAACAAGAGACTAACCAACCAGCGGGGGGCAACCCCCGCACAAAACAGATTAAAAACTTTAAAATTTGAGAGTTATGGCAAAATACAGAAAGTGTGATATTATGCAAGCGATAGCAATTGCAAGAGAAGATTTCCGTGAGGCGAACGAAGACAAGACGGGCGACGCGATAACGATGATTTATATTGATTTCTTTGAAGACGGAGACATTCAAATAGATGGGTTCGGAATGGGACTTTTATACACCTTCGGCTTCCATGTCGAAGAGAATGGGAAGACGGACGAAGAAGTGTTCGAGACATTAAGGGATGAGATGAAGAGAGAGGCAGAGATAGAGGGGAACGAGATGGAAATTATATAGTTAACAACTAAAAAACTAAAGCATATGTCAGTAAATTTTATAAGAACAAGGACAACAAGGACGGTGAATTTACGTGTTCCTGAGATGATGTATAAGCAACTTACGAACGGAGGCAAGAAATTCAATCCGTCAATAGTAAGGATGTGGGAAAGGTTCAACATAGAGTCAGTTGTAAGGCTGTCGGACATAATGGGAATATTCGACACGAATGAGTGGAAGGTTATGCTTTACTCATTCATCGATAGATACGATACGATGGATGATGTTATAATGTACAATCCCGCTTTGTTCGTTGAGGCTCTTAAAATAGGCTTTAAAAGCATTCCAAAAGATTTGAGGGGAGAATTTAAAGAGTTCGATATCACTGCACTATGTGACAAGATAAGCGCCATGACGTTAATGCAAAGCGCGTCAGTGGTCGAGTGGATTAAGAGTTTCGGACTGCACGGGAACATCAGAGATATGGAGGAGGTTTCCGAGTGGGCGAACATGCACAATGCACATTCAATAGAATGGTTCTAAACCAAAAGTGATGGCATTTGCTATTTTGAGATAGGGAGGGAAAAGGAGGTCTAAAAGACCTCTTTTTTTATGTCTTACGAACAAAAACAAGCACAAACAAGTATATGATATTCAGTGAATTAAAAGATGGCATAAAAAAAATAAAGGGCGCATAAAAGGGCAGATAAAAAGAACAAAAACATATACAAGTATATGATATTCAACGTATTATAAGGGCGCATAAAAAAAATAAAAGAAAAATAAATTCAAAATAATCCCTTGTGACATTTTCCCGCGGACGACTATATGGTATTTTCCGTTTTTTCGGGTCAGCCTCAACGCCATACGAAGAAAAAAAAGTATAGCGTTTTTTCGCTGAATGTTCTTCGTTTCCCTTACAATTCCTGCGGACGACTATAGGGTTTTTTCGAGTAAAAAATTCCGACTATAGGGAAAAATCGGATACATTGAACTGGGCGAGCCACCACCCTACCCCACCCCAATAAAAAAAAGTGTTTTTTTTCAAAAAAAAGTGCAGAAATATTTTGCAGATATAAAAATGTTTCTTATATTTGCATTGTTAACGAGAACGAAAGCAATGAATGTTTAACTTAAATAATAATTACAATTATGGAAACGAAAGAAATTGAAACTATCTTAACAAAGATGGAAAACGCAGAAGCAAACAAGTGCAGAATGTATAAACAAAGGCTTACATCATGGTATCCGAAAATTCGGATTTGGATGGAGCAATTAAAGGTATTTTCCGCCCACGGCTACAAGTTTGTGAAGGTCGAGAAGTACCAAACGGACGATATGCGAATAAATGCCTTTAAAAATTACAAAGAGATATGTGCTCAGACGGGAGGAATATATAAGGCGTTCGGGACGTTCCAAGAGGATTACAACGGCGGTTTTTTGGGAATAAAAGACGGCGCAGAAGTGGCGGGCGATATTGTCACGGATGGGCACGACTTTTGGGGAAGACGATTCGGGGACGATTCCGATAGGGTTGAACTATGTTCAAAGGATTACGAGCGAATTTTGGCGCAGTTGAGCGAGTTCGATTCTCGCATGAATGAAATATATAACTACCTACAAAAACAAAAGTAGGGCGGGCAAGTTACAGAAGTGCGGGGGCAACCCCGCACATAAAACGGAAGCAGAAGGTATTTTAAAGCCCGTAAAATGGGCTGAAAATTACATGGACATATTAACGGCTATAATGTTGAAATTTGAGCGATACAAGGCTTAAAAATACGTCATAATTTCATTTGTGCAAGGTTACACGCGGACGGATTCGGGGAATCTGCTATAATAAAAAAGTCAAAGTATAGCATTCCCCACAATCCGACTAAAAAACAGAAATTTTTTTAAAAAAAGTTTCAAAAAATTTTGCAAGTATAAAAAATATTACTATCTTTGCAATACAAGATTAAACAATAACCAATAACATTTGTACGATTATGGAAATGACAAAAAATTATTCAGAGCTTGAGCGCTATATGACGGCTCGAACGACAATGGAGCAAATTATTGCAGGTGTAGGAAAAAGTGTTTACTTTTCTTGGGGATGCTCCAAGAAGGCTTACTGCGAAATCGATGGAAAATGCGGTATCGCATTGCGTGTAAACGGCTTTTGCTTTAGCGGTTGGGTTATAGTACTGCTAAATGGTGGCGCAGATTTATACGAGGTTTACACGGCTAAAGACGTGAAAAACCTTGCAACATACAAAAACACACATACGGGCATTTTCTGTGACCAGTTGGGAAGTGTGTTGGATAAGATTATCGAAAAGGGCAATATGTCAGATGAAGAGTATAACGCCCGCGTAGATAAAGAGTATAGAGGAATGGACATCGAAAAATATATTTTTTCATAATTGTAAAAAACTTTTGTTCTGATAGTGCGCCGTTGTGAAACTCCGCACTATTTTTTTTATAAAAAAATTTCCAACTATAGGGATTTTTGGAGGAATCCCGCGGACGACTATAGGGAAAATCTAAGTATATGACAAAACAGAGTATAGGGAAAAACCGACTATATAACAAAACCGACTATAAGGCAAAATCAAGTTTCTAACATTCGAGTATAGGGATTTTTTTTGTTTTCCGTCTGTAAATAACGACTATAGGGAAATTTCCGACTATAGGGCAAAACAAAGTATAGGGAAAAATCGGATACATTGAACTGGGCGAGCCACCACCCTACCCCACCCCAACCACGAAAAAAAACAGAAAAAAAATGTGAAAAAAATTTTGCAAATATAAAAATCTGTTTTATCTTTGTGGTGTCGTTAAGGGATAACGGCAACAAGAACAAAAGTATTTAACAATTAAAAATTCAAGTTATGAGCGATTTTGCAATGTTGGTTTATTTGGTGGTATTTACCGCCGTTTCTTTTCTTTCTTTTGTAATTTCAATATTTATTTAATCTTAAATTGTTACAATTATGAAAACTTACAAGTTTGAAATCGAATGTAAAAAGAATGTATCATTTGAAAGCACACAAATAATAAAAAGCGAAGACGCTTTCAAGTATGCCCGCCAGTTGTGGGGTAGCGATATTTACATGTATGAATCTTGTTTCATTATGTTATTAGACCATCTTATAATATCAGATGAAAAATATTTTTCATTCAATGATGAATGCATGTTTTTATAAAACGGCAAAAAAGGGAATGTTTTTTTACATTCCCTTTTTCTGTTTTTTTTGTAAAAATATTTTGCAGATATAAAAATTTATTTTATCTTTGTAGTGTAATCAAAAACAATTATGGAAGTGTTGCTATCTCAAAGGTCGGGTGACACATGGGGCGGTGTGCCCATACGTGAACGAAATCACTTTTTTACACAAATTTTGTGAAATCATTCCACGAAAAAAAACGTCACCAAAATACACAAAAAACTGGGATTAGTAAAAACCGCTTTTATAAATCGTGTGTTTTTCTGAAAATTTTTTAGTCTGAATTTCAGTAACTTACGAAAAAAAGATAAAAAAACTTGTGAAAAAATTTGGTAGATATAAAAATGTGTTTTATCTTTGCATTGTTGAGTTAAGGAAACGACACCCAACAAGAACAAAAGTTATTAACATTTAAAAAGTACAATTATGGCACGTTCTAAATTTTTAGTTATCAAACAAATTCGTAACAATTCAGTAGAGGAAATTAACGCTATCCCAAACAAATATTTTACATTCGGTGTTGAAATCGAATGTTACAACGTTGAAAAACGTAGATTACAAGAAACATTGAGAAATAACGCGGGGATAGAGTCTTTAATTATGGGTTACAATCACCAAGACCAAAAGACCGCCTATAAATTAGGCGACGATGGCTCTATTAGGGGTTTTGGCGCGTGTGAACTTGTTAGCCCTATATTAACTAATTTCGATTCTTTGAAAAAGGTTTGCACGTTGTTAAATGAACACGGCGCACAAGTAAATGCGTCTTGCGGTTTACACGTTCATTTTGGCGTGAAAAATTTTTCTTGTAAGCAAATCATTAAATTGCTTTTAGATTACAACCAAATCCAAAATATTGTTGACGAATTTTTTCCGCAATCTCGGAGGGATAACGGCTATTGTTTGCACTTGCGTAGCCGTGAAGTTGAAAATTTGAAAATGTTGTTTGAAAAAGACGAAAACGCCCTAAACATGGGCGACGTTATGGACGCCGTAGATGAAAGATATAGAACTATCAACGTAAAATCATATTACAACCATAGAACGATTGAATTCCGCCAGCATAATGGCACGACAAACTACCTTAAAATTAGGGCATGGATATTATTCTTGCTTTCTTTTATCAACCTCTCATTAAAGGGGTTTGATTTCTCACAAGTTAGAACGTTTGAAGATTTGCCAATCAATCAAACAATTATCCCGCATTTTAAAAAGCGTATCGAAAAGTTTAGAACGGCGACGAACGACTAAACAGAAAAGCGGGGCAAAAACCCCGCTTTTTTTGCGTCTGTTCAGTTTTCTTTGTCTGTTTGGTGTAATTGTACATTTACCGCGTTTAAATCGCTTAAAACGGCTTTAAACGCGGTTTTTTTCTTTTGTGTGTTTTGTTTTTGAAATCGTAATCAAACAAAAAAACGTGTTACCAGGAACGCGGGGGGCAAAAAAAAAGCCCCCCAACTAAAAAAAAGTGCAAAAAGTTTTGTAAATATAAAAACATTCACTATCTTTGTAGTGTTAAGAAAAACGAATTATTAATTTAAAATTTACAATTATGGAAAACAATTCTTTAAACTTATTACGCGACGCTATGCGCGTCGATTTCATCAACCAAGTAAATTTAGTTCGTCCAAATATGGACGATTTAACCACAGAATGGGACGATTTTAACGAATATTTTAAACGCTGTTATTTGGACGAATGGAGGGGCGAGGGCGGCTCTGATGATGATTTTAGTGAGTATGTAGAAGACCTTTTTAACGATATCCCGAACGTGTTAAATTAAAGGGCGGGGGATTATCCCCCACACTTTTTTTAAATGAATGTTTAACTAAAATTTTGATTGATATGTGTGTACTTATTGTAAAAAAAGCGGGCGACAATTTGCCCAATGATACAATTTTGCGTATGTGTTACCAATCCAATCCCGACGGGTGCGGATTTGCAACCGTCCGCGGGTGGTTTAAATCTTTGGACTTTACCCAATTTCTAAGAGTGTTAAAACGAAATGTAAATATTTCTGACGATTGTATTATACATTTTCGTTTTGCAACCCATGGAAGCATAAAAAAAGAAAATTGTCACCCATTTATTGACCGCGGGGCGGGCATTGCATTCGCGCATAATGGGGTTTTGCCTATTATTAGCAAAAATGACCAAACAGATAGCGAGATATTTTTTAGAGAGTCATTTTTACCTATCTTTAAAAAATGCGGGTGGAATGAACAAACCGAAAACGTTATTAAAAATAACGTTGGGGGCTCTAAATTCGCATTTTTAGACAAAAACGAAGGATTGAAAACCTATGGCGAATTTTACGCCGTAAAGGGCTGTAAATGCTTGTTTTCAAATCTTAGGTGGGATTATTCACGATTTTATGTGAAGCCCAAAATAAGCGAAACAAAGGGCAAACGGCAAAATATTTGGAGTTATGAAATAGAACTTTGATTTTTGGTTTGCGGGTGCAAAATACATGCACCCGCAATTTTTTTTTTACTTTTTCATGAAAAAAAGTACCGAAAAATTTTGCAGATATAAAAATTTGCACTATCTTTGTAATGTAAGGTTAAGGAAACGACACCCAACAAGAACAAAAGGATTTTTTAACAATTTAATTTTTACAATTATGGAAAACAAGAAATTTAACAAATCGGAGATTTTTAGAAACGCATGGAAAATGGTTCGCTCTTTTGGTTATTCACTTTCACAAGCGTTGAAATGCGCGTGGGCAAATGCAAAGTTTATCAAAATCGCAAATGAGAGGCTTTGCGAGTTCGTCTACATGAAAGTAGACGGCACGACACGGAGAGCCATCGGAACGTTGACAAAACGTTACGAAAACACAAGCGGGGTACATCGCCCGCAAAATGACGCGGTTCAATGTTATTATGACATAGACGCCGAGGCGTGGAGAAGTTTCAGAAAACGAAATTTATTACAGATTATCAGATAAGGGGGGCGAAAATCCCCCCCCCCCAAAAAAAAAGCCACGAAAAGGGCGCGGGAAAATCCCGCTCACCCTTTTTATACCCCCCATGTGTCCCTTTTTCGACCCTTTTTTCCTGACATACCCTCCGTCCTTGGCGGACATCAATTTTCTGACATGGTTTCCTGACTCACTTGGCAAAAGGGTGAAAATAAGACATGGTTAAAAGATAGCGATAAACCATTGAAACATAGGAAATAAAAAAAAAGCATCTCAAGAGGAGGTGGGCAGAGCATGAATGCTATAAACTGCTTGAAAACAAACAGATAAAAGGTTGCCTGCGGACTGACATAAGCAATGAGACAGAAAAAAAAACTGCTGACAGAAAAAAACGTGAATTTTGTGGTGTGCGCACAGAGAATTTAAAAAAAGCGAATTAGAACCATTAAACATTACAGAAACATGGCAGAAATTTTTCAATTGCCCGACAATGCAAACAACGCCAATGCGGGCGGTATCCCTTTCTCTATCCCTATCGGCAACAACGGAGGGCTTTTCGGTAACGGAGGCGGAAGCCTCGTAGACCTCTTCGGATTCGCCATCATCGCTTCAATGTTCGGTTGGAACGGAAACGGATTCGGAGGCGGATTCGGAGGCAACGGAGGCGGAGCGGGTTTCATCTCCAACCAGTTGAACAACGACTCGGGGCGTGAACTCATCATGAACGCGATAACGACGCAAGGTGAGGCACAGAGGACAGCGATTCAAACGTTGGCGTCGACAATCGGGCAGGACTTCAATCTTGTGAACTCAGCGGTGATGAACATGCAAAACTCGTTGAATATGATAGCGAGCAATCAGAACACGAACGCCCTTCAAATCATCAACGCCATCCAAGCGGGGAACTCGGGCATCATCAGCCAATTCCAACAATGTTGTTGCAGTCAGCAGTTGGCTACGGAGCGACAGACAAACACGTTGCAAGCGGGTGCGAACGCGAACACTCAGGCAATCCTGAACAAGTTGGCGGAGATGCAGACTCAGAATTTGCAGGACAAGTTGGATGCGAGCCGTGCTGAGAACACCCGTCTGAGCGGGGAAATCTCCCAAGCGAACCAAAACAACGCGATAGCGATGATGATTGCTCAGGCTATCAATCCTATCACGGCACAACTCGGGGGCATCCGCTCAGAGGTCGACGCAATCAAGCGTTGCCAACCTTCCACCATCACGCTCCCGAACAACGCCATGACCGCAGTCCCTTCAATTTGGGCTAACGCGGTTGCTGACAATTTCGTGGACAAGATTTCTTCCGCACTGACGCCTTCCACCACGACAACTGGAGGCGGTACGACGGCATGACCATTCCCCCCATGACATCAGGGACATGGTGATTGGTGGAATCTTTTCCCTACTCTTTTATTAACTTTATATTTTAACGCTTGAAAATCAGTGCTTTAACTGCATATTTTTAAAGTGTTACTTTAACTTTTAGGTGTGTTACTCACTGATTTTTAGCACTTTATTATTTTTTCAAATTTGACATTCCTATGGATTTCAACTCCTTGTCGGTCGGATGCCCGTTCTTCATACTGCAAAAAAGCGACTGCCCGACATTAAAAATAGCATCCGTAAAATCGAAGAGCGAACCCAAGAGCGCCTATAACACGCATACCCCCAACCTATTGCAGGGGAATGCCATGGTGGTCGATATGGTCGTGACAATAGGGAATACGGACATTCCCTTCAACAATTTGCCATGCAACGTTGAATCGACCACGTACAATAACGGGAACACGTTCGTCAGTTGCTCACGAGATGCCACGCTTCAGGCTGTTGACTCGATGATTCAGGTGTCGAAGAAGGCAATCGAGATGGTCGAATACCATAAAAAGGTGTTGGAGGAGGGCGAGAAGATGCTTGAGAGCCTCAACCCCGCATATGCTGAGGGGAAACAGCAGGCGAGGACGATAACCGCCCTTCAGGGGCGCATGGACGAGCAGGAGCGCAAATTAGACAGCATCCTGAGCATATTGCAGAAGTTGGACGCGCCCGCCGCCAAGAAGTGAGATTCATAGGGATTCATAAAAAAAGTAGACATTATGAGTTGGATATACGTAGAAAAAGACAAGAAGAGCGACAAGATGCGCGACAAAATGAGAGACGAGATGCGGGGAGGCTACCGCAATGGGTATGCGGACGGAAAAAACGGCTACGACGAAGGCTTCCGCAGAGGTTATCGAGAGGGATGGCAGGACTGCGAGGAAGAGCGAGGCGAGACGTGGGAGCGAGAACGCATGAGATGACGGAGGATTGGGCGGGAAACCGCCCTTTCCTTAACTCTTTTTTCAGCAAATTACCATCAAATTAAAATAGCGTTGATTTTCATGGTATTACATGGTTTTACCATGACATATACACTTTCCAATCAAATAAAATCACGATATAAAACAACCACTAAACTGCAAAAAAAATGAGACATTACATATCGGAAGGAAGGAGGATGTACGAGGACGAGAACCACGGCATGTTCAGCAAGAAATTGGCGGAATTGGCGATAAGCAAGATGCGCGTCAAGGGAGAAGACGGAAAGATTACCGCTCTCACCCCAGTTTCCTACGAAGAATACAGGAAAGAGATGGAAACGCAAGGCGTTGAGATACCCGAGCCGTTCGACTACACGGGATGGTATCTTTACAACATGGCGCTTGCGGACTATCCGAAGACGCTGAAGGATTCCGCACAGAGGGCGAGTTTCGTCAGCGAGACCATATTAGACCCAGATGGACACCCCGAGAACGTACTGCGATGCTTCGAGGCGAAGATGGAAGAGGACGGAACGCCCATACATTGGGAGAAATACCTATGAGCCATGGTGACGCAGGGATTTTACGTGATGGGAGGAGACTGGTATGTCATGGGATACTATGGCATCAGCGGTGATGGCGACCTCGATGAGGTTTACAAGGCGATAATAAGCACGGGAGTTGGAGAGGAGTCGGCAGACGAGGCTATAAGCGTGCTGAGGGGACGGAATGCGGGCTACACTCTGAGCGATTTTTCGGGGCACTACACCGTCATGTTCGTGAGCGAGGCGGACTGCTACGACGAGATGTACGACACCATACAGCATGAATTGAAGCATGCGACCGAGCATATATGCGAATATTATGGAATCGACCCGAGGAGCGAGGAGTCTGCGAGGATTCAGGGCGACATCTCGAGGGAGATGTATAAGGCGGTATCCATACTCATATGTCCCCGATGCGGTGGATTTTTGACATACTCCCATCCCTAAAGGAACGGGATTCTTGGATGTTAGCGTGACTGCTCCGCTTGTCGCATAACGACCGAAGTCTTACTACCACTCTCCAATTCGGAAATGCCCTTCCGAAGTATATTTTTACTCGCATTCAAGTCCCTATCGTGCTTCGCTCCGCAATGCGGACAAGTCCACTCTCGCAAGGCAAGGTTCTTTGTTCCCTTGAACAATCCACCACACTCACTGCAAGTCTGTGAACTTGGATAGAATCTATCTATCCTATGAACCACAACTCCGTACTTGGATGCAACTTGCTCCAATTTCAGCACGAAATCGCTGAAACACAAGTCATTCATCTTCCTTCCCCAATTCTTGTGCTGAGCCATTCCCTTGATGTTTAAGTCTTCAAGGAAGATATTGTCATAGGTTCGGCACAACTTATGGGATAGTTGCCACTGAAACTCTTCCCTATGGTTCTTGATGTCCAAGAACAACTTGCACAACGCCTTGCGTTTGCGTTCTCGGTTGTTTGAACCCTTCACGCACTTGGATAGGTTTCTGGACAATCTCTTATATTTCAACAAGTTGTCTTTAAGATATTGTGGACAATCAATACTGTTACCATCGGACAAGGTTAGGTATTTCTTCAAACCAAAATCAGCACCTACACTTGCACCATTGTGTGACTTAATGTATGGTTTTGACTTGGTGTCGCTGATAGCGAAAATAAAGTATTCTCTTAACCTATTCCTTTTGACAATCAGTTGCTTGATGTTTCCATCAATATCTCTTGACTTACTGAATTTGTATATTTTCTTTATCTTGTTTATAGTTAGTTTGTTGTCTACAAGTCTGTATCCACCTTGCTTGAACACGAAAGAAGCGAACTCCGTTGTTCGTTTGAACTTCGGTGGTCTTGCAGAAAGTTTCTTGAAGAACCTTTGGTATGCACAATCAAGTCTTTGTATGATTTCTTGAACCGATTGCGAATGTAGGTACTTAACCTTCCATCGCTTGCAGAAATGCTTTTGCATATCGTTGGAAGATGCGTACTTTCCAAAGATTTTGTAGTATCTTTTCTGTGTAGCGAGACAAGTGTTCCATACCCACGACGCTTCGCCAAGCATCTTGTCAAGATGTTTGGATTGTTTGGTGGAGTATAATTTGAACTTGTATGCTAACATTATTAACTATCTTTAGATTAAGCAAATATACGATATATAAATGAGAAAACAAAATATATTATGTTATATATGAATTGGACGGTTATCGTAAAAAAATAGTGCCCAAAATATTGTTATTATAAACAAAAATACTAATTTTGTGGTAGGAAAGGTATCTGATAAGGAGCGAGAATAGTAGTTGGATGTGTTAATAATATGAGGGGGTAATAGGGGGGATATCCATGTACTCAATCCCACAAAAACGAACCTTTCCGCATGGAAATTCCCCCGAAGACTCCCGACAGAGAGATAGAAAAGGAAGACAATAAATCCCATAATCAATCGAAAATTTTTTTCATAACTTGTGATTTTTAGCATTTGAGCCGAATTGTATGTGAATATAGTTCGGTTTTTTATTTTCCATAAAAAAAACATCGAGAAAAGTTTGGCGGTAAAAAAAAAACGACTATATTTGCAATTGAATTGCAATTTTAAAAATTAAACATAAATCAATTTTAGGATTATGAGCGATTTGAAAATCTTTAATCAGACAATCCAAGCGCCTGCGACTCAGAAGTACATCGCTGACGTTTTGGGAGAGAAGAAGAACAGTTTCTGTTCCAATTTAACGTCATTGGTTGCAAACAACAAGAAATTGCAGGCATGTGAGCCCGTGACGTTGCTGTATGCGGGCATCAAGGCGACGGCGCTGAACCTGCCCCTTGATTCCAATCTCGGGTTCGCCTACGTGATTCCGTACAAGAATCGTGACGGAAAGACGGAAGCCCAGTTCCAAATCGGGTAGACATTATGCCCCTTGTCTGAGGAATCAGGCAATGAAAATCTCGTGAACGCAAGAAAAAGCGGTGTCAATTTAATTGGCTAACGGTGAAACCCTCCAAAAATCGGGCAATACCGTGCCTTAATAAACAGATGGTTTTATTGGGGTGTAGAGACTAACGGCGATGAGTGTAGCCGTGTAGGTGTGAGTTTATCACACACCGAAGTGCGAGACAACCAAAAAGGTTGAAGAGATAGCCCACTCCATGAAGATGGTAAATTCATGGGTTAGTGATAAAGGAATCATCCAGTTGGCGGTACGAAGCGGTCAGTTCAAGACAATCAACGTGACTGAGGTCAGGGAAGGCGAGTTGAAGGAGTTCGACCTTCTTAGTGGCACAATGCGATTTGAAGCCAATCCGAATAGGGACACATTGCCAATCATCGGCTACGTGGCGCACTTCGAGTTGGTGAACGGATTCAAGAAGTCGTTGTACATGACGAGTAGCCAAATCGAGACCCATGCGGTCAAGTACTCACAAACGTATTCGAGCAGGGACGCGAGAGTCAAGGCAGAGAGCAAATGGACAACCGAGTTCGACATGATGGCGAAGAAGACCGTGCTGAAGTTGCTCCTGAGCCGTTATGCTCCGTTGTCAGTCGAGATGCAACAAGCGGTCAAGTACGACCAGAGCGTTATAAGGGACGAGAGTGGCAATCCCGCCTACGTAGACAACGATGTGGAGGATGTTGATGCTGTCGTGGTCAAGGAAGACGACGAAAACGGCATCATCAAGAAGATTTTGGAGATGAACAGCGAGGAGGAGGTCGCCAAGTACATATCCGACAACGGCATAGCGTTCACGGATAGGATTCAGGCGGCTTACGACAACGTGAAGAACAAGAACGCAAGCAAGTGACGATATGGAGTTGAAACAGAGCAATGTGCGTCTCGATAGGGACACCCATAGGTATTATTTGGGGACAAAGGAGCTCAGCGGGATAACAAGGAGGATAGGCGATAGGCTCGGGTTCGCTCCGAGCCAATTCTCCGACCCCACCTTGGGGATAGAGGTTCACGAGGAAATCGAGCTCATGTCATTCGGCATCCCCCCAAAGACCGAGCATGGCAAGAGGTTCGCTGAATGGGTTGACGGCAACGGCATCCACATTATAGCGAACGAGTACATAGTTACGGACGGGGAACGATACGCGAGCCCGATAGACTTCATCACCGAGGAGGATACGGATGTCGTCGATTTTTGGGACACGAAGACATTCAGGAAGTTCACGAGGGATTCCTACGTGAGGGCGGTGTATCAGATGAACATCTACGCCTATCTGTTCAAGTTGATGAACGGATTCCGACCGAGGAGGCTGATGATTCTCCAAGTGAGCGAGGAGGCATGTAAGGAGATACAACTGCCCTTCATATCGGAGGAGGAGGTGAAGGATTTGCTGTATTCCGAAGGTGAGTTCAAATCGTCCCTCATAAAGACGAACTGCGAGAAGCCCGAATTATCCCAGTTGTACGATTTGCAGACAGCCATCAACGAGTTGGATGCGAGGAAGAAGTATTTGGAGGGAGTGAGGGATAGAATCAAGACTGAACTTGCGAAGGAGATGTCGAAGGAAGGCACGATGAGCATGGAGACGGAGCGCATCCGAGTGACCTACAAGGAAGGATACGAGAGGCGGAGCGTCGATGTCGATACGTTGAAGGCATACAACGTATCGTTATACGAAAAATTGTGCAAGAAATCCAACATTCCAGCATCAGTGACGATAACCTTGAAGTGAAACAAAGACATAGAGCCTTGTCGGGATTGAATTTCCGACATGGCATCTATAGTCTCCAAAAGAAAGGAGGGAAAGCGATGGGCAAGAGCCGAACGGAAAGGGCAGTCGAGTTCGACGAGATAAGGGACATTATGTGGGAGAAGTACAAGCATTACAGAGACACGACGTTGGCGAGGGACTGCGCCATCTTCAGATGGATAGCGGAGGACATTTCGGAGCATTTCAGGTCGAGGTGCTACTACAAGGAGGTCAACGTGCGTAATTTCATCTGTCAGAAGAGGAAAGGAACGAAATACGATAGGAATAGGTTCAGAAGGGGCGAAAAGAGCCAACAGCCCCCGACGGATGCGAGCGTAGAGCCTCAACGAGCGGAGACGGAAGAATCCGACGCGAAGGCTACGACGTACAAGTACATGATAAACGATACGATTGACTTCAGTTTTTAGCGGACATGGGAGAGGTTAGCAAGGCAAGGCAGTTCTTCGACATGGTGTCGTTCTACTGCAAACACAAAAACGACATGGACTCGATGCCAGATGGCGACGCGAAGGAGTTCATGCGGGAGATAGTCGATTGGAAGTACAAGTCAATCGACGCCTACGTAAGGCAGGTTCGGCTGAGGCTCATGCGCATGGGCGAGAAGCCAAGCGAGTGGAACATCGACGAGTCGATAAGGCAGTGCAGGGCACAACTTGACGCGCTTCTGAAGGAGAAGGAGTTAATGGAGAGCGGAATGATGGCGGAAGTGGCGAAGAATGGTTAGTTGTTGAGGCTGGGTTTGGATTAGCATTGGCTTCCATTCTCAGCCTTTTTCGTATAGTACTTTATACAAAAAAATATCGAAATATATACATAATGAATACAAAAATGCAAAATCACGTTGTTTTTTCGGGTTTTTGTGTTTACATTTGCGGTAGTTATAAACTTAATAATTTACAAAAATGGACACAGGACTAATAAAAAAGACCATCAATGGGCTTAGTGTGACACAAAAGACGACAGAGCAGGAAATATCTGTTGCAGTAAGGACTTTCGGTTTCATAGAGGGCTCTATGTACATCGGTGACGTAGTTACGAAGGAGGAGGGGCTTGAGATAGGGACTCACCTAATGGCGGCTTTCCCGAACGTCACGCAACAATTCGTGTGTGAAATGGTTCGCATAGCGATGAGTGACGGGCTTACGAAGGCGAGGCTGTCCGATAGCGTTGACAACCTCATAAGGAATCACAAGTACCCCACCGTTACCATATCGGATGTCATAAATTTCGATGTGAAACTCAAACTTTACTCCTATAGGAATATCCTCAAGGAGGAGGGAAAGTTTGACGATGACACGTTGACGAGATATGCCCCTTACAGAAGGATTGACAATATGATGCTGTATGCGAAAATTGAGGACGTGTATTCGTTCCCCGAGAAATTCAGAAGAATAGTGTTAGCCAAAATAGAACAAACCAGAAACGAATTAAAACAATAGTATTATGAAAGATAAAAACAAGGCAGAGATGGCAATCATCAAGGAAGTACTCACTATAGACGAGGCTGTTGATTACTTGGGCATATCAAGACAGAAGCTCAATTCGATAATGAGGGGGGGACAACTGATGTACTACAAGCCTCAAGGAGGCAAATTCCTATATTTCAAGAAGTCTGACTTAGAGCATTACATGACGGGAGGTGATTGCATAAACACACAAAAAAGTGTCGGAAAAGGCTGTTTGTAGTGTGGCTTCAGATGACACACTAAGTGATACACTAAATGACACACTAAACGAAGAGCAATGATGAACGAAACAGAAGGATTCATAAAGATGTACAGAACCATGCGGGATTGGCAACACTATGGTCAGGCGTCATACCGCATGGTTTTCGAGGAGTTGCTACTGACGGCGAACTACAAGGATGGCTACGACTCCAATGGACGCAAAGTCCAGCGGGGTCAAGCCGTCATGTCGTACAGAAAGATGGCTCAGATTCTCGGCTTTTCCATCAATACGATAAGAAGGACGGTAAAAGGTCTTATTGCAAGCGGAGAGATAAAAATAGAGAGTAATGGGAAGAACCATCACGAGTGCACTATCGTTAAAATAAACAACTACGATAAGTTCCAAGGGTACGACACCGAAGGAGACGATGTGTGTAGTGTGACTTCAGATGATACACTAAGTGATACACTAAATGATACACTAAATGATACAGTAGATGATACACTAAGCGACACACTAAAATCTGCTGTAAATAATTGTGTTTCAAATTATTACAACGATAAACAAGACAAAGGTGGCACACTAAGTGATACACTAAGTGATACACTAAGTGATACACTAAGTGATACACTAAGTGATACACTAAATGATACAGTAAAATGTAAGCAAGTGTCAGCACCAAGTGCAACACCAAAACATTTTACAAATGGTTGTGTTTCAGACTGTTACAATAATGAACAAAACCAAAGAGAAATAGTATGCACCAAATCAAGTGATACACTAAATGACACACTAAGTGATACACTAAACGGCACACAAAAAAACGCTACAAATGATTGTTTTTCAGAATGTTATGATGATTTGTACAAACAAGGTGATACACTAAGTGACACACTAAGTGATACACTAAGTGATACACTAAACGGCAAAATCAAAGAAGAAGGATTTTTTAAAGAAAAAGAAACCGATAAAGAAAAAGAAGCTAATAAGGAAGAAGAAAGAAACAAAGAAGAAGGAATTAACCAAGAAAAAGAAATTAATAAAGAAAAAGAAAGCATGCTTAAAAGAGCGACGCCAAATTTTAAAAAACCGAGTTTGGAGGAAATTAGGGATTATGTGTTTAGTGTGAATCTAAATGTAGATGCTGAAAAATTTTTCGACTACTACGAATCTAACGGATGGATGGTCGGCAGGACTAAGATGAAAAATTGGAAAGCCGCCGCCCGCAATTGGTCGAGAAATCAGAACAAGAACCAAAACAACGACGTAAACACATACCGAACGGCAGATGGTCAAATCATCTACAGAAAGAGAGACTGGAAGAACCAATCGTTCTCAGAAAAGATAGAAGGGCTAAAGGAGGCGATAGATGCAGGATGTGCGATGGCTGAAATAGACAAAAAGCGAAAGGAAATTGAAGAGGCTGAATTATGGAAGAACTTCAATCTTTAAAAATAAAGCACCTTTTAGCCATTCTGACAAACTTTTACTACTTATGTTGTATAAGTTATCATCTAAGGGTAAAAAAGTGTCTTAAATCGCATTAAAAACGGCTTGAATTTTTTTTGAAAAAAAATCCTGAAAAAATTTGGAGGTGTTAAAAAATGCTTTTATATTTGCGTTGTGTAAATGCAATCATATCATCACAGACGGAGGTTTGGGGTGCGGGAGTTGGAATTGAAAAAATGTAGTAAGGAGAGTGCTATTATTTTAATCGAACCATGGGGAAACCCCTTCCGTACCCCTCCCCTCCGTGAAAAATGAAAACAAGCGACGGTCGGTGAACCCATGATGGATTCGTGAGTCGAGCGGTAATGCAGACGGGAGGTTCGACACCTCCACCGACCACAAAATATAAAAATAAGTTTTATGGGGAAAAATGAGGTAAGAAAAAGGTTGGAAGAGGAATTGAAGGATTTGGAAGAGAGGATGGAGAACGGAGACACATCCATCGAAACCATCTCAAGGAGAAACGACGTGTCGGTCGCGTTGGCGTCTGTCAGTCAGGAGAAACCGAGACCTCACAACAAGAAATTCGAGAAACTAAATTTTTGATGATATGGAAGGAAAACATGACCCTATATGGGACGACATAGCGAGGCGGGTGGCTGAGCGTAACGAGATAAAGACGGACGGGAATGGCAAGGGGCAATTCATGCCGATGAGTTACCCAGAGATGTACAAGAAGGGCATTTCGATGCAAGTGTACAAGGCTATCCAAGAGGCGCACGACGGAGAGGAGGCTATCAAGCGCAAGAGCGAGCGACTCGGCAGGATTTTGGGAGTGTCCTACCTACTGCTGACAGAGTGCATACAACTCGTGGACGAGGCTGAGCTGATGATGGATAAGCAATTCAGGATGAAGTCGGGTTTTGCACATGCTGTGAAGGGCATGAACAAGTCGTTCGACGAGTTCTATAACAGCATAGTCGGGCACATCTCACCCGAGGAGATGAAGAGGTTCAGCCAAGACCTCGAGAAGTTGGATGAGAACGTGAGGTCATGGGCGGAACTCGAAGGTTACAAGGTCGCCACCGAGGAGGACAAGAGAAAGTCCCTAAGGGCGAGGGCTCTTAACCTGCACCTCGACTTCCTCGATAAATGCAACGAGATGAGGGAGAGGTTTGGCGAGAAGGAACTTCAGAGTTTCATGGACGAACTGAAGAATATTGAAGATAATAAGTGAGTTACAAACATTGTCATATTTGTTACAAGAAAAACATAGATAGGGAAGGACTATCCCTATGGAGACGTAAGGTAAGCCAATAGGCTATGCTTGTCCCAAGAACCACATCCCTTTAGGGATGGGAGTAGTCAGAAATGTTATTTTTTCTTACTCGACCAATAGCCTGCTGAGAAGCCCGCTTTTGGTTAAAGATGGAGGCGTACCCAAGTTGGTTAAGGGGGCGCATTGCTAATGCGTTAGACCAGAAATGGTGCGTAGGTTCGAGCCCTACCGCCTCCGCGAATTTTAGTCATAAGTGTTTTTCATGCGAAGCCTGCGAAGGTTATAGCATGAAATGGGGAAGTGGCGAAATTGGAATAGACGCGGAATGGTAGCCAATCCATCTCTGACTTCGGTCATGGAGGTTCGAGTCCTCCCTTCTCCTCATGATTTCTTTGATTGGAATACGCTTGAATTTAAATGTTTGACCATCAGTCCGAAGCCTGCGAAGGTTTTAGGACTGAAATGGGGAGTCAGGTGATGCTTGCGGCACGCGGGCAGGAAGGTTCGAGTCCTTCATCCCTTCAAGACAAGACGGACAGAGAGGTACGCCGTTGAATCTTCGGTCGTGATACGACAATAGACCGATGTATCGAACGTTTGACATGATATAAATACATCATACTTTTACTTTGCTGAATTTTTTTGGATTAAGGTAAAACCAATACGTGGGCGAAACTTGTGAAAGCGAATAACCCACAAAAGGAGGAAGCGAAAGGTCGCGTTATCGGTTCGAGCCCGATTCCTCCACACCTTTGAGATGTTTTCATAATTGTAGAAATTACAAAGAGTTAAGCCACAATGGTCTGCGAAGATAGTTGTGGTAAATACGGGAGTGGCGGAATAGGTTAGACGCGTTGGTCTCCAAAACCAAAGGCTGGGAGTTCGATTCTCTCCTCCCGTGCAAGGTAGTAGGATAGTCGCTGTAATGGGTGGCAGTTCGGTTCGCTTATCGTTGGCATTCTTTCTCATCCTGATTATGATGCGTCGACGCTCCTTCGATTAAGCAACCTATCACGTGACCGTGCGGGGTTCGATTCCCCGCTCCTACACGAGAACCCATTTTGGTATTAATTAATGATTTACGTACAACATGTCGCTCAGAGCCTGCGAAGGTCAAAAAAGCGACAAACGGGATAGGACTGAGTGTTGAATTGCCTCAGTTTTGGGTAAGGGCAACAAATTTACCATGTGGGAAAGCGACCACGATAAAAAACGCGTATCGTTGCCTTGAGATGGTTCGATTCCATCCTTCCCACGAGTTTATTATTATTTTAATTTTATTTTTCATAATTAATTCAACCACCATCAAGCCTGCGAAGGTGTCATTGGTGGTATGGGGGAGTATAGCCGAGTGGGTAGCGGCTCATTGCAACGTAATGGTTCGATTCCATTCTCCTCCACAATGGCGACGGCTACCGCAAGAGAGCGGGGCGCATGGTTCGGGTGTTTGTACCATATTTTAAAAGTTAAACGATAATCAAACTATTCACGAAAATCCGAGGCTTGAGAACGTTTTCCTTCCCGATTTATGGGCGGTTCGAGTCCGCTCCGTCGCACAAGTTTAATTTTAATTTTTATTTTTTTCTTTTTTCTTGTTTTTGTTTGTTTTTATAAAAATTATGATTATATTTGCAGTGTTAATGACAATTTAAACTAAAAACATTTGTACAATGGAAGAGAAATTTAACGATTTTGCTAATGAACTGAAGAAATGGGTTAACGAAAAAAACGATACAAGAGGTGCTATCGTTATTACTTTCGATGATTTTAAGGTTGCGTCTTTCATCAACGGAACACGACGCAGTTTGGTTCAGATGATTGCCACTATGCTTCTCGATAAGAGGATTGAGTTCTGCGAATTGGTGAAAGAAGCCACCAATCAAGCGGAACGCGCGAAAGAAATGATTGACGAACTCGATGAACTGGACATGCATTTCGGTAAGAATGGTGAGATTTTGAGTTGATTGGATGGGAAATATGTATAACGGTTTAATACGTAAAATAGTTATGAAGCGATTTTTAGCAACAATTTTGGTGGCGCTCCTCGCCATGAGCGCATCGGCGTTCGAAACACACTTCATGAGTGTGGATTTCGACAAAATGGAGTTGAAACACGACGGGAAAATATATTCTCTTGTCGAAGTAAAGAAGAAGGTTAGACGCAATTGGAAAGAGGTCACGTAC
>Ga0310786_10000947_pt1 | contig 46302 bp, 62 predicted proteins | sample AusTroGonzalo_MG_FD_203881 | JGI IMG/M metagenome (GOLD analysis project Ga0310786, IMG submission 203881) | Bovine rumen microbial communities from tropical cattle in Woodstock, Queensland, Australia - Gonzalo_03 (v2) (version 2) | ecosystem: Host-associated > Mammals > Digestive system >...
GGTACAGCCCCCGGAGCGGTATCGCTAAGGAATGTCACTTGCCCCGGTACTGGGTATGCGGCGTAATCCTGTCCCGCGATAAGATATGTGTCATGCACCAAGTCCTTGACGTAGTCAATAGACTGAAGCCCAGTCTCAGGGAGCTGATAGGTAAACGATTCACCGTCAGGGGAAATCCAAACACGACGCTTACCGTTCAGCTTGTTTACTTGCTCGAAGATAACTCCACCGCCGTCGGGGGGAACGGTAATCGCTACGATAGGCACATAGCCGTAAGTTCCGCTGACAACATCGTCCAGTTGCCAGTGCGCTGGCGTGGTTACTTGTTCGTTGTCCTCGATATGTGTTTCGGCGGGTTTCCAGTAGAGGACTACATACTGACTTCCGTTCAGAATCCACAGCTTCTCTTCGAAGCCTATCATCCCGACGTCGACGCTTGTGTCGTATGCACCAAGGTCGACTTTCTGCGCGAGGTACGCCCCATCGTCCATCAGCATCCACAAATGCCCGCTGCAGGCAACGACGAAAATCTCACGCTCGCTTACACTGCCGTGCCACATGCCCATGACAGGCGCAGAGCCCAGCGTGTACTTCGTGACGGTACCGGGGCGCTTTTTCAGGTTGCCGTTCTCGGTTATTTTCCAGTTCTTGCAGACGGTCGCTTCGCCAAGTTTCAACTTGTTGTCGCCGTCGGGGCTTTCGTGAAGACCGAGAAACGCCTTGATGCTGACTACTTTTTCATTTGTGGTAGCGGGTATAGTCGCCATTTACACCAGTCCTCTTGTGTCGCCCTGCTCCTGTATCTTCCTCTGAAGTGCGCCGAAACCACCGCCCGTATTCGGGATGGGCATCTTCTGCTGGAGGTCTGCGTTCGGGCCTTCCATTCCAACTTGAGGCGCGCCCCCCGTCATGGTAGGCATCATGCCCATCATCATCTGCTGTTGCTCAAGCTCACGGCGTTTCTTTTCCAGAAGCGCACGTCTGCCGGGAACGTAGTCGTCGGGAATCCGTTCGAGGTAGTCCACGATGGTGATGTGACCGTTCTTCAGGAGGTTGTCCAGCGTCTGCATCGAGGCGATCTCGCTGTAGTACGTCGACGCGCCGACGTCGAGCTTGATAACGAACGGATGTTTCTTCAGTTCGTGGAAGTCGAACTCGACGGGCACAGTTTCGGGCATCTGGATGTTCGGGTTGAACTGCATCGCCCACTGGACGGCCTGTTTCTCCATGTCCGTAGGTTCGCCGTCAACGTACCGTGTCCCGAAGTACTCGCCCATGAATTCCATGTCGATACGGGCAAGGTCTTCCATGCACTTGTATTCGTTCTGCTTGGTAAGCTCCTGAGGAGTAGCCGCCGCTCTCTGAAGAGCAATGATAGCGGATGTGTTGTCGGGGCGTGTGTCGCCCAGCGCAACAGACGTAGCACCCAGCGATTCTTCGGTCTTCTGAATGACCATCTCGATGTACTGGGAAATCTGCGGTGAGATGGGCGGGGGATCGACTATCTGTGCAACATTCGTCGGGTCGCCGTTCACGCCGATGGCGGCGCCTGGGCGGTTATCCCAACGCTGAATCTTTGTCTTGTCATAGACCACTTTCGCAAACGCCGACTTCATGATATTCAGAAGCGTCATCGCGAGAGTCTTGTTGATGAATATCTGGTTCGGGATAAGCCCCGATACCATAGCCTGACCGTGGTAGGAATCCTGAACGTAGTCCCAGTTGAGCCATACGAACGGGTACAGACGGATGTTCATGTTTACGGGTTCACTGACCGTTGAGTCCTTCGTACACTCATACGTCCAGATTTCGCCAGTGTCGTCGTCTTTCCAAAAGAGGACGAACACGGACGTCATGCCCTGTATCGCCTTCACGTCGTCGACGTGGTTGTCGTCCTCGGTGTCAGGTCCGATGTTGCGCCATGTATCGATATCGTTATCAAACGCCCTGCGCTTTACGTTCCGCACGGGTTCACGCTTGACCATGATGATATACGGCTGTGACTGAACGTCTCGGTCCTGCGGGTTGCCGAAGATGACACGGGTGTTCTCTACGATTTCGTGGCGAATGCGTCCTTTGGTCTTCTGACCGGACTCCGCTTCGTCGTCCCACCAAGTATAGATACATCCGTCGCCGTCGACAGCGGCGTTCCGCATGAATTCGCGGATGAGCGAGGGCAGATTGTTCTGCTCAAAGATGGCTTCGAACTCGTCGTTGACGATCTGAACCATCTCTTTGTAGCCAGCAGTACCGACAGTCGCCGCGAGAGCGGTAGCGTTCACCTTGATGTTGTCCGAGGTGATACTGGCAACGGTGAAGCCAACGACGCGCTTCAGAATGTTTATCTGAGGCGTGGGCAAGCCGTTTGCATCAACGCCCTCCCATTGCTTGCCGATGACCATGTTCTCGTTTACGCGCACGGTCTCAGGCAACATGATGAGCTGATTGTACGAGATACCGTCGTCGTACAGTTTCTTTACCAGTTCATGGTCGGGATACTTCTTGCCGTTGAACAGATAAAGCTCATCGTATTCCTGTTTCTTCTTCTTGTTCCGCGCCATTACTTAGCTCCTACGTTTTTGACTTCGGTATTCCTATACGGCGAGTAGCCCATGACCTTGTCAAAGCTTTCGCCCCACAGTTTCGTCATCTGCTCGGCGGCTTCGTTAGCAGTGGAGTCGAGAAGCTCCGCAATGTATTTGTGAAGCTCTTCGGTAAGCGTTTCCTTAAAATCCGCAATGGTCTGAGCCATACTGATGTTCTGCTCCTGAAGCCGTTCTACCTTCGCCTGAAGCTCGGCGATCTCTCTGTTCTTAAACAAACTCATTTGTCTGCCAGTCCCTCCAGTCTCACGATTATCTTTCGTTCCTTGTTGCCGACAGGCTTGTCAACGTAACCGCCGTTCTCTTCCTGTTTCAGGGCGTTGTAACAGCCTGTGGCTTTTTTGTTGTCTGCCACCATCTGCCGTTCCAGCCAACTGTGACGACGACGACGTGCATACGTCAGTACGTTCTTGTATTTCGGGTCTCTGCACATTTCTTCGTACTCCTCATCCGTGATCCTCAGGAAATTCAGCATCCCCGACTCATCGGGGAACGATTTCTCCTGCGTTTCCACCTTGAAAAAGTACTTGTTCATCTCGATCTCCAGCTGTTCTGGAGTAAATTTGTAGTTCATGCTCCAACTCCCAAGTAGCTCGGCGTGACTTCGCCGCCTGTCATGTACGACTCGTAATCCATGCCTGTTTCAGCGTCGTCGTCGTACCAGTTATCGAGTATTTTCGGCTCTTCAGGTTGCGGTTGCGTCGTTTTCAGCGTCCTGTTTATGCAGAAATACCGTACCGCGTCCACAGAATGCGTGATTTCATGCGGTTCTTTAGAGCAGTCATCGGGATTTTTCTCGTCTGCCTGTATCTCTGCAATGTCTTCGTACACAGTAGCCGTGTTATCGAAGAACATCAGCTGAGGAAGCGTTTTCGGGGCTTTCTCAGGCCCTCCGTACATCTTGATAACGTACTCATCCGTCAGCGGAATCGGGTCGAGCATCGTTCTCACGATGAGATGCCCCTGAACACGGTTGTTATCAGCCTTTACAATAGGCACTCCGTTGGCGTTGAAGATGTCAGCTGTGGTCTTGCCAGTCTCTCTCTGGCGATTCCACATATCGGGAGGCGCATACGTTACCACGATTTTGTCGTCGGGCAGGGTATGAGCCTTTACAGCCTCTACCGCGTCGGGAATGTTCAGGTCCGATTCATCATACGTGCGATAGCACCAGCATCTGCCGTCTTCGTCCACCGCCCACCAACAGCACACGAACATATCAAGACCGTAGTCAAAGCTACGATAACGGTGCCAGTAATCGGGAATGCGGAACGATTTACAGACGTTCGTCTCGTTCGAGAAGTTTGAGAAGTACGCGCCTTCGAGAATGTCCCAGTTGCCGAAACGCATGGCGTCGGAGTTGGACATCTGCGCGATATCGGACAGATAGCTGGGGTTCCGCTCCAGCATGATCGTGTTGTCTTCCGCGCGAGCGAAGATGAATGAGTAATCCGCGGGGTTCTCGGTCTTCTCAGGGTCGTCCTTGAACGTCCTGTACTGTCTGTCGATGAACAGACGCTTGACCCAGCGGTGTCCGATTCCCCCAGGGTTGCACGTCAGGTACACCCGTTTCGGGAAATCGTTGTTACCACGCAGACCGCCCGCAAGAAAACGGAACGTGCGCTCAGAAAACTGCGTCGCCTCGTCGATAATCACGACGTCGTAAGACCAGCCTTGGTACTCGTTCTCGGCTTCCACGCCTCCCCAATGCCCGAACAGGAGCATCGACTTGACTTTGTTCCCGTTCTCGTCGTCCAGCTCTATCGTCAGCTTGTGCTGTGACCCGTTGTAGGAGTACAGCTCGGCTGGCAAAAGCTTCAGCATCGGTTCAATATGGTTCGCCAGCAGTTCGGGATAGTGCGCACGGACTATCAGCACGATTATTCCCGGATATTTGATCAGAAGCCATGCCGCAAGCCGGTCTACCGCGTGGCTCTTGCCACCGCCTTTCGCACCGCCATAGCATGTGAACTTCGTCTCAGAATTGAAAAACTCGACCTGCTTTGGATTCAGCTTGCCAAGGTCTACCAGAACCTCAGCCGACTCAGATTTTCTCGCCCTTGGCATCCGTTACCCTCGTAAAAAGAAAACGAGCCCCACCGATAACTTCGTCGTCGACGTCGTCATGGTGAGACTCCTGTCAATTTTTTTTAGTTATTTTCAGCGTCTCGAATCCTTTGGGGCATCCCCCTGTTTTTCCCCCGTGGGGGGTCTGGCGGTTGTAAAACTCCGTCCGTTTGCGGGCAAAGTTCAAAACTGAGCCGCCGCAGTTATCTTACAAAGAGGATAGAATATGAGTGGCACGGCTTCTCTTAGCCCGATGACGTATCTCTGCACGTCACAGCCGGCCCATGGGCTCACGAAAGAAGGAGAAAACAGCCCCAATGCCTTTATAACACAAATATTTGAACTCGTCAAGCACCTGAAGCCCAAAAACTTGAACGAGAGCGTGTGACACATATTAGGTATAGGCCAACAGGAAGGAGTGCGTCAGTTTTTCCGCTACCCCATGGGGTGGGGGAAGGGTGACAAGGAGGCACCAACCATGGACGTCTCTCCTCCACGGCACCACCACACCACGCGCGCGGGGGCAACCGCCCTGCGCCACCACGCGCCAGCCCTCCACGAGAGGGAGAAAGGAATTGATATGACAGAAAAAGAAAGACAGTTTCATCAGCTTTTCTATAACTGCAAATCAGCATGCGAATGTCCGTTTTGCGGTTCGATCTATTGCATGTATACGTGCAAAGCACATGAAAGCAAAGAAGCGTTGAAGAAAGAATTCGAGAAAGAAAAGAGGTGATATGAATGGCATGGATGGAAGAACTCTATCGCAATACGTTTTGTGTAGAGGAAGAGACCAAAGAGCCGAAAGCTGGCGCTGATTGCACTGGCTATTCTTATTCGGCTGGCACGAAAATCACAAGATACTACATGCAAATCTTCTCTTGCACAGCAACCATCGGCAATCGCAAAGTCACAGAGAACCTTGCCGCCGCAAATACCTGCGAAGCTCGTCACTTTATGTACAAGCTCTACCCCGAAGCATCCTTCGTTGAAGTGAAGTAATATTCCTAATGTTGGGCAGAGAGCGGCGACCTCCGTCCGCTCTCGACCGAGCATTATGCTCGAATATTATTTTATTTTATGGAGGAATTTACCATGGCACGCAACAACTACAACGCAGTTCTCAGCAATCCCCAGCTCTTCGCAAAGGTCTACAACGCAATCATCAATGGCAAGCTCAGCGATGATGCCAAGCAGAAGCTGTATCCCGTGCTTCCCACCCTTGGCACATCCCAGCTCAACGCGATCCTGATGGCAATGCCTGAGATCAACGCTGCAGACTCTTGCAGTAAGACCGATGACTACGTCATCAACTCCCCTGAGGACCTGCTCGCTCAGGCTGAATTCGAGCGCAAGCAGAGACTCGCCCGTGAAGCCATCGCTCTCCGCGAAGCCAAACGCAACGAAGAACTCGAAAAGATGGCATACGATAATCTCCTCAATAAAGGCATCAAGCCCTTCACCAAAGACAAGAATGGCAAGCGCCGCTCCAACCCCAAGTTCGGCAAGGCGTTCGATGCGGAGTTTCAGGCTCTCAAGGATGCAAAGTATGTCTGGTCTTCCGATGGCTCTCAGTACCACACCCCGTCCATGGAGGACAAAGCCGAAAACCTTTCCCCCGCAGAACTCAGCGCAAAAGTCGAAGCTGAGCATCAGGACTTCCTGAACAAGAGCACTGCTTTCATCAAGAAGAATGCGAAGCTCGAAGCCCTGTACACCGATGGCAAGCATGAGGTCTATATCGACCGTATGCCCACCACCTATGGCAACCAGCCCGATAAGGAGCATGTCTATGTCAAAGACGTGCGGAACGGTAAGGAGGCCCGTTTCGCATGGACTCTTGGCAAAGAGGAAGACTATCCTCTCGGACCGGGCGAAGACTCCCGTTGGGAAATCCACCGCATGCGCGAGAAGGTCCTTCAGAAGATGTGCGAGAACAACGACGTGTTCCCCGATAACGTCGACCTCAACACCGCTGTCGAGCTTCTCGTCAAGATGCAGACCCCGTTCTCGGTCTGGACTCTCAGAACCGTTGAGGACGACGGCTGGGGACGCAAGACCTACAGAAACGCATTCTACTTCTCCGAGAGCGATTTCGTTGGCGAACTCAAGCGCCGTTGCGAGAAAGCCGAAGACGATGCCCGCAAGCGTGAGGTGTACGACCTCATCGTGAACGCCGGCTACGATCCCGACGACGTTCTCGGTCATGAGACCTTCAACGACCAGACCGGAAAGCACGAAACCGAAAACAACGAGCGCCACACCGAGGATGAGGCTATCAACAATCTCCTCAACTGCAAGTCCTAAGAGTCAGCTTTTGCTGGCTCTTTTCTCTTAGCATTTCCTCTGCCCATCAGAAATGGTGGGCAGCGATAAGTGCTAAGTGAACCCTTGGTAGGGGGTGGGAATATTCAGGGAAGAAGAGATGCAAAGATGCGTCGAAGAAGACGTCGCAAGATGCAGAGAAGAAGAAAGGAGGTGCAGACATGACGTACATAGACGCGTTCACGTTCGGCATGCTGTTGGACGACGACCACGCAAACTATGAGCAGGCGTGGGCAGAGGCTGACAGAGATATGCAAAAGCATGTCGATAGCGATTTCCAGAGTTATGTGTCGGCTATCCATTCGCTATTGCCCGAATTGGATGACGATGCAGTTGACCAATTAGCTATCGACTTGCTCATCGGGAATTGCAATTGCCCCATCCCAATTGAAACCGTCCGCAGTATCCAGTTGATGGTTAAACAGTGTTGATAACCAGTTGTGGTTATATAACACACGTTATGTTGTGGATAAACAGTGTAAATGGTATATCCTCCCGTGCTATTTACACTAACCAGTAATAAGAAAGGAGTACAAATGGGAGCAATCAGTTATTGCTATTCTTGTAAACATCGGCATGTACAGGAATGGAACGACAGGAACGAAGAATGTCGAGGCTGTCGTAAATGGTGTCCTGATAACGAAGAGTGGGAGGGTTGGTATAACTATACACCTATTACCCACATGGACCAGATAGAGCGTCTCAGCGAACTGGATATAAGCGAAGTAGCTGAACTACTCGCTGAAATCGGCGGTTGCAAAAGAACTGCTGAAGAATGGGAAGAATGGCTTGATAAGCCAATATACGAACACTAAGGGGGTGATAACCAGTGAGAAGCACCCAGCGAAAAATCCCTTTTGAGAAATACTACATTCGGTATTTGCTCGTAGGCGATGATACGTTCAGGTACACAAGACCGTCGTATTGGCAGTCTCGTGAACAGGCTGAAGAAGCTTTCCGTCTCCATTCGGGACTGGATTGCGCCCTAATCAGTGCACACCGCGCGTAATTCCTCCATAAACTCTGCCTGACGGAGTTATCAGTCAGGGCGTGAAATCCAAACCAGTTATGACCGTGACAGTCGGTAAATCTTTCCTATAAAGGAGACAATGCAATGTTCAGTTTCGGAATCGGTGAACCCATGAAAGTGTCCTTCGCTTCCCAGTATAAGAAGCAGGACGGAACCAAAGGCGCATACATCAAGTGCCTTGAGCGCGACAATCAGCCTGCGGATGCGGAATACGTATCCAAGAGCAAGGCGTACGTCATCTTCTTCGTCGACGAACTGCCGTCGGGCGTTGTGAACGGGAGCTTCATCACGTTCGAGTCCATCAGCCACATCGACATGAAGCATGTGCCCGTGACGGATCAGAACGGGAACAAGCTGGTTGACTGCTATGGCAGACAGCAGTTCGAGACCGCGCTGGTCGTGGTTGCTGACGGCATCACGGTGTACCCGCCTGAGGAAAAGGCGAGCAAGAAGACCAGTAAGAAATCCTGAGCACAGAGGGGGTAACCCCTCTGTTATATGGGGCATTAGCTCAGTTGGTAGAGCATACGGCTGTTAACCGTAAAGTCAAGGGTTCAAGTCCCTTATGCCCCTCCATATTTGCGTCGGTGGTGCAATGTAGCATGGCGGTCTCCAAAACCGTAAGATGGAAGTTCGAGTCTTCTCCGGCGTGCCATTTGAAGACGGAGGCGAAAGCCGTTCGCACGTCAGTCTCGCCCAGTTCCTCGGCGGTTTATAAATAGAGTAACAAACAAATAACTATTAGGAGGAAATAGCTATGAAGACCATGCCCAATGACCCCAGCCGTTTCGACACCGTGTTCGTCGTGTTCGAGTACAATCCTGAGTTCGGCAGAGTAGCCGTCAGCGTCTGGGATTCCTACAAAGAAGCCAAAGGCGCTATCGAAGCGGAGAAAGACCCGACTGCTCCGTGGCGGTTCGATCCTCGCAAGTATTCCATCGCGTCCATGGAAAAGATGGACTACTTCAAACAGCTGGTCAAACAGCGCGAAAAAGGATGGGGCTGACATGTTCAGCCCCTACAACTTTATCAAGAGCTTTGGCGGTGAGTACGACAGATGCTATGTCGACGATGGTTGCGATGGTTGTCCTCACAAAATACCGTGCCATATCTCTTGTAAACTGTATGCCATCATTCTTTGTTGGCAAGAAAGGAAACTGTATGAGCATCATCACAATCGGCCTGCTCCTGTTCGCTCTTCTGTATCGCATAGCAGAGGAGGCTTTGAAATGAACCTGAGAAATATCTATGGCGATATCAGAGATACAATCCGTTGGTGGAAACGGAAAGATGTTTCTCTGCTGTTCAAGTTCCTGAATACTCTCAGCCGTGACCATCTAAGGAATTTTCTTTCTTTCGTCGGCTTAGATATTTATTCAGTCGAACGTGACTTAGAAGACCTGATAAAAGAAGGTCTTCTCACTGAAGAGCATGCGATTTATATCAAATGGCATCTCGAAAGCCTGAGAAGAAATTATGACGATGTATGGGCTATATGAAAGGAGTTGATACCATGAAATGGCTCATTGGCTATGTCGACTACGAACACGTCGAAGATGTTATGCGAAAGCATTTCGGCACATCCCAGTACACGGACAAGGCTATGGCATCTGCGGTTAAACGCAAGCTTGCCATATATGACACCGTGATGGGCGATACTGTCTATCAGGCTAAGCGCAATCTGATCCACAAAATTGGCACAGAGCGGATTGAGTTCCTGTCTGTGCTCCCTGCCTGAAAGGAGGTTTCCATGGACATCTACGCTGTAATCTTGCATTTCATTATTCGCAATAACCCACAGCTCCCGCTTCGGGAATGTGAGCGCCTTGCCAAAAAAGACTACGAAGAGTGGTTGAATTCAATCAATGCCCAGTAAGAAACCACAAAAGGTCTACGTCGTTATGGAATATACCAACGGCGGTGGCGCAATTGAACGTATATGGGGTTGCGAAGTATTCGTGACCAAAAAACTTGCAGAAGCCCATGCCAAAGAATTTGCTAAGACTGTTTACAGGAATTACAGATTCTGGGCAATAGTAAAAGAAAGGATAGCGAGGTAATTGATATGGGACTGGATATGTACATCTTTAAGCTCCCCCGTGAAGAAAAGCCCAACTGGGGAAAGGGCAAAAAGGTCGCATATTGGAGAAAGGCGAACGCGATCCATAAGTTCTTCGTTGAGACCACACAGGACGGCATCGATGACTGTGAAATCCACAATGAAATCACACGGAACATCGTGCTCGAACTGATGAATCGGTGTGACCGAATCATCAACGAGGTGAAGCTGGTACCGGCAACGATCACAAACGGCTATCGGTTCACCAATGGCAAACAGGAACCGATCCTGCAGGACGGGTACGTCGTCGACGACGAAAGTCTGTGCGCTGAACTTCTGCCTTCAGAGGGAGGCTTCTTCTTCGGCAGTACTGATTATAACCAGTACTACTATGAGGATATCAAGGAGACTTATGTCGTATGCCGGCGTCTCCTTGAGACTACCAACTTCGAAACCGAGGCGTTGTTTTATGCCTCATCGTGGTGAAAGGAGGTAATTCAATGAGCCACGAAATCCTCGAGCATGACTCAATGTTCTCCGTGCGTCTGAAACCTTGGCATTACGGAGAAACGCAAGACCGGACAATCATCCTCAGCGATTATCCCACGCCCGACGAAATTCTGAAAGTGTCGGGTCTCGACTGGACGGTCGAGCAGCGTTCCATCTATCTCGATGACGGAACAGAAATCCCCGGTTATAAAGCCAACTGGATTGTAGAGAAAGGTCTCTGCAACGGGCTCAACAGCAAACGGTATCGGGTCGATTTCCAGAACAAAGATGCCGTGTCGCTCTGCTGTGATATCCTGCACAACGATGGCGTCCAGTTCGAGACAGGCGGTTCGCTCAGCAACTGCAGACGTATTTGGCTCTTGGCTAAGATGCCCGAAGCGAAACTCGTGGGCGAAAAGGTCGAACCATACATCTGCATTACCAACGCATATGACGGAACTGGCGCAATCAAGGTTTGCCTGACTCCCATCCGCGTCGTATGCAACAACACCCTGAACTGTGCTCTCAATTCTGCGAAACGGAGCTGGAGCACCAAACACGTCGGGAACATTGCCGAGAAAGTCAAAGAAGCTCAGTACACACTGGAGCTGGCTAATCGGTACATGATCAACCTCGACGAGTTCGCATACCAAATGTGCGACGTTCGCGTCGACGAAGAAGCCCTTGAGAAAATCCTGGCACACTGCTTCCCGAAGACCGAGAAGATGACAGAGCGCGAGAAGATGACAATGGACGTAAAGAGAGACCAGTTTATGGTCTGCTATCTCCGTCCTGACATTGCCCAGTTCATGAATACAGGCTGGGGCGTCATCAACGCTATGTCCGACTTCGTAGGTCACGCCGATCCTATCAGAAACAGAAAGAGCTTTGCCGAGAACAGATGGGTTTCCATCATGGATGGTGCGCCTCTGCTCGACAAGGTAACCGCCGCAGTAAGAGAGCTTGCGTAAGCAGGCTCTCTCCTATTTAGGAGGTGCCTAATGACAGATATCCAGCAAAAAGCCTATAACGAAATAGACAAGTCTCTGCTTATCCGGTATCACGAAACGTGCGACGCAATGCGGGAAAATGGTGTTGTAGAAGAAGCTCTGCATGTCGTCGCATGGACCGGCGAATCGTTCACCACCTATTTCATCTGGGGCGATGGAGAAACACACGTCGCGCACTTCCGCTACACGGGAGTAGACACTATCCTTGAGTACTGCCCCAGCGTAGATATGTTCCGTTGGAAAAAACAGGCTGGCGACGAATCTTTTGACGTCGTCGTCGAGCGAGAAATGAAAAAGGAGGAAAAGAAAGTGGCTATCAATTTCAGGGAGCTTGCAAACGAGGCGTACAGAGAGCGCTTCGAGCGTTACGTCAGGGAAAACAAGCGTGAACTTATTTCCTACGCAGAAGATACTGCGAGGGATAAGATCGCTGAGCATCTCGACGACAATGTTGATTTCGAGGAAGTCGCTCATGATACCATCGACAACGTCCTCGACTATTGCATCGAGTACGAATGCGACCCCGACAGCGAAGATCTTGAATGCATCGTCACCGACGAAATCTTTGAGTGAGGAGGTGTAAACATGACTAACACGAACCTGTTCCGTTGCAAGAACGAAGCAATTGCTTGCGTGTATGATACTCTCGCAAGCGAAGCGGAGTATGCTGGCAAAACGCCTGATTACTATCTCGAAAACCTTGAGAAAGAAGAGAGCGATGACTGCTACTGGCATATGGAAGTGCAGAAACTGGAATTCAAACGGCTTCTCTTCACAGAGCTTCTCGAAGACTTCGGGAAAAAGTACATGAAAGGCTTCTGATATGGGCTACTATTCATGTGTAAGCTTTGAGATTCCCAAGAAAGATGTGGCAGGGCTTCTTGCTCTGCCTCCTTTCAAGGATGATGACCAGCATATCTATGACAACGTCGAGTATCTGCTTGGCATTGCAGACATAAAGACCGGCAAAGAACGTACATACGGGGAAAAGTTTGAAACGGTCGACACCGTCATTTTCTCATGGGAGGACGTGAAGTGGTACTACGACGCTGCCAAAGCAATCACGGACTACGTCGAGAGCCTTGACCACTACAATTTCTTCCGCATCGGCGAGGAGTACGACGACGTCGATATCCGCAACAGCGGAACAATGGATGAGGACAATCTCGAGATTTCCCGATATATCACGCCATATGGTGATGACATCAAGTTGGAAGACTTGAGAAAGGAACTGGATGAACATTCTTGATTACTTCAGCAAGACCGAATGGGAATGCCTTGCCTTTGACATCGAGCATGAACGGATGTTCGAGATAGATAAGACTGTCAAGGTAAATGGATATAACCTTCGGCTCAGAATCCATAGCGACCTGCTAAGCGATCAGAAGTTTCAGCAATACTACTGGTGGAAGAGTCCGTACCTCATCCACGTAGACACAACCAAAACGGGGAAAGGAGAATTCAGTGGCTCAGGTCATGCGACGGATGATAAGACGCCGTTCTTATCGTGGGAAGCATTTAAAGAGTGGGGGAATGCACAGCTCCAAGGCTACAAAGGGCTATACACCGAGCTTGAGACCGAGCAGTTATCGCTCTTCTGAGTCCCGTGCTGTACTCCGCGCTGGAAATCACATAAAGGAGGTGCTATAATGTCAAACAGAGCTATCGACAGACTGGCTTTTCTGAAAGAAGAGTACACAGACATCGAAGTCCTGCGCGTTCTGGACGAAGGCGAATACACAGAGTTCGTCGTCGACCGTAACGGTGACATCCTGACGTTCCGCGTCTACGGATACGAAAAGAACAGCATGTTCATTGTTGAAAAGTAAAGAGGCAATATAATGGCAGGGAATTTCAAGGTTTTCGTTGAAGCGGTGAAGATTCTCAAACAAGTTTATAACAAACATTTCATGGTAGACTTGTTCCGCTCACATATAGTTAACGGAAAGGTTGTTTTATATACCAAATTTGAAGGCTCAGAATACGACCGCTATTTCATCGACGTTGAAAACGGGACTGTCGAAATCAAAAGTAATTACTAAGTAATCGCCTTACTAACCCGAAAAGCCTTGGTACAGATAGTTGAACGGTTCAGATGTTTGAACTGTGCGAACAAACGTAAATTGCCTGCAAAATAAGAAAACCCCTGAATCAGAAACGATTCAAGGGTTTGAACTATGGAGCGGATGAAGGGAGTCGAACCCATCAACAGTCTTTCTGCCCCAGCTGATTTGAACCTCTGTCAGTAATTTGGTAGAAATTGTACATGTTAGTAGCATTGTCAATGACATCCTGTTGAGAGAGTTTGATGTAAACCCTGTGCACTGTCTGCATATTACTCCATCCTCCAATAAGCATGATGCTCCGCTCATCCCACTTCAGGTGGTAGGCAAGTGACGCGAATGTTCTTCTGAGTCCATGACAGCCTACATAGGGAACTTGGGCATCCTCACAGGCTCGTCGTATCTGCCGTTCAATACCTACTGGGGTAGTGGTAACTAATCGCCCACTTATCGGTAATAGTTCGTACAGCCTGTCGATCATTATCGGTATTGTCCGAGTAGACTTTGCGGTCTTCGTGGTCTTCTCGACGTAGATGTTATCGCTATTCCGTACCAAGGCTTTGCTAACAACCAGTTTGTTATCGACAACGTCGTCAGTCGTGATAGCAAGAATCTCAGACATTCGCAGTGAATGCAACGCTAAGATAGCCGCCAGTTCCCCAGATTTGCCGTGGATGGCAGTAAGAAACCGTTTAACTTGAGTGTAATCTAAAAACTGCAAGTCAGGAGTTATGACTTTAGGCAGATTCACATCGGGCACTTGGAATCCTCCCGCCTGAAGTGATGTCTTAACTAAGGCAAAGGCATTTGCCAATGTCTTCGGTGAACATCGCTCAGAGTTTACCATTTCTTGGTAATTAATATCTCGATATGGCAGATACATGTAACCAGTGAATCTGTTTTTAAGTATGTTCCTGTACCCTCGTATCGTCGACGGCGAAAGGATATTGCTGTTCGACTCTATATACTGACTTATGGCATCACCCAGTGTAACCTTGGGTGGTGCTTTTTCTATCGTCAAAAGAGAGAGGCGCAGGGCTTTCGCCTTAATGGTGTATTCCTCATATGAATCTCCTTTCACAGTGTATCGTTCGCCTCTTACCATAATCTGACCTGAGTAACTGCCATCCTTATTGCTCCTTGCTTTTGGCACTGTGACCTCTCTCTTCTGGACTTTGAATAACTGGTTGCCACAGTAACGGCAGTACAGATCAGTACGTTCGACGTCGTTATGACAGCGTCTGCATTTCATAAGCATACCTCATCAGTTCATATTCTTGCCCTGAATCGTATCGGTTAAACCAAAGATATGAACCAGCGGCAAGTAAGGATGCCCCTATAGCGATAAATCGCAAATAGGGGCGTTCTCGTGCGTTATTTCAAATAGCTTCGGAAGTCGATGATTTTGCATCTTCTTCCGACAAGGGCATCCCGTGCTTGCGGAGCATGAAGCAGATAGTTTCCCGTTCTTCAGCGGTCGCCTTGTGATATGCATCAAGAAGGTTCTTCTCTTCTTCAGACAGCCCGTAAGTAAATTCGCGGCCTGATATTAGATAGTCGCAGGATACGTTCAGACCTTTGGCAAATGTCTCAAGCCTGTCCGTCGTGAGAGAAGCGCGCTTCTTGAGTTCCGTGAGGATACTGCGAGGCACGCCGAGCCTGTCGCATAGATGAGACGGAAGTATATCCCGCTCTCTGCAACAAGCAACGATCCTGTTATAGATTTCACCGATCTCAGCCATGGCAGTATCCTCAAATTCAAAAAATTGTACTGAAGTCCTTGACAAGTTCAAGTCCTTGTATTATACTACTCGTAGTGAATTCAAGTTTTTGTATCCTCAATCTCAATATAATACAAGTTCTTATATCTGTCAAGGGAAGGAGCGAAGAAAGATTAAAGATTTCGGAAAGAAAGTTAAGATTGCGCTTATCGAAAGGGGGGAGACCCAACGGGAGCTTTGCGCAAAAGTAGAAATCGAGACCGGTTTGAAAGTGGATGAGACCTATATGTCAGCTATCCTGAGTGGAAAGAAGAGTCCACCGAGAATCGTGTCAGCGATAGCAAAGATCCTCGAACTCGATGAAGAGGACGAAGCAACCGAAAGTGCATTACAGGAAATTCGTTTGTCCTGAGTGCGGAAGCATCAGGGAAGCGCCGAACATAAGAAGGCGAACAGCCCCTGGTCACATAAAGACTATGTACTGCCTGACTTGTAAGGCAGAAAGAAATTTCATACAGGAGGAAGAACGGCCTTGGACGACCTGATATTCAACAAAAAAAAGCATGAGTACATTACCGAAGAGGGAACTAAGTTGCCCTCTGTGTCGGAAATAATCTCATGCTTGTCTAATTTCTGCTATGGAGATGTTGACCCGTTCGTTCTCCAGCGAGCTGCCGAACGCGGAACAGCCATCCATGAGCTTGCTCAGAACCTTGATTACGACGGGCTGGTCGATTGCCCTGCCGAATACAGCGGTTACATGCAGGCGTATGCGCAGTTTTGCCGTGAGCATCATCACCTTTGGATTCTCAAGGAAGAACCAATGCGGTGCAAGGATGATTACGCCGGTACGCTTGACCGTTACGGCGTCGTCGACGAGGATAACGTCCTCATTGATATCAAAACCAACAGTAAGCTAAGCGGAAAACAGCTGACCCTGTATGAGACCCAGTTGAACCTCTACAGACGGATGCTTGAGGATCACGAGTATCCAGTAGAGCACATGTATATTCTCCATCTGAAGAAAGATGGTGAGTATAAGCTTATCGAAGTAGATAGAACAGATGAGTTAGCAAATGCTTGTCTTACTATCTGGAAAAGAATGCATGAAAGAAAGAGGAGAAAGAAATGAGTGAAAAAGAAAACGTCGTCGTCGAAGAAAAGGTGGAAGAAGCTGGTGAAGTGAAAGAAGAAAAGGCTGTTGCCAATGTAACGACCAATCTTACTTTCAATGAGTTCAGCTGGCTGGACATCAATACAGCCACCAAAATCTACGGCCTCGCAAAAGGACTGAGCGCGTCCAAAGTCGTTCCCGATAGTTTCCGTGGAGACCCTGCATCGTGCATGATCGTCATGGAACTGGCAGACAGACTGAAAATGCCCCTGATGGCTGTCTTTCAGAACGTGTACATCGTGAACGGCAAGCCCAGCTGGAGCGGTAAGTACTGCATCATGGCAATCGAGTTCTCCGGTAAGTTCGAGTCGCCTGAGTACATCTGGTATCACGACAAGGACGGAAACGTGAACGGTTGTTCGGTTCAGGCAGTACGCAAATCCAACGGCAAGCTGTGCGTGGGCGCAAAGATCGACTGGGATACCGTCACTGGTTTCGGGTGGAACGAAAAGAAAGGTTCTATGTGGAACATCCCCGGTCAGCGTGAACAGATGTTCATGTACAGAGCGGCTGAGTACTTCGTGAACGCCTTTTGCCCCGAGATGTTCGCGGGTATGTATTCAGAGTATTCGCAGAGAGACATCAGCGGATACGAATCCAAAGAGACTGTCCAAATCAAAGTTTAAGGAGGAGAAATCATGAATCATTTGATTTGTGGCAACGTATACGACGTTGTAAAACATCGTAGCGGCACAAGCAAGAACGGCGCATGGGAGCTGTTCACCATCCTCGATGAGAAGAAGCGGAACGAGATCACGGTGTTCGCCAACAATCTCCCGAACAAGGGCCACGATGGATGCAAAATCAAAATCGTGAGCATCACAGAGGTAAAGAACGGCGTGAAAAAGGGCAGCGATGAAAAGTGGTATCAGACGGTATCCATCAATGCGAATGTCGAGGTCATCGAGTCCGACCTGAATCCCGACGGGACGAGCAACCCGTTCGAGGATGGCACAGACTTCGCAGATAGCATAGCGCCTTGGGACTGACGGAGGTCTGAATGATTGAAACTGTGACCCTGCAACTTCCCAGCGAAATTGTCGATGTAATCCGCAAGTATGCTAAGCGGATCATCGTAGAGTCACAGTTTTCTACTGATACAGTAAAGGAGAAGCAAGCTTCTCCTTTACCTACAGTAGAAAACTTCGAGATTCCGTCTTACGACGACGTCGTCGCCGAGTGTAAGCGGTTGAAATCTCCCGTAAATCCGCGTCGGTTTATTGCCTATTACACAGCAAAGAACTGGACGGACAAGGACGGTATGCCGTTCGACTGGAAAGAAAAGCTCCAGACGTGGGGAACATACAACCTTGAGAAAACGCCAGTAGCAACCGGTAAAGTAAAAGCGGAATACGGGCCGTCGGTTACTACGTCCGACGTGAAAAAGTTTCTGGAGGGGCTGTAATGTACATGTATATCAAGATTCCGCTGAAACCTATTTGCAAAAAGAACAATATGCGCATCATCACGGTAGCCGGTCATGCAAGACTGGTTCAGAGCAAGGCGTATAAGAAATACGAGCGTGATGTGAAGCCGTATCTCCGTCCTTTGGCTGAACCTATCGACCATGCGGTGAACGTGAAATATACCTACTGGATTCACAAAAACAAAGACGGAAGCATCCCGAAAACGCAGATAGACCTGACAAACCTCATGAGCGCAACGGACGACCTGCTTGTAAAGTACGGAATCCTTAAGGATGACAATATTCTGATCCTTGCGGCGCACGACGGAAGCAGAGCCTACTACATCGGGCATGAGTTTGAGGAGTGTACAGAAATTGAAATCACAGAAGAAGTACCCGACTTCAGCCGTAAAGCTACTCCAGACCAAGTTCCCCAAATTCAACAAGGTGGCTCTCTGCTACTGCAATAACCCCGAATATGGTGTTGATATATGCTCAGAGGGCAAACGGCTGTTAAACCGAGCAAAAAACGAAGGAAAACCGAAAGCTAAAAGCAAGGTCGTAGCCGCGCGTGTCGACGACGATTTAGCGGAGAAACTGTCCAAGTATGTGAAAGGAAAAGGCTTGACGGTAAATGATTTTCTCCGTCAGGCAATCATAGACGCAGTTGAAAGAGTATCCGTGTCGGAAGGACTGTCCGAACAGGACAGCGATGTGTAAGCCACTCTGTGAAAAGTGGAAAGAATACGTTAAGGATATCCCAAAGACAAAAGCATTCAAGCAAAGCCAAATGGAGATAGCAAACTACCAGCATGATACATACAAGAAAATAAAAAGGAGACACGGGAAAAAGTAATGGAACTGGAAATCGTAGAGGAAGTCGCACAGATAACCGAACAGTCCGAAGCTACGAAACAGCTTATCGAGGCGAGTATCCATATGCTGGATAACATCGTGACAAGGCTGAACAACTGGATGGTGTTCTGGGCAGTACTGGAAATCTCGGCATTCGCGCTATCCATTGGTGTGCTTTGCATAGCCGTGGTCAGAGCATACCGCAACAGTCAGCACGGCAGACACAACAAGTAAATTATTTAAAAAGGAGATAAACCCAAATGACATTTAACGAGAAAAAGGAAAAAGTCAGCAAGATCAGCAAGTCCATCAGCATCGATGATATGGCAACGGCGGCAGCCGCAACGATGGCAGACGACAAATTCGATATGCTCATCAGAAATCAGCCCCACATTCTTCTTCTGCTCACAACGTTCAGCGCAAGCCTGACGCACCGCCTCTTCGACGATGTGTGGCCGAAAGAAATGGATAAGGAGGAATCCGATGACAAGACCTGACGATCCTGAAGGGCTTCTTATCTGCCCCGAATGCGGTTATGAAAACCCAGATGATTTCTATTTCACCCGCGCAAAACACAAGTGCGTCGGTTGTTCTTCATGCATCCGCGTCTTCGGATGGTGGGATGTATCCGAAGAAGAGCTGGAAAATTAAGGAGGAATAAACATGGCAAGACAGACCCTGTCCAACGAGACAAGGAATCTCGTCATCACTTGCGCAAATGGCGGCGTAAGTTCCGAAAATATCGCCTGTGGTATCGGCATCAGCAAAGCTTCTGTGTGCAACATCAAGAAAGCGTATCGGCTGGTCAGCGAAGACCGATTCGACGAGGCAAAGGCGTTCGTCGAGAAGAACGCCCTGGGCGATCTGCTTGACTGGGCTCTGAAAGCCACGGGCAAAACAATGTCTGAGCCGAAGTGCAACCTTGCAGTAACGCCGCTCGTGATGGAGCAGGCTGAGGTTGTTGCCCCGATTCTGCCGTCAGACGGGGATTTGTCCAGAATCAGGGAGTTGCTCGATAAGATTCTTGTCGAGCTGGAAAAGGTCAGCGTGAACATAAAAGCCTGCGCAGAGGCGTGGAAATGAGCGAACTCTGGGCTTACAATCCTGACGTATGTGATGGGGACTTTTGTCCCCGTCACTGCGAAAACTGTCCGAAGATGGAAAAAGCAACCGGCATCTATCACATAGAGGAGGATGAAGATGACTAATATCGAGAATCTCCGCATGATGACAGCTGAGGAACTTGCACAGTGGATAGATACCCGTACCAACGGATGCGATGCCTGCCCTCTCAAGCGCAAGTGTCTGTATGACGAAGAGAAATGCGGTATGTGCGCAGACCTTTGGCTCGACTGGCTCAGAGAGGAAGCGAAAGAAGATACTTAAACTACTTCCCTGTCCGTTCTGCGGTGGAGAGCCGGTTATAGACAAAGACGGTTACAATGTGTTTGAAGCACCGATAGGATGCACGAATCAGGTGATTCATAAACGGCTTCTTGTCCGTTGTCCGACTTGCTTCTGCTCAATAGATGTGGCAACACTCAGAGAAATCGATACGCACAATTATGAAGCAATCAATAGCATACTGCGAGATGAACTTATAACAGATTTTTGGAACAACCGAAAGCCAAAGGAACAGAGGTGAGGGACTGAAGAATGACCTACATCTCGTGGAATGGTAAAGAGATAAGTAATATATGCGCCTCTTGCTTGATGGTTGAAGACTGCGGTAATAAGTGTGTTACAGTTTGTTCCTTTTATATGAGCAAAAATGATGTGAACAGGCAGTTATCAAACTATAAAAGGGAACATCCAATGCAAGCAGTAAAGCGCGCTGTCCTTTATGACTTGAAAAAAAGAATACACGAGGAAATTTATTCGTTGCGTCGTCGTATAAAGAAAACGATAAAGCGAATCAAAAAAGTTGACTGGTATCACTATGATACTCTTTACAGAGCAGGGTCAAGTGAAAAAATATGCGACTTGTATATGGTAAACGATCATCAGATGAAACTGGTTTTCCCTGACGGAGTCGTAATCGACTACAGGAATGAATACGTTCCTAAGTTTGGCTTAGATTCACTGGACGCATACAACATCAACGAGATTATAAAAAACAAGGAAGAAAGTAAATGACTGACAAAGAAAAAGTTGACATTCTGATCAAGAACATGCGCTACGATATAAACTACTACAGAAAACTGCTTCAGACCTTTCACAATTCGCTTGTTGTCGACCGTATCGTAGTGAACGGAAACGCAACCATTGTGTTCTGGGGCGACAACACCAAGACTATCGTGAAGAAATCCGACGACGACGAGTATGATCTGCATCATGCTTTCTGCGCTGCGCTGGCAAAGAAAGTCTATTCCCACAATTCTTCTGTAAAGAAGATGATTGCTCGTCTTACTGTAGATCAGACTTATCGCGGGAAGAAGAACAAAAAAAGGAAAGAACGTAACACAGTCGGAATGAAAGGAGATACCAATGGAAAAGAAAAAGAGTGAAATCCTCAAGGAACAGTACTTCGAACAGACTCGAATCGAAAATATCGAAGAGGCTGTCGGCAAATACCTGAACATCAAAGCCCGCGTCATCGAAGCCGGCGGGGGAGACCTCACGGAACACGAAGTCGGCTCTCTGTCTATGGCAATCGCCATAGAAGATAGCATCTTTGATTGTTGCAGGGATGCTTGGAAATGCGCACCGAACCCAGACGCGATTCGTTGCGTAATCAGATGAACACGACTGCCCATATCCTCGTCACATCTTTGTGTGACAGGGACTGCCCGTCATGCTGTAACAAACAGTATGACCTGAACGACGTACCATACATCACCGACGACGAGCTGAAACAAATCAAGCACGTTTATCTCACGGGCGGTGAGCCGTTCGTATATTCCAACCCCTGTGAGATAGCCCGTAAGTTAAGGCTTACCTACAAGAACATCGATTCGGTAATCGTATACTCGAATGTGCATGAGCTGTATAACTACCTCATGACGGGAGGGGAACTGTACTGCATCGATGGTATAACGATGTCGATCAAATGCGAAAAAGACAAGAGCGCATTTGAACACGTCGCGGAAAACCCCGATGTTCTGCTCTTGCCCAAGAACAGGCTATACGTATTCCCTTCGTTTGAGGATACGGAATGCCCTGATTCAATCGTGAAGATGAACAGGCAGTGGCAAACAGTCTTCACGCCAGCCCCTAACAGTATATTCAGAAGACTGTAAAGAAAGGAGCAAATATGAGAACAGCCGAATTTGAAAGAGAAGCTCAGGAATATGACCGCATAGGTGCTTGCTATATGCACGTCGAGATGGCGCCTGGTTCTGACCATTACACACAGATAATGTCGGGGGACGAGACGCGTGTCGTACAGGCCATATACAACCTGATCGGAGAATTCTGCACGACGTACGGAAAAGACCCCAAGCAGTTACTCAAGTTTTACCTAAAGGCTTGGAAGAAGTTTGGGCTACACAAGACATACGAAGAAGCACTTTAAAGTAATTTCAAGTACTTTAAAGTAAATCAGAGAGAGAAATAAATGAGTAAAGATACTGGGACTAAAGCATGGCCTGCTCTGTGTGAGACACTGGCTATCGTATTCGTGGTACTGAAGCTATGCCATGTCATCAACTGGTCGTGGTGGTGGGTACTGTCGCCGTTGTGGATAGGCACTGCCGTCGTTGTACTGATGTACGTAATCATAAAGCTAATACTGAAATAAATCAGGGAGGGCGAAAGCCCTCCCTTTTCTTATGCTATTTTCTTAGACTTCTTGTACTCGGCCCATGTCTTAGACCAGCCACACGCTGACCAGAACTCGGCGATGATCGCTTCGTCTGCTCTATTGGCTTTATAGTATTCTGCAAGTTCAGCCTGAGTTATGCTCCCGTTGTCGTCGGCGTCGAAATCATCGATACGCTGTACGGCAAGCCTCGGAGGAAGCCCGCTTGCTCTGAGCTTTTTGTACTGCTTGATGAGCTTCGAGCCTCCAAAGGATTCAACGGCGGTATCAAAGGTGGTGTCGTCGACATTGGTAGAAGACAGGTAGTTAAGAAGAAGATTGGTAGACGGTGTTTCGTCGTCGTCGGTTTCGTCGCGGATGAGGTTGGTAAGAACCGATTTCCCGCTCTTCATGCTGGAGATGGTGTTGAAGAGGAGGTTGTAATCGCCATCCTCAAACGCCTGCTCTGCCGTCTCTTTCTTCTGCGCGTTCTCGACTGACTTGATGGCTGACCTAAACGAACCGTTGAATCCGCGTTCGTCATAGATCTTTTCTATCTCGTCCTTCTCGTCGGGATGTTCGAGATAGTAATCTGTCAGCTCCTGTTTGGATACAGAACCGCTTTCGTCAGCGTCCATTGCCTTATACAACGGGTTACTGTTATAGGTGCGTTTCTTGTCCTGAGCTGTAGTCATGTCCGAGAACTTCTTTGACCAGCCCTGTGCATCCCAGATAACTTGGAGTCTGCCCGCCGATTCAGGGTCAGTATAGTACATCTCTTCGATTTCTTCCTGACTTATTTTGCCGTTGAAGTTGACATCAAGTCCCGAAGCGTAGCGGTTGGCTTCTTTCTTCGTCATGCCCTGTTCCATCAGCGCAGTGACAGCGGGTTTCATCTCTTTGGTGACCTTGCTGTCTTTTTCTGCCAGCCTGATGATGTCGTCATAGTGGTACTGGTTTTCACCAAGTGCGTCTGCGGCGAACATCATCGCGCTGTTCAGATAAGAATAGGCGTTGTTAAGAGGAATGCCAAACAACTGGGAGATATACCCTGCAGCGTAGCGCGCAGACGATACTGTCGGCTCTTTAGCAAAGGATTTGATAGCATCAATGGCGTTGTTGATCGTAGAGATCGCGCCCATGCTGATTCCATAGGAATCGCTGTATTCACCGCCAGACAGGCTGTCAACCAGCACTTTGGCTACTTCGTCGCCGAACCAAACGGTACCAGCCCCACCCTCAAAGGCATTGAGCGCAATTCGCTCTATTATCTTTTCTGCCGACATTTCGTCGTCGTCGTCGCGATACTTCTTAAACTTGTGCTTAACCAAGTCTGCCATTACAGAAAGTATACCGAGTGACAATGCGGCTGTCGCCTGACCAGCCACCGTTCCACGAACAGCCTTAGCGTATTCTGTAGTATCTTCGCCCGCCTTTTTCGCGGCCTGATACTCACCAATGGTAGTCATAAGCCTGTTCAGGTTCTGCGTCTGCTGAGTGCGGAACATGGACAGCATACGGACAGCTTCTTTGTCTGTTCTTGCGTACTCTGCACGGAGCATCTGGTCAAACATAGGCTGGGTATAAATGACCACTTCGTTAAACTTGTCTTCGACTTTTTCGGCAAGGGCTCTGAACTCGTCAGACTTCGGGTCGAACTTTGTACCTTTGGGATATTCGCTCAGTACGTCATATACCGTAGCGGTGAACAAGTTGTTCACAGTTATGGCGTCCATCCACGAAATGCCCTTCTTCATAGCCTCGTAGCCGGGAATCTTGCTCATCACGCGCTCGACAAGACTATTGTCCTTTTCGAGTATTTCAGCAACGGTCGGGTCGAGAGAGTTCGTGAATCTTCTGTACCGAATGGTATCGGTAAGAGCACCAGTCTTGCTTCCGGTATACCTCGTGAGTCTCGCCGCCATAAGAGCGCGCATAGACAGTATCCCTGCGGCTGACCAGTAAGAGGAAGACTGTTTGGCAATAGTTGACGGGTTGCCAATAAGGGCGCCTTTCTGCAAGTTGATTCTTATGTTGCGGAGGATGGAGTCGGTGTTTTTCGTCGTCGTAATATCGTCGACGAAGTTGTTTACCCACTTGCCAAATTCCGCGCCCATCGTGTTGCCTGCAATATCGGCAAGGCTGTCGTTCGCCCGCGACTTCCTGTTCATTGCAAGGAGGTCTGCTCTGAGCCCTTTATAGGCGATGAAGTCTGCCATCTTGACCGCGTAAGAGTCTACGGCTTCTGTCATCGGAACAATCTTCAGGTAGCCGTTGTATTCAGAGCCTCTGCCCATAGTGTATGTGGGATCATGCTTGATATGTTTTTCCATATCCCACGAGTCAAGATTCTCTGTTGGTTTCGGCTTCCCTGTTTCGTCCAGTTCTGCCCAGTTCGCAGGGAGAAACTTGCCTCTTGCGAAGAACGTAGGAACGAAGCCATAGTGCTTCATGAACACTTTTGAACCCGCTTCTCCGAACGCAAGCTGAAGTTGCTCGGTTGCTTTTAGATAATCCTTGATTACCCCGTTCGATTCAAGTGCCGATTTCAGGGAAGGCAGTTCTGTCTTGAGGTCAATGTCATACGCTCTACCGTCTTTTGTAACGAAGCCTTTTACCCAGTTGTTGTTGTAGTACGGAGTTTCTATGTCGTAGCGAGAATACTCCTTAGCCAGCTCCATCTGGTTCAGAACAGTTACTGCATAGGCAACTTCAAGCGCAGACAGGTCTCCAAACTTTTCCCTGATAGCGGCGTCTTTTGTCAGGTCGGCTATTTTGGTATTGCCTCTGAAGAAATCGTCATAGCCCTTCTTGCTCTTCAAACTGTCATAATAAGCATTCGCGCGAGAGATGAGCGCCATGTTTGCAGTAGTTGCCTGTGTGATACGGTCTGCCATCTCATAGCCAAATGTTTTTTTGCCCGAAGATTCTCTCTTGTAGCCAGCGAAGAACTTCCACATATTCGGAGTGGTGGCTTGCCAACGAATAGCTCCGCTCAAAAATTTGCCCATTGGTTTGCTCTTCTTGGGCATTTCTTTCCCGAACCGTTTCGTGTTCTTGATGGCGCGGTTGACGTTCTCCACATCGGCGCGCATCGCCTTGAGCGCGTTATCATAAGCCTGAATATATGCGCTCTTATAGTTTCGATTGTCTCTTTCCGTCACGGGCCTCGCCATGTTCTCTTCGTGGCGCGTCAGGTTCTCCTGCGCCTGGGCGAGTCTTTCCGCAACGAGATCGTTATAGTACAGAGTGCCTTTCAGCTTATCGTACGCTTTGATAACGCCAGTAAAGTTCTCGACGTTCCCGTTGTTGATGTCAACAGCCGCTTTCACGAACCCGTCGTATGCGTCAGCGATCTCTTTTATGTGCTCGTCCTCAGCTCCGTGATACTCTGTCTTCAGCTTGGCAAGGCCGAGCGTGTCTTCAGAGATGTTGCCGTGATAAGACCGGAACATGTTGTTGGCTTTCTTCCAGTTCTTCTGCTTGTCGGTTTCCTGTTTTTCTTCGGCAACTGGTTCGGCCTCGACGGAAGACGTTTCTTCTGCCGTTGTTTCGTTCGACGTCGTCGACGGTTTCAGCAGTACCTTAAACTTATCTTCTACAGTTGTTGCAGTTGCGTCAATGCCGTCTCTGTAGTCCGACGCAATTTCGTAGAACTTTTTGAGAACAGCCGCATCTCCAAGCGGGGAGTTCCTGAAGTTTTCAAAGATGGTCGATGCCGGCTCAGTTTTTTCAAAGAGCTGTTTGCGCTTGGTAGTGGCGTCTTCGTAAACGACATAGTACTTGTCGATGAATTTCTGCACTTCGCGAAGGTTCTTTTCAAGCTCAGTTATGTCGTGGATATTGTCCAGCGCCACCTTGGACAAGTCGCCTATGTCTTCAGACAGTTTGTCAAACGCGGCTTGTTTTGTCTCAAACTCTGCGTCAAGGTTCTTAAGTATCCCATCCACCTTTTCGAGCTGGATGCGCATATTGTTAAGCGTCTGCTCGATGTCCTCTGTAGCCTCTTCGTCGAACGCCCCTTCGCCTGCAAACTGCTTGTTAAGCAGATCGTAATTCGCCTGAAGAGTTTCCTTTTCTCTTCCCTTCTGGAAAATTTCAAGGTCCAAGGCGTCCATTTCTTTTTGCAGGGTTTTCAGCGAAAGCAAATCCATAAGGTTTACTTTAGACGTATCTTTGTTGATTTTTGCGATTTCGTCTTTGACTGCTTGGATCTGCTTGCCGATGGTATCTCGTCTGCTCAGGACTTCTTCGAACTGCCGAACCACACCCATAAGATTCATGTTCCGCTTTACAATTGCGGACGTCGGCATCTCCTTGTTGTTCGGGTCTATCGAATTCTGGTTCAAGTCGAAGAAGGTCATCATGTTCGTGATATCTGTACTTGCTCCCATGGTGTACAGATAGAACTCGGTGAACTCCTGATTGTTCATGCCAAGTGCGCGCTGATAGGAATACAGCAATCTTGCGGCACGCTTTGAGTTTTCGCCACGCCCGTGGTCTTTGTGGTAATAGAACGAGTTCGCGAGGCTATTGATAACGTGCGTCAGATTCTTCCTGTTCGCGGGGCTAAAGGGCTTGACTCCATCGGCGTCTATTTGCGAAAGCGCGATGGCTTTGTTCGGACCGTTGGATGCTATGTCCTGAAGCGGAAATACCCTGTTTCTGCCTTCGCTTGCTTCTTCCAGCTTTCTTTCCGTTTCCTGTCTGAATTCCGGAATGTTAATAGCCCTTGCCAGCATAGAAGCAAGGTCATCACCCTTTGAAAGAATGTTCGAGTTCTGATACGTTTCGTTATAAAGGTCATTGTAGTACTTCTTCGCCTTCATGTAATGGTTCATCGCATCTACAAGCCGTTTCCCAAGCGGATCGTTCTCGTAATCAAAAGGCGTGTACTGAGTACCTCTATAGCTCTTTTCCTCGGTAACATCTTCTGTGCTGAAATACCAGTCAGAAAGATATGCCGGGATTTTGTTTTGGGTGAGTATCATCTCCCGAAGCTCTTTTATGTGGTCGTACGCCTCGCGCACATCCGCATCGGCGCGTTCCATTTTTTCTTTGTTTGCTTCCTGAGCGAGCATTTCTGCGCGAAGTACTGTGTTGTACAGCGCATTTTTCCTTGCGTTGCTTGCAAACGCATTCGAAATGGGCGTAGGCTGAGACGCATTCTTTGCCCGTTCAGGTTTCCCGTTGCGCCGTCTGGCTTTGCTCTTGTCTGTGGTTTCTTTCCCCTCTTCGTCGACGTAAGTGAAATTGTAGCCGTTTGCTTCAATTATGTTGTCGAGAAGTTCTTTGCAGTCATTGACTGCCGCTTTGTACTCGGTGGGAAACCACCCGTATTTGGCGAAGTCAAATGCCAGTTTGTATGCAACAGAGAATGTAGCCTGAAGGTCTCTGCGCAAGGCGTCCACGCTTGCATATTTCTTGCCTTTCTTTGCAAGAAGCTCAAGTCCTTTTTTGAGCTGTTCATTGCTGATGGAAGAAAGAAGCGTAAGCGAATTGTCGTAGATACCGACAGCGTCTGCGTCAAGAGTCTTCTTGATAACAGCCTCAATCCCTTCAACAGAGAACCGCGCCTTGCTCTCGGCAGACAAGTTGTTATGAGAAAACTGCGTAAATACGTTGTAGTCTTTACCGCTTTCTGCCCTGACTTGTTCGAGCATTCTCGTAACCAAGCCTTGGACAAGACGAACAGTATCGCCGTCGAAATCGTTGTCGAGATGCATCCCAAGGTCGTCGGCTATGTTGACAAATACATAGTCCGTATCCAAGTTGTACTTCTCGGCAAAAGCTTCATACCCGCCTTTTTTGTTCTGGACAAGCTGGATATCGTTTTCCTCTGCAGACGGGTTTCTCCCTATGAACGTAAGGCCTTCGGTTATCTTGTTCGAATAAATTTCGTTACTACTAAGGCCCGCATATCCAAGGTCGTTGATGTCAATCATTTTACCCACGAGTCCGATAACATCAGGGGCGATCCACTGGTTTGCGGTATTCTGATTCTCGATATAGAGCTTACTTCCTCTAAGGTCTTGAGCCATATCCACGAACTTGTCACGGACAATGCCTCTGCCCATAGCGGTATAAAGAGCATCTTCGCCAAGATACGCAAGAAGGCTTGCTCCAAAACTGCTGTTGTTAAGGTTAATAGACTTGAGGTCTTTGCCGAGCATCTGAGCCTGAGCCTCTGGGTTTTGGATGATTTCTTCCTCAAGACGCATGAGATACGAGTCGACAAGCTCTTCTGCCATCATTGGAGTAAAGCCCTGAATATTACGGAACATTTGGGCAAGACCAGCCTTTTCCATGCCCTTGACCATGCCGGTCTTTGTGCCTTTCCCGTACACATTCGACTTGGGGATACTGCGTATATCTTCTTCTCCAAGACGGCTGTAGAATTCGTCTCTCCCGTTTTCCATGCTTTTATACTGTTCGGCGAACTTAAACGTAGACTCAAACAGCAGTGCACGTTTTCCAGCAAGCGGAACCCACTTGCCATCTTTTTCAGAGAAGATGTCTCTTGCGTAAAGCTTCCCGTTTTCTTTCTTGATGTACTTGCTTACTGCGCCCTCAGGCACAAGGTCCATAAACGCCCTGTACCAGTCAAACCCGATAGCATTGCCTTTGACGCCGCCAGGTCCTCGGAACTGGAAGCCGTGCTGGTTGTCAGCCCAGATAAAGCCCGCGCCATCTGTGACGTTCATTTCGATATCGGTTGTTATTTTGACGGCGTCGTTAACCTGAGCGTTTCTTAGGATCTCTTTGGCTTTTTCCACAGCCAAACGGTGAGCTTCGTCAGGTTTGAACCCTTTGCGCTTGTATGTTTTCTCGTACATACTTATAAGCCTGAGTTCATCTGCCTCCATGTTTTCAACTTTGAAATTCTGGTTGACGTCATAGAGGATCGTTTTCCAGTCGGGCAGAATGACCACTTCGCTAATCTTAACGCCAGTGTCATTATTGGACGGTGTCCACAAAAACCCTTGGTTGGCAAGGTATTTCGTCAGCACAACTTCTGTGCCGTTGATCTCGCCGTCTTTCATGAACGCGTTCTGATTCGCCTGAAGCTTTTTGAATGTTTTCTCGTCGTAGAGTCTGAATTCAGCATCCTGAGACTGAGAAACTGTCATGCCTCCAAAGAAGTAGCGTTTCCCGTTCTCCGCTACGATGCCTTCACCTCTTGCTGTTTTCCTAAGGACATACTTGGCGAGGTCTTCAGACGCCTTGGGGTGATTCCTGTCCATGCGGATAACAAGCGTTGACGTTGTTGCCTCTGCGTTTGAGTAGATATTATATCCTACACCCTCAATGTCGCTACCGTGCGAACGCATCATCGCCGTATACTTAACGTCGTCTTTGTCGTCGACATTAAGCATACTTCTTTCCCAAGCTTCTCGGTTATAAACTCTGTCTGTTTTAAGAATGAGTTTCCCGTCAAAGTTTGAGCCAAATGCATTCCCGATATCTATGCTTGCTTCATAGTAATAGGGGCTTTCGCCTCTCGCAAGGATATACGCATCATGCGCAGAGCTTCTCTTCCCGACAAGATATCCATCTGAATCGACAACAAGATAGGTATCTGCATTGCGCTCAATTACTTTGATCTTGTTTTCGGGTCGAGCCATCAGGCTTTTACCGGAATCGGCAAAATGTCCAGTGCTGACCGACTCCAGCTCGATGTCTCCCTCCTGAGGCACATACTTAACTCTGTCGAATCTTATCGAATCGGCATCGCCCGCATAGGGGTTCTCTTCGTTAACGTCGACAACTTTTCTGTCTTTGCCAACCGTGTTCTTAGATGCAAGATAAGACGAAACTTCCGCGCTCGGATTGTAGTTGCCACGGCGATCAGACTCATTCACATTCTCTTTCGAGTACATGAAATCTTCCTGAAGCAGTTCACGCGCAGAATCGAGCATGGTTTCAATGTTCTCTTCTGCAATGCCAAGGCGTCGCATCTCGGTAACAACGGTGGGAAGATTGCCTTCAGAAATGGATGCAAGTAGTTCGTCGACGACGAGACCTCGGTAATAATCGGTTTGTTCTTCTTCGGGAAGAGCAGTGATTTGGTTGCCAGTCAGGTAGTTGTAAACATCTTTTCTGTTCTGAGACAGGAGCTTATCTGCCAAAGAAACAACGTGTTCTTCAGCCATCCCTGCTTTGCGGAGAACGTCTTTCGCGTACTGCAGGCGACTCGCCGCTTTTTCTTTGTTGACTTCACTGCCTTCGAACTTGCCAAATCTTTTCGCAATGTTGAGCTTGACTGCTTCGGCAGAACGCGGAGTGAGCTTTTGGCTTCTCCTTATCCGTTCTCTTCGGGCTTCGGCTTGCTCGTCATACTCTGACTTTCCTTCAGTTTCTGTGCTCTCTCTGGCGTGTTCGGCAGAGTTGTCTCCAGCATCTCGATTATTTTCTCCGTTCTCGGATCGTTCTCCTCCAGATCGTACTCCTCCGTCTTCCCGTCCGGGGTATGCACCGTGTACCTCTTGAGTGCCATTGGTTTCCTCCTCGTTCAAATTATTTTGGGCTTTGGCATACTGCTGGGCATCTATGATGGGGTTGCCTGTGGTTTTCGGCTTAAAGGTGATTCTTAGTTTCCCGTTCTTTTCAGAGTATACAAGCTCTTTGTCCGAGATATCCGCTCTTTCCTGAAGATAAGAAAGAATCTGTTCCTTTCTTTCGTCGACGGGAAGAGAAAAAGATTTCTGCCGAACCTGTTTGTTCTTTACATGCCGATACTTGCTCCCAGAAAGAATGTCGTTCAGGAGTTTAAGTTCTTTATCCGCGAGAACCTGTTCGTTTTCCGCTGTTGCTTTGTTGTACTCACGAATTCTTGCAACAATACTTTCAAGTTCTTCGTTTTTTGCTTGCAATGATTCGGGAGAGTTTGCGGGCCTGTTAAAAACTTTCAGGATATTCTGCCACAAATCAGGATATTTCTCCTTGATTTGCGTTTGCTCTTCGTTGTCCCTCTGGATAAAGTCGACAGCGTTTCTCGGCGGTCCGCTTGTTTCTTCTTCTGTCGGTTCTCCGAACGGTGCGGTCGCTTCTTCGGTCTGAGCGGCTTCTTGTGCGGAAATCCTACTAAGCTCATCCTCAGGCAGTACACTATTCAACTCCTGAGTAAGCTCATCGTTTTCCGCTTCGGTTTTGTCGAGATCGATATATCTCGCGCCCCTTGCTTCCTGTTCGGCGAATTCTCTTTCGAGTTTGATTTCAGAATACTTATCCGCTATCTTGCCAATCGCTGTTGCCGGGTCTTTGAGGTCTTCAGCTTTAAGCTCATTAAACGACTTGATAAAATCGTTCGCCATTTGGTTGGCAACCTTAGTCCCATAGACAGGGGAGAAGTAAGAAAACAGTTCGGTCTTGAAGACCTTGCCGAATTTCTTCTTCCCGTTCTTTGTCTTAAGCTCGTCCTGAATCGCATCTATTGCGAGCTTTTGACTTTCGATTTCTCTCTGCGCCCGCTGTACTGTAATCCAGTTCTGTCTGCCACCGCTTTCTTCAATTTCTTTCTGGACTTTGATACCCTCGGTCATGCCACCGCCAAGACCAACTATACCACCGACAAGACCATCGTACAACACTTCAGCAAGCGAAGGCCATTCAGACTCTTCGTAATCGCCGCCAAGCCTTTGGGAAATAGCAGAAATCCATTTGTCGGCAATGGGATTGAGAACATCAGACAGCATTTCTTCGACAGCTTCAGAGCCGAAGGCCGTAACCATCTTTTCTATGACAGCAGGCATACCTTTGGCAATGAGTTCATCGCCGAACTTGCTGGTCATCCGTTCTATCCAGCCAGTGCCTTCGATGCCCTTACGTCCACCGATAGTCCACATCTTTTCGGTGAGGTACTCGATAGCCGCAGACTTAATACCATTTATAAACTGAGTGGTAATTGATTTCCCTTTTTCGCGAGACTCCTGTGCTGAACCGCCAAACGAGCGAACAGACATCGCCGCCATTCCAGCGCCTGGCACAAGCGCAGACAATGCCGAGTCAATAGCAACGTCGATAGCAGACGAGCCGACGTCCATAAGGGTAGAGCCAATCCAGCCACGTCCTTCTTTCGAGCTCGAAAGCTGATTCGTTGCGTTGCTTGTCAGAGCATTCCCAGCCTGAAGTGTTCTCCAGAGAGCCGAACCAGTTTCGGGCTGATAGTGATCGTCGCCACTTTTAATCGCATTCAGACCAAGGTCGAGCGTGTTGAGCGCAGACAAATAGTTCGCGCCTTGCCTGTTAACCGTACCAGTTACCATTTGGCGCAAGTCTGTGCCAAGAGTTTCGTGTCCGGTTTTGCTCAGGGACGCAAGGTCTTTCTCGGAAACCCGCCAATCGTCGGTTACTTTGCTGTAACCGCCATTTGCATTTTTCACATATGTGCCGCCAATAGCCCGAAACGATTCGGGTTCGGGCGTCTGGATCGCCTGCTGTTGCTCATTCAGCTTTGCAAGCCTTTCCTTAAACGAAGACCCCGTCGACGTAGTCGATGAGGTTTTCGTGGAAGTAGATTCAGTTTGTTTCGGCGTACTGGTTTCGGTAGGCGTCTCCCCTCGCAATTCAGCGAGACGCTCCTTAAAAGATTTAGCCATATTAGCCTCCGCGTTGATATTGCCTACTGTCTTTCCATGAACACATTTTTTGCGCCTTGTGTATGCGGACTGGCATTACTGAAATACGGATTCAGCTTCGAAGTTATATCGTACAGGGCGTCGTTGAGCGTGGGTTCGGGTTTAGAACCGCCGTTTTCGTACCAGTTAAGGAATGTCCTGTCTTTTGAAAGCACATTTGCCGACGGCACTTCGATATCACCACTGAATTCGTTTTTTGTGCCGGTAGCGTAACGCTTGTAAAGTTCAGGATCGTTCTCTTCGAGATAGGTAAGATACCGATTAAACATTGACTGAAGTCTCGCGTGATGTGTGCTTTCCATTTCAGCCAAGTCTTTTTCAAGCTCATTAACCGCCAGTTTGTGCGTGTCTTCGCTTACGACAGCATCGTTGTAATTCTGCTCAGACTCTTTGTACGCCTCTTTGAGCTGGAATCTTTCTTTTTCGACTTTCGCCTGATTCATGCCATCATACGCATCGGCGTATTCTCCACCCTTTGCGTATTCCTCATCTATTCTTCTTCTTACTTCGGCTCTGAACGTAGGCGCTTCAGTGTCAGTCCCATATTTGCCAGCCGCGAGTACGTCGGCGACGACGCCTTGTTCAAAGGCATCGACTTTCTGCTTCGCTTCTGCATAAATGCTTTCGTATTCGTCGATAATGTTCGGCTGTTCAGGCACGCTGGGTTTGACGGTTTCCATATACTTGCTGTGCAGATTCGCTTCCGTATCAGCAAGACCAGGGGCAACAAAACTCTGGGCAAACGGATGCATCGGGCCAGTAGCTCCCGTTTCGCTTTCGTATTTGTCCCGCATATCAGCAAAATTGTTGGGAGACTGCCCAAAGTTATTGTCGAACGGGCTTGTGCTCGGTCCTGTGTTCGCTGGCGCATTTGGATACTGTCCGGTTTGAGGAGTTGAATTCCCAGTGGACATTGCGTTCTTTATGCGGTTGAATTCTTCAGAACTTACTATATCAAATGCCATAGTTATCCTCCATTGACTGCCCATCGTCCCGTTGTGGGATTGTACACAACGTCATCCGGGTTGGTAGTCGTATGCCCGATGCCAAGCGCGTCTTGCGTCGACATGGTCACTCCATTAGCATTAGCAGAGGCTCTATCTCTCATGTCAAGAGACTTCTTATACCAGCTGTCATTCCAACCAGTATTACTGCCAGCGTTATATCCTGCGGGATATTTGCCCGTGATGTTTTTGTATTCTTCGGGGGAGATATATCCTTGGTCGTATGCGATGTCGGGATATTGTCTTGCCCATACAGCCTGCGCGAGGTTCGCCGCATCCTGACCATAGAGCTGGGCATATGCGCCGAAGTCGCCGTACTGTGCTCTGTTCTCGGCATCCTGAAGCAGACGTTTCCGTTCGTTGTCAGCCATTTGCTGTTCGTACAGCGCCTGTTCCTGAGCCCTCTGCTGGTCTTCGTAGTCGCGCTGTCTCTGCCATTCAGACTGAGCCTGATTCGCCATAGCCTGTCCGTAGATCCCTGCGTAACCGCTGAAGTCACCAAGCGTAGCCCTGCGGTCGGCATCAGACACAGCCATCTGGTACCACTGAGTCATCTGCTGTTCGCGGTTTTTCATGTCGGCAAAGATTTCAGCAGCGCGCTGATAATCGTTGTTCATGATAGCAGATGTGACGTCTGCCTGATACTGGATTTCGAGGTTGGCGATCTGCTGTTTGAGCTTTGCCTCGGCGTCCATCTTGGCGGCGTTGAGCGCGCCCATGGCGTTCTGATATGCATTGCTCATAGACAGAGCCGCCTGAGAACCAGTGCCGACATTCATGCCGTTCCCAGCAAGCTGGGTATTCAGATTGCGCTTCTCAATTTCGTGACTCGCGGCTGTCGCGTTCGCATTCTGCATATATGCTTTCTGCAAATCGACGCCCTGCTGATTGAGCGCGTTCTGATTGATTTGGTTCGATGCTTCCAGCTGTGCGAGGTTGCCCTGTAGCTGGCTGTCGTACATCTGGTTGATTTGGGCGGTATGGTCTACGCCAGCTCCCATGGACTGAGCAAAGCTCTGAACGTAACCATTAATGGCACTGTTCGCACTGCCCTCAGCGGTGTTGCGGATATCTGCGGCGTAGGTAGGAGTCTGCGCAGGCGCGGTCTGAGCCGCGGTCTGCACTGTCTGCTGTGTGTTCAGGTTTTCATTCGCCATTGCATTACCACCTTGTAGTCCACTTGAAGCCTATGCCATCATAGTCGTCAATGTATTCCCACTCGCCCGTCTCGGGATTGTACCGCTTCCCGTCATTGCCGACAGTAACGTCGACGATAGGCTCAGACATCGTCGGAAGTCCCGACTGAAGGTCTCGTTTCAGTTCGTCGTACCTCTGCTGTGCATACGATGCGGTAGCGGTGTCTTCCTGAAGCATCAGGTGAGCCGCCAGCCCGTAGGGCATAACGGTACGGCAGATATAATCGTCAAGATTTATTTCGTCGTCGAAGTCTTCGACGGGAGTGACGATAGGTCGCTTACTGGGCTGAGAAACTTTCCAGTTATCGGAGTATTTGTAGAGTTCTCCTGCAAGGATGTTGATGATACCGATGGTTCTGTGCTGGTAATCGGTCGTGTCGAGGTCGTCGGCGGCGTCGATTACTGTGAGCATTTCATCGAATACTTCTTGTACAGTTGTAGCCATTGAATCCTCCTATTTGGGAGTGGGGGCTGGTTGTTAAGCCAGCCCCCGTTTTCTTAGGACTTGGTGAACTTGAAGCGGACGATGCCAGAAGGCAGGCAACCGTCTTTGTAAGCATACGCAGACACATAGTAAGTGCCAGCGGGAATGTCCGCATAGGCGACACCAGTGCCGGTCGTAGCGGCTTCGTGCACTTTCGGGTTGGCGTACATGGGCGCCTGAGTGATGACGTACTTGTAAGTCACACCACTGTACACGCCAGTGTGAGATTCGGCGGCGCCAACGACAAGGCCGTAGGTCGTGTCATAGGTGATAACCGGATCTTCGCAGACGAGAGTGGACGCGGTGAGATTAGTGCCATCGGTATAGACGATGATGCCGTTCGCCTTGTGCGCCTTGACAAAGGAGTCGTAGCGGAACAGTCCTTCGGCGTGGGTCGCGAAAGAACCGACGACGTTGTTGAGCGTACGGAGCTTGTGGCACTTACGCGGGTCGGCAGTAGCCTTGCCCCACTTCATCATGATGCGCACGCCAGTAGGCATGAGGTCATCAGGAATGGCGACGATCTTCGCATTGCCGAGCATACCGACTTCGCCCTGAACCATCTTGCCAGTATAATTCTGGTTATACTGGAGACGTTCAGAAAGCCGAGTCTCGATGGAATCAGTCTCGCTGATGATAAAGGTGCGGTCGGAGTTAGGAACGTGGGCGTTGTTCGCACGGCTGTTCATGGTCATGAACGTGCGGACGATGTCCTCGTCGGCGGAACTCTTCTTCGCTTTGAGTGTATCGACAGAGCCGAACATCACGATACCGGCGCCCTCAGCCCAAGTCTTCAGGCGGTATCTGTCGTTCTCAGGAACGAGCTCTTCGTCGACGGTCTCTTTCAGGGCAGTCGCCATCTTGCGGATGAAGCGCTGGTCCATGGAGGGAACTTCGTCGATTTCGCCGTGGAAGGTTCTCTTCCGACGCACGGTGTAGCGGTTGATCTCATCATAAATCTGCTGGGCGGCACCAGTTCTCTGATACCACGGCTGAGTCACATCGTAGTCAACCAGCTGGAAGTGGCTGGTCGTCGGGATAACGATGGTCTCGTTGCCGTCCCATTCCCAGTCTTTATTGGTCATGGACTCGGTGTAAGACTTGGTCTCGAACTCCTTGTCCATCTTGGTCTGCATATCGGTATAAAGATTTACCAGTGCAGCAATTTCGCCTGTCATAGCCATAATGAAAAATTCCTTTCACAATTAAGCGTCATTCCAAATCTTGTCGAGCATTGACTTGTTATAGTCACTGTGCCCGGAAGATTTGCCGCCTCCTACTTTTCGGGAGGCGTTTTTGTTTTTCTGTCTTTCTGTTTCAAGATCTTTTTCCAGCTGGGCGATTCGGTTTTCATAGGTTCGTTTCTCGTAGTTGTGGTATGCTCCCACGAGGTCGCCTGTGATTTTCACGTCATCCCAAACTTCCTGAGGGATGCTTTCGGTTTTCATGTCGCCGTAGACGTGCTTGAACGCACGAACGGCGTTGTCTGCCTGAAGCCGTTTGGGGTCGATAACCGCGGGCATCCGTTCTCGGACGGCTGTCTTCGCGTTATCGTAAGTGATCGAATTGCCTTTTTCTTTTTCGCTGTCCATGAGCATCCGCGCTTTGGTGTCGACAATGAGGTCATCAACGGTGGCAAAGTCTCCCTTGATTTCGTTCAGGAACGACTCGTAGCGACGGAGATACTCAATCTGCGCGTCTTTGTCTTCAGACTGGCTTTTGACCTTGTCATAGTTCATGCCCTTTTGGGCAAGAGTCTGCGCTTCCTTTTTGGAAAGCGTTCTGTCTTCGTGGTTGTAGGTGACATTGAGAAAGTCTGGTGTGTCTTCATCTTCACCCTCGCCGTCAGACGGGGTCTCAGCTTCGCTGGTCTGCTGGTTTGCTTCGTCAGCTCCGCTTTCGGTTGAATCTTCGTCCGAAGCGGCAATCTCGGTTTCAGGATCGAATCCCCAAATATCTTCGTCTCCAAGACCGTTCGGGACGTTCACGTCCTCCTTGGGTGTATCTGTAGCTTCGATTGCTTCTTCGTTCAGAATGAGTTCATCCATGTAAAAATTTCCTTTCTGCCTGTGGTGCGGCATCTTATTTATTCAAACGTCGACGACGACGTCAGAATACAGAAATTTGTCAGGAAACCTATTGGTTAAACCAAAGATTTGAACTGGCAGGGTATACGGATGCACTTACGGGCAAAAAGCCCGTACAGCGCAAAATAATGCGTTTTTCAGCCAATCTTCCTTTCGATGTCGTCGATACGGTGATTGGCGGCTTTAATCTGCTCCTGAATAACAGGAATGACTTCGGCAAAGTTATTATGCCGTCTTACTTCACGAGTAAGTTCTTCAAGCTTTGTATCTGTAACAGCCTGAGCCTTTTCCAGTTTTGCATCGGCTTCTTTGGAGCGAGCCTCAAGCTGTTCCAGCATTACCTTGTTGTTCTCTTTGCTCGAATGGACAACGCCCAAATAGGTTATGATAGCAACGACCACTGAGCCGATGAGTCCATACAGTGCTTCCATGTTGCCCTCCTTATTCGCCGGTTGCCTCCCAGCTGAGGGTTGCCGCTCCATCGTCCATTGTCACTGTCAGTATATATGCACCGTCACTTTCGGGATACTCAGGGAGAACAAGCGGGGCTACCACAGAACCGTCAAGCTTGACGTATGTGCTTGTGCCACCATGACGTTGTACGAGATACAGTCCGTCGTCGTCGTCGGTAACGACAGGAGCGGTAAGGCTGTCATCGTGGACAGCAGTTTTCGCCCAGGGGTCATACAGAACAGGCATAGGTCATTCCTCCTTATTTTTGCGGTATTCAGCGGTACTGATACCAAGCAGTGCACCGATAAGAGTGCAGACAGCCGCACTGGTTTTCGCAATCTGGTCTGCGTAGGGCCATCCCCATACGGCAGAACACGTCACGTAAAAAACAGTGAGGGCAGGCAGACAGATCATGCAAATCCATTTGAGCACATCATAGACATGGTTAGGCAGTTTCATCCTTTACCTCCACTTTCTTTTTCTTCTTGGTCGGTTTCTTCTCTTCTGTTGGTTCTACTGTCGGGGCAACAGTTTCCACTTTCTTTACGTCGTCGTCGCGTACCATGGTTTTGGTATACGGGTCATAGCGAATAACTGGTAATGACATAAGTACCTCCGTTAATCAGTCTCATCCACTTCGTTACCGTCTTTGTCATACCATTTGTCGTTTTCGGCATCGAAGTAATAAATGTTGCCGGTGTCGATGACACGATACTTTGTCCCATTAGGGCAGTCGTGAGGAAGCGCATCAGTAGACAGCCCAGACAAAGAAAATCTTTTCCATGTATCACTAACCATTTCGTACCTCCTATTCGGTCAGCAGTTTGATAGCTTCTTCCAAAAGCGCAATGGCTTTTGCCTTCTTGTAGTCGTCGTCGACGACGGGGGTTTCTACAACAGGTTCATCTATGGGTGAATGATACTTGTTATAGATTTCTTTCGACGCCGTTCGACGTGTCGTATAAGTAGTGGGAGTAACCTCAGGGTTCTCGTAGTTACGACAGAAAATGTCGGATACATAATCCGTCGTCGTCGCCGTAAGCATAGCTTTCCATGTGGTGAGGAATTCCGACTGGAGTTCAGTCAGCATGAACCTCAGCTGGGTCTCCTCGTCTTCGATGCCCTTGCCGTAGGACTGGCAGAATTTTAGGAGATTGGCTTTACGAGGCCCCCACGTCCACTGGCAGAGTCCCCAGCCTCGCTGGTCCGACTGGAACGTCTGCGCATCCATCGTTCCTGAATTCACCATATCTGCGTAATGCTGAGACATTTGCCTGTTGTAGGAGAAGTCGTTCTGTAGACGCATGGATTCGCAGTTGCTCTCGCATTCCATGTTCCCCATAATGCCGGCGATTGCCACATCGGGCAGGGAAGTATTCTTCTTAAGATAGTTCCAAATAGTCTGTTTGCTCATTATCCCTCCAGCCACAGGTCTTTGATGTAACCGCTCACGTCGGCATAAGACGTGGCTACTGCGATTGATATCCTGTTACAGTTGCTCTTCAAGGTGCTTGTAAGAGAAATGTCTTTTGTCGAGGAAGACGTACCTGCCTGTACATACTGGAAGTTTGTCCCCTTTGTTCCGCTGTCAAGGTAGGTAGCAGTATTCTTGTAGATATACAGACGGCAGTATCGGCCTGTACCGTCTGTGGCGTTGTGTGTAGCGTAGAACGTACAGCGGAGCTTGCTCCAGTCCGCAAAGCTTATGTTCGCATTCAGATAATACGCCGCTTCACGGTTAGCGTAACCGGTGACATTCTCTCTCAGGCGACGGTAGTTGTTCGATACCGAGTTGGAGTCGAAGCCACGCATGGTGAAAGGAATATTAACGCCTTCGATAGTACCAGACGACGACGTCGTCGCAGTAAACGTATATCCGCTCTGGACAGCACCGTTCTTAATAAGGTATTGAGTAGAGGCTGTCGCTGTAACAACGATATTGCTTGTTGCCACCTTACCGTTGCACGAAAGTGTTTTCGCGCCGACGGTTATGTTGGACGTGAATACTTTGCCATTGCACGTAAGCGTCTTGGTGCCAGCCGAACTCAGCGTGAACAGGGAAGTAGTCCCATACTTTACCTGACAGGATGCTACTTGCGAAATCGTAGTGATCTCAGAGCCCCCATACGTGACGGATACATCTATCATCAGCTCACCGTCCCCGTGTAGTTTGCAAGAGAACCCTTGACCTCTGCGCCGTTTACCCAAGCGGAGTATCCGCTACGGATTTGAGCCGCCGCTGCCGCTGTCTGTCCAGACGATACGGTGGTAGAACCAGTGAATGTGCCAGTAATGTTCTTGATGCGCCCTGCGCTGTTGGCATCGCCAACCTGAGCGTTCACGTTGTACTTAACATTCGCCGCAGTGATGTTCGCAGTAGTTACCGCTTTGATAGTCTGCGCTCCGCTAAGATACTGCCCTGCGGAAATCGTTCTATCCGACGTCGACGTATTGTATGTAGCAGCAGCCTTGGAGGATATACTTCCAGTAATGGCATTCCCGCTTGCGTTGTGCGCCGTTACGCCATCGAGCATATCCCCCGCAGTAACGGTATCTCCGCTGATATCCACAAACGAGGCTGTACCGCCTCCAGTCTTTGGAAGCTCTACAGATGGAACATCGGCGTAGTCTGCTCCGCAGAGTGTAATATCCTGTGCCATATCGCACCTCCTTTAGGAGATGGTCAGCACTTTGGTGTCCGCGTCCTGAGAAACAGAAGCAGAGGTCAGAGAACCTGCCACGCCGAAAATACTTACACCCGATTTGATGTTGGATGCAACGAGATTGGCATCGCCAGAAATCGTCTGAGCGCCAGTAAGATAAGTGCCCGCCGCAATAGACTGATTGCTCGTTCCCGGAGTAATAGTAGCCGCAGCTTTCGTAGTCACAGAAGCGGTCAGGGAAACAGACGAGTTCCCAGCTGTTCCGCTGGCTACATAACCGGCAGTTACGGTAGGAGTCACGCTGATGGTTTTCGACAGAGTCAGCGTATTTGTTCCTGTGCTAAGAGATGCGCTCGTGCCTGTGATCGAGGCAGGCGCCGTCGCAGAACCGTTATCGATGCTCTTGGTTACCTGAGAAGCATAGTAACCAGCAGGGACTGTCACGGTCGCACCGCTCGCAGAAAGGTCCGTAGACGTCTTCGTTGAAATGGTTCCTGTATACTTTGTGCCGTTTGCGTAGGCAGTATTGCCAGAAAGCATTTTACCGCCGTTGTCGAGGGTGGCATCAGAAGTATCGTAAAACTCAGCAAACTGGTTGTTGCCGGTAGACAGAGGGATCTCAACGCTCGGGACGTTTGAATAGGTTACGCCGTTGATGATTACGTTTTTTGCCATAATGATTACTCCTTTAACTTATTACGAAACAGTAAGCACTGATCCGTTCCATGTGATACGTCCGTAATTGGACGGAATTGGATTGATGGTTATGTTATCGGTAAGCTTCAAATTCGCTGTCTGTAGAATCTGCGTCTCTTCGGTCGGAGTAACGACATACCCACCCTCATAGACATCGAGCTGTTCGGCAATGAGCGAATCCAAAACACAGACGACGCCATAACCAGTGTCGATACTACACGATACCCTTGGTGAAGTATCAACTGTCGCCGTTATTTTCGTCACTGTTTTCCACCTCTTTAATTATTGCTTCACGCACGGTGACGACTTGCGGTTCTGAATTGAAAATATCTCCGTTCTCAAAAATGATTCGGACTTGCAGACGGACATGATCCATTGCGAATGTCTGCTCCTGAGTGAGCGGCAATTTCCATTTTCCGTCGTCACTCGAATAAACAACAGTACCCTCCGGGTATCCATCCTCTACATTTCCAAGCTTGATCCTGACTTTCTCAATGTTTTGGTCGGTGATGAGAGTCCCGTTTTTTGTTTTAATTTCAACACCAAGTGAATACTTATCGCCCTGTACCATGGTTTCTCCTTTACTCAATCGGGGATAAACGTCATTGTTTGTTTGCTCATAAGCACCTCAGTCCTTAACGTAGAGGATATACGCCCTTGCCTTTATCTTAGCCACATAGTCAGCCATGTTGCGAACAAGCCAGTATACGTTATTCGAAGAGTTAAGGTACAGGCGAATCGTGAAACAGTAGGTGTTGTACTGACCGCCGTTCGTGGCATTATTCAAGTACCATTGGACTATGCCTATCGGCGTATATCCTGTTTTTGCTGTCGAGATGGTAAAGGACTGGTACGAGCCAATGGCTACTTCGACGTCATCGATATCAACATGGTCAACCACAAATGGCTGATACTTGACTCCACCCTTGACGATATCCCAGTCAGGCGCGATTTCTACTGTTTTGTCTGCCTCAGTGTGAACCTTACCAAACGCTACGCCAAGTCCATTGGCTTTGATGTCAATAATCGACAGAGCGGTGGATACTGTGGAGCTGAAGACATATGTCCCGTAAAAGTCAGTCAGAACGACACGCGTCTCATAAGACAGAGATTCGTTTACGATGTTACTGCTGGAGTGCGTGGGGAATGTGTTCGCCCCTACTTCGCCAGTTTCGTCAGTTACCCACGTTGTCGTCTGTTTGTAATCTATGGAGTACAGAAGCGGATTCGTTCCATTCAGGTCGCTCCACTGAATCGTTCCGTCAGTATACAGATATTCGCCCTGAGCGTTAATTGTTCCGTCAGAAAGACACCGCGTCATTGTCAGGCTATAGATCGTTGGAGCGGAGTATGCACTCACACTTACAGTGGCAGAATGACTGACTGTGTAACCTCGGCTATCTGTCACAACCATAGTAACCGTTTGGTTACCGCTTTGCGAAATCGCCGCCCCTGTATACGTCTTCGAGGTATCCGTCGACGTTACCGTCGTCGTCGCGCCATTTACTGTATATTTCCACGAAACAACAGTAGCGTTGTGTTTCACGGAAACCGTGCCGATGAACTCGGGTCTTGTCTTGTTCTGTACCCATGCCGCAAATTCGCTTGGAAACGTTCCGTCTTTTCTCTGAATCGTATACGAGGTGAATGACGGAGCATATTCTGCCGTATTCGGAATCGTCAGGGTTATACTGCAAGACTTTGTGCCAAGCAGGGTAGACCCGCTATATGTGTCACAGGAAATCGTACATGAACACGTTTTGGCGTTCGTGACATAGTTCGCAATGCCTGCAGGGGGCGTCCATGCCTGTGTGATGGTCTGATTGCTTCCAGTAATGTTAGACGCAATCGTTCCTGTCGCCGTGCCGTTGTTGCCAGTAAGCGAGTACCTAAGCGTATGCTTATACGAATACGATGTCCCTTGCTGGGTTATGGTAATGTTCTGCGATGTGTCAAGCGTTCCATTCCCAGTCGAAACGGTTGACAGTTCCGCTTTCCATACCGCATACAGCGTGATGTTCGCAGTGAGGTTGATTGTCGCACCCGCGCCGTATGTTGCCGTTGTTGCCGAACTGGATGTTGACCAGCCAAGAAAGCTGTAGCCACTTCGTGTCGGCGTCGTCGACGAAAGAGTCCGTGTGCCTTCCTCAAGGGTCTGCGCCGCTGGCGCACCGCTTCCTCCGTTCGCGTTATAGGTAATGGTGTAATTCTTCGTCAGCCACATATCCTTGATATAGGCTGAACGGTTCATCGGGGCTACAGCCGCATTCCGAAAATCACGGAAATAGAGGTAGGTCTGAAGCGATGCCTTGTATGCGGAAGACAGCGAGGAAAGACTTATCTTATACTGCGTAGACGTCGACGTGATAGCCTGTGAAATGCCAGTGTCGTCATCGTTCCCGTATTTGGTTATCTGAAGTCTGGCATTCCCGTATCCTTCATTCAGCGAATCCGTATAGCAAGTTACATACAGATACGCATATTCCGAAGCGTCAATCGCGCTGTTCCATCCCGAAAGGTTGGACAGATAGTAGTTGACGTACATGGTTATCTTCAGCTTGCTCGACTGGTTCCAAGCGATTGTTGCGGACGTACCGGCATAACTTCCCGTATTATGGTCGTTTTGGTTTACCCAAGTAGTACCACGTTTATTAACGCCGTTTTGGATGAGATAAGTCGCCATATTACACCTTCACAAGCGAAAGATTTCCCGGCTGTCCGTTCTGCCCAGACCGGGGAACCCAGCGGAACTGGCCTATTGTAAAGTTACCGCCAGTCGGCACTTCCAATGCCTTTGGCGTATGGAGGATGTGCGTATCCCAATATGTGATAGGCTCATCCTGACTAAAGTCCATGTTCCAGATCTCTATGCGTTCGTTCGTAATAACGAGCTTGAGCGGGCTTCCTATTTCTCCAAGAGTGATGCCGTTTGCATCGAACTGGATATAGGTATGAACGTAATTCTGATAGTCGGTATCTGCCTGTTCAAAGTCCGTACGAATCGCAGACGCAGTCTGTGACAGCTCGGACTGTGCGGTATACAGTGATTTTGTGCCAACGACTTCGCCGTCGCCGTTCTCAATATCTGCAAGCCATTCCGCACGGTATCTTGAGCTTAGGCGGTCAGGCAATGCTTCAATAAGCCCACCAAGGTTTTCATAGACCGTACCAATTACGGTAAGCGCGTTTTCTACGCCTTCCTGTGCTTCGAGTGCCGCCAGCCCTGAACGGGTCGCAAGCGTATTGACGCGAAGGACATCTTTGTTCAGCGCATCGACAAGGTACTTTATGGTATTGTCATTTCTCTGGTCAAGAAGAGCCATAAACTACCTCACTTCGCCTGACTCGTGTAACGCACCTTTATCTCAGTGTCAACTATCGTCGCCGTCGTATCGAAACTCTTGCTGGAGAACAGAAGCCTGTAGAAGACGAATTTCTTTACTTTCACTTTGCACCGCTTCGTCTTGGGGATGTCGTTCTCATATTCGGGATCGACAGAGACCTCTGCGTTCTCAGTAGACCTATCGGTCTGCACGGTCACGTTTGCGCTGTTGTTTGCTTCGCTCTTCATGGCTACCCATATCTGAGCGGAGTACTTGCGCATGTACGAACCACCGAAGTCCATAACACCCGACGCCCACTCGCACATGATAGGCGCGCCGTCGTCACTGTACTTAGTCTCGTCGAGGAGCAGAATCTTTCCGCTCTTCGTGCCGATATACAGTTCACCGTTTATCTCAAGAACCATCCTCGCGTCGACGCCTGTATAGTAGTACCAAGCATCGGCTTTGTAGTTGTGGACGAGTGCGTTGCCGTCCTTATCGATGATGTAATATTCCTGATGGTAGTTGTCGTCGTAGCAATGTGCCTTGGAAAAGTCTATCTTGCGAAGCGTGGCATAAATACGGTCGGAAATGACTTTTGCCTGTCGCTCGTCCATGGAGATGTTCGCGGAATATGCAGAACCGTTTCTCCACTCGTAAAGGTTGCCCTGACAGAGTGTCCGAGGCGCGTTCCCGATAAGCTGTACTTGACCGAGCGGTTCATTACCAACCTGCCTGTTAAGCGGAGTGGAATAGAACGCAGGGGTAAGCGAAGAGTCTGCCAGTGTCACCACGCCATAGTCGACGCTGAAACAGCTGTTCGTCTTAAATGCCAGCATCTTGGAATAGTGGCGAATAAGCCCTGTGATTGGAGTGTTTGAGTCTCCGACGTCGACGACGTTCAGGTCGGGGAAATAGTCGCCACGAGGATTCCCGTCATAGTCAAGCCCAGAATAGTAAGCAAAGTTCGTGCCGTCGCCGTAGATGAACATTCGGCTGTCCTGAGTGCCAGCATACAGCTCGGCGAACCGCATCTTCTTAATTTGGTCTTTGTAGTTCGAGGGAAATGTATATGCTATCTCATAGCTGTTCGGTACAGCCCCCGGAGCGGTATCGCTAAGGAATGTCACTTGCCCCGGTACTGGGTATGCGGCGTAATCCTGTCCCGCGATAAGATATGTGTCATGCACCAAGTCCTTGACGTAGTCAATAGACTGAA
>Ga0310786_10000948_pt1 | contig 46274 bp, 20 predicted proteins | sample AusTroGonzalo_MG_FD_203881 | JGI IMG/M metagenome (GOLD analysis project Ga0310786, IMG submission 203881) | Bovine rumen microbial communities from tropical cattle in Woodstock, Queensland, Australia - Gonzalo_03 (v2) (version 2) | ecosystem: Host-associated > Mammals > Digestive system >...
GCCGCCCATGTAGCGGACAGTCATCTTACCGGTGTTGTTTCGACCGCCGGTAGAACGCTTACCGTAAACGAGAGACTTCTCTGGCACGGATGCAGTAATATCCTCGAACGTGCCAATAATCTTGTGCCTTTGACCCGGAGTTACGGGTTTTAATTTACGTACTGCCATTTCTTTTTATTCAATATTGCTGTAAAAATCGATTTCATCGCCGTCCTTCAAGGTAACGATAGCCTTCTTGAAAGCATTCTTGTGACCTTTCACAAGACCTGCCTTCGTGTAACGCTGGCTGCGCTTACCTGCATAACGCATGGTATTCACGTCAAGGACGGTCACATTGTAGGTCTCCTCGACCTCCTTCTTAATCTCAACCTTGTTGGCCTCAGGCTTCTCCAGGAATCCGAAGCGGGGACGAGCAGGTTTGTCGTACATGAAAACGGTCTTCTCCTTATTCTCATCGGCCTTTCCCTTACGCTTCACAACGTAGGAGCGCGTCTCCTCAACAGCTCCAAACTTTTCAGCGGTCTTCTTGCTGCGAGCCTGAAGACGCTTGCCCTGAGCCGAGCGTTCCGTAATCTTGGTCATCTTCTCAGTGACCAGGGGTTTAATGATAAATGCCATATCTGTAGTTTGCTTTTACTTGTTTAAGATTCCATCCATCACCTCCAGTGACTTCTCGGTGATAACCAGCACGTCAGCGTTCAAGACTTTGTAAGTATTTACCTTGGCGGCCTCCAACACTTCTGCACGCTGCAGGTTTCGAGCCGACAAATATACATTTTTATTAGTATCTGGCAAAAGGAAAAGAAGCTTCTTACCGTCGACTTTGAGATTTTTAGTAATATTTACGAATTCTTTCGTCTTCGGTGCCTCAAAGCTGAAGTCCTCCAGCACAATGATGGCATTTTCCTGAGCCTTGTAGCTGAGAGCCGACTTACGAGCCAGCAACTTCACCTTCTTGTTCAGTTTGAACGAATAGTCACGGGGCTTCGGTCCGAACACGCGACCACCGCCACGCAGCAGAGGAGAGTTGATGTCACCATGACGTGCACCGCCACCGCCCTTCTGACGACCAAGCTTACGGGTAGAGCCACTGATCTCGCTGCGCTCCTTCGACTTGGCATTGCCCTGACGCTGGTCAGCCATATACTGCTTGACATCAAGATAAATGACATGATCATTCGGTTCAACTCCAAAGATAGCCTCATTCAGGACAACCTTTCTTCCAGTCTCCTGACCGTTGGTTTTCAATACACTCAGTTCCATAGCTTACTTCTTGATTAAGAGGGTTGAACCATTGCATCCGGCAACACTACCCTTGATGAGCAGGAGGTTGTGCTCCGGTATGACCTTTAACACTTTCAGGTTCTGCGTTGTCACGCGGTCGCCACCCATCTGGCCACCCATGCGCATTCCCTTGAACACTTTAGCGGGGTAAGAACAGGCACCGATAGAACCCGGCTTGCGCAGACGGTCGTCCTGACCGTGAGTGCTCTGGCCTACGCCACCGAAACCATGACGCTTCACAACGCCCTGGAAGCCCTTACCTTTCGAGGTACCGACGACATCGACGAACTCGGCGTCGGCGAACAACTCAACAGTAACGGTGTCACCGAGGTTGAGTTCCTCGTCAAACTTGAACTCGGCCAAGTGAGCCTTAGGCGTTGTGCTGGCTTTCTGGAAGATACCCATCATCGCTTTGGTGGTGTTCTTCTCCTTCTTCTCACCGAATGCGAGCTGGACGGCCTTGTAGCCATCCTTCTCAACAGTCTTTACCTGTGTCACAACGCAAGGACCAGCTTCGATAACAGTGCACGGCACGTTCTTGCCGTCGGCACTGAAAACGGAAGTCATTCCGATTTTCTTTCCTAATAATCCTGGCATTTCAGTTTTTAAATAATTAAATAATGTGTATATATTGTTTGTTCGTTTTTAAGTGTCATTTCACTTACTATTTGCCACAAGCACACTTAAAAACAGAATCAGTCTAATCCTTCTTTTTTGAAGCTAAACCGTTCTTTTTCAGCGTATTGTTAGCTTACAGCCAGCGCAATAACCACTTTTGCGGGTGCAAAGGTACGTATAAATAATGAGACGCGCAAATTAATTACACGTCTCATTACATAATTTAAGTTTTTTTATGTCTTACACCTTGATTTCGACCTCCACGCCACTGGGAAGTTCGAGCTTCATCAGAGCATCGACGGTCTTGGCGGTCGAGCTGTAGATGTCGATAAGGCGCTTGTAGTCGCTCAATTGGAACTGTTCGCGAGCCTTCTTGTTGACGAAGGTCGAACGGTTGACGGTGAAGATACGCTTGTGGGTGGGAAGGGGAATTGGACCGCTGATGACAGCACCCGTAGCCTTCACAGCCTTCACGATTTTCTCTGCTGACTTGTCCACGAGCTTGTGGTCGTAGCTCTTCAGCTTGATTCTGATTTTCTGACTCATTGTCTTTTGTTTTTTGATTTAAAATTAATTCTATTTCTCTGCCGCTAAAGAGTCATTTGCTCAGCGACAGCAGCTTTCTCTTTTTGGGGCTGCAAAGGTACGTACTTTTTTCGACTTCCACAACATTCTTCTGCTCCATCCTATAGATAATTAAACTTTTTTAAGCCTTTGCGTGGTTGGTTAGCGGCATGAGAAGTCACTTAATCACGACCTTAACGCCATTGCGGATATACAGTCCCTTACGTGTCGGCATCTTGTCGAGCTTCACACCATTGAGCGTGTATATACTCCCCTCTCCCCCGCGAGAGGGGCTGGGGGTGAGGCTGATGCCATCCACCTCGCCGAAGTTCAGCACGAAGGCACGCACTCCACTTGTGCTGTTCACTTGGAAGTAGGCACGGCAGGCCCCGATGCTGGCCCCACTCTGCGGCCAATACAGTGTATTCTCATCGCCAAGCAACAGGATGCTCTTATCCTCCCCGCCGAAGCTCCGGTAGTCGTAGGTGCCCTTAAAGGTCACCTTGCCGTCGCTGGTCTCCACATTGTGCATTGTATTATCGATGGTCACGCCGGTAAACGTTGGGCTCTCAATGTTTTCGCCGTCGTCCCATTTAATAATATAAGGTACGCCCGCGCGAATCTCAGTGTCATCTGTGAAGTTCAGTGTCAGTGTACCGTTGGCGAGGTTCGATGTCGTACCGTAAAGCTTCATCAGAGCCGTGGGATTCTCCAACTGTGCCGTTACCTGCGCAGCGTCCAAGTCAAACGGCAGGCACAGCGTGTTCCAGCCACCGTCTTTCCATAGCGTGCGATTGCTCAGCGTCACGTCGTACTTGCCACCGTTTGTGGCAGCCGTCGCGATGTTACTAGTGTTGTTGCCGTTGTTGGCAAGGTCGAGTGTGCCATTTTTGGTGGTGAACTCTACAACGTTAGACCAGTCATCGTCACCCTTCACACGAGCATAGTAGGTGGTTCCAGAAGTGAGACCTGTGAAAGTGTAGCTCGTGCCGTTAACGGTAGCGAAGGATATGAGAGAGCTTGGCAATTCGGTACCTGTAAGTACGATGGTTGAAATACCACACCCCTTACTGCTTACTGCATCAGGAACAGAAAGACGAAAACGGACGGGACTCATACCTGCAACAGCTGACACATCAAGTGTTTGTGTAGTCAAGGTCGTGCTACTTGCCGATGTGGTTCCAAAATCTGTCCATGAAGTCCCATTATTGGTTGAGTATTGTACAAGGACTACATTGGAATTTCCACTTGTTCCTCCATACGTACGCTGCTTGTATGAAAGTAAAAGACCGATACAATTGGAAGCATCAACAGCTTCTGAGACAACGTAATGACTTGAAGCAGTAAGTTGGAGATAGGAACCTGTCGTGTTACCAATATTGTAAGTCCAACCATCAGGGGCTGTTGTTGAAGTGGCATCGTTAGAGAAAAGAGTCACCTGACCACCTCCAGAGTTAGCCCTAAACTGGTCATCGCTGGCCAATTGGAGGGTGTACTCAGTTACGCCGTTGCAGGCTGCCCACGATACGGGGGCGGATGTTGAGGTGATACTCGTCTCGTCGACGGCCAGTGTGGGCACGGTGACTGGCTGCACATAGTTGTTGTAACTGAACGCCGTTGTGGTCATGGTGCCCCAGATGTACTCTTCCAATCCAGGATAGTCGATGAACGGGTTGCGGTTGTTCTGGATAGCATAGACGGCGTTGTTGCGTTTGATTTCCTTCTCGCTGACAGGGTCTTTCTTCGCCCATTCCATCAGCATATTCAACTGCCAAGTCTGGAAGCCGGGATATTTGTTGCCATCAATGACATGCACCACATCGGTACTGCTGTAGTTCGTGTACCAGTCATGCAACTTCTCCTCGTAGCAGGTCACCATATAAAAATATGTACGTGCGAAGTCACCCTTGTATTCATCGGCTGGCTCAAATACCGTGCCCGTGTAGCCGGAATAGGTGCAAGCGCCAAGCTTTGAGAACCCACCATTTGACTGGTAAGATCCCTGGCCTGTGCCATCGGTCTCGCCAAAAGGATAGTTACTGCGCTTGCCGTTTACGAAACCATCGGTGGGATAGATATGGTGCAGGTCGGTGTACATAGGTGCATCACTACCAAACCAACTCTGCGGCCATGAGTGCTCGCGATTGTAGCTGTCACCCTCTACACTATATGAAGAACCGCTGGTCACGGGAGTGTAGTTCGTGATGTTTGAGTACATATCCCAAATCTTTCCAGCGTTGGGGTCGCCCTCGGGGCGCACATCCGTAGAAAAGAAGGCCGTCCACAAATAATCGTAACTCTTCTCCGTACGATTGTAGATGATGTCGCACATCGCCGTCTTCAGTGCGGAGCCCTTCGTACCATCAGCGTTGGCATAGTAAGCAAGAGTAGGATTGGTGCCGCCGCTGGTTCGCTTGTAGAGGCTCAATGCGCCACCCGTTTGTGTAGAATAGCAGGCAAAACCGTTTGTGTCGTTGCGACGAAGGTTGGCATTGACGCTTTTAGAAGAGTTGTACTTATTAACGAATTCAAAGGTCGAGCCTGTCGTTACGCTCCACAACGACTTGTCATCGGTGCCGCTGGCCAATAACTGGGCTTGGTTCTTTGTACCAGTACCTGCTGCATACTTGCCTTCATCTGCATTGTAAATTGTATAATAATTGCCGCTGGGTGCGATGTGCCAGATGATAGATGTATCATCGGTTGTTATGACATCGTTCGAAGCAGTAACACCTTCATACTGTAGGCGATTTGAAGAGACCGAGGCTTTCATGGCACCATTGTTATAGACGATGAGATAGTCGCCTTCAACAAATTCTGATGCACTTGTTATTAAAGCAAAATCATTGCTGGAACCTGAAGTGCCACTACTGTATTCCATATATAGGTTGGCCTGAATCATGGTAGTGGAGGGATTACTCGTGTAAGTGGTGAAGCGGGGGTTGCTTGTGTTGCAGAGCATGGTTCCGTAGGTACTGGTGCTATAGGTCATTATCACACCTGCTGTACCGTTGCTCAACGTCCATTTTTTCGCTGTGGTTCCATAAGCCAGATTCTTTACTGCGGTAGCATACAGATACTGGTTGTCACTTTCATTCTTGAACGTCCAGCCATCAGTCTGATTGCCTTCAAGCACAAAAACAGCGACATTGTTTGTAATGGTGATGACATCATCGTTGACTGCAACATCTTCACTGGCGAGTATCTGACTGCTCAATGCGCCTGCTGCCTTGCCAGCTGACCCACAGGCAATAATATACCGCATACCTTCTACCAAGTCATCAACAGAACTTACGAGTTTGAAGGTCGTGGTGTTCGGGTCTGAAGTCGGTGCTTCAGTAGCCGTACCCGTAAGACTGATAACCACGTTCTCTGCTCCTGCACTGCTGAGGGTAACGGTGCCGTTAAATGTGCCTGCTGTGGCTGAGTTGAAGGTAACGGTGACGGTGGCGCCATCCTCTGAATCTGCCTTCGTGATGGAGGTCTTGTCGATGGAGAACACATTGTTAGCATCGCTGAGGGTGACGGTTACATAGTCTGTCAGGAACTCAGAGAGCACGTCGAAGGTCAGACTCTTCTGTTCGCTCAATCCAGCCGTGAAGGTCAGCGTCTCTGGGTCGGCAATGATGGTAGGAGTAGCTGCCTGGGCAGTTGCCGTCAGAGGGACCTCCACACTTGTGGCATTGCTGCTCGACAGGGTGATGGTGGCATTGTGCGTGCCTGCTGCCTGCGGAGCGTAGGTGACAGTAATATCCACGCCAATAGCAGCATCACTCTGCGTGATGCTTGTCTGGCTCAAAGAATATACACCGTTGGCATCCGTTAGTGTTGCAGCGATGCCTTCCTCGAGGTTAAAGCCCTTCACGTTGAATGTCTGAGTGTAGGAGAGCGTCGCATAGCCGTTGCTGCCAAAGTCAATGCTACTCGGCGTGGTTCGAATCGTGGGGCCACCGCTTGCCAATATGTATTGGATTCCTGCCAAGGCGTCAATCTTACCCTTTCCAAAGTGGGAGGCATTAGCTCCCGTCGTGGTGTAGCTGTCGTTGATGGCCGTCTGCTCCATAATGTTCTTCACGTCATTCACTGTCAGATCTTGGTTCACTTCCTTGGCCGCTTGCAGCCATAGTGCCACGATGCCAGCCGCTACGGGCGTAGCCATCGAGGTTCCCTCCATCATGGCGTATGGACTCGTGCTGTTGTTGACAACAAGGTCCGTAGAACCATAGTAGCTTTCATCGTCCACCGATGTCGTATGGTAATGGTTCACACCGGCTGCGAGGCGTGCGCCTGGAGCACTGATCCAAGGATAGGCCAAGCCCGTAGGACTTTGGTCGGCTGTGGCATAACTTGAGAAGCCTGCAATATCACCGACTGTATATTCATTGGATGTATAGGTACTGCCATTTGATGCTTTCCAGCTTTTCTTCGACACGTAGGCACCCACCGAAATAGCATTGGGGATGGTGGCTTCATCACTGACACACATATCGTCCGTGCCGTCAAGCCATGTGTGTCCTGATGTAGTGTAGTTGTCGGTGAAGAAACTCCAGTCGCCAGACCACATATTGATGTTGGCACTTCCAGACTCAGGATAGACTTCAATGGCAAGAGTATAGTTACTCGTGTAGTAGCTGCTGGACCCCGACCTTTTTTTAGTTTCTAATCCTTCAGCAGAATAGAGCGCCAGACGGTATTTCCCGTTTTCTGGATTGATGTAAACGGTCAAATCACCATCATAATATGTATCCAAACCTTCGAATGTTGATGTGTTATTCTGTGTAACCGTCCAAGACGTCTTAATAGCACCTGTTGAGCTGTCCAAGACGTAAATTTTACAATTCAGAAAACTATTTGACCACGCACAGGCTATTAAACCTTTATACAAATAGCCTGCGTCTGTATTTGAATAACTGGCTGAGCGTATGATGGTGCCGAGAGGACTGCTATTTGATACAGAACTCTTCTTTACAAAATAGCCACCTCCCTCATTGTCCTTACTGTGGCCTGCATCGTTGGAAGCGGCAAAGAGGATGATGCGATTAGGATGGCTGTCACCAAAGTATTGACCAACCAATGTGGCCCATTCACCCGTGCCATCGCGAGGTCCCCATCCTGAACCCCAGCTGTTGTTCACGACGAGCGGTTTACCATGATTGTCTGCGTATGTCACCATTTTCTTCAGGGCATTGGTGAGGTAAGTATCTTTCAAGCCTTTGACACCTGCGAGGTAAAGGTCGGCACCAGGAGCCATACCGCCGTATGTGGCATTGGCGTGGTCGTCAGTCACCGTGACCGTCGAACCGTTGACAATGACACTCGAACCGCCAGCTGTCGTAGCTGTGTGTGTGCCGTGGTCTCCAGCGTTGGAATCGGTCGTAGCAGAACTGATGTTTGATTCATCGTAATCTGTTGCAGACGAACCGTTATAGACGTAGGCCCGCTTGATGCGGCTGTTACCATTCTTGTCCTTGAAAGCGATATGCTGGAAGTCGATACCCGTGTCGATGATGCCGAGCACTACGCCAGTACCGTCATACTTGCCGGTCACGCCTGAAGCTATTGCGTCATTCGACTGCGTCAGCAGGTCATCGACATTGGTCACCTCACGGGCCTTGTCGGTCAGCGGGCGCATGAGCTGTGCCACCTTGATCTTCGTAACGTTTTCTATGTCTGCCAGCTGTTCCAACTGATTGACCGGCACGCGGGCGGTGACGAAGTCCAGACCGTCGAAGGTCTCTTCAACCTCAACGCCGAGTGCGCTGACAGCAGTCAGGTCGCTCACATCCTTCAAATGAATGAAGCATGAGATATACACCTTGCCACCCACCGTGTCGGGGCTGGCAATGAGGCGGCGCGCCTTCGACATCATCCTCCCGTCCGGCAAACGGCGTACAGGTGAACGGCGCGGCCCAGTTGCTGGCTGCGTTGCCTGCTCCTTCAGTTCGTTCATGAACATCTGGGTGGTCATCGAGAACTTTTCGTTCATCGCCTGGCCCCACAGCGTCATAACGGGTGCTGTCAGCATGATGAGCACCATTAGTGTCCTCGTCGCAAAATTCATAACGTTCTTAGTTCTTGCCATCATATTATCGTTAACTTTTAGCTCTGCTTTGTTCTCACTTAATCACGACCTCGCGGCCATTATTGATATACAGTCCCTTTCGTGTCGGCATCTTGTCGAGCTTCCGTCCGCTAAGGTCGAACCATGCGCCAGCCTCTTTATCATTTATCATTTGTCCTTTATCATTTAGACGCGAAGCGTCGCTGAATAGACGTGTAAGTCCTGGCTTTGCAGGCACGGCAAAAGAAACCACAGCCAGCAAAAGAAGTGAGACCAGCACCACACAACGTTGTGTGCATCTCAAAAGGGAATCTTTAATCATATTAGGTTGTTACTTTTGGATTATGCTGAATTTTGGCTGCAAAGTTACTAAACAATTCTGAAACACAAGACGGTCACAACAAAAAGTTTTGCGAAAGTGTTCCTACGTGGAAATAATCGACAAACGACCATTTTGGGTTCAAGCATACAGACACGAAAAAAAGGGGGCATCGGTGCCCCCTTTTTTCTATAGAATCCAATGCTACTACTTGACAACCACCTTCTTGTGCAGGTTGATATAGACGCCCTTCTTGTGGACATCCTCCACCTTGCGACCTTGCAGGTCGTAGTAATTTCCAGTTGAAGATGGCGCATTGGCGGTTCCGATGCCAGTAGCCTCACCGAGCTGCAGCACGACGGGCTTAGCAAGCGAGCCACGCATTGCGTTGGCCTGGAACACGTCAGTCTGTGAGAGGTAGAAGTCACCCTCGGGCGTTGTCACCACGAAGGTCAGCACGTCGTCATTCTCACCACCGATGGTGATGAAGTGCTTGCTGTCGCGAACAGTCTCGCCTGAGAAGCCGCACAGCTCACCGTTTGCATAGACACTCACCTCGACATTCTCAACAAGCTCGTCGCCGTTCATCACCACGGCAATCATGGTCATGTTGTCCTTGGTTGACAAGTTGACGAGTTGACGAGTTGACGAGTTGGCCACACGACGCGGAGCATTCTTCTTTCCGCCCACTCTGGGCTTCGGGAACTTGAAGGTCTTGGCAGCCGATGCTACCGAGTTGTACAGATAGCCGTCGCCGGGCACCATTGCTGTCAGCGTACCGATCCACTCTTCACCAGTATAGTACGAGAAGGAGTTCTGGTTCTTCACCATATCGCCCTCCTGCGGGTTTGCACTGGCGAAGGCGCCATCAAGCGAGTTCATAGCCTGTGCGGGATAGCCGATCCATGTCCAGCCATTGGCTTTCAGCGTGATGTCGATATCCTCCGGGTTGGTCGGCGTACCGATAATGCTCTCCACGTAAGGCTCCGTAGCACTGAGCTTGTACATGGTGGCGGGGTTGTCAAGTGCCATGTTGCCATGCCAGCTGATGACGGCGCTGGTGCCATCGGTAACAGCGTTGATAGCAGTAGCGGCATCCTTGAACACCACCGATGCCTCAGGATCCTTCGGCGTTGCATAGAGTGAGAACCATTTCCAACCAGAGCGGTCCATCGACAGATCCTGCTCAATCTCGTTGATCGGGATGAATATTGCAGGAGCGGCGAATGTACCGACGGCCTTCTCGGCCTCAAACTTATTGGCACTCTCGTTAGAGACGCTCACTGACGGATAGATCGTACCTGTGCTGGCATCGTAGGCCTTGTAAATCAGGTCGGCTTCCTCCTTGCCATAAACGTTCATCATCACGAAGTAAGCATCGTAGCGGCCGAAGTACTTCGGCTGTGCCACGCCCACGCACTCTGTACCGCGGAAGGCGGCCACCATGTCCTTCGGGTCGTTGCTCAGCACGTTGTCAAACTTCAGCTGGCCGATGACGGTCATGGTGCACTCACCCGGTGTAGCCACCCAGTCGGGAGCGTCGCCCTCAGCATCGACGGTGATGTTCAGCGGAGCGTTGATGTTCTGCGAGCCGGTCAGGAATACGGTGGTCTCGTAGGTGCCGATAGGCAGACTGCCAGCTACGGTGAAGGTGATCTTCTGGGTAGCCAACGGTGTGAGTATGCCACCGTCCACGTTAGCGCTCAGCCAACTGGGCAGGCCGGTAAGGCTCCAGCTCTCACTCTGTGCGCCACGGTTCTCGATAGTGGCGGTGAAGGTCTGCTCCTCGGAGCCGCTCTTCGTCACAGTGAGGTTGTTCTCCAGCCACTTCAGGTTGTTCTGCTGCACATAGACAGTCCAGGTGACTGGGTTAGCGACGTTGCCATAGACATCCTTCACGTTCTTGGCGGTGATGAAGATGTTGCATCCCTCCATCTTGTAGGGCTGCTCGGTCAGGTTCACCTTGATTTGGCGCTCGCTGGCCACGAAGTCGAACTGTACATTCGTCAGGCTCGGAGCCTTCTTCAGAGCTGCGGTGTTATCCTTTGTGGTAGCAGCAGCAGCGGTAGCGGCACCGGCGGTGAAGATGCTGAGCTCGCCAGCCTGGTTTGTGGTGGCATCTTCAGTATTGATGTCTGTGACCACCTGATGGTTCTGGTCAAGAGTGAAACGCTCCATCGGGTAGTAGGCCACGAGACCTGTCTCGTCGGCTTTCACGCGCTGGTACATATTATTCTTTATGACGTCAGCCGTGCGGCGGCCCTTCCAGATGCGCACCTCGTCGACGGCACCCTTCAGCATCTGGTCGTAGTTGTAGATACCCTGACCGTCAACACTGACAGCATGTCCACCCAGCATCAGCTTGTCGCCGTAGAGAGCGGGCATGGCCGAAGCGGCGAACTGCTTGCGCTGCTGTCCATCGACATAGATGATACCCGAGCCGTTGGTGCTCTTCAGCACGTTCACGGCCACGTGGTGCCACTGTCCGTCGCGCAGGTCGGTGTCATAGACAGTAGTTGCAGGCGAGGAGTTGAGCACAAGCTCCATCTTACCCTCGGCATTGAGGCGCAGGTCCATGACCTGGGTGCTCAGCACGGAAGCGACACCGTTCTGCGTCTCGTCGGCCTTGAACCAAGCCTCCACGAGGTAGTCATCGCTGGCTGTGGTGTTCAGCGCGCCGATGTTCACGGCGGCAGCCTTTGTACCGTCGAGTGTCACGGCGTAGTTGTCACCGTTGATCCACCATGCGTTCTGCGAAGGCAGGGTCATGTTGCGGCTGCGTGCGCGGTCGGTAGCTATGTTGCCATGACCTTCGTTCATCTGCCAGTAGCCCATGAGGCCGTTGGTGAACTGGCTCTTCGTGGTGTACATGTCGGCCTTAGCCTCGTCCATCGAGCGGGCTTCGTTCCAGATGGCCAGCTCCTGTACCTTGCCCACGAAGTTCTCGCCACCCACGCTCACGGAGCCATTGCCATCGTATGCGGGCAGCGGCTCATTAGCCAGCAGCGTCACGGTAGCGGCATCCTGTGCATAGCCGGCACTCACGGTGCTGGTCTGTGCGTCGTATGAAACGTTCAGGTACAGCCACTTGCCTGTGGGCAGTGTGGGCGTAGAGGTAGCCTTGCTGCCGTTGACGTTCACCACAAGCTGTCCGTTCACTATCGAGACGGTGAAGTTGTCGTCCTTCGTGCCGTGCATCAGCAGACGACCGTCAGCGGTATAGTTCAGCCATAGGCTTGCGCTGAACGACTTGCCGCTGAGGTCCATGGTGGCATCGGTCTTGGCGGTGTTCTTGCCCGTCAGGCTCAGGGCCACCTCATGGGCCACCTCCGTCTCGTTGAGCACGCCCACCACGGTGAAGTTGTTGGGCTTGTTCAGGATGCCGCCCTGGATGTCCTCGTTGAAGGTGATGGTCAGGTCGTCGCCGATACCTAATACTCCGCTGGCCGGTGTCGGCGTGGCGATGAGCTGCGGAACGCTCATGTCGCGAATCACCTCAACCTCCTCGCTCTCATTGTTCACCTCTCCGCCAATCTCACATACCGTGACGGCACGGAAGACGTAGGTCTTATCGGCAAAGTCGTCCTTGCGCAGGTCGATGGCGTAGTCCAGCGTGTTCGTTCCCGTCAGGGCTATCAGCGCCGACTTGTTCGACTCAGTGCCGGTATAGCCCTTGATGTACTCATGCAGGGTGGTGAAGTCGGCATCGTTCATGCCCTTGTACTGCAGGCGGATGCCCTCGAGGGTCTCCATCGAGTAGTTGTAGCCGCTGATGCTCAGCACGAGGTTGTCTCTCGTATTGGTGTTCACGATGTTGTGGTTGGCAGCCAGGTGCACATCCGAGCAGGTGGGCTGGAAGTAAGCGCTGAAGCTGGTGTAGGAGGCAATCTCGGGATAGATACCCGTGTTGTCCTTCTGGCACTGTGATGCAATGCGGATGGTCACGTCATGGTACTCCATGACGCTCGGGTTCGACTGTTCCACGGTGAAGGTCTTCACCATCGTCTGACCGGCGGGAACCAGGATGGAGCGTCCGGTAGTGATGACCGTACCGTCCATCTTGACAACCAGACCGTCGGGGTTAGAGGTCGGCACCACGCTGATGTCGTACCAGCCGTCCTCGTGTGTATCCGAGTTGTTGCGGATGTTCACCTTGAAGGTTCCTACTCCGCCGGCAGGAATACCGGTGATGCTCTGTGTCTGTGCCTCAATCTCCGGCTTCTCAATCTGTACGGTCTTCTGCATGATGATCGTTCCAGGCTCGTAGTATTCGGTCACCACTTCGTCCTGATAGGGGCACGAGGTGGCACCGCCACGGGTGTAGAAGATGGGTCCGAAGTCGTCGGGAGCCCTGAACACGTCAACCGTCAGGTAGTCGTCGTCGCCATCCTCCGCGAGGGTGTAAGCGAATGTGGAGCTGTTGGTAGTAGTGGTCTCTGTCTCATCATTGATAGTCGCGCCAGCTTTTTCCGTCAGTTCGACTCCCATACCAATTCCACAGAATGTGAATCCCGTTTCCACGCCAAGGATGGCATTGATCTCCAAGGATTCTGTTCTCGAGGTGCCTGAAGCTTTTTCAACAGTCTTCTCGACAGAGACGGAAGCACCTGAATCGAACGAATGGTTCTCGATGAGGAATTCCTTGTTCTGGATGGCGACCACCTTGGCTTCCTCATTCTTGCGAAGCTCGTTCTCCCACTTGGCAATCTGCACGTTGTAGAAGTTGACCATATCCTGCATACCAGTGGTGTCATTATCCCACGACTCGGGCAGAATCATCGTGTACGAAGGTCCCGTGTATCTGCCGGTACTCGTGTTCAACGTATTGAATTTAACGGCCTGATCGCCCCAGACGGTCTTATCGTTGTTGCTGGTGCCGAACTTAGGATCATCCTCTGTCAGCTCTGTGACGTAGATGGGGTCTTTGCCTGTAGGACGGCCCATGTTGTTCACGTCGTCCACACTGGTAAGCAAGTTGTTGCGAAGGTAGATGAAGTTCGGGATAAGGATGTTCTTCACATAGTTCTGGGTGTAATTGAACCCCGTAGTGAACTCCTCGCCCGTGGCTATACCGTCTTCCATCGTCAGCTCAGGGTGGTCACCTTTCCATACGATGTCCACATAGTGGCAGGCACCGAAGATGATGTTCTTGGCCGATCCGATGAACAAGTCGCCGTCAGCGCCGTTGTAGTCGAAGCCGCTGCTGGTCGAGACATCGCGTGTTGCCGTGATGGTGGTGGTAGTAGTTGTACCGTTCGTATAGGCCTGGTTCACCTCTGCGCCGATGTTGATGTTGGCTAAGGTCTTCAAATCCTGAATTACCATCAAGCCAAATCCTGCAGCCGTCTCCACCTCTGCACCGGCATAGATCTTGGAATTTAACGAGGTGTTAGACTGTATGCCTACGCTGTGTACAGTACTCGTGGTCCAGGTGGAGCCTTTTTTCCATGTAGCGGAAGAGCCGCTGCCTGGGGGATCGCGCAGCACCATGGCTATCTCGTCGGGACCCTGCGTCACGAAGTTGTTGCCCGTAGGCAGGGCGCCAAGAATATAGGCAGCGAACGGGTTGGGGTTGCCTTGGAAGGCATTGCCCTCCCAGTCTTGCTCTGCACCATTATTATTATAGGTGATGGTGAGGCCGCGGGTGTAGTCGCCCTGAATGTTGGGATAGCCCACGGTGAACTCATATTCGCCCAAGCCTAACGAGTCAAGCTCGAAGGTGTTGTTCTCCATCTCATACACACTGCCGCGAGGATATTGGCTGTTGCCGTTGGTACATACAATCTTGGCTGTGGTGGCAAACGGATTCTGCACCGTCACCGTCTTGCCTGCCAACGGAACCTCGTCGGCAACATCCTCGGCACCGTCCTTGTTTGTATAGACCTCTTTGGCCGAGATGTGGAAGGTGTGGGTGCTCATCTCCTCATAGACGGGATGTCCGAACTTATAGTCGATGGTACCGTCGGGGTTCACTTCGTAGATGGTTACCTGGTGTTCCTTGCCGTCCACTTCTCTCACGGTGTATTCCTTGATGCCAAACGAGCCGTCCTCATTCTCCTTCACTGTGAAGGTGGCAGGCGACTTGTACTTGATCTTGGCAAGACCCACATACTCGAACTTCTTGACGCCCTTGTCGGTCACCAGAGAGTCGGTGTAAACCAGCGACGGGTTGGTAGCGTCGATAACGGGCAGGTTGGTGAAGTTGATGTCTGTCTGAGTGGGAATAGTGACGCTGGACACCTTATAGCGCAACGGTGGCAGCTGGATTGCAAACTCGCCCGTCAGCGGGTCGGTCTCAACCTCGATGTAGTTCTGGCCGGCAGGTACGACGGCCGTACCGGAAGCTGCATCAAAGTTGCGGGCAGAAGTTGTATTGTTGTCGTAACTCACGGAATTACCATTGTGGGTTTCCTTGGCGTTCAGGAAACCGGCGTTGTTGTTCTCCTGTTCCAAGGTCAGCACGGCCTTGCCGATGTTGGCATTGCCCTGATTCAGGCCCATGGGCTTGTCGTACTCGATGTCGCCACCGGCCACACGACCGGCCACCGTCACCAAGGTGTTGTCATAGAACGTCAGGCCTGTCTTTGCAGCATCAAACGTGAAGCGGATGCCCAAGCTGTCGGGGTCTTCGGGATAGCGTCCGCGGTTGACGAAGGTGTGGCCTATCTTTTCCACAGAGATGAAGTGGTCGCCAATGGGCACGTCAAGACTGAACTCACCCTTCGAGTTGGTGGTCACAGCCACGCCGTCGCGACTGGCGGTGATGCCGTCGACTTTCAGCGTCGCATCAGCCACGGGGATGGTGGTGTTCTCATAGTACACCACACCGCTGACGGGGAACGACGAGACATCCTCGAAGTTCACGCCCGAGTGGACGAGGGCGTTCAGGTTGATGAAGCGCTGCTCGTTGCCAGGGTTGAACTGGTGTATGCCCAGGGTCGGAGTGATGGTGTAGCTCGTGCCTTCGCCCGAGAAGGGGATACCGGCCACGGAGTAGTTACCGTTCTTGTCGGTGTAGGCCATCAGGCTCAGCTGGTCGTCGTTGGGCACAATAGAGGCCTCGCTGTGGGCAGCGATGGTGGCCAAGGCGTGGTGGCCGTTGCTGATGCCGTTCTGCTTACTAAAGTCGTAGGCGACTGTCTGGTTGTCCATACCCTCGTCGAAGGGCCAGTACACCATCAGGCCCTCCTCAGCGCCGGTCAGCGTGTGTTTGTAGTTCTTCTCAATCTCTTCCTCGGACAGCGCACGGTTGAAGATACGCACTTCATCCACATAGCCGGCGAAAAGATCGGTGTCGCCTATTCCTGAAGAGTTACCTATCGAGATTCCGTTGGCATTATCGTTGACAGAAGCCGTATTACCAATACTACCCGCGTACAACCAGCCTTGGTCGTTCTGACGGGTTCTAATATGCAAAGCGCCATTGGAATAGACGAAGGTCAGGTGAGTCCATTGGCCGCTGGGAATTTTATCAGCATTTTTCCAGCGATTTGTACCTTGAATCCAGTTCTTGATCAGGAATTTGTCACCATCCCTGAGGAGATAAATTGAGAAGGTGTTATACACATCGAACAGCATTTTGTTGGCACCGCCCGGCATGAGCGTGTCGGGGTTAACCCACATCTGAATGGTGAAGTCGCCGCCGAAGATTTTCTTTACCTCTTCGTTGCTCATGGTGGCCTTGAAGCCCTGTTTTGCACTGCCATCAAATTTGATAGAGCGTTTGGTATTCATGTCGTTGCCGTCGGCATTGATAGCGTTGAGCGTCACCTTGACGTCCTTGACAGCCGTGCCGGAGCCGTAGGTGATGCGGCCGCCCACCACGCCCGTGGCGATGCAGAAGCCGTCGGTAGTCATAGGCGTGCCCTCATAGCGAGTGCCTTGGTAAACGTCGAAAATCTTCACACGATACTCGTTGAACGAGCCGGGCTGTGCCGTCTGGTCCTCATAGCTGTAGGTGGTGGAGGTACCGGAGGTGGTGTAGATGTCAACCCAATCACTCTCGGCGCTGCTGCCCAAGGGGCGGCGCTGCAGAGTGAAGTAGGTGGCGGCGGTGCCTACCTGGTTCACCGTCCACGTCAGCTTCACCGACTGGGTGTAGTTGCCGCGCGAGGCGGAGAAGCCCGTCAGCTTGGAGCCGTTGGTGATGGTGGCACTGGCTTCGCCGCTCGTATAGTCGTTTTCCTGAACGTTAATCTTCAGGCGATACTTGTACTGCTTGTGGGACACTACGTTGGCATCGGTGAAGGTGCCGCTTGTCGTCCCTGTTGTGGCGATTTCGTCGGTGCGCATCGTCTCCCAGGTCGTGCCGCCGTCTGCGCTGCGCTGCACATAGAGTGAGTATTTATTCGAGTTGCTGGCATCGAGGATACTGCTGTGGTTCCACGAGAATTCAATCTTACTGTCCTTCTCTTCAGCCTTGACATTGCTGAATGCGAAGTCACGGTTCAGCTTATAGCGAACGAAATTGCTCAGCCCCTCGGCATCGGCCTCGCTATTCAGCGTCCATCCATTAGGACAGTAGCACACCGTGTAGGTGTAGGTGGTGCCGTATTCCAGATCGCCGGTCTTGTCGGTATAGGTATAGGTGCCGTTGCTCACCTCGCCCAGTTTCACCTGTGTTTCGGGATGGCCCATCACCTTGCGGTAAATCACCCATTTACCATTGGTAGCCGAATTGTTGTCGTAGGCTTCGCGCTCCCAAGTAAGGGTCACATGCTTGCTGTAAGTGTTAGCGGCCGATACCACGAGATTCTTCGGCCTTGGCTGGCCGGGAATGGTGATGGCCCCATAGTCCTTGTCGAAACGTACCATGCCGGTGGTAGTCCATGAATTAAACACTACATTGGACTTATAGAACTCAAAGCGCGGATAGACCGTCACGGGAGTATAGTTGTCGCTCACGTTAAACGAACTATTGGAAGTATAGGTGCCGTAAGAGGCAACCCCCGCCTTGTTATTACAGTCCTCCTTGTACAACATGACCGAATTAGACCATCCCGAAGGATTATTTGTAATGCCGGGATAGATTAACTCAATCTTCTTGTTACTGCGCTTGAAGTTGCTGCTGGTAAAAGAAGGCATTGTCGCGATAGGTGTGGAAGTGTCGAAGAGGTTCATATATATCGATTTTCCCTTACCTGCTGCGTTATAGTGCCAGAAGCCAGAAAATCCGATCCTCCAGCTTTTGGCCATGTAGTTGCGCTCAAAGCAGATGTCGCACTCCATGGTGACTACGCTGTTCGTTTTTCTGATGTTTCCAAGAGTAACATAGACATTGGTTATGCCTGAAATGTTATACTGCTTGGCTACGATTCCAGAATTACCATAATTTTTGATTGCATTATCGATTGTTGACTTATTGGAGGTGCCTAACGCACCACCGGCGAGGTCGTTCAATTTACAAAGATTAGCACCGTCAACCTTGAGCCAGACATCTCCATCGTAATAATAGTTGTCGCCGTCATAGACGAAAAACCTGAAATCGAACTTGTAGTGAACACTTCCATTGATGTTCACCTGGGTCCTAAAGTTAGAGAATTCTTCGGACCACCAACTGAAGGCACTGGCCGACCAGCCCAACAGCATGACTAACAGCCACAGGCGCATCCTGCCCAACGGCCCCGCGTTGGAGGGGATTTGAAATCCCCGACCGTGCAGCCGCGCACCTATCGGCACGCGCTGCCAACTAAGTAACAATTTTCTCGTTTTCATAGCTAAATGGTTTGTTAAATGGTTAATAAATAAATTAAGAAAATAAATAATGTATTAGAAGCTTGGTGTGCTGACTCGTGAAAATCGTAGTTTAGAACTCCTCGTCGAATTCCTCGTCGAGTTCCTCTTCCTCGTCTTCCCACACGTCGTGGCGGCGACGGCGTGAACCGGGCACCTGCGAGCCATCCTCGTCGTAACCGCCATAATCAATGTCTTTGTCCTTGGACTTCACACCCGAATCGCAGACCATCGTCCCTGTCAGACAAATCACCACCTGCATCCGGGGCTTTAAATATTCCTTTTTCATATCGCAATTAGATTTGTAAACTCTATTCAATCACGGTTCCCGACCACGACCTTGCGACCGTTGTTCACGTAGATGCCGCTGGCCGTGGGCTGCTTGTTCAGTTTGCGGCCATCCAGCGTGAACCATGTGCCTTGGAGGTGATTAGAAATGCCGGGGGCATGGGATGTGTCAACGATACCAGTGGTCTCGCCGTCGATGTTAATTATGATGCGCGAAGTGGCATTCGCCACATCATCCACCACATCGTAGAAGTCGAAGTAGCCGCGAAGACCCATCATCTTCGTCAGACCGGCAGAATACCAGAACTTGCCGCCGCTGAGGAACAGCGTCTGATTGGGAACGGTGAAGTCCATGAGGTAGTTTCCGACAAAGCTGTTGTGGAAGGTGTAGGTGTTTTTTCCCACTTTCACCGTCTTCTCGTCGCAATCGACCGACGGCTCGGCATCGGCATGGATGTCCACACCATCGACCTCAAACTCGCTGATGTCCTGACTCACCTTAATAATATAAGGGTGGTTGGGCTCGATGTAGGTGACATCCATGAAGTTCACGTCAATTGCGCTGACGGTCTCCCCGTCGTCTTCATACGTCACCATGCATCCCGTGAAGTCGGCTAACTGCACGTCCTCGCCGAAGGCGGTCTTTGTCTGCTCCTCTGTCATGGCAAAGGGCAGGCAGATGGTTCCCCACTCGTTGGCAGTGATGGTGCGCGTGACAGTCACATCGGCTCCCTCCTCGTCATCGGGCAGCTCGGTGTCCGTCTCAGAGAGATAGGTGCGCCCCGGCACGGTGAGGTAGAACGGTTCGTCATCACCACCCACGATGTCGTTGGTCTTGAAGCCGAAGGTCTCTGTCGCATCGACGATGGTGGGGTTCTCGAAATCGCCGTAGATGACCTGGCAGTGGAACTTGTCTTCTTCGGTGCCGCGGATAGTCAGCACGCAGAGGTGGTTGTCATCCGCCATAGAGCGGTTGCAGTGGCGCAGGTTGCCGTCCTGGTCATAGACGGCCACCTCGTAGTTCTCCACACGCGGCCCCTTTGTACCGAAGCGGGCACACACCAAGTATAACTCCGCGTTGGGCCAGTCGCTGGGCTGCTGCCAGTCGGGGAAATGGGTTGGGCGGTCGTAGTACTTGTCGTACTTTCCGTTAGCGTCGGGAGTGCTGTCCCAGGCACACGCCTCACTGCCCACGACCAGCACAAGAAAAGCGGCAAGCAGCAGACGAATGGTTAAAATTTTCTTGACGTTCATACGCTTTTATGTTTTTTGTTTTTGGTTATTGTTTCTGGTATTATATTAAAGTCCTGACCGCGAGGCTTTGAGTGAGCCCCAATGGCGGGAAAACCGTTCTCATAAAGTAGGTTATGGGAATGTAGGGTGTATTATATGAGTTAAGGTGTTTAAATTTTTTTAATTTGGGGACAAAAATAAAAAAAAACAATCAATAACTCATCCTTTCACTATCATTTTTTTTGTTTTTTTAACCCAGGGCGGTCGTTACAAGTGGCCATGTTAAAATAAACTATCCGTCGGTTCGTGGCCGACGAAACGGCGGATAGTTTGCGACGAAGCTTTTGGCTCTTCTCTCACTTAATCACGACCTTGAGCTTTTCTCACTTAATCACGACCTTGCGGCCATTATTGATATACAGTCCCTTACGTGTCGGCATTTTGTCGAGCTTCACACCATTGAGCGTGTATATACTCCCCTCTCCCCCGCGAGAGGGGCTGGGGGTGAGGCTGATGCCATCCACCTCTCCGAAGTTCAGCACGAAGGCACGCACTCCACTTGTGCTGTTCACTTGGAAATAGGCACGGCAGGCACCGATGCTGGCACCGCTCTGCGGGTAGTACAGTGTATTCTCATCGCCAAGCAACAGGATGCTCTTGTCCTCCTTGTCGAAGCTCTGGTAGTCGTAGGTGCCCACGAACTTTCCGCCCGTGAAAGTAACTTCCGTTGAAGCGTCCTTGTCGATTGTCACACCAGCAAACGACGGGTTCTCGATGTTTTCGCCGTCGTCCCATTTAATAATATAAGGTACGCCCGCGCGAATCTCAGTGGCATCATCGAAGATCAGTGTCAGTGTACCGTTGGCGAGGTTCGATGTCGTACCGTTAAGCTTCATCAGAGCCGTGGGATTCTCTAACTGTGCCGTCACCTGCGCAGCGTCCAAGTCAAACGGCAGGCACAGCGTGTTCCAGCCACCGTCTTTCAACAGTGTACGACCAGAAAGGGTGACATTGACAGTTTTTCCGTCATTGGCAGCAATGGTGGTGCTGTTGTTGGTAGCGTTATTAGCCAATGTGATGTCGGCTGGTATAAATACCTCCATATCATCAATATTGCAACCATTCCAAGTGCTCTCATACCAACGGAACACGAGGCGCGTGGCTTCGGCAGGCACATTGCTCAAACCTATAGCCTTCTGTTCCAGTTGATGATTGCTGGCAGAACTGGCTGCATAACTCTTAATAGGTGTGAAGGTGTCGTATGTACCGTCATCCCCATCGGTAATGTAACCCAAACAAAGTGTTCCATCTGTGGAGGACTCTGTAGCCCACTTGAAGGATATTGCCAATGTGTTAATGGCGTTGGTGAACTCAGGAAGCGTGATATAGTTGGTGCCGGAACCGTAGAAATAGAGCACCTGACCAGTACCATAGTTGTACTCCGCACCATCCATGATGAGATGCGGTTTGCCGGCAGCATAAGAACCAGTCGTGTAGGGATTCTCCCAACAATCAGGCACTTCAAGATCAGTAGTACTGTCGAAAACAGATGTCACCACAGGCGTTTCAAAGTCTTGCGTATAAGGAGTTCCCGCCGTAATAGTAATAGGTTCCCATTTGGTTATGAAGCTGCAAGTTTCAGAAGGATCACTTGCCTCGTCAGAGCAGTTGGCCACCACATAGAACTCATAGTCTTTGTGGGCCGTCAGATTTGTCAAAGTATAATGATTCTCCGTCACGTTCTCGATTGAAGTGTACTCTTGATCCGTAGATTTCTTATAATAAAGTGTGAAAGAGGTACTACCACCATTATTGTTGTCTGTCCAGCTCAGAGTAGCTGAATTGCTGGAAACATTGGCAGCAAGATTGGTGGGCGGCAAACTGGATGGCAGTTCTGTTACATTGATGTTGTCAATGTAGACGTATCCTCTTTGGGAACAAATGTCCTGGATGGCAATGTAGTGGCCGTTACCCGTATAATTGTTGAGCCATACTGTATGTGGTTGCAAATTCTGATTGCCATAAGCAACGGTGATGTCAACTTCTTTAACCAATTCAAATGTCGAGAAATCAGCAGGATCCGTCATAACACCGATGCCAAGTTTTCCGCTGGTCATATTAGTGTTGCCGGCATTGGTATAGCAGGCATCGAACGAAATCTGACACCCGTTCAAAGGATAGGTATCAGCAACTTCAGGCAGGACAGCAGCCAGGGTTCCATTGCTATCCGAAAAGAAACAGAATGAGAGAATGTTATTAAAAACACTTATACCAGTATTAGAAGCATCGGTGACGATGGTATTCCAAGAAACCGGTAAATCCGCATCCTCAAAGCCATAGCTGTAAGGCAACGCTATGGGTTCACATGCTGTGTGGAAGATGGCAGCACTGCTCCAAGCACTTGTCTCTGTTCCTGTGTTCGCACGGACATAAACATAATAGATGGTACAAGACGTGAGGCCCGCCAAGCTGTAAGGATTAACGGAAGTGTTTACAACGGTTGGCGTGGTGTTCTCATCGGGTCTAACGTTGGCATCATCAGTCATGAAGATGTCCCATGCTGTTTCCGAACCGCCGGCTGTCCAACTGATGCTTGCCTCAGTCGTGGTGATGTCACCGGCTTGTACACCCGTTGGCTCAGGCACAGTGGCAACCTCCTCAAAGAGGAAGTCATCGAGGTAGAGGTTGTCCTGGACAATAGAAGTCTTGACGGCCACATACTTGATCCCAGCGAGACGATAGTTGGCCGAGAAACGCTGATAGCTATTTGAGGCGGTGATTTCATCACCCCATACAAAGCTTGCTGGGTCATCATCTGTGGTAGAGTAACCTACTTGGAAGGTCTCAACATTATTATCATCCCAATACCAAAACTCAACATGCAAGCCGTTCGTGATACCGCTCAACTGGGGTGAGATGAGATATTGAGGCGCATCGGTTTGATCGAACCTAAAGAAACTGTTCGAATCGTCATTACTAATACCCGTCATGTTGAGTCGGACTTCAGGCGAAACCTCCCAACATCCAATACCGGCCAGATCCTCAAAATTGTAAGCATAAGGAATGGCATAGGAGTTCGGACAACCTGTGACGAAGCTGGGAGCAAGCACCCAACCACTCTGTTCATTGCCACAGTCAGCCTGCACCTTGATGGTGTAAGTGGTGCCACCTGAAACGTTCAGGGTGTAAGGACTGGTGACGCCAGTAGTTACTGTGCCGTTTACTTTAATGTTATACGAATCGGCATTGCCGCCCCATGTCACAGTAGCGGTGGTACTGCCGCTGGTGTAGTTGACACTCAAGTTTGTAGGTGCGGCGCAGTCGGAAGCAGCCTCGAAGCTGAAGTCATCAAGGTAAAGGAAAAGACCATCGTCGTGCAGAATGGCCACACGAACGGTTCCAGCCGGGAAAGTGTTCTCATACTGTTGCCAAGAGCCCCAAGCGGTTATCAGATCTCCGTATGTAAACTGGCTCGGATCATCTTTGGTTGCATCATCGGTAGTGTAACCCACTTTGAATTGATCAGGCCAGCTGGCGTCGTATGCCCTGTAATAGAACGACACGTTAACGCCGTTGGTGCCACCGGTAAGAATGGGTGACACCAGGTATTCATCACCTAAGCTGAAGCCATTTTCCCCCGTATGGGCTGCATCTGGATCAACCCCTGAAGAATTGGTGTCTGTTGCTATCCAGCCGTCAGCATCCAAATCGTCGGTTTCAAAGCCATACGAATAAGGTAGGGTTTGTTGTGCATACATAACCGACGCCGACAGCGTCATGGTCAGCATCGCGAGCAGCGTCAGTACCGCCCTTGAGATTGTGTTGTTAGAATTACTCGTATTCATTATGTAACAACTTATTTTTTAATGGTTTTGGTGCCGTTATGAATGTACAGGCCCTACACACACGACGAAGCCCTATTCAGACTATTCCTCATCGTCCCAGTCGTCGAAGCTGCGGCTACGGGCGGTGCCGCTACCGCCAGAGATGGTGCGGTTGAAGCCGGCATTGCCGCCGACGCCTTGGACTCCATTACTCCCCCCAAGAAGGAGGTTCTGCTGCATATTGAGCAGCACGCTGTTCATTTCGGGTTTCTGATAATTCTTTTTCATATTGCTTGTTTTTAAAAAGTTACTTTATCTATGATTACTTAATCACGACCTTGCGGCCATTCTTGATATACAGACCCTTTCGTGTCGGCACTTTGTCGAGCTTCACACCATTGAGCGTGTATATACTCCCCTCTCCCCCGCGAGAGGGGCTGGGGGTGAGGCTGATGCCACTGGCCTCATCCTCACCGAAATTCAGCATGAAGGCACGGGCATGCTGACCGTCGTTCAGCAGGAAATAAGCACGGCAGGCACCGATGCTGGCCCCGCTCTGAGGATAGTACAGCGTGTTGTCAGCACCAAGGAGCAGGATGCTCTTGTCCTCGCTTTCCCAGGCGACGGGGCAATAGGTACCCACGAACTGACCACCCGTGAAGGTGACAGGCGTCGGGTTGGCGGCACTGACGGTCACGCCGTTGAACACGGGATCATTGATAGCTGGACTGTTCGTGTCCTTAGCCCATTTAATAATATAAGGTGTCCCAGCCACGAGGTAGGGGCCTCCCCCGACCCCTTCAAAAGAGGGGAGATTGCCGTCATAGACCGTAGTGAAGTTCAGCGCCAGCGTGCCGTTGGTGAGGTCGCTGTTTCCGCAGTCGAGTGCCATCACTGTCAAACCATCACCAGCCAGCGGGCAGTCCGCTGCACTCAGGTCAACGTTGAACGGCAGGCACAGCGTGTTCCAGTCGCCGTCCTTCCAGAGCTTGCGGTCACTAAGCGTCACGTCTGCAAAGTAGCCGTTGATGGCATCCACGTCGTTCGCGGTTTTGTCGGCCAGGGTGACGCTCTCGGGCGTCATGTAGTAGCGTCCGTTGAGGTAGAGGCCTTTCGTGTAGGGCGTGATGCCGCTGGTGGTATAGGCCGTGCCTGCGGTGCCGATGTTGGCGGGGGCCGTGTCGAAACCGTAGCCTAAGCCCTGGACGGTGCCAAGTGTGCGGGTGTAGTAGCAATTGGTGATGCTGTTGACACCGTTTCGGCTGAAGGTGGCGCTTTCGGTGGCTTTCACCTCGGTCTCATCCCCCCCGGTGGTAGCGGGGGCGTAGAGCGAGTTACTTATGCTGACCGTTACATTCTCGTTGTTTTTGTTGCCACGCCATCCCACGAAACCGCCGCAGCGGGTGGTGCTGTTCTTGGCAGTGGTAAGCATCTTGCCGTTGAACACACTGCCGTCGATGGTAATATGAGCACCCACCTTATTATGTTGTACAGCGACAAAGCCGCCGTGGGTACCGTCGTTGTCATTGGTGTTCTTAACGCTGCTGTTGATGGTGACGCTGCTCACGCAATCCGTGATGTTTAGAGCAGAGTGGCTGTAGCCAACCATTCCTGAAGCATACTTTGCGCTGGTGTTGATGGTGACATCAACGGTGCAGCCCGTGATGTTCACCGTACCGTAATGATTACCAGCGAGGCCGCTGGTATATTGAGCAGATGAGTGTATGTTACCAGTGACGTGCAGGTTACGAATGGTGCATCCGTTCTCCACAAAGCGGAAAGGAGCGACATATTCCTCTGTAGCGGGGCTGTCGGCAGTACCGTAGCTGACGATGAGCTTATTGTTGTTGCCGTCGAAGGTACCACAGAAGTCATGGTAACTACTGCCCGCCATGCGGATGACGGGTTGCTCTGCCGAGCCGATGTTGTTCCTCATTTGTACGGTCTGGCCAATGAAGCGGTTCCAGGTCAAATTGTCCTGAAGGGCGTCGCAGAAGGCGTTCCATCCGTCAATGGTGCTGATGATATAGGGATTGTTCTCCGAACCGTCGGGCGTATAGCTCTCGTTATAGCCGAAGGGATTGAGATCGCGGTACTTGGCCGTTATGGTCAGGTTGGATGTGACGGGAGTCGAAAAGTCATAGAGCGCATTGCCGTTGGCCCAGCCTACGAATGTATATCCGGGATGCGACGAGCGGGACGGCTCGCTGACCGTTGTGCCGAATGGTATCTTTTCGGTGGCCGATGCCTCTAAGTCATTCAGCGTAACCGACCTGTAGTTCACAATAGTCTTGTTCTCAAAGTTCGTGGTGTAATACCATCCATCGACATGATTCACAACGGCATCGGTTCCTGATCCGTCGTTCAACATGAACTGTCCGGACAGTGTGATTGAACCTCCATGAAAAGCATTAATTGACGAGCGCAACTCCAGCGGATTGCCTGTGTCATTGATATTGAGATGGCCTTTGGATCTGCAATTGATACCATTTTCGGTCGTAATCTTGCCGCCGTTGATCGTAATGGTGGCATCATCGGCCTGGCTTCCTATCGAGCCGTTATAGAGGCCTCTATAGTCACCGCGACCGAGATAGACGACACCGCCATTGATGGTCAGGTTGAATGTGGTCGTTTCAAAATAATCACGTTCATGATCATTCACCTCATATTCCACCTCGCCGTCGCCGATGGCATAGCAGCTACTGCTGGTCACATTCAAATATCCACCGTCAATAACAATGGTTCCTGCTCTGCCGTAGACCGTCGTGGTTCCTTGATGATGGTAAGACATCGAACCGCCAATGGTGGAACACTCCTCGGTTTCTTCCTTCAAAGAGGCCACCAGCTTGCCCATGACGTTCTCGTCGGTCGATTGACCATAAATCTTGAGTGTGTTTCCGCTCAATACTTCGATACCGTCATTGGCCGTAAATGTGGCACCATCGGCCAGGACGATGTTGACTTCGCCATTGACCTTGATGCGGTCGTTGATAGTCACATCCTTGGTCACGGCATACCAACCGGCGCTGAGCGTCGTCATCGATGAGGCCAGGATGGTGAACTCATCGGCGGTTTTCTGACCCTCATGGAAGGTACCATCTTTATAATAGCGGTAGGTTAGTGTGGTTACCAACTCGTAGTTCAGGGTGGTTGTTCCTATATACTGTCCCCTTCCGGTGACGATAACGGAGGCAGTACCCATCTGGTTGTTGTTGGCGTATGACAGGGTGTAGTCAATACCCTTTGTCAACGAGTTGCCGTAGCAGCTGACCACAGGCTCCGGCGAGACGGGGGAACCGCTGTAGACATAGTTGGCCTGCAAGCCGCTGTAGGTAGCGGGGACATAGTACTGGTATCCGTCGATGGCGGTGACGCGGCGTTCCAGCGCGCCCGTAGCGGTGGTCGACATGGGCAGTCCCTGCACATCGCCGTAGGCCGTGATATAGTAGCAACAGCCGTTGAGCGTGGTGCTACTGCCGTTGTTGCGGCTGAAGGTGGCACTGCCGCTGAAAGTGGTAAGCGACATGGTGCCCGCCATCTTACAGTCGTTCAGCACGAGTGTGCCTTCGCGCCAGCCCACAAAGCCGCCGCAGTTCTTGGTAAGGTTGCCATTGATGGCACCCTTGAACATACAGTTGTTGATGGTCACGTTACCACTTCCGGCCTTTGCGACAAGACCGCCGTGGGTGCCGTCACCGTCGATGCTGCTGCTGATGGTGACGCTGCTGACACAGTTGCTGATGGTGACCGTACCCGTAGTCTGGCCTATCAGTCCCGCAGCAAACTTGCGCGAGGTGCTAATGGCACCGGCAGTGCGCACGCCGCTGATGGTGGCATTCTCCACATAGCGGAAAGGAGCGGTCAGCTCGCCGTCGTTGGTCAGGGCTATCGTCATGGTATGGTTGTCGCCTAAGAAGGTGCCCTTGAAGCTGGTCTCGGCAGTGTTGCCCGCAGGGTAGGTCAGGCCGTTGACATCGCCTGCCAGCTTCACATACTTATTACTATAGTTGTTGCCGTGGTTGACAGAGAGGGCAAATAGGTTCCATTCGTCCACATTGTGTATCAAGTAGGGCGACGACGACGAGCCGTTGCCCTGGAGACCGTCGACCACGCGGAAGGCCACCTCCTTCACGCCCGTGTAGCTGCCCTTACCCGTCAGCCGCAGGGTGTAGTCGCCCTTGGCGGTCACCCGACTGACAGCCGTGCCGTTCTTCAGGTAGCTGACGGTATAGTCGGTGCCCTGAACCATCACGTGTCCGGCCAAGTCCTTCACCGTATAGCCACTGATGCTCACGGCATTGCCGCCATTGTAGCTGAAGGTGTTCAGGTCGGACACGATGATGGTGCTCATGTCATACTCATTGTCGTAGCCCACGAAGCGGATCTCGCCCAACTGCATATTACTTTCGCTCGGGCTGACTTTCTTGCTCACCATGAAGGTGAAGTACTTGTACTTGCCCACCTTGTCGAGATCATAGGTCATATCCCACGAGTTCTGCTTAGGAAGGCGGGTGTCATCTACTACCTTGGCAAGGATGGTCCAGTCATCGTCTTTGCCAAGTTTGCCCTTCACTATCCAAGACACCGGGTTTCTTGCCTTCCAAAAATTGGAGTCGTCGCCTGTGGTTAGAATGTACTTCGTGGGGATGATAGGCTGGGCGGATTCGAAATCCACGTAGAACACACCTCCCACGGTGCTGTTCTCATACCATACGTAGGTAGGATGGAAAGTGCACCATTTGCTGAATCGGTCGCCATCGACGGCCTTGGCATAGCCCTGGTTTCCATATCCGACATAGCTGGTGCTTTCTGTTCCTCCCGTGGCTTTAAAGCCTGCGAAGGTTTTCTCTTCAGCTGCCCACACAGTCGAAGCGGTGAACAGCATGATGTGCAGCGTCAAGGCTGCCCTTAAAAAAAATCTTTTCATTGGTTGATTTGTCTCATTATACTATTTTGATGTTGTTCTATTAAACCGCTATATTGGCGTTTCATTGCCGTTTTCTGTTCCTTACCAGCATCGCGACGAACAACAGGAACAGCCCGGCATAGATGATGCCGAGCAGTACTGTGAGCCAAGTGGGAATGTCTGATGTGAACATTAGTCGGATGTGAAGATTAAAATGGTTAAAGTTTATGGCGTTTAGGATGGTGAAGGTTTATGAGGTATGGGGTGCCAGAGATATGGCCGTATTGTTTTTCTGCGTGCAAAAGTACTGCTTTTCTGCGAAAGAAGATGTTCGAAATGTTGCAAAGGTGTTAGAAATGTTGCATGTAGGTGTTAAAAAAGTGCGATTTTTAACACCAGAACAGGGGAAAACCGCCTTTTTCACTGAAACGCGGCGGTTGCGCCGTCAGGTATGCGACATCACACGGCGGGTTGGAACCGCAGCCCTTGATGTTGTTCCCGATAAGTCCGATGTGTATTACCAAAATTATTTCATTGATTTTTATAAAAGTGTCACTATCCTCTTTAACTGTTTGACACCTTGTGACTTAGGCATAGTGACACTTATTCTGAAAGTGTCACTAAGTGTCACACAGGTAAAACAACTTGTTTTGGTATGGAAAGTGCCGCCCTTTCTATGGGTTTGGACGTGCTTTTCCAAGGCAAAACAAGTTGTTTTACTTTCGTCTGCGCCCCTGTAATGATCCGACAGACCGTCCTTTGTCCGGCTTATGGCAGGCGTAACCCATCATAACTTTTGCATGGAAAAGCACAGAAAAGGCCCAATTTGTGACACTTTAAAAATAAGTGTCACTACCCGAAACGCCCATAAACAGAGGTGTTTTCAAAGATAGTGACACTTTATGCTTATTTTTCAAGAAATCTATGAGGCCATTCTCACTTAATCACGACCTTACGGCCATTCTTGATATACAGACCCTTACGTGTCGGCATCTTGTCGAGCTTCACACCATTGAGCGTGTACCACGCCTCTTCATTGAACATTGAACATTGAACATTGAACATTGGCTGCGCGCTGATGCCTTGCGTTTCCTCGTCTTCGAAATTCAGCACGAAGGAACGGACAAGCGTACTCGGATCATTCAGCTGGAAGTAGGCACGGAAGGCCCCGATGCTGGCACCGCTCTCTGGCCAGTACAGTGTGTTGTCTTCTCCGAGGAACAGGACGCTCTTGTCCTCGGCAGCGAACGTCAAGTAGTCGTAGCTGCCCTTGAAGGTCACCGTGCCGTCGGCGGTATCCACATCGCGCATCGTCGCGTCGATGGTGACGTTGGTGAACACGGGATCGGTAATGCGGTCACTACTCATCACAGGCACCACCTTGCCGTTCTTCTCCTGCCATCCACTGCCGAGGGCAGTGAGCAGGTCGGTATTGCTCATGCTTGTAGCACTGGTGCCCTGCGTTGCATCGGCTGTGCCAAGGGCAGTGGTGTAGTAGCAGCCGTCATGGCAACTGGCGGTGCAGTTGTTGGCAAGGGTGGCGCTGCTGGTGCCGCTAAAGGTGCAGGCTGCGGGGTCGAAGAGGCTGTTGTAGATATCAACGCCACCACTTCCACGCCAGCCCACGAAGCCGCCGCACTTGGTGGAAGTGTTGCCAAGCAGACTGCCAGTGAACGCGCAGTTACGAATGGTGAGCTGGCCGTTATTGTTACTGGCCACGAGACCGCCGTGCTCTGCATCTCCACTATAGGTGCTGTGGATGTTCAGGCTGACGTGGCAGTTCTCGATGGTCAACGTACCCCATTTGCGGGCGACGATGCCGGCTGCCTGCACGTTGGCGGTGTAGATGTCACCGGCTACGTGGAGGTTCTTGATGGTGACGGGAACTTCCGAGCCGCCCGTTGGTGTGACGGTGCTGACGTAGCTGAACGGGGCGATGTACTCCTCATTGGCGGGAGTCCCTGCGCTGCCGTAGTTGAAGGTCAACGTGTGGCCCTGACCGTCGAAGGTGCCGCAGAAGTCGTGCTTGCTGCTGCCCGCCATGCTGGTGACGGTGATGTCGGCACCGAGCGCGACGGTCTTTCCGCTGAAGCGGTTGTAGGTTTCGTTGTCCAGCAAGGCATTGCAGAAGGTATCCCAGTCGTCAGCCGAATTGATGACGAAGTCAGCGGGCGTTCCCCACTTCACTAAGTAAGGCGTTCCGGCCTCCATCTCCGTAGCATCGGTGAAGTTCAGCGTCAGCGTGCCGTCGGTCAGGTTAGACGATGCGTCGTCAAGTTCCTTCACTGTAGCACCTTCCAACGGCGTGCCACTCAAGTCGTCCACTCTGAATGGCAGACACAGCGTGTTCCAATAGCCGTCCTTCCACAGCGTGCGGCCTGAGAGGGTGACGTTGCCTATCTCTCCATCGTTGTAGTCAATGGTGCTGTTGTTATCCGTACCGTTGTCGGCCAGAATCATGTCAATGAGGGCGGGGGTGGTGAAGGTGATTTCACTGCTCCACGTGCTCTCGTCGCAAGCAGGGCTCACCTTCACGGTGTAGGCCGTCTCAGGCGTGAGACCGGTCAGGGTGTATGGATTCTCAGTAACATTGACGGTGGTTCCGTTATAGTCTATCACCCATTCGGCAGCATTGCCTATCTCCCTCCAGCTCAGCGTTGCCGACTTGGCGTTGCAGGCAGTAACCTCCAAATCCAAGGGTGTCATGCAGGGAAGTGCATACACGCTGATGTCGTCGATAAAGACGTTATTGGCTCCTGAACTTGAAGTAGCTGCATCAATCATGATGGCGATGTAGTGATCCGTAGTACTTGTTGGAATCGTGTAATAGAAATCCCCAAAGTAGTTATAGTATTGGGTCATTACCTCCTCGGCAATCATCGTAAAGGTACTGGCATCCTCTGGGTTAGTCATCGTACCAATCTTGAATGAGCAGTTGGGATTATCGTTGTCATCCCATCCTCTTTGTGCATGAAGCGTAATTTGTTTGCCGGCGAGGTTATTCATCTTAGGCAGGATGGCATACTGAGGTTGCGGATCACTGTAACGGGAATACAGTCGCAGACTGTTGGGTTCTGAGTTGTAATAGGGGAAATAACGAAAAATGGTGGGATAAACCTTACACCAACTATCGGTGGAAGTGTTGATGTATTGCCAGCCAACTGGCAGGGTTCGGGCATCAGGTACGTAGTTCGAAGCAACTGTGATGCCATCGAAGTCCTCGCTGTAGTCTTCGATGCTGAGGTCGATGGTGATATAGTCGGAATCGAACTGGACCACCGTGCTCCATGCACCAAAATCCTCGCCACCGCAGTAGGCGCGTACCTTGGCATAGTAGTGGGTAGAAGGTTGCAGACCAGTCATAGTGTATGTGGCTTCGGAAACGATTACTTCTGTTGCACCTTCAAAGGTGGCATTGGTGCTGTAGGCCACCTGCCATTGCGTGGCCTCGCCAGCCGTCCAGGTGAGGATGGCACCCGTGGTGGTGTTGTTCACGTCCAGGTCTTCCACGTCAGCTGGACATGTCACACGGGTGATGTTCACGTTGTCGATGGCAGCTGGAGGATTGGTACCATTGGTGTCGTCGTTGCGCCAGGCGACAACCAGATAATAGTTTCCTGCTGTTACATTGGCTGCCACGCGCTTGTTCTGCCAATCAGTTACCTTGTTAAGATAATTGCCGCCGTCCAAAGCAATCCAGCCAGAGGGTAGGTTTGTGGTGTTAAAGCCGGAAGGAGCGCTTGTTCCAGCAGTCAGAGTCACCGTAGTGGGTACCAGGGCGACTCTCAGGAAGTCGTAGGTGCTTTCGCCATTGGCCTTCCAGTCGTAGGAGAATTCGTACTTGGTCTCGGCAAAGGTAAGAAGCTTGGTGGCATAGACCATAGTAGCACTATTGTTGGTATAGGCGTTGGTGGTGCCGCCGTCATTAGAGATGTAGAGGGCGTGCGTACCGCCGTTGTTGGTGGCGGTGCCCCATGACCAGGCGTTGGTGAGTTCGCCGTTGATGAGTTCCCAGCCGCATGTAGCACCTTCAAAGTTGTCACTCCAGCTGTCACCGACGACTTCGGCCACGGCTGTAGTCTTGAAGTTCAGTGTCTCTGACCACTCACTGTATTCATCATTACCTACGGCTCGCACCTTCACGGTGTAGTCCGTCGAAGCGGTGAGTCCAGTGAGCGTGTAGGGGTTCTCTGTCGCCATGATAAGACTCTCCTCGTCACCGTTCAGACTGATTTGCCAAGATGTGGCGGTGCCTTTCTCGGTCCAGCTCAATATGGCTGTAGCATCAGTGGCATCCATCAATTCCAGTCCGATGGGAGAAGGACAGGTTGGTATGACCTTGACAGTGAAATTGTCCATATAGGTAGATGTACCATATTGGCTCTCACCGCGCAAGATGATATGGCAGGTGCCGCTCATCGGGATGGGCAGTTCGTAGGTGTACCAGCCAGCAGCTTCCTCTGCCGGGATGATACTGTTGCTTACAGAATAGACACGTGGGATGAAAGCCAGCTCTGTAGCTCCTTCTATGTTGCCGTCGGTGCTGGCAAACACTCTAATACCTTCTGTGGTTTTTCCTGTATAACTGTTGGAGCGGTACACATCAAGCACAAACTGGTAGTTGTTGCCTGGCAGCGTCATCTCTGGCAGCACAAGTTTGGTTAGTGTGCCAGCTTTTTGGTCGGGCAGCTGCAGCTGTTTAGTGCTGTTGGTGCCATTAGTGGAACTTGATATCTTGAAAATGTATGTTCCTTCACCAGAGATATGCTCGTTCACCCAACAGGGATGGCTAAAGTTACCTGTGCTGTAGTTCTCGAAATCCTCGCTCCACGGGAAGGAGGTGATGGTCTCGCACATGGTGGCAAACATGCAACAAGCATTGCTCCAATCGCTGAAGTCGCCGTTTCCGCAGTTGGCACGCACGTAGGCATAGTAGATGGTGCCAGGAGTCAGGCCGGTGATGGTGGCAGGGTTGCTGGTCACGTCAACGGGAGTCACACCGTCGGGGTCGAAGGTTGGATTGTCGGAACAGGCAATCTGCCAAGCGTCTTGACCCTCTTCGCCATTGGTCCAACTGAGGGTGGCAGACGTTTGGGTAGAACTGACAAATGTCAAGCCTGAGGGTTTCAGGCAGGTGGGAGTCTCTTTGACAATGAAATTGTCCATGTAAGTGGATGAGCCGTATTTGCTTTCACCACGCAGAATGATGTAGCAGGTGCCGGAGAACGGGATGGGCAGTTCGTAAGTGTACCAACCAGTAGCTTTTTCGGTAGGAATGAGATGATTGTCGCTAACAGTATAGTTACGGCTAATGAATGCCATTTCGGTAGCGCCTTCGATCTCGCCATCGGTACTGGCAAACACTCTGATGCCTTCTTCAAGGTACTTAGGGTCTGATGCATTACGATACACGTCAAGGACAAACTGATGATTGACACTTGTCGGGATGTTCATTTCAGGAAGCGTAAGCTTCGTCATTGTACCGTCAGCCATATCGGGCAAAACCAATTTCTTAGTGTTATTGCCTGTTGTTGAACTGGAGGAAGAGACTTGGAACAACCTAGTACCAGTTCCAGATACGTGTTCGTTCACCCAGCAATTGTTTGTCATGTCATTATCGTGATTGGAGCTATTATAATTGTAGGTAGTGGCTTGATAGCTTTCAAAGTCTTCGCTCCATGGGAATTCGGTCACGGTATTGCAGGCGGTGGGGAAGCTCATAGCGGCTGACCATTCTGTGGTGTTGCAACGAGCTTGCACTTCAACTTGATAGATGGTGTTACCCATCAGTCCGGTCAACGTGTAGGGGTTGGCAACGTTTTCAATGGTTTCCCAAGTCTCGCCATCGGTGCTGTATCGCAGGTTGAACCCATTTTGACCATAACTGTTCCAGCTGATGACAGCTGAATTCTTGGAAATTTCGCTGGTAGTGAGACCATCAGGGGTCTGGCAATTGCTTGCTGTGCTGAATGTCAAAGCGGAGCTCCAGTCACTATAGCCGTCGGTGCCGCAATTATCGCGTACCCACACCTTATAGGCAGTCTCTGGATCAAGTCCGGTGATGACTTGCGAGGTTGCTGTGATGCCAGTGATTAAGTTCGGAGCGGCAGGTTCTGCAGGTACTCCAGTAACTGTTGCGGGAGCCCAGTAGATGTCATAGCTTTGGTGTAGGGTGTTGTTTGCTACAGCATTCCAGCTGGCAGTGACCTGGCTGGTAGTGATGGTGGAAGCATCAACGGCAAGGCCTGTAGGAGTAACGTTGCCGACAAGAGTCGTGAAGCTTACCTTTGTCTTGCACCAGGCACTGTAGTCGCTGTTGCCGCAGTTGGCGCGCACATAGGCATAATAAGTGGTATTATGAACAAGGCCTTCGATGGTGGCGGGGTTGGTGGTCACATTAACAGGGGTAACATCATCGGGGTTGAAATCGGCGTTTGTAGAATAGGCTATTTGCCAAGCGTCCTGTCCCTCCGCGCCGTTAGTCCAATGCAGTGTTGCCGTGTGAGTTGTGGTGGCATCCGTTGTCAAGCCTGAAGGCTTTCTGCAGGAAAGAACAGGCTCTACCATCACATCATCGATAGCCAAGTAATAGTCGTTGGATGAACCACCCTGATACTTGAAAGCAATGTAGCTGCCGGCAGGCGCATCGGCGAACAGCACTTCCTTCTCAGTCTTCGTGCTGGTTTGCTCGCAGGTGAGCACACTGGCAAAAGTGCTGGCATCTGTCGGATCGGTCATGTAGCCCACGATGAGGGTACCATTGCTTGTGGTAGTACTTTCGTTGCGGTAAGTGAAGGTGAGCATCAGGTCGGAGATGTTGTTCGTAAACTCTGGCAGGATGGCATAAAGAGGAGTCGTGCTGCTCGACTTGAAGAACAGACAGTTGCCGGAAACGGCATAGGCAGAATAGGATGTAAGGAACGCTTGCGGATAGGTGCTGCTGGTTTCGCTGCGGTTCAGGAATTGCCAGCAGACAGGCAGTTCAACGTTGGGATAGCCAGCAGGCGTCGCTGTGTTTGTGGATGCTGCCGTATAAGCATTGAAGTTTTCATTCCATGGCAGGTTGGAAATAACATCGCATGCAGTTATGAAGTGAATCTCTTTGCTCCAACAGCTCTGGTCTGTTTCGCTGCAGTAGGCACGAACCTTGGCTGTATAAACAGAAGAAGCGGTGAGGTTCTCAATAGTGAATGGGTTGCTATTGGCATTGATGAGGTTATTCTCGTCGCCATTAATGCAGATTTGCCATGCGGTTTGGTCATTCGAACCGTTGGTCCAGCTGAGAGTTGCCGTGTTGGTGGTGGAACCTGTGTGTTGAAGGTCGGTGGGTTCCAAACAGGTGGGGGCTACGTCAATCATGAGGTCGTCGATGCGGATGCCACGGTTGCGTACGTTCGAGTTAACGGGTTCCATCTTGATGGCAACATAGTTGCCTTCACCCAAAATGAAAAAATATTTGTTGTATTCGGTTGTTGAAGGGGTCTTGGTGTCAATCGCAACGAAGGTGCTGGCATCCGTCGGGTCTGTCATCATACCCACGGTGAAGGAACTGTTGTCATAGTAAGCCTTGGCATATAGCGTGAGCATCTTGCCACTCAATCCCTCCATCTCGGGCAAGACGGCGTACAGATCGGTGAAAGTGTAACTACCAGAATTTGGGTAGGAAGAATAGAAATATAGGTGGTTATTGCCAGAGTAGGAGTTACCGCTGTTAACCACGGGATATCCTGCGTAAGAACTGTAAGTAGTGCCATTAATGTAGTTCCAGCACATAGGCAGGTTGTTGGTGCTGCCTAAGCTGGTACCAGTGTAGCTGTCGAAGTTTTCCGTCCACGGATAGGTGGAGATGACACCGCAGGGGGTGGTGAAGTTTGCGGTCTTGTAGCTACTTGCAAGGTCTGTTCCGCAAACGGCTTTCACACGGACTTTGTAGTCGGTGGCAGGAGCCAAAGATGACAAAGTGTGGCTGTTGACAGCAAGACCAGTAACCACTGTCCACTCACTATCGGAGACTTTTTTGTACTCGAAGGTGTAGCTACCCGCTCCAGTATTCTCCCAGGTGAAGGAGGCACTTCTGGCAGTGATGTCGGAAACTACAAACGTAGAGGGATTCGCACAAGTGGGGCCAGTTCTTGGAGTGATGTCAAGCTTGATGTTGGAGCGATACTGATAATTGGTTTTGTATCCACTGTATGTTAAAACATCATCCAAACTTGGCTTATAATTGTCACTATAGTAGGCTATTCCGAGATGTTCCGTAGTCGCAGTTGTGCGGAACTTGAAAGAACTGCCTGCATAACCAGAAGTGGGGTCATAGAGGCAAACCAGAAGGTTGCTGGTTCCATCGTAGGCAAACGGGGTGTCAAGGTCGATGGTAATCCAGCCAGCACTTGTGGCTCCAAGAGTGCCTTCCCATACCAGGTTGCTTTCGCTGATTGGCACCATGTCGAAAGTACTCTCGAATTTTTCCTTATCGACATTCATCATATACATCTTAACGCCCGCCATAGAGAGAGCTGCGGTGTGTGTGTAATAGAATGAGATAGAGTTGATGGTACCGGCCATTCCAATCTCTTCGGCAGTGAAAATCTGCTGTGTCAAGGAATAGTTGTAGTAAGGATTGATTGGTAAAGAGTAAGAGGTAGAAGTGCTTTCGGCACTGCCAATCTCTACTTCTTCTGCCCTTGCCCCTCCAAAGAAGGTGAACAGAAGCAGGGTGATGAGCAGGAGTCTGCTTGTTGCTGTCCGATGGCTTGTCGCCGTCCTTGACGGTGCGAAGCCTGTGGTGTAGATTTGTTTCATTATGATTATTTATGTTGTTGTTCTAATGACCGTTTATATAAATAGGTGGAGTGACCCCAAGTTTCATCGTCGTTTCCTGTTCCTTAGCAGTATCACGAGGAAGAGGATGACTAACCCGGCATAGATGATGCCGAGCAGGACTGTGAGCCAAGTGGGATTATCAGATGTGAACATTAAATGGTTAAAGTTTATGGCGTTTAGGATGGTGAAGGTTTATGGTGTATGGGATGTCAGTATGGCAGTATTGTTTTTATGGGTGCAAAAGTACTGCTTTTCTGCGAAAGAAGATGTTCGAAATGTTGCAAAGGTGTTAGAAATGTTGCATGTAGGTGTTAAAAAAGTGCGATTTTTAACAGCTAAAGGCTCGGTTTTTGGAAAAAAACACTAATTTTGCGGTCGAAAAGCAAAGCTGATGAGAATCGAGGAACTACAATTCGGCGCAATGATGGTGATAGCGTTTCTGACGCTGACATTAGCGACGCAGGTGCCACTCCGGGTGGACCGCACGGTGAACCGTGCCCGCTGGCTGATGGTGGCCGCCATGGTGTTGCTCTTCATACAGTTCTTGTTGCAGTATATCTTCGGTTTCCGCTCACAAGGCATCACGCAGGGCGTGGCCGTCAACCTGCTGTTCTTCATACCCGTCTCCTGTCTGCTCTCTGTGGCCTTGTTCTACCTGCAGCGTCACGGCACAGTGCCACGGTCGGTATGGCTGACGGGTAGCGTGTGCTGGGGAGGCGCCATTCTGCTGATAACAGCCACGGCAGATGTGAAGATGGCTGACGGGCGGCTGTTGCTGACAGACTCGCCGGCCCTGAAGATGGCGGAATACGCCGCTGCGTTAGCCTTCTGCGCCACGCAGATATGGTACTACTATCTGCACAACAAGGATCACAGGAAACTGAAGCAGATGCTGGACAGCTATAACGATGACGACAGCGACGAGCTGCTGCGGTGGATGCACAACAGTGTGATGCTTTTGGCAGCGGCCGCCATTTTCGTGCCCTTAGCGATCTTCCAGTCGGGCTATCTGCTGTGGGTTTTCAGCCTCATCTTCTTCAGCGCCATCTACTACTGCATCATCCGTTTCTACCGTTACTCGGTCAGCACCACGCCACAGTTGGTGGACGAGGCGGGTGTGTCGGAATTGTCGTTAGAGGCCGACGCCTCTCTTCCAGAAGAAGCCGGCAGTCCAACGACGGAGAAGGCCGGAACGAGCAATATGGTGCTCCAGCACGTGGAGGTGGCCGTGAGCGAATGGACTGCCCGCAAGGGCTATCTGCACAAAAAAGCCACGCTGCAGCGCGTGGCCGACGAGATGGACTTGCCGCGCAATCAGCTGTCAGCATGGCTGAAAGCCACCGACAGGGTGTTCAACCAGTGGATCAACAGCCTGCGCATTGAGGAGGCGAAGCAGCTGCTGAGAGAGCACGCCGACTGGTCGAACGACAGCATCGCCGACCAGTGCGGCTTCGGCAGCCGCTCTTACTTCCAGACGGTGTTCAAGGACAACACGGGCATGACGCCGGCACAGTTCGTGGAAGAAGAGACAGGGAGTTGATCTTTGTTCTCCCCAAACGCACAGGCCGGAGATAAAAAACAAATCCCGGAACAACCGACATGGTGTTCCGGGATTAATTATCACTGCTTTATAATATTACACGAGGTCGGCGCGGCCCTTCACCTCCTCGAGCACAGCCTTGGCGATGGCGCTGGAGAGCGGTGCGTGGTGGCTGTACTCCATGGAGCTGGTGGCACGGCCAGAGGTGATGGTACGCAGGGCGGTGACATAGCCGAACATCTCCGACAGGGGCACCTTGGCCTTGATGACGCGGGCACCGCTGCGGGCCTCGTCCATACCCTCCACCTGTCCGCGACGCTTGTTCAGGTCGCCGATGACGTCGCCCATGTTCTCCTCGGGTGTCACCACCTCAAGCTTCATGATGGGCTCCATGAGCACGGGCTTTGCCTTGGCGCAACAAGCCTTGTAGGCTATCTGTGCGGCAATCTCGAACGACAGCTGGTCGGAGTCGACGGGGTGGAACGAACCGTCGACGACCACAACCTTCAGCGAGTCCATGGGATAGCCGCCGAGGATGCCGTTCTTCATGGCACTCTCGAAGCCTTTCTGGATAGCGGGGATGAACTCCTTGGGGATGTTGCCGCCCTTCACCTCATTGACGAACTGCAGTCCGCCGTTTTCCTTGATGTTCCAGTCGTCGTCGACAGGACCAACGTTGACGATGATGTCGGCAAACTTTCCGCGACCACCACTCTGCTTCTTGTAGACCTCGCGGTGGTTCTCCACCGTCTTCGTGATGGCCTCCTTGTAGTTCACCTGAGGCTTGCCCTGGTTGCACTCCACCTTGAACTCACGCTTCAGACGGTCGATGATGATGTCTAAGTGCAGCTCACCCATACCACTGATGATGGTCTGGCCGCTCTGCTCGTCGGTGCGCACGGTGAAGGTGGGGTCTTCCTCGGCCAGCTTGGCGAGGCCGTTGTCGAGCTTGGCAATGTCGGCCTGGCTCTTCGGCTCCACAGCGATGGAGATCACGGTGTCGGGGAAGGTCATCGACTCCAGCACGATGGGCTTCTCCTCCTCGCAGAGGGTGTCGCCGGTGCGGATGTCCTTGAAGCCCACGCCTGCGCCGATGTCGCCGGCGTCGATGCTGTCCATGGGAATCTCCTTGTTGGAGTTCATCTGGAAGAGGCGGCTGATGCGCTCCTTCTTGCCCGAACGGGGGTTGAAGACGTAAGAGCCGGCCTTCACGCTACCGGAGTAGACGCGGAAGAACACCAGACGGCCCATGTAGGGGTCGGTGGCAATCTTGAAAGCCAGGGCGGCCGTCGGGTCGTCCTCGCTGGGCTTGCGATCCTCTTCCTCCTCGGTGTTGGGGTTCGTGCCCTTGATGACCTCCACGTCAACGGGAGCGGGCAGGAAGGCGCACACATAGTCGAGCAGGGGCTGCACGCCCTTGTTCTTATAGGAAGAACCGCAAATCATCGGGGTGCACTCCATGGCGCAAGTGCCCTTGCGGATGGCGGCGATAATCTCTGCCTCGGTGATGGAGCCGGGGTTGTCGAAATACTTCTCCATGAGGGCCTCGTCGTACTCGGCAGCGGCCTCGAGCAGCTTGTTGCGCCACTCGTCGCACTCGTCCACCAGGTCGGCGGGGATGGCCTCGATGTCGTATTCGGCACCCATCGTCTCATCGTGCCACAGGATAGCCTTCATCTTGATGAGGTCGACCACGCCCTTGAAGTTCTCCTCGGCGCCGATAGGCACCTGGATGACCACGGGGTTGGCTCCGAGGATGTCGCGCATCTGCTGCACGGTCTCGAAGAAGTCGGCACCCGAACGGTCCATCTTGTTCACATAACCGATACGGGGCACATTGTATTTGTCTGCCTGACGCCAAACGGTCTCCGACTGCGGCTGCACGCCATCGGCGGCGCTGTAGGTAGCCACGGCTCCATCGAGCACACGCAGCGAACGCTCCACCTCGGCGGTGAAGTCGACGTGTCCCGGAGTGTCAATCAGGTTAATCTTATACTTCTTCTGGTTCCACTCCCAGTAGCACGTAGTAGCTGCCGAAGTGATGGTGATACCACGCTCCTGCTCCTGTGCCATCCAGTCCATGGTGGCGGCACCGTCGTGCACCTCGCCAATCTTGTGGGTCTTGCCCGTGTAGAACAGAATACGCTCAGAAGTGGTGGTCTTGCCGGCATCGATGTGAGCCATGATGCCGATGTTGCGCGTCAAATGTAAATCTTGTTTTGCCATTGTCTTTACGAGCCCCCTAAGTCGGGGGGTTGGGGGTCTGAACGACCTCAGTCCTTACCCCTCATTAAATTAATAATCCTTTTACCTTTATAAAAACAGAAATTCCCTTCACCCGATGTCAGAGGGTCAGGTGTCTGAAACAGCAGAATAGCAGTCTGTTCAGACCCCCAACCCCCTAACTTAGGGGGCTAAGGGCAAAAATTAGAAGCGGAAGTGGGCAAAAGCACGGTTGGCCTCAGCCATACGGTGCATGTCCTCTTTACGTTTAAAGGCACCGCCCTGATTGTTGAAGGCGTCCATAATCTCTGCCGAGAGCTTCTCAGCCATCGACTTGCCGCTGCGCTTGCGGGCAAACTGAATCATATTCTTCATCGAGACACTCTCCTTACGGTCGGGACGAATCTCGGTGGGCACCTGGAATGTGGCACCGCCGATACGGCGGCTCTTCACCTCCACCTGCGGGGTAATGTTGTCAAGGGCCTGCTTCCAGATCTCTAACGGAGTCTTCTCAGCATCCTTCATCTTGTTCTTCACAATCTCCAAAGAGTTGTAGAAAATCTCATACGACTTCGACTTCTTGCCGTCGTACATGAGATGGTTAACGAACTTCGACACCTTCTTGTCGTTGAACACGGGATCGGGCAGGATCACGCGCTTCTTGGGCTTAGCTTTTCTCATTGTTTTGTTTTAACTGTTTTTGTCTGCTTGGGGCTGTTCTTTTTCTGCGTCTTCAACGCCCACTCCCGGGCATTTACTCAACCTTCATTTAAGATTTCTCCAGCAAAACGTTTCTTTTGTCTTTTTTTTTGAAGCTTCTGAGTTTTAAGTTTTCGAGTTTCTGAGCCTTCTCTTCGTTCGGAGCTTTTGTTTCACTGACCGACTCCTCACCGAGCCACCTCAGGAACCCAAAAACTCACAACTCATCCACTCTTGAGGCTACTTCTTCTTAGCAGCCTTTGGACGCTTGGCACCGTACTTCGAACGGCGCTGTAAGCGGTTGGCCACACCAGCGGTATCGAGCGTACCGCGGACGATGTGATAGCGCACACCGGGAAGGTCCTTCACACGACCGCCACGCACCAGCACGATGCTGTGCTCCTGCAGGTTGTGTCCCTCTCCGGGGATGTAACTGTTAACTTCCTTCTGGTTTGTCAGACGGACACGGGCAACTTTACGCATTGCCGAATTAGGCTTCTTAGGTGTGGTCGTGTAGACACGAACGCAGACACCACGGCGCTGTGGACAATTGTCCAGCGCGGGTGACTTCGACTTGTCTACGATCACCTTTCTGCCCTTGCGAACCAATTGTGAGATTGTAGGCATAATTGTTTTTGTTTTTTGTTTTTTGTATATTATATATATTTGTGTAGATTTCAGCACATTACACAACACCCCCATTCACACGGAGGCATTATTGGGCTGCAAAAGTACAACTTTTATTTGAAACCACAAAACTGCCTTTACTCCAAAAAGCCATATTAAGCATTATTTAACTTAATATAACATCCCATAAACCTCTTTGCCCGTGTTTCATAGTTACTCTTGCTTCTCACACAATAAGCGTCGGGCTATGCTCAACGGCACAGCCCGACGCCTTATACTATTTAATTATGGTTCGCGCGCGTGACACCTTACTTCACCACGACCTTCTTGCCGTTGATGATGTAGAGACCCTTCTGAGCCTTCATCACCTTCTGGCCGTTCAGGTTGTAGACAGCACCGTTGTTGGCAGTCTCAACAGCGACATTGCTGATGCCGGTAGTAGGATTCTCCCCGCCGAAGTACATCAGCTGGAAGTTATCCCAGATCACCCACTGCGTGTTGGCCGAAGTGGTGACACCGATGTACATCATGCCGTCTTCCTTCACCTCGAAGGTGATGGGATCGATGGTGTAGAGACCATTAGTGAACGAAGCAGAGGCATCGCTCATGCTGTTCTCACTGCCAGTCTTTGCAAGAACGTCGCCGTTCACCTCGTTGGCGAAGAACACAGGAGCGGCGGGAGTGTCACCCTCGTAATCATCCTGACGGTAGAAGCCCTGAGCAGTCAGCTGGTAGAATCCGGCAGGAGCACCGCTGATGGTCTGCATCACGTTAAATGCTGCATGATAGCTCTCAGCGCAGTTGTTCAGCTGGTTGCCACCGTCGAAGTTGTGGTTATTCCAATTAATAGGATTCTCTTCTGCGGTTTGTAGTGCAGTAAATACCCAAGCCTCAGTGTTGCGCTGGTCGTTGCGGTTGAAGTTAGGAGCAGTAATGAGAAGTGTAGCGTCGACGGGATCATCCTTCGTAGCTGCTGACATCTCGTTCTTGAGTTCTTCTATCACACCGTCCTTCGTGACGATAATCCACTCACACGGCGTCTCGCTCAGCACAAGGTTGAAGTCGCTGTCAATGTTGATGTACTTGCCACTATTAGGCTCGAGGATGTAGAATCCGAAGCCCTGGTACTCAAGTGCCCATCCCCATTCACTGCTGTCCATATAGAGGTTCTCGCCGAGGAAGTGGCTATTGCCACCGTTGGAGACACGGCTGTCGATGGTCACGGTACGGCTCTCAGAATATGGCGTAAGAGTCAGGTCGAGACCACGGTCTTCGATGATACCACGGGTGCCATAGTTATGACCGGCAGCCATCTTCTTGCCTTCCTGGGCATGGATGATGTAGTACTCGCCAGCGGCGAAGTCGATATACCAGTTGGCCTTCTTGAATTCGGCGATGCCATCCTTCAGGTTGCCGATGACGTTCTCCAGCTCAGAGACGTTGATCATCTTGCTGTCGACGCACAGTTCAGCGGCACCGATGAGCAACTCAAACACCTCCTTGCCTTCGGTCTTGGTCTCGTCGGCAGCAAGAGCCTTGGCCTCGGCTATAAGATCCTTCAGCTCAACCTGACCAGCAGCAAAGGCTTCCTTAGCGGTGGTGAACCATGTGAGACGATAGATCTGCATGGTGTGCCAGTTGGTGCCGGGCTTCTCCTTGCCCAGACCGAGCTTGATGTTACCGTCAGTCACCTCCACGTCGAACTGAAGCAGACTGTACTCTGAGAACGATGTTCCAATGCGTGCGGTGATGAAGGATTTCTCATCGTTGGCAAACACGTATGCCACGTCATCCGAACCATCCTCCATTGTGCTGTCGAAGCCACGTCCGTCAGTGTAGAAGGCCGTACCATAGAAACCGACCTTGTACTTACCGTTGATCAGACCGGTGATGTCCTGATAGATGATGGTGCCAGTGCGGTCAACGTTCGACTCATAAACCTCGGCAGGCTGCGTGCTGCGTCCGTCGTAGGTGGTAACTGCTGGTGCTGCCCAGTCAGGAGCAAGATCAGCTTTATTACCGTCAAACTTCATCCAACCACTGGTAGCCACCTTGGCGGTCTCGTCCTTCTCCTGGTCAGCGTTGTCAGCCTTGTACTGGTCGACGGCAGCCTGAAGGGCAGCCTTGTCTTCATCAGTGCCCGCAGCAGCCTTGGCGGTCTCGATAGCTTCAAGCAGCTTGCCTACAGCCACGCCATCCTCGGCAGCGAGAGCCTCGGCAGCGGCGATAGCATTAGCCCACTCGTCGGCAAGGGTAACGTTGATGAATCCGAGGTTGCGCTGCATTGCACCTGACAAATCGAAGCTCACCTCTGCGTCATTGCCCGTCCATGTCCAGATGCTATAGACAACGGTAGCGTTTTCATCTGAACCCTGTACAAGTTCCTTGGTCTTAACCACTTCACCCGTCGAAGGTGTAAGGTTAAATTCGTTAGCCTTAAGCACTTTGAGTTCCATCTTCGCGATGGTCTCACCCTCGGGTGCAGCCACTGTGAATGAACCTGTTCTGTTACCAATCCTGAGCTGGCCATTCGTGTACTTAACATTTTTGATACCTGTCAGCGTGATGCCATCCATGGTGAATGTCGTGGCATCCTCGGCCCACTGACCATTGTTGTTCTCGAAGTCGAAGGTAGGATTGAATACGTACTGGTAAGCCTGGCCTTCCACGAATGCGAGGTCTTCGGTCTGGTTGCCTTCACCGCTGTTACCGTTGCTGAAGCAAATCATTTCAGGAGCGACCTCACCCTCGACGTTCACGGTGTAAACGCCATCAGCATTGGCCTTCAGCTTAGTGCCAGGCCATGCACCCAGGTACTCCGTGACATTCTCGCCCTCACTCCATGCGTATGCATAGACTTCATCCCACCAGAATGCATTGGTGGTGAATGAAGCGGTGAAGGTCTTGACGCTGGCGGACTTAACAACGAGATCAAGCGTGTTGTTCTCAGTGTCTGCTGTGAATACCAGCCTGTAGTCACCGGCGGGATAGTCAGCGGTGCCGAACGTGAACTCCTTATTGCCAGAAGCAGGAAGTTCATAGTCACCATACTTGCCGTTGGCAACAGCCTTGTAATAGTAGGTCTTGGCCTCAGCGGTGAACGGCTTGGTCAGCGTCCAGATAGCGGGATTCTCTGCATCCTGCTCCATCTGCCAGCCATTGGCGGGATCCCAGTCTGCATTGGGATTCTCCTCAGTAGCAAGTCCGATGAAATCACCCACGATAGCCATGCTCGTGATTTCGATGGGCTCGGCAGCCTTCTGATACCAAACGCCGAAGTTATCGAAGCGATAGTCAACGGCATTCCTGTTGACTGCGAGGTTGAAGGCAATACACTTCATACCAGTACCATTGCCATTTCCGTTGTCGCCCTTGGCCATTGCGTCGTTAATTTCAACATCAGCAGAGAAGTGCTGCCACTCGGTGGTGAAGTTCACGTCGCCAATTGCAGCCCAGTGCTGGTAAGAACCCGGGGTTTGGCCATGAGCCTGCGTCTCGGCTTTGGCAGCCTCGCTGGCCTTGTAGTCGAATTC